>Ga0114996_10000680_pt1 | contig 47309 bp, 48 predicted proteins | sample ArcticOcean_MG_C_4_FD_87039 | JGI IMG/M metagenome (GOLD analysis project Ga0114996, IMG submission 87039) | Marine microbial communities from western Arctic Ocean - ArcticOcean_MG_CB4_134 | ecosystem: Environmental > Aquatic > Marine > Oceanic | place: Arctic Ocean: Canada Basin | collected... | reverse complement strand
TCCCACATCTCCGTCTTCTCAGATGTACTAAATCCTCGACGATATCTTCGTTCCATAATCAAACACTCCATCTTTCCATTTAAGATAAAGTGTTGCGTCGATCAGTTGAGACCACCCTGGTAAGAGGGGACATTGCCCCGTTCCGAAACCATGGAATTTCCATCGGCTTTGCGGGCAATCGCCCGGCGCCGCCCGCCGTTTTGTTTTAGGTTTCCCCCGCCGGCCGAAACGCGTCTTCAGGCCGGCGCCTTGTGCCGAAGACGATGATGACCAGCCCGGCGATCACCAGGAAATGGCCGCCGCCGAGGGTCACCCAGCCGAGGGTGCCTTCAATTTCGGGAGAGATCAGACGCACCAGGGCGGCGCCGAGAAAGGCTATCGCCGTGCCGGCGATCCAGTAATTCCGCCTTTCGCCCAGAACGCGCTTCATCGCAGCAACGATACGTAAATGCCGGCGATGATCGCCGAGGTGATGACCCCCGACACGCTGGCGCCCATGGCCCAGGGCAGGATGATGGCGAACTTGTTGGCGGCGCGGGCTTCTTTCTGGGCCACCTTGGCGGTGGTCGGAAGGCACGAGACGCCGGCGATACCTATGACCGGATTGAAGGTCTTGCCGCTCATCCAATAGACCACATAGCCGCCGATGATACCGCCGATGCCGGACAAAAGTAGCGCCGTGATGCCGAGGATCAAAAGCAAGATCACCTTGGGATCTAAGATGGTGCTGGCTTCGAACAAGACCCCCAGCAGCAGCCCCAAAAAGAATGTGGCACCATAGAGCACCGGGCCGCCGATGAATTCGATGAACGGTTTGACCCCGGATTCGCGGATGATGATGCCGAGGAAAAATCCCATAAATAAAGGCGATGCCACCGGAAACAGGAAGCTCAGCAGTGTCGAGGTGATGACCGCGAAGGTGATTTTTTCGCCCTTGGAAATATTCGGAATGCTTTTTGTCTCCATCACCAGGCCGCGCAGGCGCTTCGGCACCATCAGGCGCACCAGATACGGATAGCCGGCATAGGCGAGGCTTAGGTAAAGATAGGCAACGATGGTGATCGGAACGAACAGATCGCGGGCCAGCAGCAGCGACGTGTACAGCACCATCGGCGCATCGGCGCTGCCGACCATGGCGATGGCCGCCGCTTCGTTGAGGGGCAGCCCCAGGGCAACGGCAATGGGGAACGTCAGCACCGTGCCCAATTCCGCAAAGATAGCGATAATCATGCAGCGCATGGGCGAAATCAGCATATAGCCGATATCCGACAACACGCCGATGCCGAAGAATATCAGCACCGCGATGAGGCCGTTTGAGAACGAGAATGTGTAAATGGGTTGCAGGAAATTGATCTGCAGGGCGTCCATCAACTGGGCCGGATCACTGGCGATGGGATCGAGGAACAGGGTTCCGGTCTTGGTCGCCGACAGGGCAAGGACGCCGGCATTGACCGAGGACATGCCGAAGCCCATGGGGATCATGATCAGCGGCTCCAGGGTTCCTTTGACGCCGAGATAGACGAAGGCGATGCCGAGGCAGATCAGCGCCACCCGGGCCAAGGCGATCACCGGTTCCGCCGCCAGCAGCGTGGCCAGGCCCTGAAATATTTGCAGAAACTCTATTTCGGGCATGATCAGGCGGAACCTTGCGAAGCCGTTTTATCGCCCTCGGCGTCCTCGGCGGCCGGCGCGACCATCGCGGCGTTCCTGGCCACGGCGCGGGCTTTCTGCGCCTGCACGGCGGCGAACAGAATTTTAAGAATCCAAGCGACGATCAGCGACAGCACCGCCGCCAGCCCATAGATGAAAAACATCAATTTGACCGCACCCCATACCGCTTCCATGTCCGTCTCCTTAAATAAGCTGTGGCGCGGCTAATCCAATATTATCAGAACGTCGTTGGTCTCGACCGCATCATCGACGGCGACCTTGATCTCGGCGACCTTGCCATCGACGGGGGCGTAGATGGGGTTCTCCATTTTCATGGCTTCGAGAATGAGCAGCTCATCTTCGGCCAAAACGTCATCGCCAACTGCGACCGAGATTTCATAAATATTGCCCGACATGGGCGCCGTGATTTCGCAACGCATCGCATACATTCCTTCTTCCGAGGCGGATCAGCCCTTGATGGCGCGGGGCAAAAGCATCTGGTGAACCGGCGTGATCGATTTGGGATTTTGGTAATTTGCTCCGGCAAAGGCTTCCATATAGCCGCGCAACCGGCCTAAGGAAACGATTTCATCGACAAACCCCATTTTGGCGCCATAGGCAGGCTCCGATTTCGCCCGGTAATCATCGATCATCTGGTTCATCTTGTCCACGACTGGTGAGATGTCGCGGCCCTCATCGTCTTCTTTCACCAGACGCCTGGCGTAAGATGCCGCCGCCGCGGTCTCGCCGTGCATGACGCAAATCTCGGTCAGCGGCGTGCCCAGGGTAATGGCGTTGTTGTTGTTGGCTTGCGGTCCGCACATGATGTAATGGGCCGCCGCCTGGCCCTTGCGGAGGACCACGCACATCATGGCGATATCGGTCTGCTCGATGGAATAGACCAGCGACTGGCCGAGGGCCAACAGCTCGGCCTCCTCGGCGGCGTCGCCTACATCGATGCCGGTGGTGTCCTGCAGCCAGATGATGGGAAGATTGTCGCGCCCGCAAAGGGTGACGAACTCGCTTTGCTTGATCAGCCCCTGGCGGTAATGCTTGCCGCCGACGCCGGGATATTCGCCGTCCGCATAATCGGGATAGTCGGCAATGATGCCTTGGTTGTTGCCGATGATAGCGACGGCAAAGCCATCCATCTTGGCGATGCCGGTATAAACCTCCGGGCCATAATCGGGCCGGTATTCCATGAACTCGGAATTGTCGGTCAGGCGCGCCAATATCTGCATGGCATCGTAAGGGCGTTTCTGGTTGGCGGGCAGAATCAAATTTATGTCTTCGAGCGGATATTTGGGCTGCGCCGGCTTCGCAACCCGGAACATAGCCGCATCGTAGGCCGGCATCATGCGCATATAATCCTTGATGCCGTCCAGGACGCCTTCTTCGGTCTCGTGCACCTCGCGAAAATAGGCGGTCGCATCGAAATGGGTCTCGGTGCGGCCCGGCGTTTTGCCCTGGAACGACTTGGTGCCTTCTATGAGCGCGCGGGCGCCTTCCAAGTCGATCTCGCCCTTGGGGTTCATGCCGCCGACGATGCCGGCGCCGCCGACCGCAATGTTGGCGCCTTCGTGGGCCAGCAAAATGGTCGGTGAGATGCCCTGATAGCCGCCGCCGGCCGGGTTGGTGCCGTAGATGGCATTTAGAATGGGGATGCCCAGCTTGTTTAATTCGGCGTGGCGAAAAAACGGCGCGCCCGAGGAACGCCGGCCCGCATAGACGGTTTCCTGCTCCATCAGCTTGACGCCGGAACAGTTGGTCAGCCAGACCAGCGGGATATTGAGGCGCTTGGCCAAATCGGTAATCATCAGGATATTTTCCGCCTGCCCGGCGATCCAGGCGCCGGCCATGACCTTGTTATCGAACCCGATGATCACCGCCCAGCGCCCCTCGATCTTGCCGAGGCCACTGACCACGCCGGTGCAGCCCTCTTCGTTTTCGGTGGGGTTATAGAGGGAATGCAGCGGCTGCCACGTTTCGTCATCTACCATGTAATCGAGCCGGTCATGGATGGTCATGGCGCCCCGGGATCGCACCCGCTCGGCCGCAATACCGGCCTCCAACACGCGTGCCTCCTCGGCCTCGATAAGCGCTTCCTGTTCCAGAACCGCTTCCAAATTCTTAAGTCCCCGCTTCATTTCGGCCTCGCTCAACGGCTTGCCGATATCAGACATTTTCTCGAAATAGGGCCGCAACGGGGTCTGCTTTCTCGCCATGGAACTTATCCTAATGAAGCTGGGCGCGGGTGGGAGCGGTGGCTAGCGGTTCTGGGAATCGCCGAGGGAAATGCCGGCGATGATGAGCTTTTGGATATTGCTGGTGCCCTCGACGGCGCGCAAGGAATGGGCATCGCGCAAAAACCGCTCGGCCGGATATTCGGTGGAGAAACCGTAGCTGCCGAATATCTTCATGGTATCGGACGCGGCGTGCACGGCGGCTTCGGATGCGAACAGCTTGGCCATGGAGGTCTCGTGGCTGTTCGGCAGGCCTTGATCTTTCAGCCAGGCAGCCCGGTAGACCAAAAGCCGCGCTGCTTCGTGTTCGGCCACCATGTCGGCGATCTGCGCCTGGATCATCTGATAGGAGCCGATCTTCTGGCCGAATTGTTTGCGCTCGTTGGCGTAATTGATGGCCGCGTCGATGGCGCCGCCGGCGATGCCGATGGCGCCCGCCGCGCAGCCGATGCGCGTGTTGTTGAGCTGCCACATGCAGATCGGAAAGCCCTGATTGACCTCGCCCAGAACCGCGTCTTTCGGGATTTTGGCGCCGTCAAAGGCGATCTCGCCGGTCGGCGCGCAATGCAGGCCGAGTTTTGTCTCAATCGCAGATGTAACAACGCCGTCGGTTTGCTTCGGGTTGATGATGAAACAGGTGAGCCCCTTATGCTTGGCTTCCCGGTCGGTCACTGCATAAAGGAGGCCCCAATCGCCCACATGGGCGTTGGAAATCCACATTTTCTGGCCGTTCAGCTCCCAATGGTCGCCCTTGTCGGTGGCGGTGGTGCCCATGGAGACCACGTCGGAGCCGGTATTGGGCTCGGTCATGGCGAAGAAGCCAACCGCTTTGGTGGAAATCCAGTCCGGGATAAAGCGCTGCTTCTGCGCGTCGGTTCCGAATTGGTTGACGGTGACGGCTGGGCCGATGTTCTGCATGTTGAACGGCAGCCGCCAGGAGCCGGAAACCTTGGCGATCTGTTCGGCGATGATTACTGATTCCAAAAATCCGAAACCGTTGCCGCCAACCTCTTCCGGCAAGGCGCAGCCGAAAAAGCTGAGCGCGCCCATCTTTTCGAGTATTTCCATGCGGAACCGGTGTTCTTTTTCATCGTCTTCCAGGGTCGGCAGAATCTCGTTGGCGGCGAAATTCTTCGCCATATCCTGCATCATCTGTTGTTCTTCGGTAAATCCGAAATGCATCTCGGGCTCCTGGGTCAGCAAATATCGGGCACGGCTATCACGCATGTATCGGCCCGGCAATTATATAGCGGACCGAACCCTAGCGGTAATTAACGCGGATCAAGAGATAGTAAATTTTTAAGCGGGGTTATTCAATCGCCCGGCAACGGCCTTTGAGGGGTTGTGATCAGCCGTACAGCGACGGCAATCGCCGCGCCCGGTAGACGTCCCAGCCCTGGTCTTTGTCGCGCTCGTCGATGAACAGCTCGAACACAAGATGCGCATCGGGCCCGCGCGTTATTTCGGCAATGCGCACCCAGCCGAGCCCGATCTTGGGATCGTCGATCACCCGGCCCTCATCGTCCGACAGCATCCCGCCGAAGCAGACCAGCACATTGTCGGTTTGGACCAATTCCTCGGCGCCGCAGATGAACGGGCAGTAGTAGCGCTCTTCTTCGCCTGCGCCGTAGGACCACACCTGCTTGGCGGTCATTGCATCGCCATCGACGGCGAATTCCACGGCGCGGCTGTAACAATCCGCCGCCGCCCGCTTTTCGGTAAACGGCACGGCCTGGTTGTTGGCGTTGTCGAACAGCAAAATATTGCCCCGGGACGTGATGGTGGCGTTATGCTGATGGTACTGCCAATCGAGATCCCCTTCGGGCGCCAGCAGGTGGTCCGACCAGGGCGCGCGCCAGGCTTCGTGGGTGCCCAATATCCAGACCAGCTCGCTATTGTCGCGGCGGAATTTGACCACCGCGTCCTGATGGCGCGACGAAATGATGAAGCAGTCGTCGGCGGCATCGAGAACCACCGAATTCAGATGGCTCCAATCCTTGGAATTGGGAATTCCCTTGCGGATCCAGTAGTCCGCCAGGGACCCATAGGTAATCCGCTCCGGATCCAGAATATCCAGCATATGCCATTTGCCGACGATGTCGCCGTTGCGCTCAAACTCAGTGACCACGTCGCCGATCAGGGTCGCCGGGGCGCGCGGTGCGTCCGCATCGGTTTCGCTGGTCCAGTAATCGTCGACATCCCGCATCTCCACGTTGAGGACGACAAAATTGCCGTTCTCAAGCTCCAGAATATCGTGATGAAAGGCCATCGCCGCGACCGGGATGGAGGTCGCCGACACTTCGTAATCGCCGCGCTTGAGGGCATCGGCGGCAAACCATTGGCAAATACGGTTGCCGAGCATGTCGATCTCGATAGCCCGGTGATCGAAGGTCAGGTAAATCAGGTTGCCGTTGCGGAGCCGCTTGATCTCGCCGACCGTGTGGCCGGTATCGCACAACCATACCACCTCGCCTTCCGCATCCAGCGCCACGATCACCCCATATCCGGCGGCGCCCGAGATTTGCGATTTGCGGATGCCGAAGAATGTAAAGCCGGGCTCCATGGCGGCGGCGTCATTGACGGTGAGCTTCAATTCCGGGAAATCGGCCGGCAGGGGTTCGGTGGTGAAACTTGCCCGCCAAACATCTTTGATAATGCCGCCGCCATCTTCCAAAAGGCTGAGGCTGACCGCGTGGGTGCCGCTCGCCCGCATGCCAATCAGAATATGCGAATGGCTGGCCGACGGCTCCACCCGGACCGGCACCGTCCAGCTCCGCTGCGCATCGGTGATGGTAATCTCGGCCGAAACCGGGCTTGGGGTTTCGAAATTCAAGACGGCGGCCAAGGGCGCCGCGCCCGATGGGTTCACAACCAGCTCCGGCTCCCGGACAAATTGATAATCGGATTTATTGGCCTCGTTGATGATGGTGTCCATGAATACGCCCAACCGCCTGAATGAGTATTTGCCTGGAAGCCTTTATTTACACCATTAGTATTATTGTGCAACATATATCATCATTTTTTTGTGTTTTATTTATATAATATACACAAAATATAATGTATTAATAATTATGCCTTAAAAATAATCGGGCAGTTCCCTGGCCAGGGAGGAGCGGATGCGGTCCCGCAAGGGGGCCTCCGCGTCCGCATGGTCAAAGGTGCCACCGGTCACGGTTTCGAACAGGGACACATATTTTGCGGAGAATTCCATCAATGTTTCGGCCGGAATATCCGGGATCGGGTCCTTATAGGGATCACAGCGCGCCGCGATCCAAAGGCGCAGAAACTCCTTGTCCAGGCTTTCCGGGTTCTGGCCCGCCTCGAAGCAGGCCGGGTAGCTTTCGGTGATCCAATAGCGGCTGGAATCGGGGGTATGGATTTCATCGGCAAGGCGGATACGGCCATCTTCATCGGTGCCGAACTCATATTTGGTGTCCACCAGGATCAGCCCGTTGGCGGCGGCGATCTCGCGGCCGCGGGCAAACACGGCGAGGCTGGTTTCGGCCAGCTCGTCCCATTGGGCCTGGCTGAGCAGCCCTTGTTCGATGATTTCCGGCCTCGTGATCGGCGCATCGTGGCCGCCGGCCTCGGCCTTGGTGGTCGGCGTCAAGATGGTGCCCGGCAGCTTTTCGCTCTTGCGCAAGCCGTCGGCAAACTGGTGACCGTAAAGCATCCGCTCGCCGCGCTCATACATAGGCCAGATGGAGGTTTCGGTGGAACCGGTCAGGTAATCGCGAACCACCATTTCGATGGGCAGCATATCCAGCCGCTTGACGATGGCGATATTGGGATCGGGATAGGAGATCACATGGTTGGCGCAGATATCGGACGTTTCCTCGAACCAGAACTGGGCGGTTTGGTTCAGCACCTGGCCTTTGTAGGGCACCGCGGCCAGCACTTTATCGAACGCCGATTGCCGGTCGGTGGCGATCAGCACCCGGCGCCCGTCCGGCAGATCATAGGAATCGCGCACCTTGCCGCGCTCGAAATTGGGCAATTCGTCGAAGGCGGCGTCGGTCAGGCAGTGATCGATAAGCGATTGAAATTCGGATAACTCGGACATGGCGGGTCTAATGCTCTCGGGTTGTTGGGAAGGAAGGATGGACTACCGCATCAGACGCCGCAAGGGTGCCCTCATAGATAGGGCCTAAGCCAGTCCAGGCCGTCCTCGGTACGGGCGCTGGGCACATATTCGGCGCCCAGCCACCCCTGCCAGCCGGCCGCATCGATGGCTTCGAACAGAAATGGGAAATTGATCTCTCCAGATCCCGGCTCGTGGCGGCCAGGGGTGTCGGCGAACTGGATATGGCCGATGCGGTCCATGTTGGCGGTGATGGTGTGGATCAAATCACCTTCCATGATCTGCATATGATAGATGTCATATTCGATGCCGAGATTGGCGTGGCCGGCGGCATCGATAAGGCTGATGGCTTGATTGGTGGTGGTCAGCAAATAGCCGGGCCGGTCGCGGCAATTGACCGCCTCGACAATGGCCCGGATGCCGAGACCGGACAATGCCTCGGCGGCCAGGGCGGCATTGGCGGCAAGCACTGCCAGACATTGGTCCCGCTCGAACTGATCCAGCGGCGGCCAGCCGGCCAATATATTCATGTTATCGGGGGCCAGCAATGCGCCATATTCGCACGCCTGATCGACGGCGCGCTTGAATTCATCCTCGCGCCCCGGCATGGCGGCCAAACCGGGACCGCCGGTGGCCAGATCGCCGGCAGAGATGTTAATCACCGCGATCTCCAGCCCGGAATCGTCCTTGGCGGCGCGCAAATCGGCGGCGGGAATATTGTACGGAAACTGAATTTCGGCGGCGCCGAAGCCGGCGGCGCGGGCGGCGGCGAAGCGGTCCAGCAGGTCATGCTCGGTGAACATCATCGAAATATTGGCCGAAAATCGCGGCATTGAAATCCTCCTTGTTGGGATGCCAAATTTTAAAGCAAGGGCGCGGCCTTGCAACCGGCGCCTCTATTATTTGCGGAACATGCGGTGATAGCCGATCACCGGATCGCCGGTCAGGGCGACGCCGCCGATATTGTTGCGGGTGATCAGCCCGATGACGCCGCGCTTCACCGGCAGATAAGGCAGCACTTCGGTTTTAACGCGCTCGAACCCGCAATGGGCGGCGCGGATGTCTTTTTCCGAGCGCGCGCCTCTAAGGCGGGCGATAGCCGTGTCGATTTTGTGGCTGCGCAGCCGGGTAATATTCTGCGCCGCTCCCGAATGCAGCGCCAGATCGGATATGGACGGATGCACGAACGGCCCCTTGGGCTGGATCCAAAGGGCGGCGCGCCCGGCCACGATCTGATAGGTCAGGCTGCGTTCCTTGGCCGTCACCACATGAACGCCGATGGCAATACCGGCCTTGGCCCACATGGCCTGGATCAACTGCGCCGCGCGCCGCAATGTGGGCGTATCTTCGGTCCACAGGACCGTGCGGGCGAAATCCACGTCCAGCGCCGCCAATATGTTGCGCGCGCCATCGGGGTCGAACGCCGGGTAGCCGGCATCGCGGCAGCGCCAGCGGCGGCCCTGAAATAATTGCTCGGCCACATCGCCATCGCCGCCGCCCAGGCCGCGGGCAATGGCGCGCCGGTCGATGGCTTGCGCCAGGGCCAGGCGCACCACCGGATCGCCGAGCGGCGCGATGGTCCGGTTGAAGCCGAGCGCGGCGCCGAATTGATCGAGGGTGCGCCGGTAGACCGAAAACCGCCCCGGCTTCAGCGCCGCCTGGATGGCGGCATCGCCGGAGATCATGGCGGCATCCAATTCTCCGCGTCCCATGCGGCGCAAAATTTCGCCGAGATCGGGACCATCCAGAACGTGATAGGTAATCTCGTCCAGATGCTGCGCGGACGGATCCCAATAGTTGGGATTGCGTTTAAGGACAACCCGCTTGCCCTGCTCCCAGGCGGCGATGCGGAACGGCCCGGCGCCGGCACTTTTGCCGGCCAGGCCCGGATGCGCCCGGTTGCGGGCCATGAAGGCGGGCGCGTTCAAGGACCAGACATAAGTGCCGCCATAACCGAGGATGGCGCGAAACCCCGGATTGGGGCTGGAAAATTGAAATTCGACGAGCAGCTTTCCAGGCGCCGTCACCTTCTTCAAGGGCGCCCCCATGACGGCGCGGAAGCGGCGCGCATATTCGCTATCCAACAAGCGCTCGAAATGCTGCACATAGGCGTCGGCGGTCAATTTCTCGCCGTTCGAAAAGCGCACGCCGGAACGTAAGGCAACCCGCCAGCGCTTGAAATCGTCGCCGGGCGTGGCGCTGAGGGCCAGACGCGGGATCGGCTTTCCGGTGCGGGGCGAGGGCTCGAACAGGCGGTCATGAACGGCGAACAGGATTTGCAGGCGCGCCAAACCGGCGTGCGGCGCCAGGATATGATCGAAGCCGCCAAAATCATCCAAGACACGCACATTGAGGCGGCCGCCTTGGCCGACGGGATGCTCGGCCGCCGCTTCATTTGCGCATGCCAGGACCGCCAGCAACACGGCGAGCAGCGGCACGCCTTGCAATAGTTTCATCGGCCGTACCAAATCAATACCGGACCAGTTTCCCCGCATTCGAAAAAAATTTGTTGCACGCTTGGTATGGATTCATACCATGATATGGCTTTTCGGGATCAAGCTAATTGCAAACACCTACGACAAGGACGTGACCATGATCAAAGTCAAAGATGTCTTATATGCCCGTTTCTCGGCGCCGGATCTGGATCTGATGGAGGCCTATCTTCTCGACTTCGGCCTGGTGCGGGCGGCCAGAGATGAAGGCGCCCTTTATATGCGGGCCACCGACGGCGAGCATCATGTCCATATTACCGAGCTTGGCCCGCCCGCCTTTCAGGGCTTCGCCTTCGAAGCGGCTTCGATGCAAGACTTAGCGATCATTGCCAAGGCCGATGGCGCGTCACCCGTTGAGACATTGGAAACCCCCGGCGGCGGCGCCCGCGTCACCATAGCGGACCCGGACGGCTTCCAGGTCGAGATTGTGCATGGACTGGAAACGCTGGCGCCCCTCGGCGTTGCCCACGCGGCGCCCAGAAACTCCGGCAGCGACCGCCAAAGGCTGGGCAATAGTGTGCGCTTGGGCCCGGGACCCGCCATATGCAAGCGCCTCGGCCATGTGGTGCTGAACGTCACCGATTTCGAAACCAGCGATGCTTTTTACAAAAGCCACTTCGGGCTGGTCAGCTCGGACGAGCTTTTCGACGAAGACGGCGTTATCCGCGTTGCCTTTTCCAGAGTCGACCGGGGTCCTGAATATGTGGATCACCACACGCTTCTGACCGTGCCCGCCGAGCAAGCCGCGCTCGGCCACATCGCCTTCGAGGTGGAGGACGCCAACGATGTCTTCATCGGCCACGAACATTTGGTGGCCAAGGGGTACCGCCATAGCTGGGGCATCGGCCGCCATGTGCTGGGCTCGCAAATCTTTGATTATTGGTTCGACCCGTACGGCTTCCGGCTCGAACATTGGACCGACGGCGATCTGTTCAACCAGGACACGCCCATGGGCCGCCACCCCATGGCGACGGCTTTGGATTCCCAATGGGGCGCCACGGCGGCGGACCGCAAAGTCTGAATATTTCAGCCCGATTTTCGGATACGAAACAGAAAAACGCCGTTTGATTCGCTGGCTTGCAAAAGCGCGTGCCCGGCATTGGCGCAATATTCCGGGAAATCGGTCATCGTGCTGGGATCGGTGGCGGTGACCGATATCTCCTCGCCCGCCTCCATGGCGCGCAGCGCCTTTTTCGCCTTCAAGACCGGCAACGGGCATTTGAGGCCGGAAGTATCCAAGTCCGTGGTCATGTGGCGCGCCCTCCTATTGACCGTATATGGCCGCCGATTGCACGCCGACGCCGGGGCGCCCGCCAAACAGGGACTTGAGCCGGGCCAGCGCCGCATCGGCAAGCGGCGGCGAATTAATGGACCTCACATTGCGGGCAATATGCTCCCGATTGCCGCTGCCAAACAAGACCACATGGGCGCCCGGCTCGTGGCGCGCATAGCGGTAGGCGGCGTCCATGATATCCAAGGCGCCGCCTTCATTGATCAAAAAGTCCAAGGGATCGTCCCGCTGCGCGAGATCGGCCGGAAATTCTCCGGCGTCCGCCAGCGCCGCCAAGGTATCCCGCACCCGGCCGAAATCCGCCAGGAAGCGGCCCACATACATGATATAGGTGCCCCACCCCAACGCCATGGTGCGCGGCAAGGCGATGTCCCGGGCATTCTGATTGGTAGGCGAAAAGGCCAGCATGGCCACATCGAAGTGATCGTCATCGAGGGCCAGGGAAAGGCCTTTATGCTCCAGGTCCCGGGGCGGCGCCTCGGTCATGCCAAGGAAGCGAAACTTGCCCTTTTCCTGCTCGCGCCGGAGGGCGGGCAGAATTTCCGCCACCGCGTGGCCATAGCTGGCCGGCGTAATGCCGTGCAAAAAGAAGATGTCCAGATGGCTGGTATCGAAGCGCCTTAAGGATCGATCGAGCCCGGCCACCACCTCGGCGGCTCCGTGAAATTTATCATTGCGGCGCACATAGAATTTGGTGGACAGCACGATGCTGTCCCGGTCGCGGCCCCGAATACCCAAGCCGACCGCCGTTTCCGTGCCATACGTATAGCCGCAATCGATCACATTGATGCCGAGATCGAGGGCGAATTTTACAATGTCGGCGACCTCGGCCTCGTTTCTGCCGGCGGTCATGCCGAGGCGCGAATCGCCGCCGCCGCCAAGCCCGGCGACGCTGACCCGAAGCCCGGTGCGGCCCAGCGTGGTGTAGTCCATGCCTGGTTAGTCCCGATCCGCTTCGGCTTCGATCTGGGCATGGGTCATACCCGGCTCGACGCCGAAACCCACCAGGGCGCCGAACAATTCTTCCAGTCTGGCGCGGTCGGCATCCGGCAAAGGCGGGCGGCCCAGGTACGCCACGTTGGCGCGCAGGTGGTCGGGATTGCCGGTGCCGAACAACACCACATGGGCGCCGGGCTCATCGCGGGCATAGCGGTAGGCGGCATCGACCAGGTTTTCGGCGCCGGCTTCATGGATAAGAAACTTGAGCGGTTCCGGCTCGCTCGCCAGCCAGTCCGGCGCCTGGCCCGATTGCACCAGCTTATCCAATTCGCGCTTCAGCCGCACCGGATATCCGAACAGATTGCGCGACGCGAACATGATCAAGGTGCCCACATCCCGCTCGATGGTGGCGGGGAATATGCTTTCCCGCGCATTCTGATTGACCATGGAAAAGGCGACCATGATCACATCAAACAGATCGGCGTCCAGGCTTTTGCCCAGGGCGACGTGATCCAGATCGCGCTGCGAAAACTCGGTGGCGCCGAGGAAACGGAACTTACCCTTTTCCTGTTCGCGAAGCAGCACCGGAAGAATGTCATCGATAGCGTGATCGTAGTTGACCGGATCGATGCCGTGCATCTGGAAAATGTCGATGCAATCGGTGCCAAGGATCTTAAGGGAATTGTCGAGACCGTTGATCGCCTGTTGGGGGTTAAGTTGGGTGCGGTCCCGCCGGTCGATGCTGTATTTGGTCGACAATACGTATTGATCCCGGGGAATGCCCTTGAGGCCCGCCGCCACCACACCCTCGGTGCCATAACCGTGGGCGGTGTCGATAATATTGATGCCAAGATCAAAGGCCAGCCGGACGATGCCGGCGGCTTCGCTTTCGCTGGCGCCATTGCGAAGGCCCAACTGGACGCCGCCGCCGGCGCCCAAACCGGCGACGCTGACTTCCAATTTCGTTCGCCCCAGTACGCGTCGTTCCATTGCTACCCCGTTTATTTATTCCTGGCCCAAGGAGAACGAGATTACCCGTAGCGCCAACCCGCGGTAAAGACTGGGCTGGCCGGCGCACAAAAAAATGCTCCGCACCTGCGGAGCATTTCGTTGATTATGAGGCGATGGATCAGGAGGCTTTGGCCGCCACCTTGCTTTCCACCTTATCCCGATCGCCGGCCAGTTCGCGCAATTTCGCGTTGAGGCCGGAAATTTTGCCGCCTTGCTTGCGGATCACGGCGCCAAACTCGGAGCGCTGGGTCAGCGCCATGGAGACGCCTTCGACAATGATATCGACGATGCGCCATTGGCCGTCGCGGTCACGCAGCCGCCAAGCCACCTTGACCGGCGGGCTTTCGGGGCGGACGATCTTGCTACTGATATAAGCCTGATCATCGCCTTTGCGCGCGATGCGCCCGATCTTGAACTCTTCGCCGGAATAGTTGCCCAGGCGCCGCCCATAAACGGTGACGATATAATCTTCGAACAGGCTGCGAAATTCTGCCCGCTCGGCCACCGAGGCTTTGCGCCAATGGCGGGCGAGAACCTTCCGTGAGATGAAATCAACATCGAAATTTTTGATCAGCAAACGGCGGAGACCCTGGCTGCGCTCTTGCGCGTCGGAGGAGCTGTTGGATAATAGCTTGATCGCCTGATCGCCGAACGCCGTTATAAAACTGTCCGGACTTTGCTTTGGACCGGCATGCGCCTGCATAGCGATGCCCGCCGTCAGCACCAGCGCAGACAGCCATAAAGAGACCATTTTAATTTTCGTGCCCACTTTCCGCTTCTCCCGATTTGATCAGTTTATTAAAAGGACTATTGACCTATTATACGTATTTGAACCGAACCTAACCGATATTGCCTCACCCTAGCTGTGATTTGTGTCACACCTAAGGCAATAAGTTATTCCCCGATCATTAGCGCGATTCCGTATGTAAAAGGTTAATGCGGTCCTTTCAATGTTCACGGGTCTCCTAAAAACATGGCAATTACGGATCGAAAAACAAGCCTTTAAGCCAGAATATTATGGCGCTCCCAGAGGCCGGTTTTGATTCCGGTTTCCGGCAATTGCCCTAACGTCTTGGAATCATGGTGCGATTCGCAAATTATTGCCAGTGTTTATTTGACGCTCCTTTTTCGCGCTAATTTTATGTTTATGCCCCGCCTCCTTAGCCTTCGTTGATGCCGGCGTAGCGGCGGAGGCGGATATCGGCCTGTTCTTTATGCCCGGCAAAGCCTTCCAGGGCGCAAAGGCGGGAACAATATTTTCCGATTTCCACCGATGCGGCCTCAGAAACCCTCTGATAGGTGCAGGTTTTAATGAATTTACCCACCCAGAGACCGCCGGTATAACGCGCCGCCCGCTTGGTCGGCAAGGTGTGATTGGTGCCGATCACCTTGTCGCCATAGGCGACATTGGTCTCCGCGCCTAAAAACAAAGCGCCGTAGTTGCGCATATGGGCCAGAAAATAGTCATCGTCGCGGGTCATCACCTGCACATGTTCGGACGCAATGCGGTCCGCCTCGGCGGCCATTTCCTCCAGGCCATCGCAGACAATCACCTGACCGTAATCGCGCCATGCCTGGCCGGCGGTCTCCGCCGTCGACAGAATTCCAAGCTGGCGCTCCACTTCCGCCATGGTATCGGCGGCCAGGGCAGCGGAATCGGTAATCAGAATAGCGGCGCTGGTGGGCCCGTGTTCGGCCTGACCCAACAGATCGGCGGCGCAAAGCTCGCCGTCCACGGTATCATCGGCGATCACCAATGTTTCCGTCGGCCCGGCCAGCAAATCGATGCCGACGCGGCCGAACAATTGCCGCTTGGCCTCGGCAACGAAGGCATTGCCCGGCCCAACCAGCATATCGACCGGATCGATCTCGTCCGTGCCCAGCGCCATGGCGCCCATGGCCTGGACGCCGCCCAAGCAATAAATCTCGTCGGCGCCGGCCAGATCCTGGGCGACTACGATGGCGGCGGCGGGCCCGCCCTCAAACGGCGGGGCAGACGCAATGATGCGGGCCACACCGGCCACGTGCGCCGTGACCACGCTCATATGGGCGGACGCCACCATGGGATATTTGCCGCCCGGCACATAGCAGCCGACAGAGGCCACCGGCAGGTTTTTGTGGCCGAGTATGACGCCGGGATAGGTTTCCTCCTCCACATCGCTCAGCGAGGCTTTTTGTATCTCGGCGAAATTGCGTATCTGCGCCTGGGCGAATTTGATATCGGTGATGTTCTGGTCGCTCACCCGATCATAACAGGCACCGATCTCGGCCCGGGTCAGGCGGAAGCTATCGGGCGCCCAATTGTCGAACTTTTGCGAATATTCGCGAAGCGCCGCATCGCCGCGCGCCTTGATATCATCAAGAATCGCTTCCACGGTTTTGCGCACCTTGGCGTCGGCGTCGTCTTTTTCTTCCTGGCTGATGCTTTGTTTCAGATAGCGCGCCATAATTTATGCTCCATCAACGCTGAGAACCACGGCCATGGCCGAATCGCCCGCCGCGCAGCCGGTGAACAAGCCCTTGCCGCCGCCTTTTATCACCAGCTCCTCGATCAATTCAATTATGCCGCGGGTGCCCATGGGCGCCTGCGGATGGCCCCAGACCAGGGTGCAGCCGTAATTGTTCATAGCATCGATGGCATAACCGGTTTCGGCCGCGAAATAGACATCGTTGACGGCGAACGGGTTGTGGGTCTTGACCGCATCCATTTGTTGGATATCCAAACCAGCCTGGGCCAGCGCCGCCTTGGCCGCCGGCACCGGCGCTTCCGGCATGAGCGCCAGCCCCGCCCGCGCCGTCCCGAAGCCGAGGATTTCGATGCTGATCCCGGGCTCCTTGCTCAAGGCTTTGGCTTTTTCCGGCGCCGCCACGATGATGCAGGCATTGCCGTCCGCCGGATGGGTTTGGCCGCCAAAGGTGACGCTGCCGTCTGGAATAACCGGGCGCATCTTGTCCAACGACTCCTTGGTGGATTGAAAGACGCCCTCGTCGCCCTCCATCTGGCCCACGGTTTTTTTGAAATTGGCCGAGGGAATATCGAACGGCAGGCTCATGAAGCGCTTGAGGAACGCTGAGCCGTCGGCCAGCGCGTCCTGGTACTGGGCCTGGCGGCGCAAGACAATGTCGTGCTGTTGCTCGGTGGTGATCTGATGGCGGGTGGCCACGTTTTCCGCCGTCTGGGTCATGGATTGGCCGCTGAACGGGTCCTGCATCATATTGTCGAGGGCGATGTTTTCGTGCGGGCCGGTGCCGCCGGGACCGCCCGGTTCCGGGTAATAAACTTGGGGTGAGTTGGACACCCGGTCGCAGGTGGCCACCAAGGCGGTCTCCGCCAGGCCGCATTCGATCTCGGCCACCGCGTTTTGGAGGACCCGCACGCCGGTGGCGCACACCTGGGAAATGGTCGGCCCACCCACGCTTTCGGCGCCGATCATGCCGGTCAGCCAGGGCAGCCCGTAAAAGCTTTGGTGCTGGGGCACGGTCAGCCCCATGACGCCGTAATCAAACTCGGATGCATCGATATCGCGCTTGGCCAGTTCGTCCTTGGCCACGTGGGCGGCGAACTTGACGCTGTGCAGGTGTGACAGGCTGCCCTGCCACTTGGCGAACGGCGTGCTCCAATAGGCGCCGTAGGGAATTTGCGCGGAAAAGGTCATGGACTGTGCTCCTCTGGTGACGGCTCATTTCGTTTACAGGCAAGCATGGCAATGTTAGGCCATCTGTCGAAGGAGTTCGAGCCATGAACGACGAAGTCGACGCCAAGCGGGTTGCCGCCAAAATCGATCTTTCCGGCCAGGTGGCCCTGGTCACCGGCGCCGGCAAGGGATTGGGCCGCGCCGCCGCCCTGACTCTGGCCGAGGCCGGCGCCCACGTGATCGGCGTGGCGCGCACAGCTGCCGACTTGGAAAGCCTCAAAGCCCACCATCCGGGGCGCATCGATGCCTGGGCCGAAGATGTCCTCGAAGAGGCGCTCTATGGACGCATCGAGGCTTTGGGGCGGCTCGACATCGCCGTCACCAGCGCCGGCGGCAACAAGCCGGAACCTTTGATCGAGGTCGCACCGGAAACCATCGACTGGATGATGGGGCTGAACCTCAAAGCCGTGTTCCGCACCTGCCAGAGCGCGGCGCGGGTGATGCTGCGCCATGGCTCCGGCTCGATCATCAATATCTCCTCGCAGATGGGCCATGTGGGCGCCCCCAACCGCACCCTTTACTGCGCCACCAAGCACGGCGTCGAAGGGCTGACCAAGGCCATGGGGGTCGAACTGGCGCCGGACGGTATCCGCGTCAATTCGGTCGCCGCCACCTTTGTCGACACGCCCATGACCCGGCCCATGTTCGAGAACACCGAATTTCGCGATACGGTCTTGGGCAATATTGCCGCCGGCCATCTGGCATCCATCGAAGACGTCGCCGCGGCGGTGCTGCACCTGGCCTCGCCGGGCGCCGCCATGATGACCGGCACATCGCTCCGCGTCGATGGCGGCTGGACGGCGTGGTAGAGATTTCGCCATCTAGATCAAACTCTTGCCGCCGAACCGTTCGAGCCATTTGGGCAGCGCGTCCTCGTTGACCACATGCGCGGGCACTTCGCCCTTCAGGACCGCGTAGACCACGTCTTCGACCCACGGAATGGCGTGATTGAGACCAGTGCCGTGGTTGGCCGTTACCATATGCGGCGACAACAAAACCTTATCGCCGAGGCCTAAGATCGGCGATTGCGGGTCCGGCGGCTCATCGGGCAAAACATCCAAGGCGGCGCCGGCGATCTGGTCTTTGTCGAGCGCATCGAACAAAGCATCCACATCGACAATCGGTCCCCTGGCCGCGTTCACCAGAATGGCGGTGGACTTCATCTGGTCCAGCTCCTTGGCGCCGATCAGATTGGTGGTCTCCTTGGTCAAGTTGCAATGGCAGGTGACCACGTCGGATTCCCGGAGCAGCGTTTCCATATCCACCGGCTTGGCGTTGTGGTGGACGAACGTGGACTGATCCACGTAAGGATCATAAGCCAGGATTTTGATGCGCCACGGCTGGAACAGATCGGCGAGGCGCCCGCCGATGCGCCCCAAGCCGATGATGCCGAGGGTGATGCCCTCATAGCCATCCAGGCGCGGCCCGATATAAGTGCCGGCCAGCTTCATGTCGCGCCAGCCGCCTTGTTTCACATGGCGGTCTTTTTCGCGCACCTGCTTTAACATAGCCAGGATGAAGGCGAAGGTCCCCTCGGCGACACCGGCCCAGTTGGGCTCGGTCGGGCTGTGGGTGATCAGGATGCCCATGTCGGTGGCCGCGTCGAAATCCACATTGTCGTAGCCGACCGTGTAATAGGCGATGGAACGGAGGTTCGGCGAGTTTTCCAATGTCGCCCGGGTCAGGTCCTTGGAGCGGTTGGATATGCCGACCGCGATATCAGCGTCTTTATCGAACATCGCCTCGATGCGTTCGCGCCGGTTGGCGGCGTCGGCCCAGGCCTCGTCGGGCACGATCACCTCGATGCCCTTGGCGCGCATGCGCTCGTAGCTGTCGCCCTCTACATCCACGGGCTGAAATACGTCGGCGATCGCTTTGGCCACTATGCGTGCCTCCCCTTGTTTTGTCTTGGGTAAATTGTGGCAATTTCATATCAGGTTAATCCGGGATTGTCGCAAGCCTTTATAACGGGAATAATAGCAATCAAGGGACACACCTAAGGTCCCGCCGTTGAATTCAGGGGAGGCAGCACATGCCCGACGTTCCGAGCAAAGATCAAACCGGTTCCAACCTTGCCGTCTGGGGGAGCGACGTGATCGCGTCGGCCATCCGCGAGCAGGGATTTCCCTATGTCTGCCTGAACCCGGGCGCCAGCTATCGGGGTCTGCATGACAGCCTGGTCAATTATCTTGGCAACGCGGACCCGGAAATGCTGTTCTGTCTGCACGAAGAACACGCCGTCGCCATGGCGCAAGGCTATGCCATGGTCACCGACAAGCCGCTGGCGGTCATTGTGCATTCCAACGTCGGGCTGATGCATGCCACCATGGCGGTCTTCGATGCCTGGTGTAAACGGGTGCCGATTGTCATCTTCGGCGCCACCGGGCCGGTGGATGCGGTCCGCCGCCGCCCCTGGATCGATTGGATTCACACCACCGCCGATCAGGGCGCGCTGATCCGGGATTATTCCAAATGGGATGACCAGCCGGGCTCGCCGGAAGCCGCGGTGGATTCGGTGCGCCGCGCCACCGCCATCGCCACCACCCGGCCCTTCGGTCCCACCTATGTCAATTTCGACGCCGCCATCCAGGAAATGCAGCTCGACGAATGGCCGGAGCTTTATGACATCGCCAAGTTCCAGCCGCCCGCCCCGACCGCGCCGGCGTCCGCCGAGCTGGATCAATTGGCCGAGATGTTGAGCGCCGCCAAGAGCCCGCTCATCCTGGCCGGGCGCTCGTCAACGGATGAAGGCGACTGGGCCAAGCGCATTGAAATGGCCGAGCGCGCCGGCGCCCGCGTCATCACCGGCCAGGGCGGCGGCGCCTTTCCGACCACCCATCCCCTCTATGCGGGCGAGACTTCGTTCGTGCTGCGCCCGGACCTGAAAGAAGAGTTTGAAAAAGCCGACGCGGTTCTGGCCCTCGACTGGATCGATCTCGGCGGCATGTTGCGCCAAGCCTATCCGGTCGGCACCGATATGCCCAAGATCGCCAATGTGAGCGTCGATTACCAGCTGCACAAAGGCTGGTCGATGGACTACAACGCCTTGCCGCCGGTGGATTTGCATATCGCGACGACGCCGGAGCCGGTGACCGATGCCTTGCTCGAAAAACTCCCCAAAAGCAAAACCAGCTATAAGCGGATCGAACCGTCCCTGCCCGCCAAGCCCGAAGGCGACGGCATCATCAGCGTCTCGGACCTGGCCGCCATGTTCCTCAACGTCACCAAGGACCAGCCGGTCTCGATCCTTTGCCGGCCCATCGGCTGGCCGCCGGAAGCCGGCGTGATCGAGCATCCGGAAGATTATATCGGCGGCAATGGCGGCGGCGGTGTCGGCGCCGGGCCGGGCATCGCAGTCGGCGCCGCCCTGGCGCTGCGCGATCGGGCGTCGGAGCGTATTCCGGTGGCGGTCGTCGGCGACGGCGATTACACCATGTCGTCGAACGCCCTTTGGACGGCGGCGGCCAACGATATTCCGTTGCTGGTGATCGTCGCCAACAACCGGGCCTATTTCAACGACGAGCTGCACCAGCAACGGGTCGCCAAGACCCGCGACCGGGAAGAAGCCAACGCCTGGGTCGGCCAGCGCATCGATGATCCGCCGCCGGACCTGGCGATGATCGCCCGCGGCCATGGCCTCGGCGGCGAAGGCCCGGTGGATGATCTGGCCGAGCTCGAAGGCGCCTTGGAGAGGGCCCTGGATGCGGTGCGCGGCGGTACGCCCTACGTGCTCGACGTGATCGTCGCGCGAGAATATGTGAGCAAGCGCTTGGACGGGCAAAGAAAGAACTAACGGGAGGCGACCATGCCAGACACAGCCTATGTGGAATTGAACACGCCGTCCCTGGAGGGCCAAGTCAGCGAGGCGGAATGGGAGACGCGGGTCAATCTGGCCGCCGCCTTCCGGGTTGCCTATCACTTCGGCTGGAACCAGACCATCCTCAACCATTTTTCCGCCCGGGTGCCGGACGCGCCCGATCATTTCGTCATGAACCCGCAAGGCCTCGGCTGGCACGAGATCACCGCCTCGTCGCTGATAACCGCGGACTTCAAGGGCAACGATCTGACCACGAGCGACTACCGCCTGGCCCCGGCAGGGCGCAATTTCCATGGCGCCATATTGGATGCCAGGCGCGATCTGGCTTGCGTCATGCATGTGCACCCGAAGGCCGCCATCGTCATTTCAGCCACCAAGGAAGGCCTGCTGCCCATCGATCAAAGCTCGTCCATGCTGTGGGGCCGCATCGCCTATCATGAATTCGAAGGCCTCGCCCAGGAAGCCGAGGAAGGCCCCCGCATCATCGAAGATTTGGGCGACAATCTGATGATGATCATGCAGAACCACGGCGTCCTCACGGTGGGCCACACCATCGCCGAGGGGTTCGCCATGCTGCACACATTGGTGTCCTGTTGCGAGACCCAGACGCAACTGATGGCGACCGGGCGGGATTTCACGCTGGTTCCCGAAGACGTCTGCAAAGTCACCCAAGCCCAGCTCGACGCCCGCTACCAAAACCGGCCGCGCGGGGAATTGGAGTGGGCGATGTATCGGCGGTTGGCGGAACGTTTAGACCCGTCATATAAAGACTAGTCCGGTTGGGGATGGCATGGTTGGCCAGCCGGGCGCCCCTCTGGGACACTCCCTAACCGGCGTCGAACTTGGCACCTCGAAATTTTAGGCGCTCCCCCTGCCGCCAAGAAGAAGTTTTCACCACAGAGACAGTGAGACGGTGAGAAGAAGCACTATTCTCCTTATACGTACATTAATCCCATAATATCGTGCAACACATTTGCCGAAAATCGACCATACCGGTTCATGAGCATTCCTAACGGTTCCATACGGTTCCTTACGGTTTATTTCGATCCCAGGCCGGCCGAACCGGCGCCCCTCCGGCCATTTCGATACGCGCACACAGCGGTGCCAGCCACGAACACGGGCGGCGCCCGGCGTGGGATCAAATCGTCATATTCACAATGTTCAAGAGCAGAGCTTTTTATATAGTTTATTGCGCGCTGGGCGCAAGGGGATGGGGGAAATATCAGGTTTATGGCGGAAGAAAAGGAACTAAAGTCCTCCCATGCCTCGTAACATGAGCTTCGCCATGACCACCCCCCAATTCCGCGCCCGGACCAAGACCGTGACGCGGCGCTTTGGGTGGTGGTTCTTGCAGCCCGGCGACATCGTCATGGGGGTCGAGCGCAGCCGGGGCCTCAAAAAAGGCGAAAAAGTGACGCGGCTGGGGCTGATCCGTATTGTCTCGGTTGCAGCCGAGCCGGCGGCGGCGATTACCGGCTACCGCCGCCCGGCGGAGGAATTGGCGGCTGAGGGATTTCCCGATATGGCGCCGGCGGCGTTCGTTGCCATGCTCTGCAAAGCGAACGGCAAGGACCGCAGCGAACAGCTCAACCGGATCGCGTTTGAATATCTGGATTGAGGTGAGACCGGGCAGACCGGCCCCCATGCCCCCTAAAAAAAAACCTAAACCAAATACCGAAAATCAAAGAAATCAATTTCACATATTAGAGTTGAATGTTATCATCGTATAAATCTTTGGATTGTATATTTGGGCGCAAATCCGGTGCGGCCGCCGCTTCGATCTTGGAAGGATTAAGGGATGAGTTTGAAATATATTGAGCTGAATTTTGTCAACAGGTCGGCGGACATGAACAACAGCAGCATTGTAATTTTTCAAAAAAACGTTGCCGCGGATTTGGACGAATTGACGGTTGCCTGGATTGTCATCAAAAACTGCGGCCGCCTGAATTATCATCCGTTCATATATCCCATGCAAATGGATGTGTCGGCCAGCGATTCCTACGGCAATTATACGCCGCACATGCCCGCACCCGACGGCCATGCCTTTGAGATGGTTGAAGATTTCACCGGTGATGTGCTGCAACGCGCGCGCCGGCCGGCCCAATCGCCAAGCGAGGTAGAGGTCCGCAATAATCTGGAGACCGGCGCCATAACCGCAAATTTCTTCAAGGACGGAAAGCTGGTTGCCGCCAAAACCGGCATAGCGCCCGCGCAAAAAGCGGTGATTGAGATCCAACCCATCATATACATTGGCGTCGTCTCCCAAATTACCCAGGGGGCAATCATCGAGGCGGCAATCATTCAGCAGATACACAGGCGGTTCGACCTGACCGGGATAACCAAGGCCGATATCGTCATGACCGGCGGCGGGCCGGGGCGGCAATCAATGCCGTTCGAATTTCACCTTCACAATGTCTTTTTGTGATCAGCGCTGATCCGGGAGGCCCAGGCCAACCGGGGATGGCCACGGGCTGGCCGATTGGCCGTCCGTCCAGGCACCTCGCCATGTCGTTCGCCAGGCCACGGCGAACCTGGAACCTCGATACCCGGCGCGCACATACCCATCAGGAGTGGGGAGAATTTGTGAAAAGAGGAGCGCCCCATCGGGGCGCCCGCGTGGGCCAAAAGGGGAGTGCCCCCCATCGGGGCGCCCGCGTGGGCCAAAAGGGGAGTGCCCCCCATCGGGGCGCCCGGCTGGCCAACCCGGCATTATAGGGCCATGTGGGGACACCCCACACCCCGGGCCCCAGCCGGGCTACGAGTGAGCGCGCACCGCGACTTGCATCGATCCAATCCCCTCGAAATCGAATTCGATGGTATCGCCGTCTTCCACCTTTGATACCCCGGCGCAGGTGCCCGACATGATGATGTCGCCGGGGACCAAGGTGTAATAGTTGGAGCCCCACGATATCTGGTGGGCCAGCTTCATGATCATCATTGAGGTGTTGGCCTTTTGCCGTACCTCGCCATTGACGCGCAGCTCGAATTCCAGATTTTCCGGCTCCGGCACCTCGTCGGCGGTGATCATCCAGGGGCCGAGGACAGCGTAACTGTCGATGGATTTGCGCATCGAGCGGTCCTGGCCGCCGCGCACCACCATGTCCATGGCCAGCGCATAACCGGCGACGTAATCAAAGGCCTCCTCAATGGGGATATCGGAGCCGCGCTTGCCGATGATAACGCCCAGTTCGGCCTCGTGATCGGTGCGCTTGTCGGGAAAGCGGACGGCAACACCTTCCGACGGGCCAACCAAAGCCGAATTGGCTTTCAGGAACAATCCCTGCTCTTCGATGGAACCGGCGAAGCGCTTGCGCCCGGCGTCGAAATCGGGATCGCCCTTGGCTTCGTCCCGGTGCGCCTGATAGTTGGCAGGCACGCCGATAATCTTGGTGGGGTTGGCAACCGGGGACAGGAAATCCACGGACGCGATTTCAATGGCGGCGGCGCCATCAGCGAGACTTTCCAATTCCGGGCGCAATTCTGGCAACCGTTCGATCAGTTGATCGCCCAACGGGAACGGGTAGCGGACGGGCTCGAATTTATCCAAAATGGCGGTGACATCGTGCACCCCATCGTCCCGGACAACACCGATCCGATTGTCGTTAAAACGGCAGATTTTCATGTCGCGCTCCCTCCGGTCCCGATGGATTGATTTAGCGCCATTTTAACCCGCCCGGCGTCATTTGGCGAACAGCTTGTATCGGCGATATTCAACCCGGTGTCAGGCTGGGCTCGCAGCCAACCTGATGCCCGCTTGCGGAGGCAAATCCGGCCTGCAAATCGTGCGCCGGAATAAATAATTAAGGTTTGTATCCCCTTAATTCGTGTCGCCTTAATTGAACAGCCTCAGCCAAAACGAGACATCGGCTGCGTATCTGCGCTATAATTGACCCCGGCGTTTAAACTTCGGTAAAACCATTCGATGCGCCAAAAGGAATATTGTATTCCGGGAGAAGATGAGAATGCCTGAATTCGCGATGGAACCCTTGGTCCAAAATGCGTGGTATATTGCCGCTTGGTCTGGCGAGCTTGATGCAGGACCGGTTGCTCGAAAGATCATGGGCGAGCACATGGTAATGTTTCGAAGCGGCGACGGCCAAGTGGCGGCTCTTGAAGACCGATGTTGCCACCGAGCCGTTAAGCTGTCCCTCGGAAAATCGGTCGAAGAGGGAATCCAATGCGGCTATCACGGCATGGTCTTCGACGCCAGTGGGGCGTGCGTAAATAATCCGGGCGGGCAGCTAAATCCTTCCTACCGCGTCCGTTCTTTTCCAGTGGTTGAGCGCCAAAAAATTATCTGGGTGTGGACTGGTGACCCGGAACAGGCTGATCAGAGCGCGATCGTCGATTTTCCCTATCACGATATGAACGAGGAGTGGAATTTCATTTTTGGCCGCTACGATATTGCCGCCAATTACATGTTCATGATCGACAACCTGATGGATCTTACCCATCTCGGATATGTACACATCTCAACCATCGGCGGTCATCCGGGCGAGCAGGATATCGCGGAATTGGACACTGTCCGGACCGAGCGCGGCACGAAATTCGTTCGCTGGATGGTGAACTCGACTCCGCCTCCTGCCTTTGTTGCAGCCGGCAAATTTGAGGGGCCGGTGGACCGTTGGGGTGAGTTTGAGTACCTGGCTCCGGGAACGGTCCTGCAATGGGCGGGCGGCCATGACGCCGGAACCGGCGGCCGCGAAGACCGCAACAAGCCAGGTGGTTTGGTCTTTCGGCTGCTCCATCAGGCGACACCGGCCGACGAAAACAATTACCATTATTTCTTTTCAAGCGCGGTGCGCGGCCAGGCGACCGATGGGCCGGCGAACAATTTGTTCCATGAAGCCAACCGGGAAGCCTTCCTGGAGGACAAACTGTTCATCGAGGCCCAGCAAAAGGCGGTTGGCCAAGACCCCAACCGCAAGCTGATATTGCGCGAGCACGACAAGGCTGTCGCTTATGGCCGGCAGGCGATTCACCAAATGCAGAGCGCCGAAATTTCTCAAGCGGCAGAATAGCCGGGTCAAATTCGCTCCGTCGCAAGGCCTGATTCTCAAGGGCCAAAGCGGGCGCCGGCCGCCGGTAAATATGCAAGCCGTTTTCATGGCCCGGCAAATGCCTGTTGCAAGCCACCAGCGCCACGGAATGCGAATGCGTTCGATCGGGAATCCTGGGTTGGCTTGGCGATACCCAATCTTGGCTTCGCCATAGCCCCAATCTTGGCTTCGCCATGGCCTAATCTTGGCTTCGCCAAGGCATTGTGCTCAAATGATGCCAACAAATCTCATTCCAATCCACAGTTCAGGGGGACATCATGACCGATTACCGGCTTCTCAATTACAATGACCAAAACGGCCAGGCGCGGCCCGGCCTTTCCGTGGGCGACGCGGTTTGCGATCTGGAAGCCGCGGTGGCGGCCGAGACCGGCGGCAATGCCGCCTTTTCCACCGCCTCGACGCTCACGATCCTGGAAAAGTGGGACGACGCCCTGCCGGTCCTGGAAGCCATCGCCGACAAGATGGCCGCCGGTGATGTGGATGTCATGGCGCTATCGGACGTGACCTTAAATGCGCCGATCCTTTATCCCGCCGCCATCTTCAACGCCGGCTCCAACTACAAGGATCACCAGCTTGAAATGGGCGCCGAGGATAAAGAGACCGACAAATCGGTGGTCAAACCCTACATGTTCCTGAAATCCCCGGCCCACTGCGTCATCGGGCCGGGCGAGGAAATTCGCATCCCGCACACCACCAAGACCGTCGATTGGGAGGCCGAGCTGGGCGTCGTCATCGGCCGTTACGGGCGCAACCTGACCAAGGAAAATGCGCGCTCGGTGGTGGCCGGCTACACCATCTTCAACGATCTCTCGGCCCGCGATAACGGCGCCCGCGAAGACTGGCCGCGCTTCAAGACCGACTGGTTCGCGCACAAATCGTTCGAAACCTCGGCGCCGCTGGGCCCCTGGATCGTGCCGGTCTCGTCGATCCCGGACCCTTATGAATGCAAGATCGATCTCTGGGTCAATGACGATCACAAGCAGGACGCCAACGCTGGCATGATGATCTTCAATATCGAGGAACAGATCGAATATATCTCGGCCCGCCTGACCCTGCGCCCGGGCGACGTGATCGCCACCGGCACGCCGTCCGGCGTCGGCCGGCCGCACGGCACGTTTTTGAGCCCCGGCGATACGGTGCGCATCACCATCGGCGGCATCGGCGAGTTGTCGAACCCGGTGGTCGCCGGGATTTAAGTCGCGAATTGGGAGGAAAACCTATGATTATCGATTGCCATTCCCATGTCAGCGCGCCGGCCGATCTGTGGGCCTACAAGGCAGGGCTATTGGCGTCGCGCGGCAGCCACGGGCGCGGCGGCGTCAACATTTCCGAAGAAAAAATGATGGCGGCCCTGAATTCGGGCGGCCCCGGCGGGCGCCTCGGCCACCTGCCTTATATGGATTTATTGCATCACGACATGCACCTGATCTCGCCTCGGCCCTACCAGATGATGCATTCGGAAAAGCCGGCCAAGATCGTCCAGTGGCTGCACGAAGAGGTCAACAATGTGATCCACCAGCAGGTGCAGATGCTGCCCGATCATTTCCTTGGCGTCGGCGGCTTGCCGCAGCCGTCGGGTGAAAACCTGGACATGCCGATCGCCGAGTTGGAGCGCATGGTGAACGAGCTGGGGTTCAAGGGCTGCCTGCTCAACCCGGACCCGTACGAAAACACCGGGCCCAAGATGTATCCCATGGGCCACAAATATTGGTATCCGCTCTATGAGAAGCTGTGCGAGCTGGGCGTGCCGGCCCATATCCACGGCGTCGGCTCCCACGCGGTGGAGCGCGAACCCTATACGCTGCATTTCATCAACGAGGAAACCACGGCGGTGTTCGGGCTGGTCAACTCCCAGGTGTTTGATGATTTCCCGGACTTGAAGATCGTCGTCTCCCACGGCGGCGGCGCCATCCCCTATCAATTGGGGCGCTTCGAGGCGGGCAGTTTGAAATATGGCGAGGAAGGCAAGCGTTTCTCGACGCGATTGAGAAAACTGTATTTCGACACCACCCTCTATACCCAGGACGCCATCGAATTGCTGATCAAGACGGTGGGCGTCGATCAATGCCTGCTCGGCTCCGAATGCCCGGGCACCGGCTCGGTGGACAACCCCGATACCGGGCGCAAGCACGACGACGTGGTTAGTTACATCAACAACATCGATTTCTTGTCGGGCGAAGATAGGGACAAGATTTTCTACAAAAACGCAATGCGGGTCTTTAATCTGACGGACGTGAAAGAGCGCGACAAATCGGCGGCCGCCCAGTAAAACCCGGAAACCGGGGCAACCTTAATTATTTTTGTAGATTAGAATGATTTGACTTAAGGTCCGGTGGCATTGATCCACTGATATATCCGGATCGAAGGAGTCAAATTCATGTCCGATCAGCAGCCGGCGCCGCCCATATACAACACCCCCCGTTTCCGGGTCAGCGATTATAACTTTGAGATGTTCGTCGGCCCCCGCGCCGGTGATGATTTCAAGGATTTCACGCTGACCGATCTGGCCAGCGGCGCGGCGGTCAAGCTGTCCGATTTCGCCGGCAAGTGGGTGGTCGTCGAGACCGGCTCGTCCACCTGTTCCATGTATACCAAGAACATTCCCGACATGAAGGCAATCGCCGGCGAATTTCCCGATGTGGAGTTCCTTTTGGTCTATGTGCGCGAAGCCCATCCCGGCGAGCGGCTTGGGCCCCACAAAAAATTTGATGACAAGATCAAGGCGGCGAAACTGGTGGGCCCCCGCTACGCCGAGCATCGGCGCGTCCTGGTCGATAATTTCGAAGGCGATTTCCACCGCGCCTACGGCGCCATGCCCAACGTATTGTATATCATCCGGCCAGACGGCAAAATTCACTACCGCTGCAACTGGGCGACGCCGGCGGCGGTGCGGGGTGCCTTGCGCGACCGGGCAAGGTTCCACACCCTGGAAAATGCCGACACCTTATCGCTCCGGGCCGGGCGCAAAAAAATGCACATGATCCGCACCATGTGGACCGGCGGCGGCATCGCCCTTTATGATTTTTTCCGCGGCATGCCGCTGACCCTGGCGCGCCACTACAAGACCGACACATTCTATAAAAAACACGGCCGCTTTATCAACGATCCCGCCGACAAGCCCAGCGCCCAGGAACTGGCCGAGATCATCAACGAAGCCGCAGTGCGCGCCGAGGCCGCCGGCAAAAAACAAAGCGCCAAACAGGCGGCGGAATAAAGCGGAAATCGCACCCCATCACACGGCGTCCGTGGAAATCCCGGGCAACCTTTTCACTGCGCGGTGATTTGACGGCGGCCGCCTATAGGGGTAAATTGGGTATATAGTTCCGAAAAAGTAATTTATGTCCTTGTCGCGGTGCCGATCCGCCGCAACGCCATTGAATGCAGATTTCTGGGAGGAATGTCATGTCCGAGCAAGCGTCGGCGCCGCCGATCTACAACAACCCCCACTTCAGGGTCCTCGATTATAACTTCGAGATGTTCATCGGCCCGCGCGCCGGCGAGCAGTTCAAGGATGCCGAACTGACCGACCTCGCCAGCGGCGAAGCAGTCAAGCTGTCCGATTTCGCCGGCAAGTGGGTGATGATCGAGACCGGCTCTTCCACCTGTTCCATGTACACCAAGAACATTCCCGACATGAAGGACGTCAAAGCAGAATTTCCCGATGTGGAATTCCTGATGATCTATGTGCGCGAAGCCCATCCTGGCGAACGGCTTGGGCCTCACCAGAATTTCGACGAGAAGCTGAAAGCCGCGAAACTGGTGGCGCCCCGCTATGGCGAGCACCGGCGCGTCCTGGTGGACACCGTCGACGGCGATTTCCATAAATTATACGGCTTCATGCCCAACGTCGTTTATATCATCCGTCCCGACGGCAGGATCCACTACCGCTGCAACTGGGCGACCCCGGCGGCGGTGCGCGAAGCGCTGAGCGACCGCGAAAACTTCCACACCATGGAAAACGCGGACATGAATGCGATTAATGCCAGCCGGCGAAAGATGCATATGATCCGCACCATGTGGACCGGCGGCATCGTCGCGCTCTATGATTTCTTCAAGGGCATGCCGCTGGCGGTACAGCGCCATCACCGAACCGACACCTTCTATAAAAAGCACGGCCGCTTCATCAACGATCCCGCCGACAAACCCAGCGCCCAAGAGCTGGCCGCAATCATCAACGAAGCCGACGGCACGGGCGACGCTGCAGGCGAAAGCTCGAAACAAGCGGCGGAATAAACGCGGCGCTTTGGTTACAACAAACGGCGCTCCGCTTGGGGCGCCGTTATTTGTTGGCTTGCCCTAACCATCCGCGCGCCGCACCTCGGCGAAGGCCGCCAGTCCTTGCAGGCATCCTTGCCAGCCCGTCTCGTGGCCGCTGCGCAGGGTTTCATTGGAAATATATTCATGGAGCACGGTGATCTCGGTGCCGGTGCCATCGGCGCGGAAGGTCACCATCACCCGTTCCGGCGGCGCATCGGAATTTTCGGGCCTCCAGCTATAGACCAGCGAGCCCGGCGGCGTGACGCTCTCAAATACGCCGCCGATCCAAAGGACGCTGCCGTCGGGCATTTTGTTGGCGATGCGCCAGGCGCCGCCGGCGCGCAGATCCACCTCGGCATCGATGGCACCGGCGCCATCGGGCCCCCACCATTCGAGCAACAATTCCGGCGTTGTCCAGGCTGCGAACAATCGATGCGGCGGCGCCGCCACATGGCGCCGCACCATCAGGTTAAGCCCGCTCATGATTTGGTTGCGCCCGGCCGATCTTCGTCCTCGCTCTCCACATAACGCGCGATGGCGTCCAGGGTGCCGGTCCAGAAATTCTGGTAATAGGCCAGCCATTCGCCGGCATCGCGCAAGGCACCGGGCGCCAGGCGGCAGTGATGCACGCGCCCCACGATGCGGCGCTCGATCAGGCCCGCATTTTCCAGGACGCGCAGATTTTTCGACGCCGACGGCAGCGACATCTGGAACGGCTCGGCGATCTCGGTGACCTTGGCCGGGCCCTCGGCCAGGCGGCGCAGCATGGCGCGCCTGGTCCGGTTGGCCAGGGCCTGAAATATATGATCGAGACGGTCTTCGCCGCCATCTTGCGCAAGAGCCGTAGCGGAGCTTGTCATTTGCGATTTCCAATATTAAGCTGATTGTGCAACTATTATAGACATTTGGAAAAGGATAGGGCAATGGGCAACGCAATCCACCAGGAAGTGACCATCAATGCCAGGCCAGAGAAGGTCTATTCGGCACTGACCGACGGCGCCATGTTCGCCGAGTTTACCGGCGGCGCGCCGGCGACAATCTCCGCCGAAGCCGGCGGCGAATTTTCCTTGTTCGGCGGCCAGATCGTTGGCCGCAACATCGAGATGATCGCGGACAAGCGCCTGGTCCAGGCGTGGCGTCCGGGCAATTGGGAAGACGGCGTCTATTCGCTGGTGCGCTTCCAGTTGGAAGCGGACGGCGATGGCACAAAAATCACCCTGGATCACACCGGCTTCCCGGACGGCATGGAAGGAGATCTGGAAAGCGGTTGGCACAAAATGTACTGGGAGCCGCTGGAAGCTTATCTGGGGTAATCAGCCGGCTACGCCTCCGCCCTGATATGCACGTCGAACGCCCAATCGTCTTTCGCCTGTAAGTGGGTCTGGTAATAAATCTCGGCGATGCGGGCGGTGTCGATGAGCTTGCCGGTGCCGATCAGGTGCGCATCGCGCGCCCGGGTCTTGGGGTTGTCCACCGGCCCGTCGATATTGAAGTTGGCCACATGGATGCCTTCGGGGCCTAAGTCTTCGGCCATGGAAAGTGCCAGCCCTCTGGCACCGGCCTTGGCCATGCCGAAGGCGGCCAGTCCGGCGCGCGCTCGAAACGTCGATTGGGCGCCGGTGAAAAAGATCGAGCCGGCGCGCCTCGGGCTCATGCGCCGGGCCGCTTCCCGCGCCATCAGGAAAGCGGCCTTTAAGTTCACGTCCAGGGTTTGCTGAAATTCCGCCAACGCGATCTCGGCAAATGGCATTTTTAGGCGGTAGGAGCCGTTGAAGACGGCCACGCTCACCGGGCCCAATTGCGCCTCGGCGCGGGCGAACAAATCGGCCACCTGGGCCTCGTCGGTGATATCGATTGTTTCTGCCATGGCCTTGGACCCGGCGGCCTCAATCTCTTCTGCCAGGGGGCCGATGTGATCCAATTTGCGGGCCACCATGACGGCGCCATAACCGGCGGCGGAGAAGCGCCGGATAAGGGCGTCGCCGGTGCCGGGGCCGACGCCGAAAACCAGGGCGGTGTCAGCCATCGACGCGCTTGCCCATGCTGATCCGGTCTTCCGCTGCGTAGCCCAGTTTTTCGTCAAACGAGACCACTTCGGAATTGGCCGTTCGAACTTGCAGGTTTATCTTCACAGCACCCAGCGCCTGAAGAAGGGTTTCGGCTTCTTTGACCAGCGCCGTGCCGATGCCCCTACCCCGATGGCTTGTCACAACCGCCGCCGCATAGAGCCAGCCGCGATGGCCGTCGTATTCGGCGATGATCGAGCCGACGACGGCATCGTCCTCCAGCGCCAGAAGGAATAGCTCCGGCTGCGCTTTCAGAATTGCCGGGATCGCCGCTTCGGCTTTGTTCCAGTCCGGATCGTCCGGAAACACCGCTTCCCACAGCGTCTTGACGGCATCGAAATAGCGGCTCTGATAGGGTTGGATTTGCATCAGCGCCAGGTGGCGAAGGCCATGCCGCTGCCGGTGCCGGCTTCCGAGCGGTAGCAAGGCACATAATCATGCAGCGTCATTTCCATGTCGGTCTCGGCGCAGATGCCGGCGACGATGATCCAGTTCTTGATCTCCGAATTGCCCGAGCGGAAGGAATATTCCGGCTCCGAGGTAAGGGCCGCTTCGTCCCGATTGATAAGCGCATCGATCAAGCGCTTGTCGAGAGCCTCGTCGATGACGAAATGGCTCATGCCGCCGGACGCGGCAACCCCGACCTGGGCCTTGGTGTCCCACGATTTGATCGCCCGGCCCAAAGCCTTGCCATAATCATAGCAGCGCTTGGCGGTCGGCTGGTTGGGCGGGAAATAGGTGTTGATCAGCACCGGCACGATGGGCATCGGTTTGTCGCGCAATATGCGCCGCACCACGAAGCCATAGGCGTGGCCGATATTGCGCGGCCCCTTATCACCCATGGGCTGGGCGCCCGAGGACGCGGTGTCGAAATCTTCCAAGATGGATTGTTCGATCATATGTACCGCCAAGGCATCGGCCACCTGATAGGTCTGATCGGTCTCGGGATGGTTCATGCCCATGGAATGGCCGCGCCCGAAGGCCCGGTGCCAATCCTTGGTTTCCTCGTCGAGGGCGTAGTTGGTGACTTGAGCATTGTGGTAGATGGCGAACGACGGCTGCACCGCGTCCAGGAACCATTCGTGCTGATCATCGCCGACGATCACCATCACGTCGGGCGCGGCCGCTTCTGCGGTATCGCCCAAGCCATCGAGGGCCACCTGGCAGCGATTGAAATTTTCGGTGCGGACGGACAGGCTGTTTTGTTCGTCAAAATATTTGTCTTTGCGGGTCTCAAACAATTCTTCGAACGAGTAGGTGCCGTCCCGATAGGCCAGGCCTATGTTCTTGCGGTCCACTTCGGCGCGCCCGTCCCAGGCGTCCGGCGGCGTCGCCAACAGGGGCCCGTGGGTGGTGCCCATGCCCAATATAATTTCCGCCATGGGATCAGCGTGCGCGTTTTTCGGGCGGCGCGATGTCCGGCGCCGTCAGGGTTTTCCAGTCGTTGGCGAGGCGCAATTCGGCGCCGGTGCGTTCCTGCAATTCATCGAACGCCAGCCCTTCGGCCATCTCGCGCACCACCATGCCGTCCGGGGCGCGCTCGATCACGGCGATATCGGTGAACACCTTGGTGACGCACTTGGCGCCGGTCAGCGGCAGGGTGCATTGTTTGACGATTTTGGGCGCGCCGTCGCGGCCGTTATGATCGCACATGATATAGACTTGGCGCGCGCCATAGGCCAAATCCATGGCGCCGCCCACCGCCGGCGCCGTCTTGGCGTCCGGCAGCCGCCAATTGGCCAGATCGCCGTTCTGGCCAACCTCGTAGGCGCCCAGCACGCAGACATCGATATGACCGCCGCGCACCATGGCGAAGCTGTCCGAATGATGAAAAAAGGCGCCGCCGGGCAACATGGAAATGGGCTGTTTGCCGGCGTTGATGAGATCGGGATTGGGCTCGGCGCCATCTTCCAGGGGCTTCATGCCGAGCACGCCGTTTTCCGAATGAAAGATAATCTCGCGCCCCTCGGGCACATAATTGAGCACGGTCAGCGGCATGCCGACGCCCAAATTAACAAAGGCGCCTTCGTCGATATCGTTGGCCACCCGCCAGGCCACCTGATTGCGGTTCAGTGCTTCGACCATCGGTTATGCCTCCACCTCGACAACCTTGTCCACGAATATGCTGGGCGTGATCACCTGCTCCGGATCGATGCCGCCCAGATCGACGATCTCGGATACTTGGGCGATGGTGGTCTTGGCGCCCATCGCCATCACCGGATTGAAGTTCCGCGACGACATAGTATAGGTCAGGTTTCCCCACCTGTCGCCCACCGCCGCCTTGACCAGCGCCACGTCCCCATAGATGGCTTCTTCCAGCACATAATCCAACCCTGCGAAATTGCGCACCTCCTTGCCTTCGGCGAGCGGCGTATCCACCGAGGTGCGCGTATAAAAGCCCGGTATGCCGGCGCCGGCGGCGCGAATGCGCTCGGCCAGGGTGCCCTGCGGCGTTATTTCCAGCTCGATCAGCCCTTGTTCGTACATTTTATCGAAGGCGTCGGCGCCGGTAACGCGCGGGAACGAGCAGATGAATTTCTTGACGCAGCCGCCGAGGATCAACTGGCCGATGCCCTCATCGCCGGAGCCCGCATTGTTGGAGACAATGGTCAGCGCGCGCGGCTTGTTTTCGGCGAGCGCGTTTAAAAGCGCGATCGGCTCGCCGGCATTGCCGAAGCCGCCGACCAGGACGACCGAGCCGTCGGCGATGCCGGCAACGGCGTCTTCGACGCCTTGGCAAATTTTGTCGATCATAAATTCGAGCCCCCGGATTATCCTTGCCGGTTTTCGTAGCGTTTGGGCGGAGCCAAGTCAAATCCGTGGCACCCCCCCGGCCCGCCAGCTTGACGCGCCCAGCCACTTAAGGCCAAGCTGGCGCAGCTTAAATAAGCCGCAGTACATCTGCCAATGGGGGACGCGTCATGGATTACGACATAAAGATTACCGGCGGAACGATCATCGATGGCACCGGAGCGCCCGGCGTCATGGGCGATATCGCCATTTTGGATGGCCGCGTTGCCGCCATGGGCGTGGCACCCGGCGCCGCCGCCACCGAAATTGACGCCGATGGCATGGTTGTCGCGCCCGGCTTTGTCGATATTCATACCCACTATGATGCGCAGATCATGTGGGACCCGATGCTGTCCTTTTCGCCCTGGCACGGGGTGACCACCTGCGTCATCGGCAATTGCGGTTTCGGCGTTGCGCCGACGCGGACCGAACACCAGGAAATTATCATGCGCACCCTCGAAAAGGTCGAGGCGATGAGCTACGAGGCCCTGGTCGAGGGGATCGGCGAATGGCCGTTCGAGACCTTCCCCGAATATCTGGATGCCATTGATCGCGGGCCAAAGGCGATCAATGTGGGCGTGCTGCTCGGCCACACCCCGGTGCGGCTCTATGAAATGGGCGGCGATGCCATAGAGCGCAAGGCAACGCCTGAGGAAACCGCCGGCATGCGGCGCGTCGTATTGGAGGCCATGGAGGCTGGCGCCATCGGCTTTTCAACATCGCAATCGCCCGTTCACATCGGCTACAAGGGTCTGCCGGTACCGAGCCGGAAGGCCGACATTGCGGAGATTAACGCGCTCGCATCGGCGCTCGGCGAGGCAAACAAGGGCGTCATTCAGATCACCGTCGGCCGCACGCCCTGGTTCGACGAATTTGAACAATTGGCGCGTGATACCGGCCGAAATGTAAGCTGGACAGCCATGCTGACCGGAATGGAAGGCGCCGAAGGCCACAAAGAACATCTCCGGCGGTCGATTGAGATCCTGGAGAACGGCGCCCAAGTCTATCCGCAGGTTGCGTGCCGTCCGCTGCAGACCCAATTCCAGTTCAAATCGCCGTTTTCCTTTGAACGAATTTCCTTCTTTCTGCCGGTTTCCGCCGCCGATGCGGCCGGCAAAACACTGATCTACAAGGATCCGGAATTCCGCCGGCTGTTTCGCGAGGCCATGAGAGAGGACTCAACGGTCGGCGGCGAATCCGTACCGCTGCGCCATTCGTTCCGGCAAATCGTCATCGCCGAGTGCGCACGGCCCGAGCTTGAGGAACGCCTGCTCGTCGATGCGGCCCGCGAGCTCGGCACCGCGCCTACCGATCTGGCGCTTGATCTGGCGCTGGAAACAGACCTCGAGGCCCGTTTCCGCATGCCGCTCCTGAATGACGACGAAGATGCGGTCGAGGAATTGTTGCGCGATCCGCATACGGTGCTTGGCTTATCGGACGCCGGCGCCCACGCCAGTCAGATGTACGATACCTGCTACGCCACGCACCTGCTGGGCCATTGGGTGCGCGAGCGCCAGGCGTTCCCGCTCGAATATGCCGTTTGGATGCTGACGGCGCGCCCCGCCGAAGTGTTCGGCATCACCGACCGGGGCACGCTGGCGCTTGGCCTGCCCGCCGATGTGGTGGTGTTCGATCCCAAAACCGTTGGCGCCGGGCCGCCGGTGCGCACCTACGACTTGCCCGCCGGCGCTGACCGGCTGATTTCCCACGCAACCGGCATCGACGCGGTGATCGTCAACGGCACCTTGATCCGGCGCCAAAATGAAGACGCTGTCGATGCCTCAGGACCACTTCCGGGCAAGCTGCTGCGCTTCGGCCGGGCGGCTTAAGGGTTTCAAATAGGGCATGGAGTATTCGGCTCCCGGGCTTTAAGTTTGCAAGCCGCATAGCAAAACCCAAGAGGCTCGAAACCATGACCGACACCAATGCAGGCCCGTTCGCAGGGCCAGGACCCGAACAGCATTTCCGCGAAGGGCTGGAGGCCGGCGAATACCGGCTGCAGTTCTGCGATGATTGTTCCAAGAACATCTATTACCCGCGCGCCGTCTGTAATCATTGCGGCTCGCCCAACTCATCGTGGCGCATCGCGTCGGGCAAGGGCACGATCTATTCCACCAGTGTCGAGCGCACAAAACCGGAAGCCGGCGGCGACAAAAATATCGCGCTGATTGATTTGGAAGAAGGCGGCCGGCTGATGAGCCGGGTGGTCGATATGGAGCCATCGGACGTCACCATCGGCATGGCGGTGGAAGCCTTCATCGGCGAGATCGACGGCACCAAACTTATTTTGTTTCGCGCGGCTTAAGGGGAGCCTGAAAACATGGCACATGAATTGCGCGGCTCGGCCGCAATTGTCGGCATCGGCCTCACCGAATTTGGCGAGCTACCCGGCAAAAACCATCTGGAAGTGCTGGCCGAAGCGTCCCATTACGCGCTGGCCGATGCCGGGCTTGGCATGCAGGACGTGGACGGGCTTTTCGTCTCCTCCATGGGGCGCGTGTTTCACCCTCTGCACGCCGCCGAATATTTGGGCATCCAGCCGAGCCATATCGACGGCACCAATGTGGGCGGCTCGTCTTTTGTCAATTGCGTCCAGTCGGCGGCGATGGCCATTCGCACCGGCGTTTGCAACGTGGCGCTGATCGCCTACGGCTCGACCAGCCGCTCCAACCGCAAGCGCAAGTTTCGCGAAGGCAATCCCAACGCCGGCGCCTTTCACGCCTCCGAATATCAGCCCCGCAATCCGATCATCTCTTATGCCTTTGCCGCCGCCCGCCATATGCATGAATACGGCACCACCCGGGAAAACCTGGCCCAGGTCGCGGTCTCGACCCGGCAATGGGCGATGAAAAACCCAGCCGCCGAAATGCGCGATCCCTTGAGCATCGAAGACGTGCTGGGCGCGCGCATGATTTGCGATCCATTAACCCTGTTCGATTGCTGTCTGGTATCCGACGCCGGCGCCGCCATCGTCATGGTGTCCGCCGAGCGGGCCAAGGATTTCCCGCAAAAGCCGGCCTATCTGTTGGGTATCGGCTCGGCCACCACCCACGATCAGATCGCGCAGATGCCGGACCTGACCGTGACCCCGGCGGCCCAATCGGGCCCCCGCGCCTTCGCCATGGCCGGGCTGACCCCCGCCGATATCGATGTGGCCGAGTTTTATGACGCCTTCACCATCAACACGATTTTGTTTTTGGAGGATCTCGGCTTTTGCAAAAAAGGCGAAGGCGGCGCCTTCGTCGGCGACGGCAATATCGGGCCCGGCGGCTCCTTGCCGGTCAACACCAACGGCGGCGGGCTATCATGCGTGCATCCCGGCATGTACGGCATGTTCGTCACCATCGAAGCGGTCGAGCAGTTGCGCGGCCAATGCGGCGAGCGTCAGATCGAGGGCGCCAATATTGCGCTCGCCAACGGCAATGGCGGCGTGCTTTCCAGCCAGGTTACCGCCATCTATGGCTCGGAAGCGGCGCTTTGATGGAGGAGGCAAATCCAAACCTGCCTGGCTGGGAGGGCGGGCCGGTCGATCCGGTCACCTGGCGGCGCGTCGCCAAAACCGGGCTGACCGCCCACAACCCGGATAAGGCCTGCCAGGGCTATACATTATATGCGCCCCTGAACGTCACCAACGCGGTGTTCCTGATCGATATGGACGGCACCGAAGTGCATCGCTGGGACCTGGATTGTCAGGTGGGCAATTACGGTTACCTGATGGCGAACGGCAATCTGTTCGTGAACGCCAAAATCGAAGACGATCTTTGGAACTGGACGCCGACCTATTCCCTATTCAAGGGCGGCGCGCTTCGGGAATATGACTGGGACGGCAATATCGTCTGGGAACATATCGATCCGCACCACCACCATGACGGCCGCCGCCTGGCCCACGGCGGCGCCATCTATCTTTCCATGGAGCAAATGGAGCCAAGCCTGGCGGCCAAGATCAAGGGCGGCGGCCCGCCCATGGAGCACATGCTCGCCGACGTGGTTCGCGAGGTCGATGCGAGCGGCAAGCTCTTGTGGGAATGGCGCGCGGTGGAGCATCTGGACCCCGAACTGGACCTCCTGCCCGAGGGCTGCAATCGCTGGGAATGGACCCATTTCAACGCTGCCTTCTTCTTGGATGACGAGCGGGTGATGATCTCGTCCCGGCAATTGTCGCGCATCTTTATTGTCGAGAAATCCACCGGCAAGGTGTTGGAACGCTTCGGCCCCGGCCCGTTCTTCGGCCAGCACGATCCGCATCTTTTACCGAACGGCAATATCCTGGTCTTCGACAATGGCAGCTACCGCGATAAGGGCGCCGGCTCCATCGTCCATTCCAGAGTGCTGGAGTTCGATATGAAGACCCGCGAAGTGGTCTGGGAATACAAAGACACGCCGCTCTATACCTTCCAGAGCTCCTTCCTGTCGGGGGCCGAAATTCTACCCAACGGCAATATATTGGTGGCCGAGGGCGGCCGCGGGCGTTTCTTCCAGATCACCCCGGAAGGCGAAGTCGTGTGGGAATTCATCAATCCCTATTTCGACAAAAACGGGGTCGGCTGGATTTGGAACTGCGTCCAGAAAGCCAAATTCTACACCGCCGATCAGCTGCCGAACCTGGCTTGAAATACGCGCCTTTGCCAACGTGGAATTGACGTTGCCTTAGCCACAGGCGATCATGGCCGCCGAATGTCAGAAATCCCCGAACCCAACAAAAGCGATCCAAACCGCAGCGGCGGCAGATGGTCCGATCTCATGAGCGGGCCGTATGCGGTCTACACCATATTGTTGACCATGGGCACCATCCTGTTCGCGGTCAATTCGTTCGTGGTTTCGACCATCATGCCCTCGATCGCCGCCGAGATTGGCGGCATGCAATATTATTCCTGGTCGTTTTCCCTGTTCGCCGTCGGCTCGGTGATCGGCGGCGCCAGCGCCGGGCCGGTGCGCGAGGCGCTGGGCGATAAGTTAGCCTATTCGGGCGCCGGATTGTTGATGGTGATCGGCCTGGTTGGCGCGGCGCTCGCCGACGATATGCTGGTGCTCGTCTTCTGGCGGTTTTTTCAAGGCCTCGGCGGCGGCGCCATCGTCGCGCAAAGCTACGGCATGGTCGGCTCCATGTATCCGGCCCAATTGCGCGGCCGTATTTTGAGCGTGATTTCCACCGTCTGGGGCGTGGCGACGCTGATCGGGCCCGGCTTCGGCGCCATCTTCGCCGAATTGGGTAATTGGCGCGGCGCCTTTTGGGGTCTCGGTGTGCTCAGTATTTTGATCACCGTGGCGGCCTGGAAGATCATCCGCGGCACCGAAGGCCATGGCAAACTTTCGGCACTGCCTTACCGGCGGCTCATTCTGTTGGGTGGCTCGGTGCTGCTTTTGAGCCTGACCTCCCAGGTGGACGATAACATTATGCGCGGCTTGCTGATCGCCGCGTCGGTCATTTTGGCGGTGGTTGTCTTTCGCCTCGATGCACGTGCTGAAATAACCATGCTGCCCAGAAAAGCCATGGATATATTCTCGGCCATGGGCATGGCCTATTGGGCGATGCTGCTATCGACGGTGATACTGATTTTTCTCAATGTTTATTCGACCCTTTACCTGCAGGTGCTGCACGGCGCCTCGCCCTTGGTGGCCGCTTACCTGGCGGCGATCATGTCCTTTGCCTGGACAATCGGCGCTATCGTCGTCGCCGCCTGGACCGGGCAGCGCGAATTGATGGCCATCTTGTCGGGCATGATCCTGTTGGTGGTGGGAACCGTCGGGCTGGCTTTGTTCGTAACGTCAGGGCCGATCCTCTATCTAGCGGTCGCTTTTTTCGCCATCGGATTTGGCACCGGATTGTTCAACAACCCCCTGATCCAGCGCGCCATCGCCGCCGCCGGTGACGACGAGCGCCATATCGCCGGCGCCGCCGTACAGACCATCCGCACGGTGGCCTTTGCCTTCGGCGCCGCCCTGGCCGGGCTGATCGCCACCATGGGCGGGCTCGGCCCGGTTGCCAAACCGGCGCCCGATATCCTGGCCCACGCCATGAATTGGGTCTATGGCATCAATGTGATATTTGCCGTGGCGGCGCTGATGGTGACCGTGCCGCTGATCCTCCAGGCCCGCCGCCTGATCGCCGAGGCCGCCGAATAGATGGCCGCCGGTCAGACGGACCTGCCCAAAAAAACAAGCTGGGCGGATTTGTTCAGGGGCGGGCTGGCGCGCTACACCATCATTCTTAATCTCGGCGTTCTCCTTTACGGCATCGATATCTATCTGATCGCATCGATCATGCCGACGGTGATCGCCGATGTGGGCGGGCTACGCTTTTATACCTGGACCTTCATTGCATTTTCCGTCGGCTCGATCATCGGCACCGCAAGCGCCGAGCCGATCCGCCGTTCCCTCGGGCGCCGCTACGGCTATAGCTTGGCCGGCCTTATCTTCCTCATCGGTATTACCGGTTCGGCCCTGTCGGGCGGTATTTTCACGCTGATCTCCTGGCGTTTTATCCAGGGCTTGGGCGGCGGCTCCATCGTGTCGCAATCCTATAGCATCATCGGCGAGGTGACCCCCAGCCATCTTCGCGCCCGGGCGCTTTCGTTCGTCTCGATAACCTGGGGCCTGGCAACAATCGTCGGGCCCACATTCGGCGGCGTGTTCGCCGAGCTCGGCTCCTGGCGCGGCGCCTTTTGGGCGGTTGTTCCGCTGGCGGTTCTGTTCACCGGCGCCGTTTGGATGATCATTCCACACACCCGGATCAGCGGCGCCGTCAGCGGCATCCCGGCTTCCCGGCTGGCCCTGATCGCCGCCGCCATTTTGTGCCTTAGCCTGTCATCGCAGATGGAAACCATGACCATGCGCTTGGCCCTTGCCGTTCTGTCGCTGGCCATGACCGCGGCATTCTTTATGCGCGACGACGCCGCGGCAAACCGAATGTTGCCGTCGAAAGCCATGTCGATGTTCACCGTGCTTGGCTCGGCCTATTGGATATTGTTGATCAATTCACTGGTGCATACGGTGATCGGCGCCTTTGGCCCCCTGTTTTTGCAGGTGCTGCATGCCCAATCGCCGCTCATCGCCGCCTGGGTGTTTGCGCTCACCTCGCTCTTTTGGACCGTCGGCGCGGTGCTCGTCGGCGGCTTGGCGGGCCGCGCCGTTGCCATTTCTATCGGTGCGGGATTGGTTCTGGTGCTGATCGGAACCATCGGCGTGGCGCTGTTCGTGCTTCCAGGCCCGGTCTGGGCAATCGCGCTATCCTTTACCCTGGTCGGGCTCGGCACCGGCCTGTGCTACAACCATCTGATCGCCTGGTCGATAGCCACGGTGCCGCCCGATCAACAGCCGGTGGCCGCTTCGTCGGCGGCGACCATGCGGGCGCTCGGTATCGCCTATGGCGCCGCCATCGCCGGGTTGCTGGGTGCTTTTTCCGGCCTGACCGACGATGCGCCACGGGCGGTTTTCGAAAACGCCATGACCGTCGTCTATAATTCCAACGTCCTGGTCGCCGTCATCGCCGTTGCCGCCGGCTTGATCCTCTGGCGAAACAGAGCGCGGATGCAGACAGCTTAATTTTTCAAGAAAGACAGAAGCGCCGCGTTGAAGGCATCGGAGCGCTCCATATTGCAAAGATGGGCGGCCCGCTCCAGCAATACCAGCGTTGAGCCCGGCACGGCTTGATGCATGTCCTCCGCCTGTTTGGGGAAATCGCCCACATCCTCGGTGCCGGCCAGAAATAGCGCCGGGCACTGGATATGCCCAAGCCGGGCTTCGTGATCGACGCCGGCGACGGCGGCGACACCGCCCCTGAAACCATCCAAGTCCGTCGCCCGGATCCTGGCGGCGACCTTGTCCACGTCCGCCGCATCGGCCGCCGGCGTGAACCAGTTGCCGGAGAATTCTTCGACCACCGCCTCCATGCCGCCCGCATCGGCGGCTTCGATACGCCTTGCCCAGCCTTGCAGATGCATTTCGGTGGAGCGGCAACGGGCATCGCAGATGGCGGCGCTTAAGATCCGCTCCGGGTAGCTGGTGATCAGCTCCAACCCCATGGCGCCGCCGATGGAGAGCCCCACATAATGGCTTTGCTCGATGCCGAGCGCGTCCCAAAGCCCGACCACATCGGCGGCGAGTAGCGCCAAATCGTAGGGCGGCGGCGTCACCGTGGTGCCGCCATGGCCGCGAAAATCATAGCGCAGCAGTTGATGCTCAGCGCCCAGGGCTTCGAGCTGCGCATCCCACATGTGCAAGTCGGTGGCCAGGGAATTGGAGAAGGTGATCCAGGGCGCGCCATCGCGCCCATCGATACGGCAATGGATCGAAATCCCGTTCGCCTCTACGTCCATCTCGCCCGCCGTTGCCATCATGCGCGCCCCATGCTGTACTCGCCCGGGCCCATGAGGCCCGCCGCCCTGCCAATTGTCAATTGAACTTGGAAGCCATGAACGCATCCCCCGACCTGATGACCGAAGAGCGGCGCCTGATCAAGGAAACCGCGCGCAATTTCGCCATCAACGAAATTCTGCCCCTGGCCAATGCGCTGGACCCGGTCGAAGGCGACGTGCCGCGCGAGCTGATCCAGAAGATGGCCGATCTCGGCTTCTTCGGTATTTTGATTGCCGAGGAATTCGGCGGCATGGGCCTCGGCGCGTTCGAATATTGCCTGGTGGCGCAAGAGCTAAGCCGGGCCTGGCTGTCCGCCGGCACCCTGCCCCGCCATGGCAGCTGGATCATGGGCACCGAGACCCTTGCCGATGACCGCCGCCGCGATATTTTGAGCCGCGCCGCCAAGGGTGAGTTTTTGAGCGCGCTCGCCATGTCCGAGCCGCAAACCGGCTCCGACGTCTCCAACATCCAGACCCGAGCGCGCCGGGATGGCAGCGACTGGCTGATCACCGGCAACAAATATTGGTGCACCTATGCGGACGGCGCCGATTGCATCATCGTCATCGCCCGCACCGCCCCTGACATAGACCCGGTGCATCCGCACCGGGGGCTCACGGCGCTCATGGTGGAAAAACCGCGCGGTGAATTTGTGGATGGATTGCAGGGAACGCCGATCCCCAAGATCGGCTATTTCGGCTGGAAGACCTGGGAGCTGGCTTTCGATAATGTGCGCGTGCCGCAAGATGCCATGCTTGGGCAAGAGGGCCGCGCCTTTTATCTGATGGCGGAAAGTCTGGAGCTGGGCCGCGCCCACACGGCGGCGCGCGCCATCGGCTTGGCCCGGGGGGCGCTGGAGGATTCCATCGCCTATGCCGGGTCACGGGCACAGTTCGGCCGGCCCATTGCCGAGTTTCAGGCGATCCGATTCAAGATCGCCACCATGGCCACCGAGATCGAAGCCGCCGAAGCCCTCCTGCACCGGGTCTGCACCGCAATCGATAGCGGCCGGCGCTCGGACACCGAGGCCGCCATGGTAAAGTACTTTGCCGCCGAGATGGCCGAGCGGGTCACCTCCGAAGCCATTCAAATTCACGGCGGCGCGGGTTATACCAAGCATCATCAGGTGGAACGCTATTGGCGGGATGCGCGCCTGACCAAGATATTCGAAGGCACGTCGGAAATTCAGCAGCGCATCATTTCCGATAACCTGCTGGGCCGCCAAAGGGATTAACGATGGCTTTTGAGGTAACGAAACTGACCGATTGTCTGGGCGCCGAAATATCCGGGCTGGATTTGCGCCAACCGTTCGACGCGGAAACCCTGGCCGGGGTGCGCGCCGCCTGGCTGGATAACCTGGTGTTGTGCTTTCGCGGCCAAAAATTGAGCGATGCGGAGCTGATCGCATATTCGGAACAGTTCGGCGAGTTGGACCGGGTGCCCGCCTGGGACCAGTTCCACGCCGAGGGGTTCCCGGAAGTGCTGGTGGTATCCAACGTCACCAAAGGCGGCCAGGCCATCGGCGTGCTCGGCGACGGCGAGGCGTCCTGGCATACGGACATGTCCTATATTGAGCGGCCGCCGACGGCCAGCGTCCTGCACGCACACGAAATCCCCGCTTCCGGCGCCGATACCAGCTTTCTGAATATGGTCGCGGTATTAGATGCATTGGCGCCCGAGCTTTTGGAAAATATAAGTGGGCGCCATCTAAACCATGACGAAACCCACGATTCGTCCGGCAAACTCCGCCCCGGAAAAACGGCAAGCGCCGATGTGAGTGCCATGCCCGGCGCCCGCCACCCGATGATCCGGGTGCATCCCGAAACCGGCCAAAAGGCCCTGTTCCTGGGCCGCCGCCTGCACGCCCATATCATCGGCATGGATGTTGCGGATAGCGAAGCATTGCTCGATCAACTCTGGCAGGTCTGCGCCCGGGATGAATTTGTCTTCCGCCATCAATGGCAATTGGGCGATGTGCTGATGTGGGACAATCGCTGCACCATGCACCGGCGCGAAGCGTTCGATCCGGCGGCCAGGCGCATCATGCACCGGACCGAGATTATCGGCGATGTGCCGGTGGCGGCCACATGAGCGACGATAAACAAGCGGATTTCCACAAACGCCTCGGCGCCAAAAATGTCGGCGCCCTGTGGGTGGCCAGGCGCGGCGTCGATCTGACCAAGCCGGCGGCTACCGGGAAGCCGGCGCATTGGGCTTACGAGGATTTGCGCCCCGACATCATCGAGGCCGGCGCCATCGTCACCGCAGAAGATGCCTTTCGCCGCGTGCTGGCCCTGGAAAACCCGGCCTGGCCCGGCGAGATGCGGGTCACCAACGCCCTCTATGCCGGCATCCAGCTTGTGCGCCCCGGCGAGACCGCGCCCTGCCACCGGCATTCCCAGACGGCGCTGCGTTTTGTGCTCGAAGGCACCGGCGCCTACACCAGTGTCGACGGCGAGCGGGCGCCGCTGGCACCGGGCGATTTCGTTATTACCCCCAATTGGAGCTGGCACGATCATATCAACGAGGGCGACGAAGACGTGACCTGGCTGGACGTGCTGGATACGCCCATGGTCGGATTTTTCGATACCGTGTTCCGGGAATTCCACAATGACTTCAGCCATTCCATCACCAAGCCGGACGGCTATTCCCCGGCCCAGTATGGCGCCAACATGGCGCCGGAGCCGGGCGGCGACCATGCAAGGGCAGCCTCGCCGGTGTTCCGCTATGGCTTCGATGAGACCCGCGCCGCGTTGCAGCGTGTGGCCGAGGGCGGCGATGCGCACCCTGTGTTCGGCCACAAGCTGCATTATATCGATCCCACCGATGGCGGGGCGGCGACGCCGACCATGGACGCCGCCATGCGGCTATTGCCGAAGGGCTTCAAAGGCAACGATTACCGGGCCACCGACGGCCTCGTCTACTGCGCCATCGAAGGCGCCGGGCGGGTAATCTTCGACGACCATAGCTTCGCCTTTGCAGAGCGCGATGTGTTCGTGGCGCCCGGCTGGCACCGCCACCGCATCGATTGCCCCGGCGGCGCCATGCTGTTCAGCGTCTCCGACCGCGCCGCCCAGCAAAAGCTCGGCCTCTGGCGGGAAGAAACTTCGGCCTAGATCGCCGGTCCTCGCCGACCTCATGTTTCGAGACACTCGCTTCGCTCGCTCCTCAGCATGAGGGCTAGTCTATGATGAAAATATCAACCTCATCCTGTGGAGCGTTCCGTTGGGAGCGCGTCTCGAAGCCTTATCCTGAGGAGTACCGCAGGTTCGTCTCGAAGGATGGCGGCTGGGACGGGTTTGCAGTCCGGGGCGCCTTCCAAATACGCGCAGTAGCGGGCGTAGCGCCAATCATTATCGGCCATGAAAATACCGGTCTCGGCGAATCTAAATTTTTTCATGACTAATCCATGGGTCGGTTTGACTTCCAAATTTAATTATATCCTTGTTGTGATTGCGTGGACCTTTAACCCGCCAGCCAACCTAACTGACTGATATTATTTGTTTTTTCCCATTCACCCTCACAACATACAAGCCAGCATATGAAACATATGGGTTGGCCAAAT
>Ga0114996_10000678_pt1 | contig 47466 bp, 36 predicted proteins | sample ArcticOcean_MG_C_4_FD_87039 | JGI IMG/M metagenome (GOLD analysis project Ga0114996, IMG submission 87039) | Marine microbial communities from western Arctic Ocean - ArcticOcean_MG_CB4_134 | ecosystem: Environmental > Aquatic > Marine > Oceanic | place: Arctic Ocean: Canada Basin | collected... | reverse complement strand
GGCGTCTCAAAGACTTTCGCCGCATCGCCACCCGGTACGACAAAAATGCAAACAACTTCCTTGCCGCTCTGTGTCTCGCGGCCCTAATCTGTTACTGGATTTGAATGAGTCTGGACCCTAGTAATATGCGTAGAAACGCTTATTTCTATACGCTAGCCCCAATCCTATACAATACAGGCGTTTGTGGATAACTATCGCTGGGACAACGCATAATTGAGCGGAAGGGCCGATGGGCGACATTCCTGCATATAACCTAGAGAATCTAGAAGTTGTCTATGTGGAGCAGTTTCCGCACATCCGCTCGATGGTGCGCTCGGTGCTTGGCGAGCTTGGTATCCGCAAAATTCGCGACACCTCCAGCCTCGACGATGCCCACGACATGATCATCGATCATCCGCCGGATTTCATCATCACCGATTGGGGTCCGGATTTTGATGGCTTGAAACTGGTCGATTGGGTACGCAAGGGCACCGATTCGCCGAACCGTTTCACCCCCATCATCGTCACTTCGGCGTTTACCGAGCGCGAAAATGTGGGTCTGGCGCGCGATCACGGCATTACCGAATTTATCGCCAAGCCGTTGGCGCCTGTCACCCTTTACCGGCGCATTTGCATGTTGATCGCCAATGCCCGCCCGTTTGTCGAGTGCAAGGTTTATTTCGGCCCCGACCGCCGCCGCCGCTCGACCGGTTATGAGGGCGAAAGCCGGCGCGCCGACGAAGCTTCTATTTAGCGATTCGGGCTTAGCAAATTTACGCCGCGCTCTGGGCGCGCAGATTATCGAGGCTGCCGCCGCGCATGATGGAGCCCGGCAAGGGGTGGCCGACCACGTCTTCGGCAAGGCGCGCGCATTCGGCCAGGACTTCCAGATCAAGCCCGGTATCGATACCCATTTCCTCGCACATGAAGACCAGATCCTCGGTGCAGACATTGCCCGCCGCCGCCTTGTTGCCGGCGAACGGACAGCCGCCCAAGCCGGCGACGCAGGCATCGAAATGAGCCACCCCCATTTCCAGCCCGGCATAGGCGTTGGCGATACCCATGCCGCGGGTATCGTGCAGATGCAGGGCATATTCCAGATCGGGGTAAATATCCTGCAAAGCGCCGAGGGCGCGTTTGATGCGGTCCGGCGTGCCCCAGCCCATGGTGTCCAGCAGCATGAACTGCTTCAAGGTGACATCATGCTCGGCGGTGGTATCAATAATCACCTTGGCCAGATCGACGATTTTGGAGACCGGCACGTCGCCCTCGAAGTTGCAGCCGAAGGCCGCCGAGATGCCGCCCTGTTCGATGGGCATGTCGTGGCTTTTATAGCGCTCGATGGTGCCGTGCAGCTCGGCGATCTGCTGCTCGGAGGTGCGGTTCTGGTTGCGCGTCAAGAAGCTTTCCGAGGCGCAGAGATTGAGATTGCCCTTCATGGCCAGGCGCCCGGTGGCCTTGGCCCGCTCGAAACCCTGGGCGTTCAGCCAGAGCCCGGTATATTCGACGCCCGGTTCCAAATCGATGCCGGCCACCACCTCTTCGGCGTCGGCCATGTTGGGCACCAGTCTGGGATTGACGAAGGACACGATCTGAATGGTTTTCAGCCCGGTTTTCGATAAAGCGTTGATAAATTCGATCTTGCGCGCCGTCGCCACCAAATTCTTTTCGATCTGAAATCCCTCGCGCGGCCCTTCTTCTTTGATAGTCACGGTTTTCGGAAAATTCGCCAACTTGCCCTCCGCTTGTCCGATGCTCGCCCAATAGCCCCAAATAGATTTGCCAAGGCCAGCGTCACTATCTAACAATTAGACATATCAGGCAATCGCAAGGGGAGAGCGGCATGGCGGACGGAACCAGTCTCGAGATCAGACGCGATAACAAAATCCTGATCCTGACCCTCAACCGGCCCGAGGTGCGCAACGCCTTCACCGCCGAAATGAACGGCCAAATGGCGGAAGCCATCCTGGCCGCCGATTTCGATGACGATATTGCCATGATCGCCATCACCGGCGCCGGCGACAAGGCGTTCTGTTCGGGCGCCGATTTGAACGAAGCGCGCGTCGCCGCCGAGGCCGGCGAGGTGTTCCGGGGCCCGCTCGGTACGGCGAGGCGGGGCCTGTTCGAGATTATGCTCGATTCCAAAAAGCCGATCATGGCCATCGTCAACGGCCCGGCCATCGCCGGCGGCTTCGAATTGGCGCTGGCCGCCGACATCCGCATCGCCGCCGAGGACGCCTATTTCGCGCTGCCCGAGGCGAAGCGCGCCCGGGGTGCCCATTTTGCGTCCGTGCTATTGCCGCAGATTGTGCCACCGGGCATCGCCATGGAATGGCTGTATACGGGCCGCCGCATCCCGCTGGGCGAAGCCGAGCGTTGGGGCCTGATCAACCGCCGGGCAACCGCCGCAAAATTGATGGATACGGCCATGGAAATGGCGGCCGAGATACTCACCTCGGCGCCGTTGTCGCTGCAGCGCATGAAGCTGACCTACCGCAAGACCTTCGGCATGCCCTTGTTATCCGCCTTGCGCCTCGATGTGGGACCCGATGTCTACGGCTCCGAAGACCAGGTGGAAGGCGCCCGCGCGTACCTGGAAAAGCGCGATCCGGTCTGGAAGGGACGTTAGCTCAGGGGTTCAACAGATGTCCGATAATTCCACCACCATGTATCATGCGCTGAAACCCTTGTTTCAACCCGCCAACGTAGCGGTGATCGGCGCCTCCAACACGCCTGGCAAACAGGGCAATACCGCGATCCGCTATTTGCAGCGCTGCGGCTATGAGGGCGGCATTTTTCCCATCAATCCGGGCCAGTCGGAAATCGAAGGCCTCGCATGCTACAAGGGCATCGGCGATACAGGCGCCAAGATCGATTGCGCGCTGATCGTTATCCCGGCGGGCCCGGCGGTGGCGGCGGTCCAAGAATGCGCCGAGGCCGGCGTCGGCGCGGTAATCATCGGCGCCACCGGCTTTGCCGAGATGGACACCGATCAAGGCCGCCGGCGCCAGGCAGAATTGGTGGAGATTGCAACCAGCCATGGCCTCCGCATCCTTGGCCCCAACACCAACGGTATCTTCAATGCCTCGGACAAATTATCGCTGGGCTACAATACCTCCCACGGCGATGCGTTGACGCCGGGCCCGGTTTCCATCGCCGCCCATTCCGGCGCTTTGTTCAATTCCCTGGCGCCGCGCCTCCGGGATTTGCGCACCGGTCTGTCAAAGTTCGTACCGGTGGGCAACGAAGCCGATCTCGATATGCTGGATTTCCTGGAATATTTTATCGAAGACCCGGATACAGGCGTCATCGGGCTGATCATGGAAGCCATCGATGATGGCGCCCGCCTTCGCCGCTTGGCCGCCCGCGCCCAAAATGCCGGCAAGCCGATCATTGCCTTGAAGCTGGGCCGCTCGGCCGCCGGCGCCGGCGCCGCCAACGCCCATTCGACGCGGCTGGCGGGCAGCGCCCGGGCCTACGATGCGTTGTTCCAAGATTGCGGTATCGCTGCCGTGCCATCTGTGGAAGCCATGGCCGGCGCCGCCGCGCTATTGACCGGCCGGGCCGCGCAATCGTTCCCGGAAAACAACGCCCTCGTTTGCATCTCGACCACCGGCGGCGGCGCAGCGCTGCTCGCCGATCAGGCGGCAGCGCGGGGCATGATTTTGGCCGGCGATGAAAACGGCGCTTGGACCGGCGGCGTCGCCGAGGTGATCGCAACATTCGATGGCGCCGGGCAGATACGCAATCCCACCGACACGGGCGCCCTCGGCGGCCAACAGCGATTGACGCCCCTGTTCGAGGCGCAAGAGGCTGCCGGATTTACCGGCCCCCTGGCCTTTTTCACCCATCTGTTGCCCACATTGAAAGGCTCCTTGAACGTGGCGGCGCAAATCATCGCGCGTAAGGCGCGCACCGGCACGCCGGCCATCGCCATCGCGCCCGGCGGGCTGACCGACGAGATCGAGGACAAATACCGGGACGCGGGCATTCCGTTTTTCACCGATCTGGCCACTGCCTTCGATGCCCTATCGGCCTATTACCAAGCCTATCCCGCCCCGGCCCCGGCGCTGGAGCCGGTGATCGAGGCGCATGTGCAGGACGGCCTCCGCCAGGCCAAACAAAGCCTCGCCGCTTTTGCCGGGCGGGATTTCCTGAACGAGGTGGAAAGCTCTGATTTGCTGCGCGGTCTCGGCCTGCCCATGATCGAAAGCCGCATCATCGACGGCATGGCGAGCGCCGCCCTGGCCGCCGAGGAACTTGGATACCCGGCCGTGTTGAAGGCGCTGGCGCCGGGCGTCGCCCACAAGAACCGCCTGGGCTTTGTGATCAGCAACATCGCCAATGATATCGAGCTGGCCGAGGCGGTGGTCAATCTGGAGGTGCGTATCGCAGCGCTGGATTTCACCGCCGCCGAGGTACCGCTGGTGCTGCAGCCCATGGCCAGGGGCCAGGCCGAGATTATTCTCGGCGTCGCCTTTGAGCCGGGCCTGGGTCATTTCCTGCTGGCCGGGTTCGGCGGCGTCCATACCGAACATCTGGACGAGGTGGTTCTAATGCCGATCCCGGCGGCAACCGCGGTCATCGAGGCGCGGCTGGCGGCGAGCCGCATCGGCCGCTTGATCGCCGCTATCGGACCGGTGCAGCCGATCATCGATGCCCTCTGGGCGCTCAGCCTGCTGGTGGCCGACAACCCGGCCATCGCCTCCATCGACATCAATCCGTTGCTGGTGGAGACAAGCGGCGCAACCGCCGTCGACGCGCTGATCGTGCTGAACGAATCGGGCTAGCGCACCTTCAGGACGATCTTGCCGCGCACGTGGCCGGTGGCGCTTAATTCGTGGGCGGCGCGGATATCGTCCAAGCCCATGAACTGCATCTCGGGCGTCTTGACAACGCCGCCCGTTATGAAATCCGATATGCGGTCCATAAAGTGGCGGGCGCGCTGCACGTTGGGGCGCAAAACCTCCACGTCATCGCGGGGATTGGTAAAATCGGCCGGCTGGCCACCGATCCAGACCACCTTGCCGCCGGGCTTCAAAACCGCATAGGAACGCGCGTGCACTTCGCCGCCGACGGTATCGAAGACCACGTCGATATCGGACAAGGCTTCGGTGAAATCGGTTGTGTTGTAATCGATCACCTCGTCGGCGCCGAGGCCGGATACATAATCGTGGTTGCCGGGGCTGGCGGTAGTGATCACGTGGGCGCCGAGATGATGCGCGATCTGGATGCCGATGCTGCCGACGCCGCCGGCGCCGCCCTGGACCAAAAGCCTCTGCCCGGCGGCCAGATGCGCCGTATCTTCCAGCGCGATCATGGCGGTGAGCGTCGTGAGGGCAAGCGCGGCGGCCTGATCATGGCTGACCGAGGCCGGTTTCAGCCCCACCAGATCGGCGCCGATGCAGATGCTTTCCGCATAAGCGCCGTCGGCGCCCTGGGGGGTGACGCCATAAACCGCGTCGCCCACCTGCAATCCTTCAGCATCATCGCCCAATTCAGCCACGATGCCGGAGAAATCCCGGCCCAGCGTGTGCGGAAAAAAGCCCTCGGCCGGTTTGGCGTAGCCACCGTTGCGGGATTTCCAATCGGCCGGATTGACGGTGGCGGAATGGATATCGATGAGCGCATCGCCCGGCCCCGGCACCGGCACCGGGATATCGCGCACTTGCAGCACGTCGGGTCCGCCGAATTCGTCTATCTGCACCGCTTTCATGGGGTCTCTCCTGGTCAATAATTTGGCGCGCACTATGGACTTCTAAAACCTGGATCGAAAGGTCTATAATAACCAGACTCTGGGGAGAATTGATCATGAGCAAAAACCGTCTGGTATCCGGCTTTCACCATTTCGCCATGGAAGTGTCGGACATGGATAAATCCATCGCCTTCTACCGCGATATCCTGGGCTTCAAGTTGTCCGAGCGTCATACCTCCGACGAGATCGAGGCGATCCCGGTGGATTTGACGTTTTTGCGGGTCGGCGAGAACCATCATGATCTGGTGCTGGCCCACCATCCCGACAAGAAATACCGCGCCCGCACCGAGGCCGACGCCGCCGAAGGCCCGGCCTATATCCATCATTTCGCCTTCGGCTGCCCGGACAAGGAAGCCTGGCTGGAGATTATGGAAGACGTCAAGGCGCGCGGCATCGAGATTGTGCGCGGCCCGGTGGTGCATTCCAAATACGATTCCCGGGGCGACGGCTCTTGGGGCGAGAACGAGTCCTTCTATATCCTGGACCCGGACGGCCACCGGCTGGAACTGTTTTGCGAAATGGCGACCATCGCCGAGGACGGCACCTTCATCTCCGCCGCCGGCGAGCGTATCGAGGAAGCCAAGGTCGAAGAGCTTTAGCCAACAGATCTTTCGCAGGCGCCCGCCCACCGCTCCCACACCGTCATCACCCGGCTTGACCGGGTGATCCAGGGACGGCGGGCACCGAATGCCTCTATATTGGCGCTTTCAAGTCCGGGTTCATCAGGTATTTGGATTGGGTCGGCCAGACCAAATTCGACACCTTCAATCGCCGCGCGACGACCAGAGTGGAAGCGTTCTCCGGGGCGGTGAATCGCTCGGTCTCGGGTATTTCGACCAAATCCGGCGCAAATCGGTCACCGGCGGTCGCGGCCATGAACTCCAACTTGAAATCATTTTGACCGTAGAAATCAACAAACAGGGTCGGATTGATATTGTAAAATCCGTGATTGAACATTGACAGCGGCGCGTAGTGGCAAACGTAGCCGCCCTCCTTGAGCGCCATGGCAACATTTTTCAGCGCTTGGCCGATATTACAGCAGTGCTCGATTGTTCCGGGGTCGAGAAGGAAATCAAACTGTTCAACCAGGTCTTCGGGCAACGGATCGTTAAGATCGACGACGCGCTCTATGCCTCGCGATTTCACGATATCGATATAGTCGCAATCCACGCCGATCAGCGAAAAAAAATGGTCGCTATCGATCACTTGCGATAGCTTGTCTGCAAACCCATGCCAGTTAAGGATTTCGGCGGAATCAGCCCGATACGACAATTGGTCTGCGATATGGGCTCCGAATAATTCTTCGATAACGGCTTTGTCGACCAAAATGTCCGGATACCCTAAGGAGAGCAATTTCAGGCCACCATCATTGCCTTGCATCACTTCGGCAAGAATACCCAATTGTTGTTTCATTAAGGCCATTCAATTTATCGTTCTATAAATTCCTGATCATGCGTGGTGATGCCACCATATTAGAGCGGTTTCCCCATACGCAATATCGAAATTTAAGCCCTACTCGGCGGCCGGCAGTGCCTGGCGTTCTTCCGCCCGCTTCTCCTTGATCGCCGCCAAAATCTTTTCCGCCGTGGCGGGCAGCGAATAGATGCGCACGCCGACCGCATCAAAGATGGCGTTCAAGATAGCCGCCGCCGTCGGCACCGACGTGGGCTCGCCGACGCCCTTGGCGCCGAACGGGCCGGTGGGATCGTAGTTCTCGACAATGTCCACTTCGATCTCGGGCATGTCCAAGCTCGTGGGCATGATGTAGTTGGTCAGGTTCGGGTTGATCTGCACGCCGTTCTCGTCGAACAGCATCTCTTCTTGGAGCGCAAAACCGATGCCCATGGAGATGCCGCCCTGCACCTGGCCCTCGACCAGCATCGGATTGATCGCGGTGCCGCAATCGTGGGCGGCGGCGATGCGGATCACATCCACCTCGCCGGTTTCGTCATCCACCGATACTTCGGCGATCTGGGTAGCATAAACATAGGTTGAGAACGGTTTGCCCTGGCCGGTTTCCGGGTCCATCTCCACCGTCGGCGGGTTGAACGAGGCCGATCCAATGGCCGGCATGCCCATCACGAATTGGGCGTGGTTGGCAACCTCGGCAATGGGCAGGCAGCGCTGCGGGAATCCCTTCACCTGAATTTTGCGGTCGGCGGCTTCCAACTGCTCGGCCTTGACGCGCAAGAGCGGCGCGGCCACTTCGAACAAGATCTCCTTGGCCTTTTCCGCCGCCATCTGGATGGCGTTGCCGGTCACATACGTGGTGCGCGACGCGATGGCGCCGGTGTCCATGGGCGTGGTGTCGGTGTCCGCCGATACCACATGCACATCGTCCGCCGAGATGCCCAGCTCTTCCGCAGCGATCTGGCCCAAGACGGTGAGCGCGCCCTGCCCCGTTTCCACGGTGCCGGTCAGAACCGTGGCGGTGCCGTCCTCGTTGATTTTGACGGTGGCGGCGGACGGGTTGGCGGCCACCGTGAAGCCGATGGGATACCACATGCAGCCGATGCCCTTGCCGGTGCGTTTCATGGGCCTAGTCCTTCCAGCCGAAGCGTTCGGCGGCGATTTGCAGCGATTCCTTGACCACCACCGACTCCAGAACCTGACCGGTGGGGCTGGCGGCATTTTCCTCAAACGCGTTCAACAGGCGTATCTCCAACGGATCAATGCCCAGCTCTTTCGCCATATCGTCCATGTGGGATTCGTAGGCGAAGCACACCTGCGGCGCGCCGAAGCCGCGCATGGCGCCGGTCATGGTCTTGTTGGTGTAGACGGCGAATGCCTCCACATGCAGATTGTCGATATTGTAGGGGCCGGCGGACAGGATGCAGGCTTTGCCCAATGTGGTTTCCGACCAGGAACAATAGGCGCCGCCGTCGCAGACCAGGCGCACCTTGCGCGCCACAATACGGCCATCGGAATTGATGCCGGTCTTGTATTCCATGATGAAGGGATGGCGGGTGGTGGAGGACATGAACTCGTCTTCGCGGCTATAGACGCCCTTCACCGGGCGCCCGGTTTTCTTGGATAGGAGGCCGAGGATCGGCTCCTGGGTGATCTCGTTCTTGCCGCCGAAATTGCCGCCGACGATGGTGCCGATGATGCGGATGCGGTTGTAGGGGAGGCCTAAGGTGCGCGACACATCGGCGCGCCCCATGGTGATGCGCCCGAGGCTCGACCAGAGGGTCAGGCGCCCGTTGCCGTCCCAATCGGCGATGGTTGCGTGCGGCTCCAAGGGCACATGCTCGACCATCTGGGTGCGGAATGTGGCCTCGAATATATGATCGGCGTCCTCGAAGCCCTTATCCACGTCGCCCTTTTTGATCACCTTGGTGGCGTAGATGTTGCTGTCCGGATCATGCACCTTGGGGGCATCGTCGCTCATAGCTTCGAGGGGATCGAAGACCGGCGTCATCGGCTCGTACTCAACGGTGATTTTTTCGAGCGCGTCGGCGGCCAACTGCTCGGTCACGGCGGCCACTGCGGCAACGCCATCGCCGGCGTGATAGACGATATCGGATGCCAAAACGGGCTGGTCCTGGAGGCTGGGCCCGAACGAATTGACCGGTATCTCGGCGCCCACCAATGTCGCCAGCACGCCCGGCATTTTTGCGGCCTCCGATACATCGACGGACTTGATGCGCGCATGGGCAATGCCGGCGCGCTTGATCTTGGCGTGGATCATGCCGGGGAAGGACAGATCATCGATATATTTGGTCTGGCCGAGCCCGTGCAGGCGGCCATCGGGGCGCGTCGCGCGCTGGCCGACGGCGGGGGTCTGCTGGCGGGCATCGGGCACCTTTGTTTCAATGGGATAGGTGATCGGCTCGGCCACGGCGGGCAGGCGCAAGGCTTCGTCGGCTTCGCGCAATGCTTCGAGGCTGGTCTCGGCTTCCACTACTTTGACATTGTCGTCCATGATCTTCTCCTTATGCCTATGCCGCGTCTTGCTTGGCGGCCAATTCCTTGGCGGTGTCGGCGACGGCTTCGATGATTTTGGTGTAACCGGTACAGCGGCAAAGATTGCCGGAAAGGCCGTCGCGGATTTCGGCGGTGCTGGGATTGGGGTTGGTATCCAAAAGATACTTGGCGGCGAGAATGATCCCCGGCCCGCAGAAGCCGCATTGGAGGGCGGCCAGATCCTCGAAGGTTTTCTGCAAGGGATGAAAAGCATCCAGATCGGCGAGGCCTTCGATGGTGGTGATCTGGCGGCCGTCGGCCTGGCCGGCCAGCATCAAACAGGCATTGACCGCCTGGCCGTCCAGCAGCACCGTGCAGGCGCCGCAATCACCCACATCGCAGCCCAGCTTGGCGCCGGTCAAATCCCAGTCCTCGCGCAAAAGCCTCAACAATGTGGTTTCCGGTGGCACCGACGCGGTCAGTTCGCGCCCGTTCACATTCATGGTTACGTCCATGGCTAGTCTCCTTGCAATCCGGCCGCCGCGGCCAATGTGCGGCGGACGCCCACCTCGATCAAATCCAGGCGGTAAGATTTGGAGGCGCGGAAATCATCGATGGGCTTGGCTTCACCGGCGGCGATCTTGGCGGCCTCGTTAATGGCTTCCTCGGATACGGGTTGGCCGTCGAGTGCGGCTTCGGCGGCAGGGCAGCGGATTACCACCGGCGCCACGGCGCCCAAGGAAATGCGCGGCGATTTGAATTTGCCGTCTTCGGTCCAACTTGCCGACGCGGCATTGACCAGAGCCAGCGCCTGGCCCTTGCGCAGACCGAATTTCACGAATCCCGTCGGCTTGCCCAGGTTCGCCTTGGGAATGAGGATATCCACCAGCATCTCACCCGGGCCCAGGATGGTTTTGCGCGGGCCGACGAAAAATTCCGTCAGCGGCATGCGCCGGCGGCCGCCGGAACCGGCCAGCGTCACCTCAGCCTCCAGCGCCACCAACACCGGGCCGGAATCCATGGACGGCACGCAGGTCACCAGATTGCCGCCGAGGGTGCCCAGATTGCGGGTCAGGACGGAGCCGACCGTATGGGCGGCATCGATCATGGCGGGGGCATGCTCGGCGATCAGGGGATTGGTCATAATTGCCGTATGGGTGGCGCCGGCGCCAATATGCAGGCCATCGTCATCCAAAGTGATGGCGCCGAGATCATCAATGGCGGAGACATCCAGGACGACGCCCGGTGATTGGCTGGCATGCTTGAGCTCGACCAGAAGATCGGTACCGCCGGCCAGGATGCGGATTCCGGGTCCGTGTTCGGCGAGGGCGGCAACGGCTTCTTCGGTGCTCACCGCCTTGATGAATTCAAACGGTTTCATGAATAGGATGTCCCTGGCGTTAATCGACGATAGCGGGGTTGTTGAGAACGGCAAACACCCGTTTTCGGGATTGTTTGATGTGATCGGTAATCAAACGGCTGGCGCGGCCCTTGTCGCGGGCCTGGATGGCGTCGATCAGGGCGCCATGTTCGGCCACCAACTTTTCCGAGGCGCCATCGGCTGCGTGCGTGGCGACGCCGACGAAGGTCAGCCGGTCGAACTGATCGATCACTTCGGCGGCGGCCTTGGCCAGCCGCTCGTTGCCGGCGGCCGCGGCAATGGCCCGGTGGAACTGGCGGTTATAGTGGACCCATGCGGCCAGATCGCCGGCATGGTCGGTGCTGCGGAATGTATCGAGGCCGGACAGAACATCGTCCGGTGCCTGTTCGATGGCGCGGCGCACACAGGCCTTTTCAAACAAGAGACGCATCTCATACAATTCGCCCACATCATTGATGGAGATCGGGCGCACCCGGTAGCCCTTGCGCGGCAAAACCTCGATCAGGCCCTCCACCTGGAGGCGGAGCAACGCGTCGCGCACCGGCGATTTGGAGACATCGTAGCGAGCCGCCAGATCGTTCTCGTGGATGCGCGCCCCCGGCGCCAACTCGCACGCCAGGATATCGGCGCGGATATTGTCATAGACGCCATCGCGGATCAGCCGGCCATTGGCGGTGGTGCTATCATCAAGCATTTTGATACCAGTGAAATATCAGTCGATTATATATTTAGCAGATTTCTGCGAATATTATCAATGAAAATGCGCGATTTTTAATTAATTTTTTAATTCGAGATATTTCAGATAAACTAAATCCCAGTGCTGACAGGAGAAGCCCCATGCGCCTTGAAAACAAAATCGCCATCGTCACCGGCGCCGGCGGCGGTATCGGCAGCGCCGTCGCCCGCGCCTTTGCGGCTGAGGGCGCGAGATTGGTCTGCGCCGATATCAACGAAGCGGCCTTGCAAGAAACCGTGTCCCATATCGATGCCGCCATCGGCGTCATTGGCGATGCCGGCGACGAAGCGCACGCGCGGGCTTTGGTGGATGCGGCGAAGGCCGAATTCGGCGGCCTCGATGCGGTTGTCACCTGCGCCATCCGCGATGTGCCCTATCTGCCGGTCACCGAATTGTCCGTCGCGGACTGGAAGGGCTCCCTCGACGTCAATCTCACCGGCGTCTTTTTGCTTTTGAAGCATGCCGTTCCGGTTATGGTGGAAGGAGATGGCGGCTCGATCATTCTTGTCGCTTCGCAATTGGCGCGGGCGCCGAAGCCGGGGCGCGCCTGGTACGCCAGCCAAAAGGGCGCGCTGCTCAGCCTCGCCAAGGCGCTGGCCGTGGATCATGCAAGCCAGGGCATTCGCGCCAACACCTTGTCGCCGGGACCGACCGCCGATGCCCGCTTCTTTTCCCAATGGCCGAGCGAGGCGGTCGCCCACGCCCATGCCGCGACCTTGTTCGGCCGGCTTGGCGATCCCGCCGAGATGGCCGCCGGCGCGGTGTTTCTGGCCTCGGATGAAGCATCCTTTATGACCGCAACCGATCTTCTGATCGATGGCGGTTACACGGCGGTCTAGGCGGTGGTTTGCAGGGGTTACCAATTGGTCTCTAAGAGGTAAATTCGGCCGCGTTGACAGTCGCCAAACCGCCACCTATGGTGCCGCCGCTTCATATTTGAGCCCCGTATTCGAATAGTAATTTCAGCGTTTCAGGTCCTTGCCGCGCCAAGGCGCCGGGCCGACCATTCAGGAGAAGATTTGATGAGCGACACACCCTGGCTTAATGAGAATTGGCATACCAGCCTCTGGAATTTTGCCCCCGAAGTGACCAAGGATTGGAAGTTTCCGGAAAAAATCCAAATCCATGACGTGACCTTGCGCGACGGCGAGCAGCAGGCCGGCGTTGCCTTTGATTACGACGACAAAATCCGTATCGCCGAGGGTTTGGCGGAAATCGGCGTCCACAGGATCGAGGCCGGCATGCCGGTGGTGTCCCGCGACGACGCCCGCGTCGTCCAGGATCTGGCGAAACGCAATTTCGGCCCCAAAATTTACTCCTTTGCCCGCTGCATGGTCGACGACGTCAAACGCGCCGTCGATGCCGGCGTCCAGGGTGTCATCATGGAAGTGCCGGCGAGCCAGCATTTGATCGAAAAAGGCTACCGCTGGGAGTTGGAGCGGGCCATCGATCTATCCATCGAAGCCACCAAGTTCGCCCACGACCAGGGCATGGAAGTGGTTTTCTTTCCCATCGATTTCACCCGCTCCGAGCTGAAGTGGGTGATCGATCTGATCGAACGGGTCGGCAATGAAGGCCATATGGACGGCCTCGCCCTGGTCGATACCATGGGTGTCACCTCGATCCACGCCATGACCTATTTCGTGCGCGCCGTGAAAGCGCGGCTCCCCAATGTGCCCCTGGAAGCCCACTTCCATATGGATTTCGGTCTCGGCATCGCCAACACCATCGTCGCTGTTTCCGAAGGCGTTGAGGTGATCCAGTCCACCGTCCTCGGCCTCGGCGAGCGCGCCGGCAACGTGCCCATGGAAGAAACCGTGATGGCGCTGCTGACCCTTTATGACATCGATATTGGCATCAAGACGGAGTTGCTGAAACCGCTGGCCGATATGGTCGCCAAGATCGCCAAGATCAATATCCCCACCAACCGGCCGATCGTCGGCGACGATCTGTTCAAGATCGAAAGTGGCATCATTGCCACCTGGCTTTTGAACTGCGGGCTCGGCGAAGACCTGACCACCGTGGTGCCATTCCGCCCGAACTTGGTCGGCCAGGAAAACCCGGTCGCCGTTATCGGCAAGGGCTCGGGCATCGACAACGTCAAACATCATCTGGAAAACCACCAGATCCGATACACCGACGAACAGGCCATGGAAATTCTGATGGCGGTGAAGGATTGGGGCCTGGTGCACAAGCGCCTGATGAAGGACGACGAGTTCAAAAAGCTGGCCGAGGAAACCCTGGCCGACTGATTGTTTTAAAGCCTAAGAAAACCCGGCGCCTGCAATGGCCGCCGGGTTTTTTTGTGGCTGCCCGCGGCTTGGCGGTGCTGGGAAATCCGGGCCCACCGGCGGGCAAGGCGGGCGCCAAAAAGGTGGCCTATGAAGTACTGATATTCGGTGCCATCGGCGGCGCCAAAGTCTTCGCCCGCCACTAACTTGTCTGAGATTTAGGCGGACGCGCGGCGACGATGAGGGCGGCCACAACGACGGCGGCGCCGGCCAGTTGCAAGGGCGCCAGGGTCTGACCAAACAGCAAAAACGCGGCGGTGATGGCGACCAGCGGCTCCAGGTTCGACATGGTGGCCACCATCGGCGGGCCAACCCGGCTGATGGCCACGAAATATCCGATCATGGCGGCGGCGTAGAGAATGTTGGTGACGACCAATCCGGCCCAGCCGGCGTCGGTGGCGGGCCAGTTAAAACCGCCGGCCGCAGCGACCATGCCCAGCAACGGAACCGTGGCGCCCACCGCCATATAGATGGTGGCGCGCACCGGATCGGATTTGCCGATCACCCGACCCGAAACCGCCGAGACTATAGCCAGGCCGAGCGCCGCCGCCGCCGCCAGTCCGATGCCGCCCAAATCGTAATCATTGATGCGTACCCCAAGGGCAAAAACAAGACCGGCCAAGGCCACCAGCGCGGCGCCCGCCGTCCGCGCCGACAATTTCGCCCAGCCCATGATGGCGCTGATGGCGATGGTGAGGATCGGAAACAGATAGAACACCAATATGGCGATACCCACCGGCAAGCGGTCGAGGGCGGTCAAAAGCGCCACCGTATAAAGTGCCGTGACGACGCCGAGCCCGAGGGCCCAAAAGCCTTCTCGGCGAGGCAGAATGAGCGGGTTTCCGCGCCAAAGGGCAAAGGCGACTAAGATCGCAAACGGCAAAAAGAAGCGGGTCCCGGACACCGAGATAGGATCGCTGCCGCCGTCATAGGCGACGCGCACAATGGTGTTGGAGAGGGCGAAGAAGACCGCTGCAACCAGCGCCAAACCGGTGCCGAACCCGCGCCCCTCGAAGAAACCTGCCGCTGCCATGTAAATCTCCCCGGTCCCGATCATGTGACCAGCCCATGGCTGGAAATACAAGGATCGATGTGGCATGGTCCGGGACCTTGGCAATAACAGGATCAGCCGATGCCGAACATCACAATGCTGGACGTCGATGCGCTGCAACAAGGGCCGCTGGAACCCTATGTCAGGCAATGCCTAAAGCACCGGGCGCCGGACCCGGCCTTCCACGCCATGATGGGCCACAATCCGGCGCTCTCCAAATCCATGTATGTCGCCTGGGGCACGGTGTTTTCCACCGGCGCCGTCGATCACAAACTGAAGGAGATCATCCGCGTCCAATTATCTCGCATGGCCGATTGTAATTATTGAGGCAATGTCCGGTCTGCTTCGGCGAAGCAGCAGGGTTTGACGGAAGACCAGATCGACGACGGTATCGATCACTACGAGACCAGCGAAAAAATATCCGGGCCTGAGCGGGCGGCATTGCGCTATTCGGACATGATGGCCAATGCGCCCGAAAAAATCGGCTCCACCATCTATGCCGAATTGGCCGAACATTATTCTGAAAGCCAGATTGTCGAGCTGGGCGCTTTCATCGGCTTCAATATCGGCTACCACACCTTTTTCGGCAGCCTGGATTTTTACCCCATGTTCACCCCCGACGGGCGGCTGGTAGACCAAGACGAAAGCCGGCGCATCTATGGCGACAATCCGGTCTCGCATCTGGACGGCGCCGTGCAGCGCTCGGCCGCCCCGGACGAAGCGGCGGAATAAATCGTGAGCGAAGCCAAGCTGGATAGATTGCGCGCCCAAGCGGCCGAGATCGGCGCCGTTGACGAGAACTTCATCCGGGTTTTGAGCCAGGTGCCCGGCTATACCGAAGCCTTGTTAGATTCCCTCACCCGCTCCCACGTGGACGGCGCCGTGGATCACAAATTGAAAGAGATTATCCGCATCATGCTGGCGCGCCAGGCCGGCGATCCTTATTTCGGGACCTTGCGTTCCAAGCCGGCGGCGGCGGCGGGCCTGACCGAGGAAATGATCGAGGCCGGCTGCGGTGATTTCGAAAACGATGAGCGCTTCTCAAGCAAAGAAAAATGGGCGCTCCGCTATGCCAAGCTGATGTACACCGAGCCCAAATCCGTAGATGCGGCGTTTTATGACGAAGGCAAATCCCATTACAGCGAAGCCGAGATCATGGAAATCGGCACCTTCATCGCATTTCATTACGGTATGCAGGTGTTTACCAGGGCGATCGGGTTGAAAGTGGCGGAATAGGGCGGAGCCCCTACTCCGCGATCCAGCGCACAATCCCGGCCACCCCATCGACTGCCACTTGGCTGCCGTCCGGGATCGTCGTCGTCGCGTCTTGCACGCCGAGGACCATGGGGATGCCGCGCTCGCGGGCCAGGGATGCCAGATGCGAGGTGGAGCCGCCGAGCTCGGCGACGACGCCCGATACCATGGGCAAAATCTGGCTTAATGTCGGGCCCGCCACCGTGGTCACCAAAATATCGCCAGGCCCGACGCGGGCCAGCTCGCACTCGCAATTGATCACGCAGGCCTTGCCCGATCCCCAGCCAATGCCCGCCGGATGGCCCTTGAGGCCGGGGCGCCGCGCCCATATTTCGTCGGGCACCTCGGACGTTTCCATCTGCAACGGGCGCACTTGCAGCATTTTGAAGCCGGCCTCGTCCCGCGCCCATTCGATCTCCGCCGCCATGCCGATCATCGCTTCGGCCTTTTTTAAATGGCCGGCCAGCTCGATCACCTGATCATCATCCAGGCAGCGCTCGGTGACCAAATCCTTGGCCACCTTGGCCGTATGATGATGCTCCGCCGCGTGCAAATGACAGCCGATCTTGTGGGTCTTGCGCCCGGTATCCACGTGGCTGATCGCAGCTCCTGCGTCCAGCTCATAGCGGTCGGGCACCACCTCGCCTTGCGCAATGGCCTCGCCGAGGCCCCAGGTGGCGCTCAAAATCATGCCGCCATTGGCGGTCTGGCTGAGCCCGCCGCCGGACGATATCGCCTCGATCAAGGGCTGCACGAGGAGCGCCATCGCCGTTCCCGAAGGATCGATCTGGTGGCTGCCCATATAGCGCAAGGCACGCACCGACCAGAGCGCCGCCCAACAGGCGCGCACCGCGGTAAGGAACTCGCCCTCGCCATCCAGCCCCAAGAAACTTTCGAATTGGCCGGCGAAGCTGGAGCCTTCGCGGTCTTCGACCAGGGCCGAGGAACGCACCACCAGGGGCACGCCGGTGCGTTCTTCAAGCTCCTGGCGGGCGGCCAACAGGGGGTCCAGGATTTCCGGCGCGATGGCGCTATCGAACAGGCCGATGCGGATATCGTTGGTAAGCAGCCGGGCTTCCATCAAATCCGCCGACGGCAATTTGGCAATCGCCTTATCGACGCCCGCCGTTTTCAATTGCAGCCGGTAGGCATCGGCGCTCAGGCAAAAGCCGCCCGGGATCGGCAGACCGGCGAGGCCGAGGGCAGCCTGATTGGCGGCTTTCGGCCCGAACAGATCGGCATCGGCGGCCGCGGACGACGATAGTGGAACGACAAGATCGCTCATGTGCTCTAAACACCTAATCTAAATAGATAAGGGGGGCACGGACCGGTCCGTCCATGCCCCTCTGTATCTTGCGTTTCCAAATACCCCTTAGATCACCTTCACCGGCATGATCCGGTCGATGGGGAAATGGGTGATCAGCTCGGTCTCATCCGAATGGACGATGACCATTTCCTCGATACGGACGCCCCATTCCAGCGGCTTGCCGTGCTGGGTCTCGAGCGCAAAGACCATGCCTTCCTGAATTTCGATGGGATGATCCAAGGACCAGATGCGCGATATCACCGGCGGGTCGTACTGGGCGAGGCCGAGACCGTGGCCCCAAAGGTTGGCGGCCGCCTGGTCTTCTTCTTCATAGCCCCAGGCTTCCTTCGCCGACGGCCATTTCTCGGCGATATCGCGGGTGGTGGCGCCAACTTTTACCGCGTCGATGGAGGCCTGCAGCCAATCCAGCGCCTTGGCGTAATAGTCTTTCTGCTCCTGGGTTGGCTCGGCGCCGACGCAATAGGTGCGGTAGTAGCACGACTTATAGCCGTTCCAGGTAAGCGCCGCCAAATCCATGAAGACAATATCGCCTGGCTGGATGATGCGGTCCGAGAAGTTGCGCCAGTTAGGCCAGGTATTGGGGCCCGATGAGACAATCACGTCTTCCACGTCTTCCATGCCCGGTATGTTGTAGAGGAACTGCATGATGTGGGCGGTGACCTGGTTTTCGGTTATGCCCGGCTCCAGGAACTTCATGCATTCCCAGTGGGCGGCATCGCCGATGGCGCCGACAATGCGCATACATTCGTGCTCGTCCTCGTTTTTGACGGCGCGGGCTTCCATCATCGGGCTCATACCATCGACCCAAGTGATGCCTTCTTCTTCAAAGGCTTTCAGCATGTTGATGTCGATGAAATCAACGCCAAGCTTTTCGCCTTCAACGCCGTGGCGTTTCATTTCGTACTTGGCGGCGTCGATGAATTTCTTGACCTGCTGGGTGGAGGCGGGGCCAGCAGCGCCTTTGATCCAGGCGTAGGAATAGCGGATGTTCTCTTCCGGAATCCAAGGTGCATGGCGGGCAATTTGCGTTCCGATGTCGCCTTGTTCGAAGATGATCGGATCGCCGTCGCCGCACAGCATGGCATAGCGAAGGCCGGGTTTGAGGCGGTTCCAGCCAGGGGTCAAGGTGCTGGTGACATAACGGACGTTCTCGTCATACATCAGCAACAGGGCGCCAATGCCAGCCGCCTTCATGCGGTCGCGGGCGCGCTCGACCCGGTATTTGCGAAGCCGGTCCCAATTGATGCGTTGTTGCCAATCGACGCCGGTGATTCCGAAATTTGCTCTACCAGACCTCATAAACTTTCCTCCTAAACTGCACGGCGAAACACGGGGGCTGCCGAATTTTTTGGGTATCCCAATATGGCGCGCCCCGCTCTTATAGAAGACAATGCATAAATTAATAGATTGACCGGTGCAAGCGGCATTGGGGAGACCGCGAGGTGCCTTTGCACCCGCCTAGTATATGGGGTTATTTGGCGCCAAATCCGTTCAGCCCACGGGCTCCGGCGCGCCGCTTTCCACCGAGGCGCAGATGGCCTCGAAGACGGCGATATTGCCGGTCAACTCAGCCCCTGAGAACGGATAGGGCGCGCCGCCGGCGGCGGCGATGGCAAAGGCTTCCAGATTGGCGCGCACCGTATCGATGGACTGGAATTCCCTTGTTTCCAAATCGCCCTCGCCCCGGCAGATGGTCATGGTGGATACCCCCGGCTCGCTGGGATGGCTGGAATCGCTCACCTGTATCCAGCCCTTGGTGCCGAAGACGCGGAAATAGCTGAATAGCGGCGATGACAATATGGAGTTGATATAGCCGGTGGCGCCGTCCTTGAAGCGGAGCTGCACCGATAACAAATCCCCCGATTGAAAATTCGCCGCCCAATTGCCGGTGAGCGCGTAAACCGTTTCAATCTCCCCATGAAAATGCAGGAAGGCATCGGTCATATGGACGCCGGTGGCGGTCAGGCTGGCAGCCGGCGCCTCGACCGCCGAGGCGCGCCAATTATCGGCCGGCAAATCGACCAGTTTGTCGTGATTGAAACTCGCCTCCAGATGCATGACGGTGCCCAACGCGCCGGCCTCCAACATTTGTTTGACGGCGACCATGGCCGGCTCGAAGCGGCGCTCATGGCCGATGCCGAGGACGACGCCGGCGCTATTGCAAGCCGCCAGCGATGCCGCGGCGGCGGCGTGGCTCAGATCCAGCGGCTTTTCGCAAAACACATGTTTTTGCGCCGCCGCGGCGGTCGCAATCTGGGTTCCGTGCAGACTATTGGGGGTGGCGATAATGACCGCGTCGATCACATCATCGGCCAGCGCAGTGCCGAGATCGGCGGACAATTCAAGCCCGTGATCATCGGCGAAACCCGCTGCGGCGGCGGTATCGATATCGACGACGCGCCGGAAGCGAAGATGCTGACTTTCATTTTCGCCGGAGAACCTTCCGACGATATACCGGCCCCACCAGCCGAGCCCTACCATGGCCGCATTGATCACGAACGCATCTCCCCCAAAACGGAAATTTAAAATTTCAGACGCGCCTTGATACGACGCCGAAGGCATCGGGGAAAGATATTTTGGGGAAAGCGGGAAACCCTATCCGACCCGGTGCCGCCACCAATGTTTTTCGTTGATGGAATAGACCGGCTGGTAGTGCCGGATCTTGCGGCTGTCGGCGACGATCTTGATCTGGTTGTCGAGGATGACGATGCGCTTCTTGTGATAGACAGCCAGAATGGCGTGGCCGATTTTGAGGTTGAGATCCTTGACCGCGACGATGCGCATCTTGGCCGGATCGATCCCAATATATTTGAGCGCCATATATTTGGCGATGGAATAATCCTCGCAATCGCCGAACTTGGACAGAAACTCACCCGGCGAGGCCCAATAATCCTTGATGCCCCAGTTCTTGTTGTCCTGGATATATTTGGACTTGTTCATGAACTTGTTGACCGCCTTGATCTGGGTCAGCTCGTCCTTGCCCTTGAGGCCGTCCAAAAACACGATCCATTTCTTGAAGCGCTTTTTGAAACTGCCGAGATTGGCCTGCTCCTTGGACATCCGTTGCATGGCGCCGGACCATTTCTTGAACGGCTTGAAGTTGCTCGACAAGGTCTCGTGGGTGCCGAACAAAAGTGCGTTACCGGTGTCTTTGCGCTTGGCTATACCGGTGCGGGTGGCGGCCGCCGTGGTTGCCGATCTGCGCGATGTGGAACGGCCACGCCGCCGCGATCTGCGCTTGCGCTTGCGCGCCGCGGTCAGTGTCTTCAGCCCATCGGAATTATCCGCGCCGGCAGTTTTGCTCTGAATGGAAAACGGCGCCGCTTCGGCCGGCCCCGAAGCCGGCGCCAAGACCACAATGGCTGCCAAAGCGGCGGTCGCCATCGCCAGCTTAAGCGGAGCAATTGTCAGGTTACGCGCCATAAATCCAGTTTACCTTCGGGCCGGGGAAAAATCCAAGCCACTATCCTAATTTTAACCAATCTGGCCAAAAATCAACCCACTTGTCTGTGACCGGGAACACAGTCCTGGTAAAAAAACCGGCGCAAATCCGCTTTGAATGCTCTGATCGTTAATTTATGGTAGCCGAGCACGTTTAAGAGAGAATGAAATGGCAGACGCAAAGGCCGATGCGGCCACGGACGACAAAGACGCCGAGGGCGAAGGCTCGAAGGGCAAGGTCAACCGCATGGTGGCCATCGGCATCGTCGTTCTGTTGGCGGTGATCGGCGCCGGCGTCTTTTTTGCCTTTCAATTCGTCGAGGGCGAGCGCCAGCGGGCCCTCAATGAATGGCAAATCCGTCTCGGCATCGTCGCCGACAGCCGCGTCGCCGAAATCAATGAATGGATCGATGGCAATTTCGATGTGATTGCGGATTTGACCGAAAACGCTTCCTTGCAGCTTTACCTGACCGAACTGTCCGATTCCAAGGGCGATTCAGGCCAGGTCACCGACGGCGCCGCCCAGCAGGGATATTTGAACAATCTTCTGGTGGCCATGGCAGACCGTTCGGGATTTTCCGCGCCGCCGCCGGCCCAGGTGACCAATTCCAATGTGGAGCGGGCCGGCATCGCCGGCATGGCGCTGACCGATGCGGACGGCAAGCCGCTGGTGGCCACGCCGGAAATGCCGGGCATGTCGGGCAATATTCGGAAAGCCATCGCCACGTCGCTGGACGGCGAGCCGGCGGTGATCGATATGTACAAGGGCGCTTCCAACGATCCGACCATCGGCTTTGTGCTGCCTATCTATGGGGTGCAGGCGGACAGTAACGCCAAGGGCATCGGCGTCGCTATCGGCATCCGCGTCGTCGATGAGGAATTGTTCGATCTGATGAAGCAGCCCGGCGACACGTCGAAAACATCGGAGACCTATCTGGTGCGGAAAAAGGCCAATTCGGTGGAATATTTGTCGCCGCTGGCCGACCGGACGGCGCCGCTGAAACGCTCCATGGCGTTCGACACCAAGGATCTGGCGGCCGCGTTCGCGCTGAAAACGCCGGGCGGCTTTGCCATCAAGCGCGACTATGCGGGCGAAGAGGTGCTGGTAACCTCGCGGGCCTTGGCCGACGTGCCCTGGGTGCTGGTGCGAAAAATTGCCCGCGCCGAGGCGTTGGCCGCCAACGAAAGCCGGCTGCAAACCATCTTCGTCGTATTCGTGCTGATCATCATCGGCGTGACCGTGGCGATGATCGCGGTCTGGCGTCACGGCACGTCTTTGCGCGCCGAGGCGGCGGCCGAAAAATTCCGCATTTCGTCGGAGCGGTTCGAGAATATTTCGAAGTTCATGCGGGTGATCACCAATTCGCAACCGACGCATATATTCGCCGTCGACGGCACCACCACCCATACATTTGCCAATGAGCCGGCGGCCAAGGCGGCCGGCATCGAGCCTGAAGACATGATGGGCAAGACCATGGCCAGCATCATGGGGCCGGTGAAGGCGAAATTCTACGCCGACGTCAACAAGGACATCTTGAAGGAATTCGCCGATCTGGAAGAGGAAGGCATCGAGGAATCGGTGCAAAAAGGCCGTAAGGCCTTCATCCAGCGCTTCGAGGACGAGAACGGCGAGATGGAAGTCTTAAAGTCGGACCACATCCCATTGCGCGGCGACCGCGACCATCCGCCGGGCATCCTGATGATCCTCGACGACATCACCGAGTTTTCGCGCGAACAGCTGAAAAGCGAGGCGCGGCTGAAGCAACTGGTGACCACCTTGGCCGGCGTCGTCGATAAACGCGACCCCACCTCCGATACGCGGTCCTCCGATGTGGGCGACGTGGCGCGCGCCATCGCCGAGGAGTTGAATTGCGACCGCCATCAGATCGACACCGCCGACTTCGCCGGCAACCTCCGCAGCCTCGGCACCGTGCTGGTGCCGCCGGAATTGAAGGGCCGCGCCTTAAACGAATTGGCCGAAGACGAGCGCAGCCAATTGACCGGCGCCCACGTGACTAGCGCCCAGCTTCTCGGCAACATCGATTTCGAGGGGCCGGTGGTCGATACCATCCGCCACTCGTCGGAACATTACGACGGCTCCGGTCCCGGAGGCCTGACCGGCGAGGCGATCATTCTGACAGCGCGCATTGTCGCCGCCGCCAACGCCTTTGTGGATTTGTGCAGCCCCCGCGACGGCGGCTCGGGCCTGTCGCTGGAAGAGGCGACGGCGCGGCTTTTAGCCGATTCCGGCACATTGTATGACCGGCGCGTCGCGTCGGCGTTGCTGAACCATGTGGAAAATCATGGCGGCGCCCTCAAATGGGCGCATTTCCTGCACCGGGGTTAGCAGCCCGTGGCCGAAGCTGCTGGCAGCGGTGCAGCTCGGGCGCAGGGATTGCGCCGCGCCGGGCGCAATGAAGAAGCCGCCACCGCCTATCGCCGATATTTGAAACGAACACCGGGTGACGCCGATGCCTGGCGCGGGCTGGGTCTCTGTTATATCGCTTTGCAGCAACTGGAAGATGCCGCCTATTGTTTTTGGCAGGCGCTCAAATACCGCCCGGCCAGCTTGCGCCTGATGATGCAGCTTGGCGATATTTTGGTGCAGACCGGCGACATGGAACGGGCGGCCACGGTTTTCGAACATGTGATCAAAAAGCATCCCGGCGACGCCCGCGGTTTTCTGTCCCTGTCGGCGGTGCAGCGGGAACTGGGCCGGGTAAAATTGGCGGGGGCCACCTTGCGAAACGGCGTCGCCAAAAGTCCGATTTCGGTGCTATCCAGCCTGCGCGCGCCCGAAGCCCGGATATTGCGCCTGCGCGGCGTCCAGAACGCCTACTATTCGGTGGCGCCCGAAGCCGCCCACTGGCTGCGCCTGCGCGGCGGCAATTTTTCATCGAGTGCGCTTTGGGATCAAGACCGCTTCACCACCATCAATTTCCTGATCGCCGACGAAAACATTCTTAACTTCGACCGCATCCCCAGCCACCAGATCGTCGTCAACTCCATCGCCGACGCCGATCTGGAGGGCCGCTCGCTGGCCGCCGCAGCCAAATACCTTGCGGGCAATCCGGCCGTCCCGGTGATCAACGATCCGGTCCAGGTTCTGAACAGCACCCGCGACAACAATTACCAGCGCCTGATAGACACAACGGGCGTGCGCTTTGCGAAAACCCTGCGCCTCGACTGGCGCCCCGATACGCCCTTTGATGCGGGACAATATTTGCGCCGCGAGGGCCTGGCGCTGCCGGTCATTTTGCGCCGCACCGGAACCCACGCGGCGGTTTCGACCATCAAGGCCGACACCATTTCCGCGGTGGAAAGCTATTTCGCCGCCGCCAGCGCCGGCCAATACTACGTCATCGAATATGTGCTGCATCCCTTCCGGGGCGATTATTTTCGGAAAATGCGGGTCTTTTTTATCGACGGCGAGATTTATCCGGTGGTCCACCATGTGGACAATGTGTGGAACGTGCACGGCTTCAACCGGACTACCGTGATGGCCGCGACGCCGTGGATGCAGGAATTGGAACAAGCCTATCTGGATGATCCCGCCGCTTTCGTTGGCGATACCGCCTATGGCGCCCTCAAATCGCTGCACGGCATCGCCAAATTGGATTTTTTCGGCGTCGATTTCAACGTCCTGGACGATGGCCGCATTTTGATATTCGAAATGAACCCGGCCATGCGCCACAGCTTCGAGCATGCGCAAAACTTCCCGTACCTTATGCCCCATGCCCAGCGCATCACCGACGCCTTCCAGGCGATGATCACTTCACGGGCGCTGCCGATGAAAGCGGAAAAGCCGAAAACAGCGTCTTCGGCGGACGGCGCGATCCGAATATCCATAAAAAGGGCCGCCCGGTAACAGGCGGCCCCAAAAATTCGTAATGAATTGGTATTACGTGACCTGATCAACCACGATGGTAACGCCGCCTTCGGCGGATTCGGTGACCGAATAGCCGTCGCCGACATTATCCGATCCGGTCGATGAATCGGCGGAACTACCGGAATCCTCGGCGCTGTCTTTCAGCGTCACCTTGTTGGTCTCGGTGCCGTCCTTGCCGATGATGGTAATGACCACGTCGCTGCCGTCGGTGGTGATATCCACTCTGTCACCGTCGGCCAGGCTGACGCCATCGAAGGTCATCTCGTCACCGGCTCCGAAATCAAAGATGGTGTCGTTGCCATCACCCAGATTGAAAACAAATTCGTCATCGCCGTCGCCGCCATGCAGTTGATCATCGCCAGCGCCGCCGAGGATGATGTCATTGCCGCTTTCGCCATAAATGACGTCGTCGCCCTCGCCGCCGGAGAGATAATCAACCCCGGATCCGCCATAGAGCGCGTCCATGCCGTCGCCGCCGAATACGCTGTCATCACCGTCGCCGCCGGTCACATCGTCGTCGCCCGATCCGCCATAGAGCACGTCGTCGCCGCCTTCGCCGGACAGCGCGTCATCGCCGGCGCCGCCATAAAGCGTATCGGCGCTATCGCCAGCCTCGCCGGCCAGAGTATCGGCGCTATCGGCGTCCACCTGATCCAGAAGCGATTGCGAAACCGGCACGTCGGTATCGGCCAGCACCTCGGTGACGCCGGTAACGCCGGTGGCGAGATCGGGGGTGTCGGCGACGCCGGCAACGGCAACCGTTGCGGTTTGCGGCACCGATGCGCCGCCGTCGGTCACGTTATAATTGAGCGACACATTGCCGGAGAAATCAGCGCTCGGCTGATAGGTGAAGTTGCCGTCAACGTCCGGGCCGGTCAGAGTACCCTCGCCGCCATTGACCACCAGATCGGTGATGCTGAGCGCATCGCCATCGATATCGGACGCGCCCTCGAGAAGCTGGGCTTCGGTGATGACGATGACGCCGTCCTCGTTCATGACAAAGGCCGGCGCGGTCGAAACCGTTGGCGCCGAATTGTCGGCCTCGACGGTGATGGTCAGGGCGGCGGTATCGGTGCCGCCGGCGCCATCGGCAACGGTGTAGGTGAAGACATCTTCGCCGCCGGCCACAAATCCGTCGGTAGCAACGGTTTCGAACTCCACCCCTTGCACCTTGAAGTCGCTGCCGCTGCCGGACATTGCCGTTGCGGTAAAGACCACGGTCGAGAACGCGGTGCCACCAAGATCGATGTTCAGCGTGCCCACATTGCTGGAACCGTCATAGCTGACCGTCGAGTCATCGATAGTGCCGGTGCCGACCAGATTGCCGTCGCCATCGAAGGCCTGCCATTGGCCTTGCTCGCCGTCGTTGCCTTCTTCGTGGTAGAGCCGTGAAACCGTAACTTCGGCGCTGGAAACGCTGGTATCAAAGCTCAACGCGAGGGCTTCGGAATCGCCGCTCTGGCTGTCATATTCAATTTGGCTGGACGCCTGCCCGGCGCCTTGGGTTCCTTCGACGCCAACGCCTTCGCTGGTAAATTGTGCGCTGTCGTCGGCGCCCGATGCATCGAAATTGCCATCGCCGTCGGTGTAGGAGGTGCCGAAATCAAAGGCGAAAATGGTGACGCCCGCATCGGCCCAATCACCGGCATCGGCGCTCGATCCGCCGGCGCTGACCGTTTCGGCGGGCGTGCCGCCGTCGCCTTCGGCTTTTTCATAGGTGTAGGAGCCATCGGTGGCGATGGTCAGGGTGCCGTGATCGCCTTCAAGGGTCATGGAGGTTTCGCCCTCGGCGAAGGTATGCGTGACGCCGCCGAAATCAACCTGGGTGAGGCTCAGCACATCGCCGTCCACATCGGAATCGTTGGTGATCACATTGCCGGTGACGCTGAGTTCGGCCTCGGCTACGGTATCTGCGTCGGCCACGGCAACGGGATCATCGTTGACCGGCGTTACCGTGATGTCGGCGGTTTGCGCAACGCTCAGCGTTCCATCGGAGACATTGTATTCTACCGACACCTCGCCATTGAAATTCTCCGGCGGCGTATAGGTGTAATTACCGTCTGCGTCGGGTCCAGCCAGATCGCCGGTGCCGCCATTGACCACTAGATCGGTGATCGACAATGCATCGCCGTCCACGTCCGATGCGCCGACCAGCAATTGCTCTTCCGATATGGTGATGACGCCGTCTTCGGCCATGGAGAAGACCGGCGAGGCATCGATTACCGGCGCGTCGTTGCCGGCGCTGACGGAGACACCGAAGCTTTGCGAGGCGGAGCCTTCGTTGGAGGTGACCTCCAACGTCACGTTGAAATCGCCGCTCCAATTTTCCGGCGCGCTCACCGAGACAATCGCCAGCGCCGCCGCAGTCGGCACCGAATAGGTGCCGGTTTCCTCGTTGAAGGTGGCGTTATTGACGACCGCGCCATCGGGCAGATCGGTGAAGGTAATCTCGATTGATTGCAGCACTTCCGATCCATCCGCATCATCGATGGAGAAGGATTCGGTGGACAGGCCCAAGCCGATCTCAGCCGCGTCCTCGGTTCCGGTCACGTCGTCCACGGACACGGTGACATCGCCGGCGGGCGTCACGGTTACGGTGAACGCGCTGTCGACGGTGGCGGTATCGCCGTCATCCTCGGTCGAGGTTACCGAGAGGGTCATGTCGATCTCGCCCGAATAATCATCCGGCGGCAGGATGCAGACCAGATGCAATTGTTCAGGTGAAACCGTCCAATCGCCGCCGCCGAGGTTGGTGCCGGGACTTAACATCGCACCATCGGGAACATTGGAAATGGTGAGGCTTAAGGTTTCCGAGCCGTCCGTATCGGAGAGCGACGTGTCCAAATGCAACTGGGTCCAGCTGTCTTCAACACCGGTGTCGTCGCTGACCACGACAACCGGATCATCGGCGACGCCGGTGAACGATAGGGTCACGGTCGCCGTATCGGTGCCACCGGCGCCGTCATCGACGGTGAAGGTAAAGTTGTCGGTGCCGCTATAATCGGCATCGGGCGTGTAGGAATAGGTGCCGTCCGCGTTGATTGTGACAGAGCCATGCTCCGGCGCGCCCTGATCTGACAGGGAATAATTCAGGCTGTCGCCATCGAAATCGCTAGCGCTTAACTGACCTGCAAACGCCGTGTCTTCACTGTCAGCTTCTTTTGCTACCCGTTCACTAGGTTCTCCGCCATCAGTTCCTGCGGCTGAGTTATCACCTACGTTGTTATCTCCTGCATTGGTATCACCTGTGTTACCATCACCTGCATTAGTATCACCAACATTATCGTTTCCCGCGTTGGTGTCATCTTCGTTGTTGTTTCCTGCATTGGTATCACCTGTGTTACCATCACCTGCATTAGTATCACCAACATTATCGTTTCCCGCGTTGGTGTCACCTTCGTTGTTGTTTCCTGCGTTAGTATTACCATCATTACCATTACCAGAATTAGTGTTACCACTATTATTATTTCTAGTATTAGTATTACCTACATTACCAAAAGAGCCTTCACTGTTTCCAGTTCCTACGTTCTCTGCTCTTTCACCTCTGTTAGTTTCTGAGTTACCATCACCAGAACCATCACCTGCACCTGTACCATCACCATTTCCAGTACCTGTTGCAGCAGGATTAGTTTCTGTTGCTGCATTAGCTGCTAATGTTGCCGTTGCATCGACCGCCACCGGATTGTCGTTTTGCGGATCGACGGTCAGGCTCACCGTCGCCGTGTCAGTATTACCCTCTCCGTCATAAATCGTATAGGTGAAGCTGTCGGCGCCATTATAGTCCGCATCCGGCGTATAGGTGACAGTGCCATCATCATTGATGGCAACGGTGCCGTGCGCTGGTTCGGTAACCGACCCGACATAAATGTCATCGCCGTCCAAATCCGAATCGTTGGCCAGGACATCGATCACAGCGGAGGCGTCTTCGTTAAGGGTAGCGGTATCATCGGCTGCATCGGGACCCGCGTTAACGCCGACGCTGGCGGTAACTTGCGTACTGGCCGCATCGTCGTTGCTGGCTTCGGTCGAAGTAGAGGTAATCGTTAGCGAGAAGTCATCGCCGACGGTTTCGTCTACGGTCATCTGCAAACCATCCAGCTCTTCCGCCGTAAAGGTCCATGAGCCATCGGTGTTTTCGGTGCCGGCTGTGAAGGAGGCGCCGTCCGGAACATCGGTAACGGTGATAGACAGGCTTTCCGAGCCGTCGGTATCGGTGAGGCCGGTCTGGATATTGACGTCGTAGGCGGTATCGCCGCCGCCTTCCGAGGGCGTGACACCTTCGAGGGCTTCGTTATAGGAGAAGCTATTGCCGTCCATAACATTGTCGGCAAGGGGTAGGTCATCCTGGCTGACGGAACCGTCGAGGATGAACAGTTGTCCCTCGCCAGGTCCGGCTTCTTCCAACTGATTGTTGCCGGCCTTGACCGTCACGGCAACCAATTCACCGCCCGGATAATTTTCGGCCACATATTCTTCGAGCGGCAAATCGTCGGCGTCCCGGAAATTGGCGTCGGCGTCATCGAAGCCTTCGATCTTGACCTTGATGATCTCACCATCGACTTCGATATACATCACTACGTTGGAAATATCGTGATCCATGACCGGGAACAGATCGGCCTCGCCGGAGCCTTCGACCTCGGTAATGCTGACGGAAAGCGTCGGCGCATCGGCAACCGCTTCCACATTGACCGAAGTGGTCGCCGTCGAGGTAGCGCCGGACGCATCGGTCACGGTGTAGTCAAAACTGGCCGGGCCGCTGTAATTGGCATCCGGTGTAAATATGATATTGCCGTCGACGATCTCGACGGTGCCGCCGACCGGGCTATCGACGGCCGTGATCTCAAGGACGTCGCCTTCGATATCGGTATCGTTGGCGAGCAGCGTTTCGGGGTTGATGACCACTGCCGTGTCTTCGATGCCGGAAACCGTATCATTCACCGCAACCGGCGCATCATTGGTGGGATTGACGGTCAGGCTCACCGTCGCCGTGTCGGTGCCGCCGGCGCCGTCCGAGATCGTATAGGTGAAGCTGTCGGTACCGTTATAGTTGGCATCCGGCGTATAGGTCACGGTGCCGTCATCATTGATGGTGACCAAGCCATGCTCCGGCTGGGTGACGCTATCGAGGCTCAGCGTATCACCGTCCAAATCCGTATCATTGGCCATCACGTTCAGGGTTGCGGCAGAATCTTCGGCCAGGATGGCCGTGTCATCGACAGCAACCGGATCGTCGTTTTCAGGATTGACGGTCAGGCTCACCGTCGCCGTGTCGGTGCCGCCGGCGCCGTCCGAGATCGTATAGGTGAAGCTGTCGGTGCCGTTATAATCGGCTTCCGGCGTGTAGGTCACGGTGCCGTCGAGATTGATCGTGACGGTGCCATGCTCCGGCTGGGTGACGCTGTCGAGGCTTAAGAAATCGCCGTCGAGGTCGGTATCGTTGCCCAGAACGTTGATCACCGCCGAGGCGTCCTCGTTCAATGTGGCGCTGTCATCGACCGCCACCGGCGCGTCGTTCTCGGGATTGATGGTCAGGCTGACGGTCGCTGTCGAAACGTCGCCATCGGCATCGGTGATGGAATAGGTGAAGCTGTCGCTGCCGTTGTAATTTTCCGCCGGGGTGTAGGTGACGGTGCCGTCGTCGTTGATGGCAACGGTGCCGTGCAAGGGCTGGGTAACGCCGGTCAGCTCGAGCCCACCATCGACGGCGGTATCGTTGGCCAGAACATCGATCACCGAGGCGGCGTCTTCGTTCAGGACCGCAACATCGTCCACCGCGACAACCGGATCGTTGACCGGATTAACCGCGACGCTGACAATCGCCGTCGAGACATCGCCGTCGGCATCGGCGATCGTGTAGGTGAAGCTGTCGCCGCCGTTGAAGTTGGCGTCCGGGGTATAAACGAAATTACCGTCCGCGTTCACCGTGACCAGGCCATGCTCAGGCTGGGTGAAGCTGTCCAGGCTGAAGCTGCCATCAGGGGCAGAATCGTTGGCCAGGGCATCGATAATCACCGAGGAATCCTCATCCAAGGTGGCCACGTCGGCAACCGCAACCGGCACGTCGTCGCCCGGGTTGACGGTCAGGTTGACCGTCGCCGTATCGGTGGCGCCGTCGGCATCGATGATGGTGTAGGTGAAGCTGTCGGTGCCGTTGAAGTTGGCGTCCGGCGTATAGGTTACCGTGCCGTTGCCGTTGATGGTGACCGTACCGTGCTCCGGCTGGGTGACGCTGTCCATAATCATCTCACCGCCATCCACGTCGCTGTCGTTGGCCATCACGTTCAAGTTCACCGAGGAATCTTCGTCGATGACCGCCGTATCATCGACCGCAACCGGCGCGTCATTGACCGAATCGACGGTCAAATTGGCGCGCGCCGTATCGAAACCGCCGGCGCCATCGGAAACCGTATAGGTAAAGTGATCGGAGCCGTGATAATCGGCATCGGGTGTGTAGGTGACCGTACCGTCCTCGTTGATGGTAACCGTGCCGTGCTGCGGCTCGCTGTTGATCTCGGTCACGACCAAGGTATCGCCATCGGCGTCCGTGTCGTTGGCCGCCAAGTCGATGATGGTGGCCGCATCCTCATTCAAGGTCACGGCATCGTCGACGGCATCGGGTTCCAGATTGACGGCGATGGTCGCCGAAGACGATGAGGCCGCGCTGTCCAAATTGCTTGTCTCCGTCGAGGTGACCGTGACGGTCAGGTTGAAATCGTCCGGAACCGTCGGATCAAGGGTCATTTGCAGACCGTCGAGCTGTTCGGACGTCAACGTCCAGGAACCATCGGGGTTCAAGGTGCCGGCGGACAATGTGGCGCCGCTGGGCAGACCGGTCACTTCAATGGTCGACAAGGTCTCGGAGCCATCGGTATCGACCAGCGCCGCCTCGATGTCTACGTCGTAAACCGATTCGGTGCCGTGATTGATATCGGGGCTGTCATCGTCCTTCGTTCTGAACTGATGCACGACGCCGTCCAAATCCTCGACATCATCGTTATCAGCGGTCTGCGAGACCATGGTGACGTTTACCGACACCAACGGCGCATCGGCAACCGCTTCGATATCAACGGTGGTGGTCGCCGTCGCGGTCAAGCCGTCGCCATCGGTCACGGTGTAGTCAAAACTGGCGCTGCCGCTGTAATTGGCATCGGGCGTGAACACGATATTGCCATCGACAATCTCGACCGTGCCGCCAACCGGGTTTTCGACCGACGTGATCTCCAGGGTATCGCCATCGGCATCGGTATCGTTGGCAAGTAGCGTTTCGGGATTGATGATCACCGGAATGTCTTCGATGCCGTCCACCAAATCATCGCCGGCTTCCGGCGCGACGTTGCCGCCGGTGACATTTACATTCAATGGCACCGGCCCATCGGTGGCGGTGACAATCTCGCCGGTGTCGGGATCGGTGTCGCTGGAGGTGGCCGATACGCTGAGGGCGAAATCGCTCACATCGTCGATGGGCGGCGTGAGCGCCAGGCCGTTCAACTGCTCCGGGCTCAGCGTGACGCTGCCATCAGTGACGATGATTTCCTGGGTGACGCCGGCATCATCCACATAGGTAAGCGTGGCGCCGTCGGGAATATCGCCGATGGTGACGGTTTCCAAAGTATCATCGCCGACATCCACGGATGCGGTGATATCCAACGGGATCGCCGTGTTTTCGGCGCCCGATGCATCCTGGGCCGAAACATCGACCTCGGCGGTGGCGAGGACCACAACGGCCAAAGCCACGGGCACACTGGTATTGGTGACAATCTCGCCGCTATCGGGATCGGTGTCGGTGGCTGTCGCCGAGACGCTGAGATCGAAATCATTGGCATCGTCTTCGGCCGGCGTGATCGCCAGGCCGTTCAATTGATCGGGGCTCAGCGTGACGCTGCCATCGGTGACGGTCAGCTCGACCGTCGCGCCGGTATCATCCACATAGGTGAGCGTGGCGCCGGCGGGAATATCGCCGATGGTGATGCTTTCCAGCGTGCCGTCCGGGATATCGATATCATCGACGGTCGCCGCGATATCCAGCGGGATCGCTGTATCTTCATCGCCCGAAGCATCCTCGGTGAACACCTCCGGCGCATCGACGGTGGCGATCACCTCAACGCTCAGCGGCACCGGATCCGAGGTATTGGTAACCACGTCGCCGGTATCGGGATCGGTGTCGGTGGCCGTCGCGGTGACGGTCAGATCGAAATCATTGGCATCGTCTTCAAGCGGCGTAATCGACAAGCCGGTCAATTGCTCCGGCGACAGGGTGACGCTGCCATCGGTGACGGTCAGCTCAACCGTGGCGCCGCTATCATCCGTATAGGTCAGCGTGGCGCCGGTGGGTATATCGCCGATGGTGATGCTTTCAAGAGTGCCGTCGGGGATGCCGATTTCATCGACCGTGGCGGTAATTTCCAGCGGGATCGCCGTATCTTCATCGCCCGAGGCAATCTCGGCGATGACCTCGGGCGCATCGACGGTGGCGGTGACGGTGACCGCCAGCGGCACCGGAGCGCTGGTGTTAGTGACCACGTCGCCGGTATCGGGATCGGTGTCGGTCGCCGTCGCGGTGACGGTCAGATCGAAATCATTGGCATCATCTTCGGCGGGCGTCACCGCCAGGCCGTTCAACTGTTCAGGCGCCAGCGTGACGCTGCCATCGGTGACGGTCAGCTCGACCGTGGCGCCGGTGCTATCGGTATAACTGACCGAGGCGCCCGCCGGGAAACCGGTGACCGTGATGCTTTCCAGCGTGCCGTCCGGGATATCGATTTCATCGACGGTGGCCTCAATATCCAGCGGGATCGCCGTGTCTTCATCGCCCGAAGCATCCTGGGTGGCCACCTCCGGCGCATCGACGGTGGCGATCACCTCCACATTCAGATTAACCGGCTCGCTGGTGTTGGAAACTTCGCCATTGGCGAGCGCGGTTTCCGCGTCGGCCAACGTGGCATCGGCGGCATCGGCGGCGGTTTGCGCTTCGCCAAGTTCCTGATCGGCGGCATCGGACGCGGCGATGGCATCGGTTTCGGCGGTCTGCGCATCGGCGGCGGCTGTGTTGGCATCGGTGAGGGCGATTTCGGCCTCGTCGAGCGTGGCTTCGAGTAGGAGCACCTCGGCATCGGTGGCGCCGGCGTCAACGGCATCCAAAAACGCCGTGCCGGCATCGTCAACGGCTACCTGGGCATCGGCGGCGACAACATCGGCGGCATCGGAGGCGGCAATCGCGCCGGCCTCGGCTGTGTCGGCGGTGGTCGCGGCCGATTGGGCATCGGAGAGCACCGTAGCGGCATCGGCGGCGGCGGTTTCAGCCGCATCGACGGCGATCTGGAAATCGGGGTCAAGATCGACCGCCGTGGCCGAAACGCTGAGATCGAAATCGTTGGCGTCGTCTTCTTGCGGCGTGATCGCCAGGCCGTTCAATTGATCGGGGCTCAGCGTGACGCTGCCATCGGTGACGGTCAGCTCGACCGTGGCGCCAGCATCATCCACATAGGTCAGCGTGGCGCCTTCAGGAATATCGCCGATGGTGATGCTTTCCAGCGTGCCGTCGGGGATATCGATTTCATCGACGGTGGCCGAGATATCCAGCGGGATCGCCGTATCTTCATCGCCCGAAGCATCCTCGGTGGCCACTTCCGGCGCATCGACGGTGGCGATCACCTCGACGGTTTGGGCAAAGGTCTCGCTGGTGTTGGTGGCATGGCCGGTGGTCAGCGCATCGTAGCTCGCCTGAGCTTCGGCTTCGGCCGTATCGGCGTCATTGGATGCGGTCGTGGCTCTGTCTTCCGTCGCCTGAGCTGTGGCGGCATCGGTGTTGGCGGTGCCGAGAGCGGTTCCGGCATCGGCAACCGCCGTCTCCAATTCCGCAATTTCGGCTTCGGTCGGGGCATCGGGGCCTTCAGCCGCGTTGGCATCGGCGAGCGCCGTGGTGGCGTCATCAAGGGCGGTTTGCGCATCCGCGACCACCGCATCGGCGGCGTCGGACGCGGCGGTTGCATCGGTTTCGGCGGCCTGCGCCTCGGCGGCATCGGACGTGGCGGTCGCCAGCTCGGCTTCGGCGGCGACGGCGGCGTCGGCGGCGGCGATAACCGCATCGTCGGCGGCAGCGGCGGTGGTTTCGGCAACGGTTTGGGCATCCGAAAGCGCGGTTGTGGCGTCCGTGACGGCCACATCGGCGGCATCGGACGCGGCGATAGCATCGGTTTCGGCGGTCGCCGCATCACTGGCCGCGGTTTGGGTATCGGTGAGCACCGTCTCGGCGTCGGCAACGGCGGCCTCCAACGCGGTAATTTCGGCTTCGTTGCCGCCGCTGCCGCCGGGGGCATCCACGGCCTCGGCCAAGGCGGTTTCGGCATCGCTAAGCGCGGTCTCGGCGTCGGTCACCGCCAGATCGGCGGCATCGGATGCGGCGATGGCATTTTCTTCGGCGGTTTCGGCATCGGTGGCGGCGGTTTCGGCATCGCCAAGCGTGGCTTCGGCCTCGACAACCGCATCGGCGGCGGCGGCGGCTTCGGCGACCGCCTCGACGGCGGCGATGCTCGGCGTGTAGTTGGCGGCCACAGCATCGGCGGCATCGGACGCGGCGATGGCGCTGTCTTCCGCCGTTTGAGCGTCGGCGGCATCGGATTGGGCGGCACCGAGAGCGGATCCGGCATCGCCAACTGCCGTCTCCAGCTCGGCAAGTTCCGCTTCCGTCGCTTCCGGATCGGGATTATCGCGGGCTTCGATCGCCGCGTCCAAGTCCGATTGCGCCTCGGTGACGGCCTCATCGGCAGCGTCGGACGCAGCGCTGGCGGCATCCTCGGCGGTTTGGGCGCTGGCGGCGTCGTTGACGGCGGCCTGGGCGGCGGCATTATCGACCATGTCGGGATCGATATCCGTCGATGTGGCGGTGATGTTCAGGTTGAAATCATGGGCGTCATCCTGGTCCGGCGTAATCGTCAGGCCGGTCAACTGGTCGGGCGACAACACGGCGCTGAACAACCCGTCGGCGTCGGGACCGGTCAAGTCGATGACCGTGTCGCCGCTCATCAGAACGGCGCCGTCCGGGATATCGGTGATCGTAAGGCTGGTCACGGTGCCGTCGGCGTCGGCCAGCTCGGTGGATATATCGACGGCAATGGCGGTGTCTTCATCGCCAACGCCGGTGCGCGGCGCGGCGCTAATCACGGCCGGATCGACGGTGGCGTCGACGGTAACACCCAGGGTTCCAGACCCGGTAGCGGTGCTGCCGGTAAGGGAATCGAAGTTGTCGGCGCTGACTTGAAGGTCAAAATCGGCGTTTTCATCAAGCGCTGGGGTGATCGTCAGACCGGTCAGTTGATCGGGCGTCAATTGAACGCTGGAGGTGCCATCGGAATTCTGGATCAATTCCAATTCGGTGCCGCCCAAGGTGAGGGTCGCGCCTTCGGGAATGTTGGATATGGTGACGCTCACAATCTGACCGGGCGAGCCGGAGGGCACCGTAGCGCTGATGGTCAGCTCAATGGCCGTATCTTCGTCACCGACCGCCGCATCCAAGGTCACAATAGGCGCCTCGGGCTCCGGCGGAGGCGGCGGTAAATTGGCGGGAGTATCGTCTACGACGGGGCGGTCGCCGTCGTCGTCGTCGTCATCGTCCACCACATCGCCGGTACTGCCGCCGCCGCCGCCGATGACAGCGCCGCCTTGGAATTCTTCGGTGACATCGATGAAATCATCGCCCCCGTCATCGGGCGCATCATCGGCAGCCACCTCTTCTTCTTCGCCGCCGCCGGCGGTTTCGAAATCTTCCAAATCTTCATCGACTTCGCCGTCCTCGGTCACGGCCTCTTCGTCATCAGCGCCTTCTTCTTCGGCGCCGCCGCCAGCGGTTTCGAAATCTTCCAGATCCTCGCCTTCGCTGCCTTCGCCGCCATCTTCGCTTTCACTGCCCTCTTCGCCTTCCGCTTCGGCAAATTCTTCCGACACTTCCTCGGTGTCTTCTTCGGCAGCGTCTTCCTGTTCGCCTTCTTCTTCCGCGGCTGCTTCTTCGTTTTCCTCCTGCTCTTCCTGTTCTCGCGTTTCCTCCTCGTTCGCGCCGTAGTTATTGCCGGTGCCAACCGCCGTCGGCAGGGCATCCAGGGCATCGGAGAACGATTCGCGAATTTCCGAGCGCAGGAACACGCGCGGCTCGGTCGGCGCGGAATCAGCGCTGGAGACGGTCGAGCCCTGATCGGGCAGGTTGAGGATTTGAATGCCGCCGGCGTTGGAAATCACCACCTCGCCAACGAAGCCGTCGGATTCCTCCATCAGCACTACTCTGAGATCGGGCGTGCCATCGGCGTTTTCGCCGAGATCGATACCCACTTGCGTGCCGCGAATACCGATGGTGGCGACCGGCGTTTTCAAGGTCATCGCATCGGGATCGACCTTGGCCACCTGGCCCGAAACGAAGGTAAATACGCCCTGCAGCACCGACATGGAAATGCTGCCTTCCTGGGTGCCCGGATCGTAAACCATTTCGTCCAGAACCATGCGCCCGTTTTCGGCCATGGAAAATGTCGTTTCATCGGCGAGGACGATGCCGATGGCGCCTTCTTCGCCCGACTGCAGCACATCGCCCTGGAACACCGGATCGCCGGCTTCCAGCTCGACCCGGTCGCCATTGGCGCGAATCGCAACGACGGTGCCGGTGACGCTTTCAACCTGACCGATGGGCTGGTCATCGGCAGTCGGCGCGGCCTGCGCCACTTCCTGGGTCGGCGAGAGAACCCGCGCCAGATGGGTCGCCGTATCGCCCGCCAATTCGGCGCCGCCCGGAGTTTTCAGCATCGGCGCCGATTCCTGATCGAAATAGCCTTCGACAACGACCTCGGTACCATCCGGCGCGGTGACCACCAGGTCCGATCCCGATTGGCCGAACTCGGCATTGCCGAAGTTGATGCCGGCGGGCAACATGACCGCGCCATCGGCGCCAACCTCTACGGTGGTGCTTTGGCCGGCGGCGCTGTCGCCGTCCGCCAAGGTCAGGTTTTCGTCGTCGCGGGTAAATTCGTCAGCCATTTCGGCAATCCTTCGTCAATTTGCGCTGGCGCCAGCTGTCACGTCTTTGTTATTGCGGCGCCGCGCCCGTCACACAGATATCGTTAGCCTGAATTTACGCCCGAAGGCGGGGGCTGCGCTGTGATGGCCATCACACCTATTAGATTGTTGTAATTAAACGATTAATTCGTATTGGAGAGGCATTTGTTTCGGGGCTATTTGGATGTGCCGCACAATTGCCTTATATATGAGGCCAAGATGCTTCCACCGATCGCCATCAGGGGTATCCATTATTGCATTCCCCGCCGATGGATGGTTTGTCGGGCGAGGATTGAGCGCAAATGAGGCTGCGATGAACCATAAAGTACCTCGGACGCTATCGATAAAGCTAAAACGGATATTTGCGGCTTTACTAATTGCCGGGCTCGGCTTTGCGCTGGCCTCACCGGCAGCCGCCGATTACCGATCCGGTTTGCTGGCGGCCAAGAAGCAGGATTTCGCGACCGCGTTTCGGGAATTCCGCACCTTGGCGCTGGAAGGCCACGCCCCCTCGCAATTTAATCTGGCGCTGATGTACCACCATGGCCGCGGCGTCCCGCAGGATTATGCCAAGGCCCGCCAATGGTACACGTTATCGGCCGAGCGCGGCCATATCAGCGCCATGAACAATCTCGGTTCCATGTACCGGCGCGGCGAAGGCATTGCCCGCAATTATGAACGCGCCGGATTTTGGTACGGCAAGGCCGCCCCCAAGAGCAACACCGCGAAAGCCAACCTCGCCTACCTGCACCGCTATGGCCTCGGCGTGAAAAAAAGCAATGCGCTGGCCTTTAAGTATTATAAAGAGGGCGCCGAAGCCGGGCATGCGCAATCCATCTTCGAGCTGGGCCGGCTGTATGAAAAGGGCCGCGGCGCCAAAAAAGACATGAAGGAAGCGGTGCGCCTCTACCGGTTGGCGGCGCGCAAAAATTATCCGCGCGCCCAATATCTGATCGGCGAGATGTATCACAAGGGCAAATTCTTCAAGAAAGATTACACCCAGGCGGAACGCTGGTACCGGTTTGCGCAAAACGTCAAGTTTACATCCGCCTATTACGGCATGGCGCTTCTATATCTGGACGGGCTGGGCGTTCCGAAAAGCGCCAAGGAGGCCTTGCGTCTGTTGCGGCTGGCGTCCAACCGTGGCCACCGCATCGCACCGTTCGAGATCGGCCGCATCTATGAAAAGGGTTTGGGCGTCAAGGCGGACCCCGCCCAGGCGCTCAAATGGTACCGGGTTTCGGCCGACCGTCAATACTCCAAGGCGCGCACCAAAATCAAAGAATTGGAACCGAAAGGCTAAATCAGGCGCTGTTGATCAGCCGCACTGGCGCGCCTTTCAGCCAGGCCGCGATATTTTCCACGCCTTGCGTAAACGACACGTCATAGGTATCGCGCGACACGTAGCCCAGATGCGGGGTCACGACGGTGTTCTTTAATGACCGGAAGGGATGCAAGGCGGGCAGCGGCTCGACATCGTACACGTCGAGCCCGGCACCGGCGAAAGCGTTGGTCTGCAATGCGTTGATCAAGGCGGTCTCGTCGATCAGCGGCCCGCGCGAGGTATTGATCAGAAACGCCGTCTTTTTCATTTTGGCCAAATCATCCGCCTGCAGGATGCCGCGGGAGCGCTCGCTCAAGGGCATATGCAAGGTGATGAAATCCGAATTTGCCATCAGCGTGTCTTTATCGACGCAGCGGACACCGGCTCCATCGGCGCGTTCCTGCGTCAGGTTCGGGCTCCAGGCGGCGACATCCATCTCGAACGCCTGGCCGATGCGCGCCACCGGCGTGCCCAATTTTCCAAGGCCGATGATGCCCAGCACTTTGCCGGCCAGCCCGACGCCCACCGTCTCCTGCCAGCGGCCCTCGCGCACGTTCAAGTCTTCCTTCGGTATCTGGCGGGCGAGCGACAGGATCAGACCCCAGGTCAGCTCCGGCGTGGCGGCGCTACGCATTTCCGTGCCGCACATATCGATGCCCAGTTCCCGCGCCCCATCCATGTCGGTGGATCGGTTGTACATGCCGCTGGTGGTCATCAGCTTCAGGTTCGGCAGACGCTCCAAAAGCGTGCGCGGAAACGGCGTCCGTTCCCGGTTGAGGACCAGAATATGAAATTCGGCCAGGCGCTCGGCGATGGCGTCTTCGTCGAAAAGATGATCGGTAAACACGGTTACCTCGACCTCGCCGGCCAGGCTCTGCCAGTCGCCATATTGCAAACCAACATTTTGGTAATCGTCCAGAATCGCGGCTTTGTACATTTGCATCGGGTCCTTATTGGTTTCGCTCAATCTTCGTAAGGCTCGTCCTCGCCGTCGATGTCCAAACCATCGGTTTCGAGAACCGGCACCCGATAGCTTTCATCGAGCCAGCGGCCGAGATCCAGCTGCTTGCACCGTTTCGAGCAAAAGGGACTGTTGTCCTCCTCGGCGGGATGGCCGCACATGGGACATTTCCTGTTTTTCCCGGGCTCGGGCCGGCGTGCCGTTGCCATTGATTGCACTCCCCTTTTATCCGGCGGCGATCTTATATTATCCCCGGTAACCCAGCCCCTGCAACAGGCGCACGGTTTCATAAATCGGCAGTCCGACCACATTCGAATAGGAGCCGCGCAGCTGGGCGACGAAGCGGGCGGCGTAGCCTTGGATGGCGTAGGCGCCGGCCTTGCCCTGCCATTCACCGGTGGCCAGATAGGCTTCGATATCGTTCCGGCCAAGGCGCTGGAAGGTGACCGAGGTTTCCACCAGGCGGGCGGCGCGGCGGCCATCGGGGGCGATGACGCTGACCCCGCCCAGCACCCGGTGGCGGCGGCCCGACAATAGTTTGAGAAACTTGCCGGCAGCCTCGGCGTCTTCGGCCTTGCCGAGGACGCGGCGGCCGGCGACGACAACCGTGTCGGCGCCGATGACGAACGCGCCCGGATTGCCGGCGGCCACATGGGCGGCCTTGGCATCGGCGAGGCGCGCGGCAAGGGCGCCCGCCGCTTCATCTTTTAGCGGCGTTTCGTCAATTTCGGCGGGAAGGATGTGATCGGGTTCGATCGATACCTGGCGCAGCAAACTTAAGCGGCGCGGCGATGCCGAGGCGAGAACCAAAACCGATGCATGAGTTTCGGGCATGGACCCCGTGTCCGTCGGCAACCAGCAAAATTATTTGAAGCGGAAGGTGATGCGGCCTTTGGAAAGATCGTAAGGCGTCATTTCAACATTGACCCGATCACCGGCGAGAACGCGAATTCTGTGTTTTCTCATTTTTCCCGCCGTGTGGGCGAGAATCTCATGTTCGTTGTCGAGCACCACGCGGAACATTGCATTGGGCAGCAGTTCCGTGACCGTGCCGGAAAATTCCATCAATTCTTCTTTTGCCATTGGCTATCCTTTATCGCGTCAAAACTGGTGGAAACTGGTCCGAAGGGGTTGCCGGGTCAAGAGATTTTTCCAAAAAAACGGCTTTATTTCTTGCCGTTTTCGGGCGGAAATCTTGCATCGATCCGGTGCTTGAGCTCGTCGCGCACTTCGCGGAAAACATTGAGCCGCGCTTCGCGGGTGCCGGTGGCCGCCGAAGGATCGGGGATCGGCCAATGGTCCACCTCGCAGGACATCCAACTGGTCAGCTGGCGGGCGCCGCGTTCGGCTTCGCCCGACAGGGCGATCACCACATCGAAAGAGCTGTCCACCAAGGTCTCGAACGTCTTCGCCTTGTGGTTTGAGATATCGATGCCGATCTCGGCCAAAACCTCGACCGCAAAGCCGTTGACCTCGGCGCTCTCGGCGCCGGCGGAATCCACATAGATGCGGGCGCCGTGGGAGGCTTTCAGCAATCCCTCGGCCATCGGCGAGCGCACCGAATTCAGGGTGCAGGCAAACAAGACGGCGGCGGGAAGTATGGTCATCGCCTTCTACCGCAAATTCAACACGCAAATCAGCGTAAACAGCTGGCGCGCGGTGTTGGTATCGATTTCCACGTCCGCCGCCAGCCGGTCGCGGAGCAGCGCGGCGCCCTCGTTGTGGAGACCGCGCCGGCCCATATCGATGGCCTCAATTTTCGCCGGCGAAGCGGTTTTGACGGCATCGTAATAGCTTTCGCAGACCAAGAAGTAATCGCGAATGACCGAGCGGAATACGGATCCGGGCAAGGTGAAGCTTTTGAGGGTTGCGCCGTCTTCGCCGCGGACATCAAAATGCAGCCGATTTTCGGCAGCCCCCAGATGCAGCACGAACGGTCCCAGGGTTCCGTCCACCGGCGCGAAGCTATTGTCTTCCAGGAGATCGAATATGGCGATGCGCCTGTCCTGGCTGAATTCCGGCCGCTCCAAGGGCTGAGCGTCACCGCCCAGCTTGACGTCGATGATGCGCTGCGTCTCCATGCGCCTCAATCCCGATCGGCGCGGCCGAGGCGAAGCGATACCGACAGGGCGTGGGCGTGCAATCCCTCGGCCTCGGCCAGGCGCACTGCGGCCGGGCCGATGGCATCAATCGATGCCGCCCCGGCGCCGATTAACGAGGTCCGCTTCATGAAATCCCATACGCCGAGGCCGGAGGAAAAGCGCGCGCTGCGCATCGTGGGCAGCACGTGATTGGGTCCGGCCAGATAATCGCCCAAGGCTTCCGGCGTATAGCGGCCAAGGAAGACCGAGCCGGCGTGCGCGATCTTCTCGAACAATGCTTCCGCGCCGTCCATGGCCAGCTCCAGATGCTCCGGCGCGATAGCGTCGATGAGCGCTGCCGCCTCGTTCAAATCGGGCACCAGGATGACCGCGCCGTGCCGGTCCCAGCTGGCCCCGGCAATATCTTTTCTGGGCAGTGTTTTGAGCAATGCCTGAATGCGTTCCAAAACCTTTTCGGCAAAGCCTTCGTCGTCGGTGATCAGAATGGCTTGCGCGGCGATATCGTGTTCCGCCTGGGACAACAGATCGGCGGCAATCCAATCGGCATCATTTTTACCATCGGCGACCACCAAAATCTCCGACGGCCCGGCGATCATATCGATGCCGACGACACCAAATAACTGGCGCTTGGCCTCGGCCACATAGGCGTTGCCGGGGCCGACGATTTTATCGACGGCGGCGATGGTTTCGGTGCCGAGCGCCAGGGCGGCGATCGCCTGGGCGCCGCCGACCCGGTAAATTTCGTCGACGCCGGCAATATCCGCGGCCGCCAGGACCAAAGGATTAAAATCACCGCCCGGGGCCGGCGCGGTCATCACCAGGCGCGCCACGCCAGCCACCTTGGCCGGCACCGCGTTCATCAAGACCGACGACGGATAGGCTGCGGTGCCGCCGGGCACATACATGCCGGCCGCCTTGATGGCACGCCAGCGATAGCCTAAGCGCACACCGGCGGCGTCCGTATAGTCCAAATCTTGCGGCGTTTGGCGGGCGTGGAAGGCACCGATGCGATCCGCCGCCAATTCCAGCGCCTGGATGTCGGCATCGCTGCAATGGTTGCGCGCGGCGGCGATCTCTTCGGCACTGACGCGCATATTGCCTTCGTTCAGATCGAAGCCATCGAAGCGGCGGGTCAGCGCATAAAGGGCCGCGTCGCCGTCGGCGCGCACCTCGGCGATGATAGCGGCGGCGGCGGCGGCAACGTCTTCATCATTGCCCCGCTTGGCACCCAGGAATTGCGCGAATTCCGTCTCGAATGCGGGATCGCCGAGGCTAATCCTGACCGGCATCGACCGCTTCCCGGACCCGCTCGATCCAGCCGCTGATCTCTTCGCCCCGGGTCTTGAAGGCCGTCCGGTTGACCGCCAGGCGCGAGGTGATCTTGGCGATCTCCTCGACCTCGACCAAACCGTTGGCTTTCAAGGTGTCGCCGGTGGAGGTCAGATCGACAATGCGCTGGCACAAACCCATGGCCGGCGCGATCTCGATGGCGCCGTTCAGTTTGACGCATTCGGCGTGCACGCCGCGCGCCGCGAAATGGCGGCGGGTGATTTCCGGGTATTTGGTGGCGATACGGATATGGCTCCAGCGGCGGGGATCATCGCCGGGGGCAAGCTCTTCGGGCTCGGCAACGATCATGCGGCAGGCGCCAACGCCTAGATCGAGGGGCGCATAGATTTCCCTTGAATCGAATTCCATCAGAACGTCGAGCCCGGCGATGCCCATATGGGCGGCGCCAAAGGCGATCAGCGTGGCGATATCGAAGGAGCGCACGCGCACAATATCCAGCGACGGATCGGCAGTGGAAAAGCTCAGTTGCCGGGCGCTATTGTCCCAGAAACTGTCTTCGGGCTCGATGCCGGCGCGCTGCATCAACGGCATAACGTCGTCTAAGATGCGGCCGCGCGGCACGGCAAATATCAATTTGTCGTTCGATAACATAGGTCTGCTCCGGTGAAGGCGCGCATTATTAGAGGGTTTTTCCAATTCTGGCCAGAAAAGATTGCCCAGAGCGGTTCCGGATGAAAATCACCCCGGTCAAATGGTTCATTTTCATCTGGAACCGCCCTAGTCCTGCAAGCGCTCGATCTCCGCGCCGCAGCCGGTGAGTTTTTCTTCAATGCGCTCGTAGCCCCGGTCCAGATGGTAGACCCGGTTGACAATGGTCTCGCCCTCGGCGGCGAGGCCGGCCAGGATCAGCGAAACCGAGGCCCGCAAATCGGTCGCCATCAATTCGGCGCCGGACAATCTGGGCACCCCCCGGACAATGGCCGAGGCCCCGTGCACATTGATGTCGGCGCCCATGCGGCACAATTCCGGCACATGCATGAAGCGGTTTTCGAATATGGACTCGGTGATCATCGAGGCACCCTCGGAGACCGCCATCAGGGTCATGATCTGCGCCTGCATGTCGGTGGGAAAGCCGGGAAACGGCTCGGTCATCACATCGACGCCGCGAATGGCGCTGCCCGTCCGGCGCACCGCTACGCCGCCGCTGGTCTTAGTAATCTCGGCGCCGGAGCGGGCGAGGATATCGGCGAGCGCGTCCATGGTTTCGAAATCGGCGCCGTCCAGCTGCAGATCACCGCCGGTGATGGCGGCGGCGACCGCATAGGTGCCCGCTTCGATGCGATCGGGGATCACCCGGTAGCTGGCGCCGTGCAATTCCTCGGCGCCCTGGATGCGCAAGGTATCGGTGCCGATGCCTTCGATGGCGGCGCCCATGGCCACCAAACAGCGGGCCAAATCGGCGACCTCGGGTTCCCGCGCCGCGTTGGCGATCTGGGTTTCGCCCTTGGCCAAAACCGCCGCCATCAAAAGATTTTCGGTGGCGCCCACGGAAACGGAAGGAAACAAAATATGGCCGCCAACCAGGCCGCCGGGCGCGCGGGCATGGATATAGCCTTCTTCCAATTCGATCTCGGCGCCGAGGCTGCGCAGCCCGTCCAGGTGCAGATCCACGGGCCGCGTGCCGATGGCGCAACCGCCCGGCAGCGACACCCGCGCCTCGCCCCAGCGCGCCAGCAGCGGGCCCAGCACCAGCACCGAGGCGCGCATGCGGCGCACCAGATCATAGGGCGCGGTCTTGTCGCCGGGCTCGGCCGCCGTCAAATCGAACACCCGGCCCGAATGGCCGCCCGGCGCATCGCCGTTCATGCCCACCTGGACGCCCAGTTCGGCGAGCAGATTGGCCATGGTGGCGATGTCGGCCAGATGCGGCAAATTGGCCAGCGACAAGGTCTCGCCGGTCAGCAACGAGGCCGCCATCAACGGCAAAGCGGCGTTCTTGGAGCCGCCGATGGCGATGCGCCCGCGCAAAGCCTGGCCGCCCCGGATGCGGATGCGGTCCATCAGCTTGTTCCCCCGCCGCTTTTTTCGCCGGGCGCGCTGGGCGCGCCGCCGCTGCCTTTGCGCCGCTTCAGATTGGCGCGCAAGGCTTCGGCCAGGCGCGCGTCCCGCTGCCGGCGCTTGGCGGCGTTTTTTTCCGACAGCGCCGGAGGATTTTTGGATTTGGGCTCGCTCATAGGTTTGTATCGATCAGCATGGCGGTTACATTGGGGCGAAATTCTGACAAAAATTTGTCGCCGACACCTTGTCGCAACCGCCCCCCTGCCCGGTCAAGGCGTAAATTCCGTGGCGGCTGCATGTGGTGCGACATCTCTTTGACCCCCCTTACGGTTATGACTGTTTATGACGGTTTATGACGCTTTGTTACGGTTTTCATGGGCAATGGACCGGCCGCAGGTCGGCGCGGGCGGCCCGGTTACCGGAAAGTCCAATTCACAATGTTCAAGAGTACCGGAATTACATAGTCCGTGCGTGATGGATTGCAAGTCCCGGCGATACCTTTCAGCGTCATATTTATCGTGCCTTGGGGGAGCCGGAAAGAAACCAACAGAATATCAAGGGTGGATGGCCGTTGAATGATGATAGGGCTAAAGCGGCAAGTGGCTTTGCAATTGGTATGAAAGCAACGATTGAAGGTATTAGATCTAACGGCCCAGACTAAAAAACCTGATTTGGAAATCTAATTTCATACTCAGCCGGTATGCCCAACCATTCCAATGCCTTGGACAATTCCCGAAACGGATGTCTTTCGACTGATTTTGACAGGCGTGTGGATACCGACCAACGGTGCACAGCACCAAAATCCTTCGCCGATCCAACTATCCAAGCAAGACGGCATGTTCCCAATAGCAAGTCCATTTTTTCCGCTTGTCGCCGCGACTCATATAAATAGGAATTATCACTAAATCGTTTTGGCAGAGGGGTTTGGGTTGCATCCCGTAAAATGTTCATACCCATTCGATACTCGGGATTACCGAGAACTTCATTGGTCACGTTGATACCATCATTTTGTTGAAATTCATCAAAGTGTTGGATGAAGATGCAGTTAACCTTTGCATCCAAATAGAACCTGTAAGGCATACGCTCGCCCTCCAAAGAAAGCGCGCAATCTAGTGATAACGCACCCACAGACTATAACGCCTGCGTCCGCAATGATCTAGGCTGTGTGAAATCGTTTCAGGGCTGACGGTTTCAACCCTTCGCGCATAGCGCCGATGGCGCAATTCCAACGAACTTGCCAAGCTATAAATTGCGGTTTAGATAGTGCCAACGTGCCGCCGTAGCTCAGGGGTAGAGCGCGCCCTTGGTAAGGGCGAGGTCGAGTGTTCAATTCACTCCGGCGGCACCATTACTTTCAATGACTTAGCGGAATTTTCGACTTCGCTGAATTCCATTACCCCACTGTATCCCCACATATTTACCCGTTAAATACCCTGGATTTTGGCATTTTGCGCGAAGGGACCCGCCGTTGGTGAATCTCGGGCCAACGTGCTTTGCGTGCTGTTTCTTGGATCAGCATCGCTTCCTTGTCTCGCCAGCCCCTCTTTAGCCGAAACACAATCCTTTCCAACCAGCCAACCCCAGGGGAGCCTAGAGGGGCCAGTGGGGGGCTTGATCTGATAATAGCAATGGCTCGCTGATATTTATCGGATGGGGGCTGTATACCAGTTAGCTTTTAATATGGTGGTC
>Ga0114996_10000675_pt1 | contig 47529 bp, 42 predicted proteins | sample ArcticOcean_MG_C_4_FD_87039 | JGI IMG/M metagenome (GOLD analysis project Ga0114996, IMG submission 87039) | Marine microbial communities from western Arctic Ocean - ArcticOcean_MG_CB4_134 | ecosystem: Environmental > Aquatic > Marine > Oceanic | place: Arctic Ocean: Canada Basin | collected... | reverse complement strand
TAACGCACCCATCGTAGCCATTCACACGACAGGTCACAAGCCACAACTGGCGGGTGCACCGAACCGTCACGGTGCTATACTGTCCGCATGCATCGAAAGACCACAACCTTCCTCTTGCTTCTTGTGGGCTGCACTTTGAGCGGTCATTGTGGAAAGCAGGACACACAAACGGCGGCTTCGCCCAGCACCGATCGTCAACCCACCAAAGCGCCAGTTCCAACCACGCCCAAGACCGAAACCAAGCCACCGCCGTCCATGGACGAAAAGGTCACTCACATTATCCGCACGATGGGAGGCCGGCAGCAGTGTAACCGCCTGACGGGCTGTAATCTTGCCCAGGAGTTGGGTCGATTGGGTCCCACAGCCTCGACGGCCATTCAAACGGTTTACCGGAAGACAAAGGGGGACGCGCACGGTCGCATACAACTGATCAACGCCGTTTCCAGAACCGGCGATAGAAACGCAGGCAACTTCCTGATGGACGTACTGCGAAGCGATCGCTTGCCGCCGTCACGGGTGGAGGCCCTCTACGGCATCGCCCGACTGGGACTTAAGGTGCATCTCCAGTCCTTGGTTAACTTGGCCGACACGCTGGACTCCAAGCGCGACCAAGGCGTTCTACTGGCTCTTGGGTATGCCCTGGACCGGCTGGGCTCCCCTCGGGGAAAACCGATGATCGAAAAACACTTTGTGTTGCCACCACTGGATTCTCGGCGATGGGATCAATTGCAACCCGGTATCTACGCCGCTGGTATTCTACGACTCACAGCGCTGCGTCCCCAATTGGAAGTCTTGATCAAACGAAGCGATCCATTTACCCGGCGAGATGCGGTCACCGCCCTGGGGAGAATGCGTGACCGGGCAGCCATCAAACCGCTGATTGAATGCCTTCAGGACGACATGCCCTCGGTACGCCGCGAGGCCCTGAATGCGCTGCAACAAATCACCGGGTTCCGTCACAAAGAGTCCTACGATGAATGGAAACGGTGGTGGAACACAAAGAGAACCAAGCAGGAACACATCAATACATCCGGTGGTTAACCTACAAGAAGGCATCATTCTGGCATTCCACCAGAAACATGCCTACAATTGAACCAACTTAGGGGTTGACAGCAGCCCCATTCGATCCTTGGTTTATAGTTGAAACCCATGATGGATTAGGTAGTGAGGCGAGCCGACATGACGAAAAAGAGTAAAGACAGCCCTGAACTCGTTGATATTCCCATTTTGCCCCTGCGAAACAACGTGTTGTATCCGGGCGTGGTCATGCCATTGGTGATTGGTAGACCCAAATCATTGCAACTCTTTCAATCGCTGGAGTCCAATGACGACTATTTGGGCGTGATCACACAGCGCGAAGCGGAGAACGATGACCCTACGCCCAGTGACATGTTCGCCATGGGCACCACAGCTCGGGTACTAAATCGAGTCAATCAGCCGGATGGAAGTATCCACGTGGCGGTTCAAGGGATCAGTCGGTTCGCAGTATCCCGCTTTTCTCAAAGTGAGCCCTATTACACCGCCGACATTACACTTGTAGAGGAAAAGGAAGATGGCGGCGTCGAGTTGGAAGCCCTTGCGCATAGCCTCAAAGATCTCTCCCACGAACTCATTCGTTATATTCCGGAGTTGCCCCTAGGCACAGCCGAAGTACTCAATCAGATCGATTCGCCGGCCCGTCTTGTCTATCTGATCTTGGCCAACCTTGCCGTGCCCGTTGAAGACAAGATGCGCGTACTGGAGGCCAAGAACGTGGGGGAGGCCCTGCACGAAGCCACACGAATCGTCGGCCATCAGCTTGAAGTGCTGAAGATGACGCGCAAGATCCAAACCCAGATCAAAGGCGAAATGACCAAAGAGCAGCGCGAATACCTGCTTCGCCAACAGTTGAAAGCCATTGAAAAAGAGTTGGGCGAAGACGACGACTCCGGCGACGACATCGATGATTTACAGGAACGATTAACCAAAGCGCGCCTCCCCGAAGATGCCCGCAAAGTTGCGGACAAAGAGTTGCGTCGTCTAGGAACCATTCAACCCAGCTCTCCCGAGCACACCGTCATCCGAACCTATTTGGAGTGGTTTGCTGATCTGCCGTGGGAGCGGACAACAGTCGACAATTTGGATATCAGCAACGCCCGGAAGGTGCTGGACAAGCGGCACTACAGCCTCGAGAAGATCAAGAAACGCATACTCGAATATTTGGCCGTCTCCAAGCTCTGCAATGAGATGAAGGGACCCATTTTGTGTTTGGTGGGACCTCCCGGTGTCGGGAAAACCTCATTGGCCATGAGCGTTGCCGAGGCGTTGGGGCGCAAGAACGTGCGCATTGCCCTGGGTGGTGTGCATGACGAAGCGGAAATCCGTGGACATCGACGAACCTACATCGGTTCCATGCCGGGCAAAATCATCCAGAGCCTGAAGAGCGCCGGCACCAAGAACCCGGTCTTCATCCTGGACGAAATCGACAAGTTGGGACGGGACTGGCGTGGTGATCCAACCAGCGCCATGCTCGAAGTTTTGGACCCAGAACAAAACAACAGTTTCCAAGACCATTACCTCAACATTCCTTTTGATCTGTCCCGCGTGCTGTTCATCACAACGGCCAATTCAAAGGACACGATTCCAGCGCCACTGCTTGACCGAATGGAAGTGCTGGAGTTGTCGGGCTACACCCACGAAGAGAAGCTGCAAATCGCCGTCAAACACCTGCTCCCGAAACAAATGAAAGAGCATGGATTGCAGCCCAATCACTTCAAAATCAGTAACAATGTTCTGTCCCATATGATCAACCACCACACGCGCGAGGCTGGGGTACGAAACCTGGACCGTGCACTGGCGACCATTTGCCGTGCTGTCGCGGTGCGTACCGTGGAAGACCGGTGGAAATTTGGCAGTCGCGTAACGAAGTCGCAATTGTCCGAATACCTCGGGCCAGACCGATTCATCCGTGAAGTCGCAGAACGCACTGAGGTCCCAGGGATCGCAACAGGCTTGGCATGGACAGCGACAGGCGGAGACATTCTCTTCATTGAGGCCACCCGAATGCCGGGCAGCGGCAAGATGAAGCTGACGGGACAGCTCGGGGATGTCATGAAAGAGAGCGCACAGATCGCCATCTCCTACATCCGATCTCGAGCCGAAGAACTGGGTGTGGATCCCAACTTCACCACGGATCATGACATTCACATTCATGTTCCAGCGGGAGCCACACCGAAAGACGGCCCCAGCGCAGGTGTCACTTTGTTCTCCGCCGTAATTTCACAGCTCACCAATCGTCGTGTTCGAGGCGATGTGGCCATGACGGGTGAAATCACACTTCGTGGATTGGTTCTCCCAGTCGGTGGAGTCAAAGACAAGATTCTGGCCGCCCAACGTGCGGGGATCCGGACGGTTGTCCTACCAGAGCGCAATAAGAAGGACATGCAGGAAGTGCCCGAAAGCGCCAAGAAGGACCTCAAGTTCAAGTTCGTCAAGCGTATCGAGGAGCTGCTGCCCATCGTCTTGGAACGTGCCGGTAAAAACCAGGGTTCCTCCAAGGCAACGCCACAGGTAATCAACTAGTTGAACCTGGCCCTCACTGGCCACCTCCAATCGGTCAAAACGTGGTGTGTTGAGTGCACCTCTCAATTAAGTTGCTTTCGTCACGCAGGGTGGTGACGCTACGAAGCGAGGACCACAAGTGGACGCATTCGACAAACCCACCCTGGTATACAGCAACGGTGTCCATCTATTGGGCACAATGGTGTGGTTTGATCCCTCTCAAAGACGAGAATTTTGCGCCATCACCAACGCGGGAGAACACCGTATCTATGGGCATGAGCGAGTGCTCTGGAGTAGCCAAACCGCAAAGTTGGAGGAGGTCCGACGTGGATCCCCCGTTCCCGGGCTGGCCTGCCCTTTCCATCATCGCTTTAATCTGGGGCCTTTAGAATTCGAGTTGATTCCTTCGGGGTATATGGCAGGCGCATGTCAGTTCCTTCTCACCTTCCCCAACGATCGCCGAATGTTATACAGCGGTCCCTTTTCAGTAGAAAAGGGCCGGACCGCAGAATCCATTGAATACACGACCTGTGACATCTTGGTGTTGGACGCAACGTACGGCCACGAGCACCATACACTTCCAGACCGTGAAAGCGTCTATCAAGACATCAGGCAGTGGATTGACCGGACCCTTGGGGTGGGCGAAACACCTGTGTTCCTGGTCGCAAATCCTGGCAAAGCTCAGGACTTGATCCACGTCCTGAGCACTCACAGCGGCTCCATTCGTGTTCACCGCAGTATTCAGTCTGTAAACCGAGGCTTTCAAGAGGTCGGTATCGAACTGCCCCGCTGCAAAGTATTTCGCGGGCCACCCAACGAAGGGGACGTGGTTGTATGGCCAAAACACCTTGCGGACTCCCCGCTTCTAGAACACATTGAACGGCCCGCCTTTGCGCGTTTGACCGGCGTCTCCACGGCGGCACACAACGACGAAAACAGCCAACAAACTACGGTGTTTCCATGGAGCGCGCGATCGGATTTCCAGGAGATTCTTCACTACACTCGCCAGGTCTCTCCTGAGGTTGTGCTGACCGTTGGCGCCCACGCGCAAGACCTCGCGAAGACCCTTACGATGCAAGGAGTCGCAGCTTCTCCCCTCCTCCGATCGCCACAGATGGCCTTGGATTTATAGGAAGTTAATCGGGCTATTTCATTGCGAAAAGCCGCACAATACCTTGACCGTAGCGCCCCGTATTTCTTCCGGCTTGCCACGCGCTGAAAACCGTGTACTCTCGGGTTTCAAAATTTCCTGAACAACATTTCAGAAAAAAATGAAAACACGAAACTGAACGCAATGAGCCCACGTTTTACAGCCCTACTCAGCGCCCCCGAGATGGACACATTGATCCAGCAATTCGGTGTGGTCTTTCATCGCTTCGGTCTACGCCGAAGCCTTGGACGCATTTGGGCCGTTGTCTATTTATCGCCGGAACCGGTGTCCCAGGGAGATCTGGTGGAACTCTTGGGATTAAGCGCGGGACTCGTCAGCTCGTCCCTCCGTGAGTTGGTAAACTTGTCTGCCCTGCAGACAACGACCGTCGAGGGCAGTCGGCGAACCCACTACGTCGCCGAAGACAGTCTGCTCCGGATGTTGGCCAGCATCCTCGCCAAAAGAGAACTGGATGCCATCCGAGATCTCAGAAACGCCATACAGGAGGCTCGCCGCGTATTTCGCCGTTCACACTACGGTGAAGTGATTGCCAATCGACTGCGTGGCGTCGAAGAATCCGCGGAGCTCTACGCCACGCTAGCCGCCTTGGTTCCGTCCCTCGCGCGATTGCCGGTTGGTGCAGCGAAACGCGCTGTCCGGATCTTGAAATCCGTTCGCCCAGGTGAGGAATCAAAATCGCCAAGCGGACATCGCTCCCGGGCCTCGATGGGGGTGCAACAATGACCGACTCCATCAATCGCCGGAAAGACCATCATATCGATCTTTGTTTGACCGAAAACGTAGAAACGAACGTGTTATCGACCGGATTGGGCGGATACACGTTGGAGTACGACGCGCTCCCCGAAATGGCGCTGGAAGACGTTGCGCTGAGCACCACTGTTCTCGGGCGAAGGCTCCGCGCACCCATCATCGTGGGTGCCATGACCGGTGGTACCGAACGAGCGCGGTCCATCAATACGTGCCTGGCCCGGGCGGCCGCGCGCGTAGGTGTGGGTATGGGCCTCGGATCGCAACGAGCAATGATTCAGCAGCCACACACAGCGAATTCCTTTTCTGTACGGGACCAAGCACCTGAGTTGCCCCTTCTCATTGGTAATGTGGGGGCGGTGCAATTGAATCATGGCGTGAGCGCCGAAGACATCCAGCACGCGGTGGATGCGGTCGGGGCGGACGCCCTCACCTTCCATTTGAATCCACTCCAGGAAGCCATTCAACCGGAAGGAGACACAAACTTTAGCGCATTGCGCGACCGACTGGTTGACGCTGTGAATGCGTTGAATGTTCCCTGCCTGGTCAAAGAGGTAGGGGCTGGCATTTCCGATAAAACAGCTCGCAAGCTAGCGACCATTCCATTGGCGGGCGTAGAAACCGCGGGGGTGGGTGGCACGTCATGGGCCCGGATTGAGAGTCACCGTGCCCCCGACAACAGCGCCCAAGAACACACCGGACAGGCCCTGGCGGGCTTTGGTATTCCGACAGCCCAGTCCATTCGCGCATGCCGTCGGGCCTTTGAAGAACGCTTGGTGATCGGTTCCGGTGGTATTCGTACTGGAATGGACATGGCCGTCGCGCTCGCGATGGGCGCCGATGTGGTCGCCCTTGCCCGACCGCTGCTCGAAGCGAGCCAGGACGGCGAAGATGCCGTAGTCAACGTCCTAGAAAAACTCATTTACGAACTCCGTGTGATTTGTTTTTGCACGGGCTCTAGAACACTCGACGCACTCCGAGAGGTGCGCGTCTTTGATCCGCCAAATATGGGCGGCCAAATGTGGGGAACTGACTGTGAATAGCGAGTTGCCAGGCTTCTACCGCCTCAGCGTCGGCGAGCGGCGAAGGCGCATAGCAGAACTTGTGGGTCTCTCTTCAACCGATACCCAGGTGCTTTCGTATGAATCCAGCCTGCCTTCGGATCAAGCGGATCGAATGGTGGAAAATGCGCTGGGTGTCATGGGCATTCCCCTGGGCGTGTGCGCCAATTTGATCGTGAATGGACAGGACCGACTGGTCCCCATGGCCGTCGAAGAACCGTCCGTGATCGCTGCCGCTAGCTACGCGTGCAAGTTGTTACGCGCTGGCGGTGGAATCCACACCGAAGTGTCCGCACCGCACATGATCGGTCAAATACAGATTCTGGATGTGGACGACCATCAAACGGCCATCGCAGCCATTCAGGAAGCCAAGGATGTCTTGCTGGAGAAGGCCAACTCTTTCCACTTGCGCCTTCGGGCTGCAGGTGGCGGTGCGATCGATATAGAGACACATACGCTGGGTCCAATGAACGAAGATGATCCTTTGGGGACCATGCTGATCGTCCACCTATTGGTCGACGTCGGCGAAGCCATGGGAGCCAACGCGATCAACTCCATGTGCGAACGATTGGCACCCAATCTCGAAACCATCACGGGCGGCCGAGTCCGATTGCGCATCTTGTCGAACTTGAGTGATCGACGCATGGTTCATGCCTGGGGTCGCGTACCGTTGCATGCCCTCGACGGCCACGGCTTCGCTTCGGGCAGAGAGCTCGCAAATGGCATTCAAGAAGCCTCTGTGTTTGCTGAACGAGATCCATATCGTGCCGCTACACACAACAAGGGCATCATGAACGGCGTGGACTCCGTGTTGGTCGCCTTTGGACAAGACTGGCGGGCCGTGGAAGCGGGGGCACATGCCTACGCCGCACGCACGGGTCGCTACACCGCCTTGGCTCAATGGCGAATCGTCGAGGACAGCCTGGAAGGGCATCTACGAATCCCCATGGCCGTGGGTGTTGTGGGGGGCGTCGCCGGGGTTCATCCCAACGTACACGTGGCCAAACGGATCGGACATGTTCGTACGGCTGCTGATCTAGCCAGCCTCACAGCCGCCGTTGGGCTGGCTCAAAATCTCGGTGCCTTACGGGCCCTGTCCGCCGAGGGCATCCAAGCGGGACACATGCGGCTTCACGCGCGAAACGTCGCCGTCGAAGCGGGTGCACGCGGCTCCGAAGTACCCAAGGTTGCCTCTAGCATTGCAGACCAAGGCACTGTGAACATCACCGCCGCAATCGAGGCGTTGCGCCAACTACACGCCGCGTGATGCCTGCAAACCAATGATCTCTCGATTTTCCCAGTTGCGCGATGAGCACCTCGAGGACATCACGTCCCTGATGCAACAGGTCGTTCGTGACGCGAGCGAACCGACGCTGCAACACATGTACGCATATCACATGGATACAGGTGGAAAGCGCTTGCGGGCCCTGCTCCCACTCCTTGTGGCCGATGCCTTGGACCACGATCCCGCGCCATTGGTGCCCTTTGGGGCGGCCTGTGAAATGGTCCACAACGCCACCCTGGTCCACGATGATCTGCAAGACAAAGACACGATGCGGCGGGGCCATCCCACCGTGTGGAGTCACTTTGGTGAGCGCCATGCCATCAACCTGGGTGACGCCATGTTCTACTATGCGCTCTTGCTCGCCCAACAACTGCCCTCGTCTCTGGAGTCACGCGAATCGATCGTAACCCAAATGCTTGAAGGCACGCTCTGCGTCATCGGCGGACAAGAGAAGGAATTCGCACTTCAACTTGAGGAGCGCCCCACACTCGATGCGTACTTCACCATGGTTGAAGGCAAGACGTCTGGACTCTTCATGTTGCCCATGAGTGGCGCAGCGATGTTGTGTGGTGCCAGTGACGTCACCATCCGAGGCCTCTCCGAAGCAGCCCGACACATGGGAGTGCTCTTTCAAGTCCAGGACGACGTGCTGGATGTCTACGGAGACAAAGGAAGAGATCGGTTGGGCAGTGACATCGGCGAAGGCAAACGGAGCCTCTTGGCGGTGCATGCCTTGAACCATGCATCCTCGGTCGATGCAAAGCGTTTGCACCATATTCTCGCCAAAACACGCCTAGACACCACCCACGACGATGTGAGGGAGGCCATTGAGATCTTTGGACAAACGGGCGCGCTCGCATTTTCTTTGGAGACCATTCAAACCAGGAAGCAGCAAGCCATTGACGCCATCTCCAGCGCAGAACTCCCAACACTGACAGAGATGATCACCTCGATGTGTACCCTCTTTGCGAAACCGATTCAGCAAGTACGGCCCCCGAGCCACACCGTCCAGAACACGGGTGCGGTCCTCAATTCTCCACCAGACCGTTGAATTCTTGAACGGTCACGGGCATAACCTTCCTGTAAGACGTTGATGAGCACATCGAACATCCTGCACATCCACACCAACCACTCGAAAGGATCGCGTTGACAACGCAAGCCTCAGACCGCCGCATCATCACACTATCGGACATTGCAGCCGGATTTCAGTCCTATGCATACCGATCCCGGAAGGAGGCCAAGCCCGGGCGATGGGCTGGTGTAGCAGCCATGCTTCGAGTGGCTTCATGCGGTCCGGAAGTGCTCTTAATCCGTCGCACCGAACATCCAAGCGATCCATGGTCAGGCCACATGGCCATGCCGGGAGGACGCGCCAAAGACTCGGATGGATCCATCCAACACACCGCTGAGCGAGAGACGCTCGAAGAAGTCGGCATTGATCTGACGAACAATGGAAGTTTCTTGGGACGACTGGACGATGTGACCGCTGTCGCCCGCGGGAAAATGCTCGATCTCACCATCGCCACCCACGTCTACCACGTGGAAGACCATGTGAGCCCTGTCCCCAATCCGACCGAAGTCCAAGAGGTGATCTGGATTCCGCTCAATGACTTAACTGGCCACCAATACCGCTCGGTGCTCACCTACGAACACGAATCCGTCCCCATCAAGTTGCCATGTTGGCGCTGGAATGAGCGAGTCATTTGGGGACTGACCTACAATATGCTCGAAGCCCTCATCCACATCAGCCACTGAAATCGTAGTACTGGCACAATGGGAGCCATCGCGATACGATTCGTTCTATGTTTGGCTTAGGAACATGGGAAATTGCTCTGATTCTCGGCGTGGCGCTGGTGGTCCTCGGACCCGACCAGCTCCCATCCGTTGCACGAAAAATGGGACAAGGCCTCCGCGATCTGCGGCGGGCTGCCAATGATTTCACCCGCGAGATCCAATCGGCAGAAGTCGAGGCCACCCGTATCTTTGATCCCCCCGAAGGCCAAGAGGCCCGAGGCGACGAGAGCGACGAGAGCGACGAGAGCGACTCAGTGGCTCCCGCTTCCATGGAAGATCCATCCGTCGCTGACAACGAAGCTGCCGATGAATCCGAGGATCAACCCGACACGCAGGCACAACCGGAGAAGCAAGAAAAAGACTCGGGACCCTACGCCGACCTGTATGACCCGAGAGCCAATCGACAACAGGCCCACGGCTCGCCTTCGAGTGCATCCCGGACAAACAGCGAGCCATCGGATCCTCTGGGTAGTGAGGCCGTAGTTGACGAGTCTGAAGGGGATTCCTCGTCTTCATGACCGACAGCAACCAAGATGCAGAGCGCATGTCGTTCCGGGACCACCTCCTGGAGTTGCGGAATCGACTCACACGGATCTTCCTTGGCGCCCTAGTCGGCTTCTTCATCGCCTTCGCATTTAAGGAAGCGCTTTTTGAGTTTGTTGCACACCCGCTGCGAGAATCATTGGCCGACAACGGTGTGTACGGCTTCACCGCCATCGAGATCACCGAAACCATCTTTGTCTATCTGAAACTCGCCTTCATTGCTGGCCTCGTGCTGACCCTTCCATACACTTTTTATCAACTGTGGTCGTTCGTCGCACCCGGGCTCCTGGAAAAGGAAAAGCGCTCGATTGCACCCTTGGTGTTCTTTTCCACGGTGTTCTTTCTCTTGGGCGTCTATTTTGCGTATGAGGTGATCGTTCCCTTTGTCTGTGATTATCTCGCTAGTCTCTCCACAGACAACCCGAGTATCGCCATGGAGGTGACGGTCCGTAGCGCCTTTGGGTTCAGCCTCTCCATGTTTATGGCGTTCGGGATCGCCTTTGAATTGCCAATGATCATGTTTTTCTTGAGTTTCATTGGGCTCGTCGATCATCGGAAATACCTCCGCTTCTTCCGCTATTTTGTGGTGCTAAGTTTCATCATTGGAGCCCTGTTCACACCGCCGGATCCCGTCAGCCAACTCCTGATGGCAGGCCCCTTGAATGTGCTCTATCTCATTGGTGTGGCCGCCGCATATTTCGTGAGTCAAAGCAAAGCCAAGGCCAAGGACAAGGACAAGAAGACTGTGCAAATCCCCAGTCGGGTGTGGGTCATAATGAGTGCCTTCCTGCTGGTTCTCAGCTTCGCCATTGGCAGTTACACATGGTGGTTGGGTTCATCCCGCTCCCCGCTGGAATGGGTCCCGGCGGATAGCCAGTGGGCCATGTCGGTGCGCATATCAACGACTTTGGGGCCTGATGCATCGCCTGAACAAACACGCACGTTTCGAAATCGATTGGGCCTCCCGGCCAAAGCACCGACTACGGACCGAATCGTTTTGGCTGGCAGTAGCGACGGACAGATACTTTATGTGTTCCCTGGAGCGTGCAAGGACACCACACCATCCAACGGCCAATGCCATCACGAAGACTTGCTGATGGGCGACGCAGAATGGCTGGATAAGGCGGTCCAGAGAGGACCCGGTATCGCGTCTTTAGAGATGATTAAAACCCTCGACCTGAGCGCCCCCTCCTGGCTGTGGGTTCGAACGCCTTCCGAGGCACAGTTGGCCGTGTTGCCGTCCATGAAGAATTCTTCCCTGAGCGGCGAGGTGGAGAGCACCTTTGGGGCCATTGACCTTCGAGGAGAAAACCCCTGGGTCCAGGTGGGTGTACAACTCCGCTCCAAGGACGATGTCACAGCACTCCAGAATCAAGTGGATCTCTGGCGAGCCGATCAGGCCCGTCAGCTGGAAGCGGGCGCTCGAGACCAAAAGAACGCACAGACCGAGGGAGTCAATCTAGACGTGTTGTCAGACCTGGCCCACATACAAGGAAAAATGCTCGACTCGATGGATACCATACCGTCCATCAAGAGACAGAAAGCCTCGCTCCGCACCCGGCTCAACACCGTTGTCACCCAACTCGAAGAACGTAAGAGTGCAATGGGCGAGTCCCTCTCGCCAGCCCAAACCCAAGAAGACCTCTTGGCCAAATTAGGCTCGGACGCCATCGCGTCCTGGCGGACCGTGATTCGTAACGATCAGATGGCTATTCGAATTGGTCTGACCGTTCCCACGGGAGTAGACGCGTTGTTGACGTTGCTGCCGAAACCCTTTCCAGAAAAAGTGATGGATCGCACTCCGGAACCCTAGGCGCCCCCAACGGCCATCATGGTCTGACGACAGAACCACCACGCGCTCAGAAAACGACGGTCTCTCGGTAGGTACCAAACTCTTGGCGCATGGCATCGCTGATCTCGCCCAGAGTGCCCCCCGCCTTTACGGCATGAAGAATGTGGGGCAACAAGTTATCCGTCCCACGAGCGGCTTCCCCAATGACCCGCATGGCGCCGTCCACGGCTTCCGAATCGCGCTGGTTTCGCAGCGCTTCCAGCCGTCGTTTCTGGGTCTGCTCAACGTCATCAGAGATCCGGGCGATGTCGGGCTGGGGATCGTCATCGGACTGATACTGATTCACGCCCACGATCACACGGTCGCCCCGCTCCACTTCACGCTGCCAGCGATAGGCCGAATCCTGTATCTCCCGCTGCACAAACCCCACCTCGATGGCGCGGACCATACCGCCCAGATCATCGATTTTCTCGATGAGCTCGCGTGCCTCTTGCTCAATGTGGTCGGTGAGCTGCTCGATGGCGTAACTGCCCGCCAACGGATCCACAAACTCAGAGACACCGCTCTCATGCGCGATGACCTGTTGCGTCCGAAGGGCCAACTCGACTGATTTTTCAGTGGGCAGGGCCAACGCCTCGTCCAACGAGTTGGTGTGCAAACTTTGAGTACCACCCAGCACCGCCGACAACGCCTGAATCGCCACACGGACCACGTTGCAGTCCACTTGTTGTGCCGTCAATGTGGAGCCACCGGTCTGAGTGTGGAAGCGCAGTGCCATGGACCGCGCCTCCTTGGCTCCGAAACGATCGCGCATGATGGAAGCCCACAGTCGACGGGCAGCCCGGAACTTGGACGTTTCTTCCAAGAAGCCGTTGTGCACATTGAAGAAGAACGCCAACCGGCGCGCGAACTGGTCCACCTCAAGGCCGGCGTCTATGGCAGCTTGCACGTAGGCGATGCCATTGGCCAACGTGAATGCCACTTCTTGGACCGCGTTCGAACCCGCCTCGCGGATGTGATATCCGCTGATGGATATCGTGTTCCATCGCGGAAGTCGCTCTTTGCAGAAAGCAAAGAGATCCGTCACGATTCGCAGACTATCCTTCGGCGGGTAAATGTATGTGCCACGCGCGATGTACTCCTTGAGCACATCGTTCTGAACCGTACCCCCAAGTTGGTTCGGATCAACACCCTGCTCCTCGGCCACCGCAACGTATAAGCAGAGAAGGATCGCGGCTGTCGAGTTGATGGTCATCGACGTCGTCACATCGCCCAAGGGGATCCCCTGGAATAGCTCACGCATGTCCTCGATGCTGTCGATAGCCACTCCGGAGCGGCCCACTTCTCCCGCTGCCATGGAATGATCGCTGTCGTAGCCCATTTGCGTGGGAAGATCGAAAGCCACACTCAGACCTGTTTGGCCCTGCTCTAAGAGAAAACGATACCGTGCATTGGATTCTGCGGCGGTTCCAAATCCCGCGTACTGACGCATCGTCCAAAGCCGACCTCGGTACATGGTGGGTTGAACACCGCGAGTAAAGGGCGGTTCTCCCGGAAATCCGATCCGATCCATGTAGTCGTCCGAGACCTCGCCGGGACCCGGCGTATACAGGTCGGGGACAGGCGTCCCATCGCTGAGTTGAAAGGAGTCGCTGCGCAGTGGAAAGCGCTTGCGAGTCGCCTCCAACGTGGTCTCTCGCCAACGTCCCTTTTCCTCGTTGTGCTCGTCGTCTTTACTCATCACCCACCTCGCCGAGAACCAGCAACGCTTCGCCGGCTTCTACGCTCGAACCAGCCTCAACGTTCACCGAGCGTACAACCCCATCACCGGGGCTCACGACTTCGTTCTCCATCTTCATGGCCTCAATACTCAAGAGGGTGTCCCCCTTCTGGACAGACTGTCCCACTTCGACCTTGATCGAGACGACTTTGCCTGGCATTTGCGATTTGATCGTGCCCGCACCGCCGCCGACACCACCAACACCCAACCAAGTGTCTCGTTCGTCCTGCACCTCAGCAACCACGCCAACAGCACCGTCGAGAAGCTCGTAGCCATCCCTCTTTGTCATCCAATGGATCACATGCTGGCCGTCGTCGCCTTCCACAATCAAGACCTGATCGTTGGCCTCCCGCAGCGTGAGGGTTACGATCTCATCGTCCACACGGACAAGCGCTTCGCCCGGCCCATCCCGAAGGACGTCGCAAACCATGTCCTCGCCACCATCGTTCATGCGGACGATCACGCCCATCGTTTTCCTCCTGGGTCACGGTGTAGCGCACGCTCCCGTCCTTCCACCAACCACGGACTTCCATTGGAACGCCCGCCTGCTGCGACCCGCTGCCCGTGTTTTCGCTGATGAAGCAGCGCGGCAATAGCCGCTAAGCGGCGGCGATCTCCCTCGGCCAAAGACGGTGGACCCAACGTGTCCAAGGTCCCAATCAACCCGGTCGTGTACGTCCCCGAGACAAACGCTGGCGCATCGAGAATCGTGCGCAGCAAGTCCACATTCGTTCGAATACCGCCAACACGAAGCTCCAGCAACGCGGCGCGCATGCGTTCAATGGCGTGCTGACGATCGTCCCCAAACACAATGATCTTGGCGACCATGGGATCGTAATGTGCAGACACTTCGTCCCCTTCGCTCACGCCATCGTCTACGCGAATGCCCGGGCCGGCTGGCGGACGATATCGCAACAGCATACCCGGCGAAGGCAAGAAACCCTGACTGGGATCTTCCGCATAAAGACGGACCTCGATGGCGTGCCCTCGAATGGACAAGTCGTCTTGCCCAAAAGGAAGCTCTTGACCGTCCGCAACCCGCAGTTGAGCACGGACCAAGTCAACGCCCGTGACCAGTTCGGTCACCGGGTGCTCCACTTGCAGACGCGTATTCATTTCCAAGAAATAGAAATTTTCCTGGTCATCCACGAGAAACTCAACGGTGCCCGCACCCTCATAGCCGATGGCTTTCGCCGCGGTGACGGCGACCTGACCCATTGCGTCTCGGGTCTTTGCAGACAGGTTGGCTGCGGGTGCTTCTTCCACGACCTTTTGATGACGCCGTTGTACCGAACACTCACGTTCAAAGAGGTGGACAACATTGCCATGGCCATCCGCAAGCACTTGAATCTCAATGTGGCGGGGGTTCTGAATGGCCCGCTCTATGTAGACCGCACCATCACCGAACGCCGACTCCGCTTCTCGCGTACACGCCTCGTAGGCGCCAACCACGTCGTCGGGATCGAGCACCAGACGCATGCCCTTCCCGCCACCACCCGCGGACGCTTTGAGAAGCACTGGATACCCGACACTCTTCGCTGCCTGGACGACATCCTCCACCGAAGAGATGGGCTCGACCGTCCCCGGTACCACCGGTACTCCAGCTGCGGTCATGGCCTCGCGGGCTTGGATCTTACTGCCCATGGCCCGGAGCGCCTCCACCGAGGGTCCAATAAAGACGATGCCCGCTTCATCACAGGCGATACGAAGAGCTTCACTCTCGGACAAGAACCCATAGCCGGGATGAATGGCTTCGGCCTGGGAGGTTCGTGCCGCATCGATAATTCGATCGACACGAAGGTACGAGTCGCTGGACGCGGCCTCACCGATTCGAATGGCTTCGTCGGCCATGCGAACGTGTTTTGCGATGCTGTCCGCGTCCGAGTACACCGCAACACTGCGAACATCCAACTCACGCAAGGCGCGAATCACCCGGCAAGCGATCTCTCCACGGTTGGCGATGAGGACCTTCCCAAACATGGCTCGCTTTGTACGACGAGCACCTCGGTTTTGGCAAGCATGGATCCAACAGAGGGCCAGACAAATGTTCTTTCGGGAAAGCAAAGACCTTGAAACAGGTCAATTGGGGAGACAATTCTGTTCGAGTTGCCCATTCAGCATTTCTTGGTAGCAGGTCCAACCGGCGGGACAATCGTTGATCGCCTCGCAGAACGCGGTGCAAAGGTAGGTGCTGCTGAGGTCGGGGAAACACTTGCCAAAGCATATCAATGGGTCGATAGCACACAGATCCCCAATGGGCACACACACTTTGTTCGCGACACCCGGTGCTACGGAGCAGGCCATGGTTCCTGGACACTCGGCAGCAGATGTGCACGGAACGGTACAAACACACACAGCTTTCTGATTGGTGAGTTGTGTGGACAGACAGCCACCGGCACAGGGTGCGCCCGCATCGTTTTTCACACAGACCTTGGTGCCCCCGCCCACGTCGAGACACCAATCGGTGCCATCGCAGTTGCTCGACGTAAAACATTCTTTTGTGCAGAACCCCTTGCCGGCCGCCTGATCGCCTAGACAGAGGTTGGTGGCACAATCCTCTTTGCAGGCACAGGTGCTGCCGTAGGGTCCTTTCTTCCCCTCACATCCCGGGGGCAGCGGGTCACCCGTGTCCGTGGGAGTCGCCGTGTCCGCTGGCTTGCCCGTGTCGGCGGGTTCCGTATCGGGCTCCCCCACATCCGGCACATCGCTCAGGACACATTGAAACTGAAGGCACGTGGCCTTGGGCGGACAATCCCCATCCGTATCGCATTCCTTCTGGCATGTCCCGTCAATGCAAGCCCCTTCACCGGCGCAGTCAAAACTCGATGTACACGCTTTTCCCGATCCTGCATCCGTGGGTGGTGGCGGTGTGGGTGTGTCCGTGGGAGGCGGCGTGCGCACATCGGTTGTGGTCGAGGTCACACACTGAAAATCCTGACAACTTCCGGGTTGCGGACATTGCCAATCTTCGGTGCATTCCTGTTTGCATTTTCCCTCAACACAGGCCGCAATATTCTTGCAATCCACGTGGGCAAAACAGGGCTGCCCAATGACTGGGTCTTGGCCATCTTCATAGCAAACGCCATCGACGACCGTTCCGTCGCACTGGGTCCCCGAGTTGCCGGAGCAACCGCGAGCAAAAACCAAAAAGAAGATCGCAACAACGAGGTTTTGCCTACGCATGAAAACATTGTACTCGGCCAGCGTCTGCAACGCGAATTGACCGGCTCTCGAGGCTACCTTGTGACGAACGCTCGACGTCCTGGAAGTGAACCAGTATAGTAACCGCCCGAACGGCCCCATCCGCCATCAAAATATGGTATTGAACCGTTCGCAACCATCGAATGACAGGGCAATGAGGAGAGACATGGGAGGACACGAATCCAATTCATCGTCGGTCTACTTGGCCGCCGTGTTGATTCTTGGAGTAGGCTGCTTTGCGCTGGGACTAGCGTCTCAGGCGACGTCGGCGGCCGAAGACACCGACCAGGCGACATCCCCCGAAGAGGCGGGTACAAACGAATCCGTTCCCACCATTGGACCGGATGACGCCCCCGTGTTGATCGTGGAAGCCGCCGACTTCAATTGCACGTGGTGCGGCGTTGGCGTACCCGGCCGAGCCCATGGAAAGGCCTCGTTCATCAAGCGAATCATGTCGGAACACGACAACGATGTTCAGTACGCGTTCAAACATTTCCTGGTGTTTCGCCGCAACCCAATCACCCGCGCCTCCAGTGAACTCGCCGCCATCGCCTCCATGGCCGCCCATCGTCAGGGCCGATTTTGGAGCTACCACGACCATCTCTTCCTGCGCACCGGGGTATCCTGGGACAATGAACTGTTGGCAGAATACGCGGACGAGCTCGGGTTGGATGGTGAGCGGTTTCGCGCCGATCTAAAGGATTCCAAACTTCGTGAAGCCGTGCGGTTGGACGACGCAGCCGGCCAAGCTGTTGGGATTTCGGGCACACCCAGCGTGTTTATCAATGGGCTGAAGGTGCCCAACAGCGCCAAAGCCGATGGATGGCGACGCCTGATCCAGGATGCTCGGGACCAAGTGCTGGCGTTGATTCGTTCCGGAAAAGCCTCGGACGTCATCAGCGCTCGACGCATGGCGACCGCTACCAACGCCGGCGAGACCTTCGCCAAGCATTATCATGACCACAACCCCGAGGGGTTGGACACAAGCGCAACATCGGGCAACACGCCCATTATTCACGCCACGTTTGGCGGCCAATAAACCAACGAGGAACCCATGGCAAGAGTTCGACAACCATCGAATATCAAACAGGCCGGTGGCATATCTCTGACCACCGTCGTCTTTGCTATCGCAGTGTTCGGGATCAGCGGATACCTACTCCACAAAGAGTTCGGCGACACCGGCGATGAATCCGATACCAGTACAGCCAGCTCTGGATTGAGCAGCGCGGCTTATGCACCGGCCATGGGACCGGCCGACGCCCCCGTGGTCTTGGCCAAGTGGACCGATTTCCAATGACCGTTCTGCGCCAAGATCGGTCCGACCTTGGAAGAACTTTCGGAGCACTACAAAGACAAACTGCGAATCGAATACCATCATTACCCCTTAGGTTTTCACAAAGCAGCTGAACCCGCTGCCATTGCCTCCGCCGCCGCGCAGAACCAGGGGAAATTCTGGGAGATGGCACACAAGCTCTACGACAACTACGGCGGACTGGCCAGCGCTGACTTTAACGAATACGCCAAAGAGATCGGCCTGGATGTCGCGCAATTCAAGAAAGATATGGACGATCCAGACGTGATAGGCCGAGTACGGCGGGACAAGGCTGTGGGCGACAAGATCGGCGTGCGAGGGACCCCCTCCATGTTCGTCAACGGCCGTCGCATCAACGCCCGCGATCTGGAAGGCTTCAAGAAAGAAATCGATACCGAGTTGGCCGCCGTAGAAGCACTCACGGCCAAAGGCACAGCCACAGCCGAAGCGGTTCGCGCTCGAATCCAAGCCGTTCCCATTAACACCGATCCCAAGAACGCCTATCCGGGCAGGGACCAGTTCTTGTCCTTCGTCTTGGATGATGGCGAGCTGGACTATTCCACCGAGAAAAACCCGCCACCACCGCCGCCGCCACCGGTGGATAAGACCGTCTTCAACGCGGTAGTCAACGACGGCGATCCTGCCAAAGGCCCAGACGATGCGTTGGTCACCATCGTCGAAGTCAGCGATTTTCAATGACCCTTCTGCTCCAAGGTCGGTCCGACCTTGAAAAAAGTTCTGGAAACGTGGCCAGACGACGTACGGATCGTGTTCAAACACCAACCGCTCAGCTTCCATGACCGCGCCAAACCGGCAGCGTTGGCCTCCATGGCCGCCAACGCCCAGGGCAAGTTTTGGGAGTTTCATGACAAACTGTTCACCGACAAGAAATTCACCGACGAGGATTTGGAGCGCTATGCCACGGAGGTGGGCTTGGATGTGGCGCAGTACAACGCGGATCTGAAGGCTGGTAAATTTGACGGAATCGTCGAAAAACACGCCGAACAGGCAACCGCCATTGGCGCTTCGGGGACCCCCGCATTTTTCGTCAATGGCCGCTCCCTGTCGGGGGCCAAGCCCTTCCCGGAGTTCAAAGCCCTCATTGAGGAAGAGCTCAAGAAAGCCAAGGAGATGGTGACCGACGGGGTGGCCAAAGCGGACGTCTATGCGGAGATCCTCAAGGGCGCGGCAGGCGCCAAAGGGGGCGAAGCCGCCAAACTGGTGGATGACGTGCGCCACACCTTCAATGTGACCAATAGTCCGTCCATGGGACCCCGAAATGCTCGGGCCACCGTGGTCATCTTCAGCGACTTCCAATGACCCTTCTGCATCCGGCTCGTGAAGCCGGCACACGAAGTCGTGGAATCCCTGAAAGGCCAAGTGCGGGTGGTGTTCAAGCACTTTCCACTCGACAGCATTCATCCCAACGCACGGCCGGCGGCCATCGCCAGCCTCGCGGCACACCGACAAGGGAAATTTTGGGCGTACCATGACCTGCTCTTCGAAAATTCAAAGCAGTTGGGTCCGAGCGAATTGCGCGATTGGGCCCGTGTGGCCGAACTGGACATGGAACGCTTCGAGCGGGATCGAAAAGATTCGGGCTTGTCAAAGGCCGTGCAGGCCGATGTACTCGAAGGCCAACGGGCCGGTGTTCGCGGAACACCATCGGTCTTCTTGAATGGTCGGCGCGTGTTGAGCCAGGACTTTACGAGCGTCGAGGGCCTGACAAAAATCATCAAGAAGGCCGCGTTGGAATAGGCCATGCGCATGGATTTGTTACCCACGAATAGTCAGAACAGGTTTGGGGGAATTCCGCGGGCGATTGTGCAACGATGGATCGTTGTGGGAATCTTATGTAGCCTCGCCGCACTCGCGTTAGGATGTGGACGAGAGCACTGCGACCAGTTGGTGCGGGCGGCCTGTGTTCGCCTCGAAGAACAGTCCGATGGCCCCGAGCGATGTGAGCACCTCAAGAAGTTGGCCGAGTCCGTGGATGATGATCAATGCAAGGAGAACCTCAGAATCCTGAAAGAGAGCGGCAAGCTCCAAAGCCAATGAGCACGCAGCCAGTACCCACCGCGTTGTGGACCCTGGGTGCCTATTGCGCTGTGTTGGTTCTTGTTCACCTCTGGGGAAGTGCGCCCAAAGAGCCGGCAGCGATCGAGGCACAGGTACAGCAGCAGCTGCTCGAAGTCGAAATACGGATGTCTGAAGCGGTTCAGTGGCTGGACCCGGACAGCGCGAGTCAGATCCAGGGATTGGAGACCGGCCTGGGTCAGTTTGCCGAAGATGCGCGCAATCTGGCGTACCAAGAGCAGGCCCCACCGGCCGTTCGAGAACAAGCCTCCGCTATTTGGCTCATCTATTCTCCGAACACCACGGCCGACCCAGAGGAACCGTCCAGCAGCACGCTCGCCCGTGTAGCTGAAGTGGAACAAATGTTGCCCCCCGACGACGGAGAGAGCCGGGGAGCCTTGGGGCGGATTGTTTCCTTGGCGGCGGCGGGGGAAACGATCACCGATGACGATCTGGAGTTGTTGGGTGATACAGAGATGAGCCCGTGGCTCCGAAGTCGACTGCATGCGTATATTGTCAACGCCGGTGCGCCCATCGAATCCTCGAGTGGGCACGCGGCTCAAGAACGAATGTTCATGGCAAAAATATTCGCGGTGTTTGCAGGCATTGGATTGGTGGGCATCGCGGGATTGATTCTGCTCATCGTTCTGCCCTTTGTTTGGAAACGAGTTCCCCACGGACTGGCCGCAGCGGGTCCAGCTCCTTTCGTCCTCACCCCATACGGGGGCTGGTTTGTGCTCCTCGTGTGGTTCGCCGGGTTCCTCACCCTGCCCATCGTGTACGAAGTGCTATCGTCCTTGTTTTTTGCAGACGGAAACGGCTCCATGGTCGGCATTGTTCTCGTTCAAGTTGCGCAAGGCTTGGTAGGCCTCTGGGCCATCGGCACCTATGGAATGGTGGGGCCAAGACAGCCCATCCCCCAAGTGTTGAGCACCATGCGATTAAACCTAGACCCTTTTGACGGCAGCCCCTTGCGAGCTCTGACATGGGGGCTGACCGGGTACGCCGTGGCCATCCCTGCCGTGGTCATCGCGAGCCTCATCCAACTCTTATTGCCATTCGAGTCATCGTTCGCATCGGGCCCCATCTTTGAATGGCTTATCCATCCGCCTGACGGTCTGAGCCAAGTCCTGGTCATCGTTGCCGTCGTTATTGTCGCACCGTTCTTCGAAGAGTGTTTGTTCCGCGGGTTTCTCTATCGCCAACTCCGCGCCCACATGGGTATCTGGAAAGCGACCATCGCCAGCGCGGCTGTTTTCTCCTTGGCACATATGCTCGCGGGGCAGGTCATGCCTCTCTTTGCGTTGGGCATTGTGTTGGCCGTGGTCAAAGAACGATCCGGTGGGCTGATGCCATGCATTTTGGTCCATGCTTTCTGGAACGGGGCAACGATCATCGAAACCGTTGTGATGTTTGGAGGTTGACGTGTACCCCACACACCCGTGTTTCATTCTCCGTCCCTCCCATGTCAACCCCGAATCCTTGGCGTGGCAAGCCCCCAAGGACCACGAAATCACCGGATATCTCTTGTTTCGTGCGCTTCGGGCCATTGAAAGCGATGAAATCGAGGCGCTCTATGCTGGCCTGTTGAACGATGTCGTCAGCACCACATCGCTTGGGATGGAGGACACCGGGGTCATGGACGATGTTGGGTCCTGCGATGCGTGGTACCTGCTGGTGGCGCTCACCCAAACAGGCGACGTAATCGAAGTCCCTTTGGACACCAGCCAACGGGGTGAGTCCGGTCCGCTGCCTCGACTCTCGGACTTGATTGCCCAGCGTGCGCCACTAGGGCACACGTGCCGACCACCAAAACCGCGTTCCAATATTTACCAAGATCTTCCGCCGTTAATCTTTCGCAACGACGCCCCCGAAGGCCAGATGCGTTTGGCGTCGATCCGTGCCGGCCTGGCGCGACGATTCGACGGAAAACCATCGGACTGATAGGCTTCGACCTATGGAACAAACGGCGGTCGGCAAGCAAATTTCGTCCTCGCTCTTTTCCGATCGGGAGAAGGGGATACTGCAGGCCATCGCCGGAACCATCATGCCCCCCGGTCAGATCCTACCCGGCGCTGGCAATTCGCGAAGTGTGGGACGCATTCTAGCGCTGCTGTCCTCATTGCCGCCCGGTATTATTCGTTCGTTTCGTGCCCTCTTGTGGGCGATCGAAACCACCGCTGTCGCGCGCTACTTGAAGCCCTTTTCCAAGCTCACCAATGACCAGAAAAACAACTTCCTTCGATCGTGGATTCGGGGAAACATCGCACGCCGAACAGCCATAAGGCTTCTGACCTTGCCGCTTAAGGTGGCGCATTTTAGCGATCCCGCTTTGTTCGAAGAGATCGGCTGCATCTGGAAACCCGAACCAGCATCCCGTGAGACCAACCGGTGGCGATCGCAGATTATCGACGCCGACGGACTCGAATCGACCTTTGGGTCTACGGACGACCTGGAGGTGGAGGTCATTGTCGTCGGAACGGGTGCCGGTGGCGCCGTGGTCGCCAAGGAGCTGGCGGCCAAAGGCTACGCGGTGCTGATGGTGGAAGAAGGCGAGTATTACGACCGCAAAGACTTCTCGACCATGAATCGTCTGGATGTCGCGCGAAAGATGTATCGAGGGGGCGGTCTGCTAACGACCGTGGGAAACACCACCATCCCCGTGGTGGTGGGAAAGTCCGTGGGAGGTACCACCACCCTCAACAGCGGCACTTGCTTTCGCACACCGGACAAGGTCCTCAACAACTGGCACACGGAGCACGGACTTCGGGACTTTTCTCCCGAGCATATGGCGCCTTTTTTCGAAAGTGTGGAAAGCGTTCTTGAAGTCGAAGAGGCCTCCTGGGAATACCTTGGGGGAGTCGCAGAGGTCGTTCGCGATGGGTGTGAAGCCTTGGGATACAGCCACAAACCGCTGAAACGCAATGCGCCAGCTTGTGACGGTCAGGGGGTATGTTGCTTTGGCTGCCCGACCGATGCCAAACGCTCCACGAATGTCTCCTATGTGCCTCTGGCTCTCCAACACTCCGCGCTCTGCCTCACAGGCGCCAAAGTCACACGGATCATCGTGGAAGATGGACGCGCGACGGGCGTCGAAGCCACGTGCAAAGTCGATGGTGGAGCATCGACCCGAACCATTCGTGTCCGGGCCCCCTACACCGTGGTCTGTGGGGGCAGCGTCTATTCACCGCTCCTGCTCCTCGACAATGACCTGTGCAACCGATGGGACCAAGTTGGGCGACACCTCAGCATCCACCCCGCATCCGGTATGAACGCGGTGTTTGAGCGGTCCATCGAGGGTTGGCGTGGCATCCCACAAGGCTACAGCATCGACGAGTTCACCGACGAAGGGATCCTCTTTGAAGGTGCCTTTGTTCCCATGGAAATGGCGACCATGAGCATGCCCTTGATCGGCCAGGAGTTCATGGATGCCATGGAAGCCTTCAATCGCATGGCCATCTTCGGGTACATGATCAGCGACACCAGTCGAGGTCGAGTGCATCGAGGCCCCCAGGGACGCCCCGTGCTCACCTATCACATGAACAAAGCCGATATGCACACCATGCAGCGGGGCGCGACCATTCTCGCGGACGTCTTCTTCGCAGCCGATGCACACGTCCTCTACACACCCATCTCAGGGCATGAAATCCTCCGCGATCGACTGGATGTGCAGCGTTTGTCGGAAGCCAAACTGCATGCTTGGGACGTCGAGATGTCGGCCTATCACCCACTGGGAACCTGCCGTATGGGGGTCAATCCACGAACGAGCGTGATCGACTCCTTTCACGAGACCCATGAGATCTCCAATTTGTTCATCGTGGATGGATCCAGTGTCCCCAGTTCGCTGGGCGTAAACCCCCAGATCACCATCATGGCGCTGGCCACCCGATTTGCATCCCTCTTTGATGAGCGGTATCGAAAGCGAGTGCTATGAGTGACTCCGTCGAAATTGTAGCGCCGCGTCAATCTCGAGTCTTCGGTCCTTTGATCCTGCTCGCCGGCTTGGGGGCTATCGGAACAGGGATTTGGAGCATCGTGGTCAACATCGAGTCGCTCCCGTCGATTCAGATCGTTGAAGTGTCCTTTCCGTTTCTACTCGGTTGGCTGTTGTACCAGGGCGGTCGAATGCTCTCGTCCAAGCGTGGCGGCATGGTGTGTACGCCCGAACATCTTGTCCTCTTCGGCGACTCATCCCGTGACCACATCACGGTGCGCTTGAACCAGATCACGGACATTGTGGCTCACTGTGTCTCGGAGCGCTGGGGAGACGAAGTGCATGCACTGTGGATGTGTGAAGCCACCGTCAAAGACGGTCCTCGGATTGTTTTGGCGCAATCCGATGATGAGCACGCCCTCAAACACATGGCCTACACCATCTGCGAGGGGTTGAAACGCCCAGAGCCCACAATCTACGAGGAGGGCGCTGCACCTGACCAATGCTCCCCCTCGTCCGCGCCACTGGGTGATGCGCCGGCAGGCATTGTCGCCACAGAACATGCTTTGGTTATGGCCGTTGGTGCCGCAGGTTTTCTGGCTCGCACCCTTTTGGCCGGGGGACTGGTCTCCCTAATTGTGGGCGTCATCTTGCTCTTGGATGTGAAAAACAATGGCGCATTAGGCTTCATGTTTGGTCCGTTTTTAGGGGTCATGGGCTTGGTGTTGGCGGCCATTCCGATCTGCAAAGCGTTGCTATTCGAAAATCTGCAACTGTACGCCAAGGGCACCCTCACTCATCACGTGCGTGCGCTGTCTTGGCGCGGAGCGGAAAAAACACTGCCGCTGAAACCAGGCTGGTACGTACGGATTCGGCAGCGCGGCATGCACGGTGGCTGTGTGGAGATTGTCTCCGACGGTCGTATTGTCACTGTCTGCAGCGGCGTCCACACCCGTTCACGCATTCAGCCTGATTCGCTGCTTTGGGTGGGGCGATTTGTTCAGAGACGAGCTTCCAGCGAAGCCCCGGCGGCGGATCAGCCGTCCGGCGACGTGGACCACTGATCATCCACACAACGGGCACGACCCGTCTCTACCAGCATGTTCAGATGAGCCAACGCTTGGCGCTGGGCCAACCAGTGAATGGCCTCCGGCACATCGGTGTAGGCCGTCTCGGTAATCGTCTCGAGGGATTGTGCCGTGTCCGTGAGCACCGACACGATCTGCGCCTCGCGCCATAATCGATGGGCCACGTAACCATCCAAACGCTGAACAGGGTCCAAAATGGGTTCGCCGTGAGCAGGATACAACACCCGTGGGGCCAAGTCGCGAAGCTGTCGAAGGCTCGCCAAATACGCCTGCATGTCTCCGTCGGAAGGATCGATCACGATGGTCCCTACGCTGGCCATCATGTCACCAGCCATGAGCAGTTTTCGGTCGGCGTGCCACAGGCACAGATGGCCGGTAGCATGGCCGGGGGTGTGTATCGCCTGCCATGCACCAAAACGGTCGCCATCGGTCACCACCCGATTGATAGAGAACGCAACCCGAGCGGCCGTCTCTTCATGGGCCCATATGGGCAGCTCCAAACGCTGGCTGAGCTCCATCGCCCCACTGACGTGGTCCATGTGATGGTGCGTCAAAAAAATGGCCGAGAGGGAACCATTTCGGACCACCCATTGGCGGACAAACGCCACAACCGATTCGATCTCGTCAGGCCCAGCACCGCCGGGATCGATCAATAGTCCGGCGCCCTCCCCCACGATGTATCCATTGGTGTGCGTCGCCGGAGGGAGTGTTTGAGTGCGCATGGGTACGTTCCAAACGCCGTGCGCGATAGGGTGACCCTGAAGTCGTGAATCCAGAGCACACAGGGCGTATGGCTCCACCAACGCCTCCCCGGATCGCCACTGTGTCATCATCTCCGAGGCGCTCAACCACACCACGTCGGCGGGTGCGGACTCGTCGGTTCGAAACACGGTCGTTTTCCAGCGGATGGAAAAGCCGGGGGGGGTCTCGACAAGCCCGATCTTTGACGCATCGTACCGGGGCTCGAGTGGCGGCAACTCGTACACCCCCGAATCGTTCTGGTTCCACGCGATCCGCCCATGGTCATCCAGAAACACCCCTCGCGTACGTCCACGCGCGGGAGGCACCACCACGTAGGGGACTGTACCCGCGTCACGCAAGCGCTGAGGAAACTCCGACATGGGCCCAGTCTAGCATGTTCACGCACACCTGCGCAGACACGAGAGATCGGAATGAAATCCGAGTCGGCTTATCGAAAGAAAGAAAAATGAATTTGTTTTCCCGTCGGCCCTTTGCTAGTTTTTTTGTGCGGCACACGGTCTGTAGGATTGGAGCAGACAATCAATGACAAGCAGCAGGAGACCATCGTCTGTGCGACACACCTTTCCCCAACAATCCAGGGGATGGCTGTGGTGTCTGCTCGTGATCATTCCACTGATGGGATGCCAGCCCACAAAGACCATAAACACTCAACCCGACACCATCATTCCACCTCCCAAGAACGATGTGGACGTGTCGTCCGACACCCCTTGTGAGCCCCAGTGTACTGAAAAACAGTGTGGGGATGATGGCTGTGGCGGTAGCTGTGGAACCTGTCTGGGCTGTTTGGGGGAAGCGCTCGCAAGTCTCTGCAATGCCGACGGCACATGTGAGCAACCCTGTTGTGCTAGTTGCGAAGGAAGGGAGTGTGGCGATGACGGCTGCGGCGGTAGCTGTGGCGAGTGTCCCGGGTGCAACGGCCCGGCTCCAGCACTCTGCACACCGCAGGGACAGTGTTCCGCGGCATGTTGTCCCAATTGCGAGGGGAAAATTTGCGGCGACGACGGATGCGGTGGTTCCTGCGGCTCGTGCGGCCAAAACATGTACTGCAACGACAGCGGTCAATGCGCGGACAACGCCGGATGCGTGCCCGACTGCGTCGACAAGCAGTGCGGTAGCAATGGCTGCGGGGAAGTGTGCGGGGATTGTGGTGCAAGCGCCGTATGCGACGCCGCGCAACACTGCATCCAGATCGGCACCGTGGGCGAAGCCTGCGGCGACGTCACCTTTCATGGTGTGTGCCTGGCGAATCAACTCTATTATTGCGTCAGCAACTTGTTGCAAATGGTCGACTGTGTGGCTACAGGCAAGGTCTGCCTGCCCACCAATGATGGGACCGGCTTCGACTGCCAGCCCCCACCATGTAGCGCCAACTGTGAGGGGAAAAATTGTGGCAATGACGGCTGCGGTGGCACCTGTGGTGCGTGCGGGCCCGATAAACTCTGCGTCGATGGCGTCTGTACAGCAATCACTCCCTGCAACGGTGTACCCGCCAACGGCACCTGTGAAGGAAACACCCTCAAGCAATGTGTCAACGACTCGTTGGTTGTGACCGACTGCGCGGCCGATGGCAAAGTGTGTACGATCGAACCCCAGTTCGACATCGCACTTTGTCAAACCGAGACCTGTACTCCCAATTGTACAAACAAGAGCTGTGGTACGGACGGATGCGGAGGGAGTTGCGGCACCTGTCCCGAGGGGCAGACGTGTGCAGAGGATCAACAATGCACTGAGGATGGCGCAGACACTTGCGCCGGAAAGTGCGACGGCCCCTTCGTTAACGGGGCCAACTGCCAGTGTGATGCGTACTGCTTTGTTGCAAAAGACTGCTGTGACGACGTATGCGACGTATGCCCCACGGAGTTCCCCACTCTATGCCAAGCGCTCGGGAGTACGTGTGCCACCTCGTACACCGTGGGACCCCTGCCCTTTGAAGCGTCCAAAGACACAACGGGAGCCTCGGCTGACTACAGCTTCCCCAACGACACCTGCCCCCAAGAAGACTTGGGATTGGGACTCATGTCGAACGATCACGTGTGGTCCTTCACCGCGCCCACAACCGATCTCTACCTGGTGACGTTAGTGTCTCAGTTCGACTCGTTGCTCTACGCCTCGACGTCATGCGATATCACCGCCACCACCTGCCTGAAGGCTGATGACGAGATCGGCACCGGAACGGCCGAGTTCATCCTCATCGACGTGAACGCCAACGACACGGCGTACATTTTCGTGGACGGTTGGAACAACTTCAGCAATGTGGCGGGCGCCTATACCCTTAAAGTGGAATACAGCCCCTGACTTTCAATTCACCAGGAGAGCGTCTTCAGCATGGTCAAGAACGCCAACATACGGTACAATTTACGTCCGTGAATTGCTCCCCTCAAGCGACCCCTTTGACCTGTTCATGGTTCTTCCTGTTTCTCCCTGTTTTCGGCGTCGCCTGTGCCACAGCCACGGTCAACACCACCGTCAGCGCACCCTCCATTGTTGACGTTCAAACCGTCATGACCCTGGTGACTGAATTGGCCAGTCCGACATTTCAGGGCCGCCTGCCCGGCACGGAAGGCAGTCAAAAAGCACGCGACTACCTCGTGAAGAAATTTCAAGATGCGGGCCTGGAGCCGGTACCGGCGCGCGGATATCGGCAGCGTTTCGCCGAGGGTGTCAACATCATGGGTTGGTTGCCGGGATGGGGGCCCATGGCAGACCAAGTCATCGTCGTCGGGGCACACTACGACCACCTGGGTACAAAAGATGGAGCGTTGTTCCCCGGGGCGAATGACAATGCGTCGGGCGTCGCGGCCATGATCGCGGCGGTGCATGCCCTCAAAGAGGCTCTCCCCTCCCCGCGCCGAAGCCTATTGGTCGTCGCCTTTGACGCCGAAGAACAGGGGTTATTGGGCTCGAAACACTTCGCGAAACTGCCACCCGTGGCCCGACGACGTCTGGCTGCGGCCATCATTCTGGACATGGTGGGGACACCGGCCCACTCCCAATGGGGGGATCTCTTGCTCGTATTCGGCGCCGAGAAGAGTCCAGAGCTCGAACTCCTCTCCAACCGTATTCAATCTCCGGACGGGCTAAAGGTCGTACGTGGGGGCATCCATTTGATGGAAAATACCCCCTTTGGCTCCATGACCCTGTCGGACTACGGCCCCTTCCGCGATGCGGGCATCCCTTTTGCCATGCTGACCAGCGGCATGAATGCCGTGTATCACACACCCAACGATACGCCGAGCGCGGTCAGTCCCAGCTTGCTGGCGGGCTCTGCCACATGGCTACAGCGTTATCTGACGACGCTGCTGACCCATCCCAGTCGCCCCACGTTCGATCGAGATCGCGTGGACCTCATCAGCGACGTGCGCGAGATCGCCGAACTGCTCCACAAGGCACTGCTGCCCAAAAGCACTTTCCGAGGGCCGAACATCCGCCAATCCGCCCTGGAGAGCCATTTAACGCGTCTGAACGGCATCCGTCGACGACTGAGTCGCGGAGGCGCCATACTCCCTGATGACGCCCTTCAAGCGGCACATGCAACCTTCCGTCTCATGTGTTACTGCGCGGGCACGGCGCCGCCGATAGCGCCGATGTGCAACAAGTTCTAAGTTTTTTTCACCCCAACCCTCCCCGGCTTCACACATTGAGAAACCCTTGACGAGCTCCCATGGTTTGGGCGTTCCTCCTCGCCTTGCTCAACCAGGGAGGCAAACCATGGGCACCCAACCTCGAATTGCAGTTGTCTTGTCGGGATGTGGCGTATTTGATGGCGCGGAGATTCACGAATCGGTGTTGACGTTGCTCGCATTAAGCAAACAAGGGGCTGCCGTCCAATGCTTTGCACCCAACGTCGATCAATTTCGGGTGATGAATCACCTCACACAGCAACAAGCCGAAGAGACACGCAACGTATTGGTCGAAGCCGCCCGGATCGCTCGAGGGGACATCAAGGATGTCCGAGAAGCCCAAGTGGATGATTTTGATGCGGTCATCCTTCCCGGCGGATACGGTGCCGCACTCAACCTATCCAACTACGGTGTCGCCGGAGCAGACATGGAGGTCGAAGCCACCACGTTCGGCTTCTTGAAAGCCATGGCACGCGCCAAGAAACCACTGGGGGCGTTGTGCATCGCCCCTCCCATCTTGGCCAAAGTCCTCGCCCAGCTGGGTGTGGAGAGAGCCCCATCATTGACCGTCGGAGCCTCCGATGGTCCGGATGGCGGTAACCTCACTGCGTTGGGTGCCAACCCGGTGGAATGCGCCATTGGCGACGTGGCTGTGGATGAAACCAATCGTGTGGTCACCAACCCTGCTTACATGGTGGAGACCAATTTGACGCAACTTGCCGAAGGCATCGAACGAGCGGTTGCTGCTCTCCTTCGTATGGCTCTCTAAACCTTCTCGGATCCTGGGCGGATGACCTCTCATCCGCCTTTCCTGCTTTAGTGGATCGCCCAGGCGGTCCCTTCTGATCCTGCACTGGAGCAAACATGTCCCTCTATAGTATTGCTGGATTTCTCGCGGGCATCGGCCTCTTCATCACAGCCATCGCCATGAACACCGACAACGCCATGCTCTTTTTGAGCGTGTCGAGCTTCTTGCTCGTGGTTGGCGGCACCTTGGCCAACGCCTTCTTGAGTTTTCAGGGGCGTTATGTCGTGGAAGCGCTTCGTGACATCGGCCGTATGTTCAGCCACGCTCGAATCAATCAGAACATTTATCTGGCAGAGAGCCGACGGGTCATCGAGTGGGCAACGATCGCGCAAAAGAAGGGGCTGTTGGCCCTGGATGACAATCTAAAGGGAGATGAGGTACGGGACAGGATCCTCAAGACAGGCATTGAATTGGTGGTGGACAACCACACACCCGATGCCATTCGAGACCTACTGGGTAACATGATCCAGTCCGCCTACGACCGCGCAACCCGCCAAGTGGACATCCTAAGAAACATGGCCAGTACGGCCCCAGCGTTCGGCATGATCGGCACCCTCATCGGGCTCATTATTATGCTCGATGGTATGGGTGGTGACGATGCCAACGCCGCTGCCAGCTTGGGCCAGGGCCTCGCAGTTGCACTCCTGACCACCTTGTATGGCGTTGCCATCGCACGGCTGATCTTTCAACCCGCCGCAGACAAGAACCTCCAGCGTGAAGAGATTTATCGCTTCCGAAATTGTTTGATGATGGAAGGATTTATCATGCTCGCAGAGCAGCAAACACCACGCTACATCGAGGCTCGGATCAACAGCTTTCTTGATCCCAAACACATCCCCGCCAAACCCAAGAGGAGCCAATAATGCGCTTTGGGAGCCAATGGCCGGGAGGAACACGTCCTAACAAGTCCACGAATGGAGACGAATGGCTGATCACGTATGCGGACTCCATTACACTCCTGATGGCCTTCTTTGTCATGATGTTCTCGGTCTCCAACCTCAACTACGAGAAGTTCTCGGAGATCAAGGCCTCCATTGACCAGGCGCTGGGGCATCGAACCCCCGCCAAGCGGGAACAAGTCGAGGCCCCGTCGAGCAAGACACCCACCATCCAGTTGGAGAAGACCCCCAAACGAACCATTAGCGCCATTCCGGAGACCGAGGTCCGACCCGATCCTTTTCATGCCCAATTGAGCGCGTTGGAGACCACTCTGTCCCGTCTGGACAAAACAAAAATGGTTGACGTAAGCCGCCGACCAGACAGCTTTCACATCGAATTAGCCAGCTCATCGCTCTACGAAGTGGGCTCATCGGATATTCGCAAAACCATGCGACCGGTCCTTCGAGAGATCGCCAACACACTGACACAAATGAACCTGACTCTTTTTGACGTAGACGTGGAGGGCCACACGGACGACATCGCTATCTCCAACAGCCGCTTCCCCTCAAACTGGGAGCTGTCCGCCGCCCGGGCAACCAATGTTGTACGCTTCTTGGTCAAGCACGGTGTCGCCCAATCGCGCATCAAAGCGTCCGCCTATTCGGACACACGTCCCAAACTGCCGCCCTTTGGCGCGGATGGTCGACCCAATGTCTCCAACCGTGCCAAAAATCGGCGCGTCGTCATTCGGGTCGATCCCGTTCGCCCTTTGGCGGTTGAACCCAAAAACTGACCGGCGGGAGGTCCCCTCTAGAAATGAATGTCGCATGTCTCGTCCAACTGAAAACATTGTGGAATCAGTGAGATCCAAAACCCGTTCTTCCTCGTAACCGTCGGTGGTATACTACCGCACTCCAAAGAGTGCTTAAGCGACAAAAGGGCAGTGGAATAGAAAACGATGAGTGGCTTAACCAGTTGGATAGTAGGGATACGCGGATGGTGGGCACAGCGACCCTTTGAACGGGCCGCCAGGGACCCAGCTCGCGCACAGGCTGTGTTGCTCAAGCGCATTTTGAAGCAAAATACCCAGTCCATTTTTGGGAAAGAGCATGGATTTTCCCGGATTCAATCCCACACCGAATACACGGACGCCGTCCCCATACGAGGGTACGACGCCATGGAACCGTTCATCGACAAGCTCAAGGACGGTGTCCAAAGCGTCCTCACCGAAAAAGAGCCCTTCATGTTCGCCACCACCAGCGGCACAACCCAAAGCCCAAAACTCATTCCTGTCACGCGTTCTTGGAAGGAGTTACTGAGTGCTTTGATGCGGATCTGGCTCGGGGCCTGCTTGCGATCTCATCCCCGAATTTTCCAGCACAAAATCCTCACCGTAACGAGCCCCGCGGTTGAAGGGTACACGTCTCGCAACGTCCCCATGGGCTCCGTGTCGGGCCTCACGCGAATGCGCGCCCCTTGGCTGATTCGACGCAACTACTGCATCCCTTACTCAGTCTCCGAATTGAGCAATTATGACCTGCGCTATTTTGTCACCATGAGGCTCGCGATGGCAACGCGAGTCTCCATCATGGTCACTCCCAATCCGAGCACGATCATCCGCTTGGCGGAGATCGCGCAAGACCAATCCCAAACACTGATCGACAGCATCCATAATGGACAACTTGGCGTAGACCCATCGCTCCGAGCGTCATTGGAGCCCGATCAACGCAAGATCCTGGACGACATTGAGAGCACCTTGGTGCCCGACCCCGCACGAGCAGGCTTCTTGGAATCCGTCATTCGTGAATATGGGAGCCTCAGCCCACGCTTCATCTGGCCTGAATTGGCCCTGATCGGTTGCTGGCTCGGAGGAAGCGCGGGGATACAAGCGGCTCAAATGAAGTCCTTTTTCGCGCCGGAGTTGCCCATTCGAGACCTGGGGTTTCGGGCCACAGAAGGCACCATCACCATCCCACTGGAAGACGGATCTGCATCGGGTGCCATCGCATTGCACGCGAACTATTGCGAGTTCATTCCAGAAGACGAGATCGACAACGACACCCCCAGAACGCTCTTGGCTCACGAGTTGGAGACGGGAGGACAGTATTATATCTTGCTCACCACAACGGGCGGTTTGTATCGATACGACATCAACGATGTGGTGGAAGTCACGGGTTGGTACAAGAACGCCCCCACGATCGCGTTCCTTCGGAAAGGGCGTGACATGGTGAACATCACCGGCGAAAAACTCCATCTCAATCAAATCCTGGCCGCCGCAAAGGCCGCCAGTGACGTCACCAATATGGGCTGGATACAGTTGCAGCTGATCCCAGACACGGAAACGTCTCGATACGATCTTTTGCTGGAGCCCGACGATGCCAGCATTTCCAAGCCTGCCCTTGAAGCGTTCGTGCGCAGCTTTGATGAAAAGCTCATGGTCTACAACATCGAATACGAACAGAAAAGAAAGTCCGATCGGCTCCATCTACCCCGCCTGTTTCATATGAAAACCGGGTGGTCAGAACGTCGTCGTCGACGCGATATTGAACACGGAGGGAAACGAGACGCTCAATACAAATGGCCCGTCATCGAGTTGGTTTGGGATGGCCCCTCTCGAGATGAAGTCGCCCAGGAAGTCGTGTCCGAGAGCCCTACTCCGCCGTCCTCTGCCACGCCATTTCAAGAGCACTAGATTCGACCTCACACCCAATGGACTCAAGGAGCTTTGCGACCTCTTCGTTCGCGGGTTCGTGGATAATGCGCGCGGTCCACAGCCGCTCGGTAATGTTCCACAGAAGCGCGGCCAATACGGAAGGGTCGGGAGGATTCGCGACCACGTCCAGCACAGCCCGTCCGCGTACCAGGGCTACCCCACGCCACCCACCGCCTCCCTCTGATACACCACACGCTATCGCGCCCTGGTGAAACGACGCCACATAAAATGAATGACGCTGAAAGGCCGGTGCAGTGGGATGCAACAAACGGGACGCTTCCAGAGCCTGCTCCCAACCCAGGGGCTCCACAGAAGGCATGGGATCCTTCCATCCGAGTGACGAGCGGCGAATGACCAGATTGACCAGCGGGCGCACCGATTGGAATCCCAGAGATTCATACAGGCGTTGTGCACCGGTATTGTCCGCACCCACTTCCAACGTCAGATGCCGTACACCCGACGACATCAATCCGTCACGGGCGCGCTCTACAAGCAGACTGGCCACGCCTTGTCTGCGCATGTCCGAGACAATCCCAGTGGGACCGATTCGCCCCCGTCCTTCCGGTCCTCGATTGACCAGGCAGGCCCCAATGACACGCTCACCCATAACCGCTACGACCGACGTGTCCGTATCCAGTCGACCGTCGGACACCTCTCGGTCCAGGAGCGCCTCCCACTCACCGGCCGGATTGTCACCGTCCTCCCGAAAGGCTTCGGACAGTGCGACCGCGACGTCGGCCAGCAGCACACTCTCGATCGGTCGAATATCCACCTTCGTGCTCATGGTCGACACTGTATCAGGTGCATTGCCGAGACTCCATGGATTGGCGGTAAGGTTTTGTTGCCAAAACCGGTGCGGGAGCCCACACTAGAAACACTCTGGAGTGAAGACTGAAAGGCAATCGAATGAACTGGGATTCCATACGCGTGGTGAGTTGGGATGTGGACGGCACGCTCTACAACATCCGTCGGATGAAAGAGCAGGGAGGCGCGATCTTGCTGGCATCCATCTTTCGAGGGGAGTTCATCTCTGGCTGCCGTGAGATACGGGCCCTATTCCGTTTCCGTGACCGCATGCGTGAAATCCGTCAGGCCGGGGGCGACTATTCGGTCAAGCCCGATCCCCATCTCCGCTGCCTACTCTTGGAATACTCGTCACGTTGGTGGGCACCCGCCACGGCCAGAACAGGACTTCTGAAGGGAGTGTCGGAGATGATCGCCGCATTGTCTGAACGGGGCATTCGACAGGTGGTGCTCTCTGATTACCATTCCGACGCCAAGCTACGGGTGCTGGGCGTCCATGACGCCTTCGAAAAAGTGTATGCCGCAGAAAAAATTGGGTACCTCAAGCCCTCCCAAGCCGTGTTTCAACATGTCTTTGACGACTTGGGGATCGAACCTCATGAGTTGGTTCATATCGGCGATCGAGAAGACACCGATGGAATTGGGGCGCGAGGGTCGGGAGCGACAGGGCTCATCATTGGACAGGACTTCTCAGACTTCCGATCGTTGGTAAAAACCTTGGTTGACTGACCGGCTACAACACCCGGAAATCCCAGCGAAGCCACGTAAAAAAACGGTCGTGGTTGTTGAGTCCGTAGAACAACCCAAAATCGTCACCGGGCTGATACGTCACATACCCGAGTCCCGCTTTCAGCCCATCGAGGATCTCGTAGGCCGCCTCGCCCCGAAAGAGCCATCCCCCGTTGGCCGTCCAGCCCACCATGGAGGCCGCGGCGCTCAACTGCAGGCGTTCCCGCATGAGTTGATAGGATGCGCGCAACAGGATGAGTGGGTCGGTTAAGGGCATCGCCAAATCGTCTGGTCCATCGACCAACCATCCTTTGCCGACCTCCAGCCCAATCCTCAAATCCTGAATGCCGGACCATGTCACGCCCACCATGCTGTTGACGAGCGTCGCTTCGTCCACGCCCACCGCCGGCACCAACCCAGCCAGATCGGCTGTGCTTGCTTGCTCGGGGATCTCCACGGCGAGATCGCCGGTGTTGACGGCGCGATTCACATCCACGCCCAACTCCCACTTCAAGACAAAAGCATCGAGCACCCAGGCACCGGAGTGACCCGCGGTGGTGTAACGCCGATGATCGACCGTCAAATCAACCGTATCGCTGGCGAGTAAGTCCTCAGGTTTGGGAAACGCGAAGACCCCTTGCCGATCGAGCAGAGAGGCCGCCTGGAAGCCCACGTCGATACCCTTTCCGCGATAGACCCATCGAAAAAACACCTCCTGCTGGTCCAATGAGAATCGTTCTTGTTGGTGCGTCAGTCGAAACGTCGTTTGAGACAACAGTGGCCCCAGATCTGTCTTCTCAAGCGACGACAACACCGCATCAAAGGGGCTAAAAGGCCCGCGAGGTGAGGGTTGCAGACCAAAATCGGATTCATGAACCCCCACCAACTCCAGGCGATGACTTCCCAAGAACAAGGCCAATCGCGTGGCCAACACGGGCAGACGCAGATCATCGAGATCGGCCAGACCGGGCTCCCGATTGTCCCGTGGGTTAATGATGTCTAGCGGACTGAGCGCGTCGCCTTCGCCCCACGCGATGACCTGCCGACCGACGGTCACTTGAACATTGCCCGGCGAGGCCCGCCCAAAGGCTTCGCCGCTTCGGATCAACCACTCGTATGCATCGAGCGTAGGCTGATCGTAGGTGTCCCGATCCACTTGATAGGCAGCGTCGTACTCGCCGTGGCCTTCCAGCCGAAACAGCCACATGCTTCGGGCCATCTCCAACCGCAGGTCCAGACTTTGACGGGCCTTCGCCAATGGACGCTCGCCCAGTCGCTCGGCCCAAAACCCAAAACGAGTTCGCGTGTTGCCCGTTAGTGACCACGGGGACGAACTTTCGGCGGTCGTGGGGGTGAGCTCGGGAACATCCGACTCGTCAAACTCGTCATCGTCGTCGTCGTCGCCCCACTCGGACGTGTCGTCGGACGGTGGCGTGGCGGACGCAGAGGCGCAGTATAGGGCGCACATCCCCAGCACCATCAGAACAACAACCGGTCGGCGAGCCTGTGTCACAAAATCCCCTAGAGACGGCTGGGGGCGAAGTCGGCCCGCGTCACACCCGGCTGACCATACTTGAGCTGGGTCATGTGGAGTTCCGTGGTGGATTCAGTCTTCTTGTTTCGCTTCGTCCAGGCGCGGATCCGCGTCACGACCCAAAAAGGCGTCCCGTCCGCACCTTTGAACGCTTTGTAGTCCGAGAACTTGAGGTACTTCAGCTTCTTGCCATCGCGCACCCACATCTTGGCCTGCATGGGTGCGAGGAGCCGCTTGCTGATCCAAAACTTGCTCTTCACATACCCCGTCTCACTCTTGGCTTTCTTCGTACGAGGTCGACCTTCGATGAGCCAACAGTCTTCCCCCCCCACCTCGACAGATTCTTTGAGCAAGCTCAGATCGTAATCGTCCGTGTCTTTTTGCGTCATGTCGCTGTAACTCAAATCCGTGCCCATAAACGATCCGGATTTTTCACTGCTGGCGATGCGCGTGGGTTTCTTGAGACTCGGAAGGTAGAGCCACTGATCGTCTTGTTTCGCGCCGTCTTCGAAATCGTGGGTAAGTAAGGTCGTCCCGCGAACATCCGCCGGCTTGTCAAAGCGCATCCGTTGCCAGGTGATCTTTCCATCCTTTGACTTGAGCGTACGAGTCTTGAGGACACGAGTGCGAGTACGGCCCGCAGCGTCCTCGACCACAATGGTCATCGTGGCGGTGGCTCGATTTCCTACGTCTCGATCATTCATCGCTTGCATGATCGCGACAGGATCTTTGGTGCCCGGGGGCAACGCCATGACCAGGTTCGGGAGCATCCACATCACTACAGCCAGGCCAACTCCGCCGCCTCGAATCGCGGTTCGATTCATGGTTCCACTCCTCTTCGCTTCCAAAAGAAACTGTCGCTCTCTATCCAACATCAACGGCTTCCTCCACTCATTTATTCTTGTACGCCGACCGCAAAAGAGCCGGCGCCACAACCAAATCGATCAACAACGCCATGATCACGGTCAGGCCAATCAGCATCCCAAATCGCTGCATATGCGCCATAGATGACGACAGATAGACGAAAAACCCGACGGTCAGTATCAAGGTGGTAGACACCATGGCACGTCCCGAGTGATCGAAGGAATACGCAATGGCGGCATCCACATCGCCGTTCGATTCATAATGGACGCGCCAGTGGTGAAGAAAATGAATGGTATCATCGACCGCGATCCCCAAGGCGATGGACGCAATCAACAAGTTGGCCATGTCGATGGGAATGTCCGTGGCCCCCATTAATCCCAGAATACAGACGATCGGAAGCAAATTGGGCACCATGGCGATCAAACCCAGCTTCCAACTGCGCAATGTCAGAACCATGAGCACGGAGATCACGCAAAATGCGAGCCCAAAGCTCTGCATCATGTTCCAGAGCAGCGCCGACACGGTGGTAAAAAGTGAGTAGATCGTCCCCGTTAACTGCACCGTTGCCTTTTCGGCGGGGATGAATTTCTTGGCCGCTTGCTCCACATATTTCGTGAAAGGGCCGTAGGACGTCGCTTCCATCCAACGCGTTCGCATCGTCATCAAGGTAGCCTTTTCATCCATGGAGACAATGTACTTCCGCTCGGACGGTGCCTTCATCGAGAACTGCTCAACAAACTGGCTGATCTGGGCTTGCGTATCGGGGATCCGGTAATTGTTCGAGTCGCCGGGGACCATCGCCTTGTAGGTTTCCTTCACCAGATCGACCAAGCTGATGCTGTTGCCCACCAACGTCATCTCTTTTCCGTTCGGCTGCTTGACTCGATACTCCCGCACCTTTTCCTCGAGCTTCTCCATCCCAAGAAGAATGTCCCGATCCTTGACCGTGTACCCCTCCTTGGCCCTGACCACCGCCAAGACGGACACCGTTCCGCCAACGTGTTCGTCCATGATAGTGAACGCTTCTTTGATGGAGCGGTCCCCTGGAATCCATGACAACGGATCATGCCAGACCTTCAAGAGGCTGGCGTTGTAGGCACAGACGATAAACAACACACCCGCCCCGACGAGAGTCCAGCGGCGACGGCGATTCGCGACGATTCGACTGAGTCCTGGCACACTTCCGGACAGGGCGCCAAGGGCGTGGACCATCCAACCCAAGGGGTCGAAGTGTTTCACCTCTTGGTCATCCGAGCGCAGCCCGAGAAGGCTTCGTTTGTTGAAACTCAAGATGATAGGCAACAGAACCAAAGAATTCACAAACGCCACAAAGACACCGAAGGCGGAGGCGGTCCCCATGTTTCCGATCGCGGGCACGCTGGCAAATCGAAAACTGAGCAAGCCGGCCATGGTCGTCAAACTGGTGAACAAAATGGGCAGCCCTGTCGTGGACACTGCGTAGACGATGGCGTCGTAATTGATCAGCCCTCGTTTGCGGACTTGGCGATACACCGATTGCAAGTGAACGGCGTCTGCCACCCCCACACAGACCAGGAACGCGGGCATGATGTTGGTCAGCATGGTCATGGGCATGCACAGCGAAGCCATCATGGCCAATGACCAGACCACCGCAAGCACCACGACGATGATGGGGCCAATGACCCCGATGATATGGCGAAACAACCAGAAGAGAATGATGAACTGACCAATCACAGAGAAGAGCAACATGATCCGAAGATCACGCAACATGACCCTGTTCAACGACGCCGCCAATGCTGGCATTCCCGCCACGTTTACACGAAAGCCTTCGCCGTTGTATTTGGCGATGATAGTCACAACCCGCTTGTACACCTGCGCCGAATCTTGCTCGCTCATGAAGTCTGTGCGGATCGCGATGACCGCAAAACGGCCCTCCTTGTCCACCACTTGACCCACCAACGTTGGGCTCACCAACGTGCTCGCCTTGAGCTGTGCCAATTGACTCGGCTCGGGCAATGGATCCATCAACTTGTCGACATGCAAGGTCGGGGACTCGTCCGGACCGACTTGATCACTCCATGTGTGGCGGGCGTTGATCAGCGAAACGACCTCTTCAACGATGGACCCTTCCCCCTCGAATCCAGCATCGTATGGGCCTGCGGCCTCACCAGGCGTATTTTCACTGGGATCTTCTTCGAATTCATCGTCGTCCTCGAAGTCGTCAACCGCAATGCGCTCCGTGCCCGTGACCACCGAGTTATCGGGGGCAGGGTCCGACCGACCCAGAGCCCCACACGTTCGCCGTGCGTCTCGATCGCTCTTGCGCTCGCCGAGACTGGGCACATCGATATCCAACGCCTTGAGCTCGTAGTGAACGTGTTCGAGCCGACGCAAGAAGGGGTCGGTAAACACATCGCCTTCGATCATCACCAAAAACAAGGAATCCCGACCAAACAGATCACGGGTCTCTTCCAGGACGGTCACCGTGTCGGACTCGTTGCTAAAGAAGGCCTCCATACTGTTGTCGACATAGAGCGCTGTTCGTATCTGAACGATGCTCCAAGCCGTCAGTGCGGCCATGAGCAACAACAAAACCCAACGGTACTTCAGGACGAATGTCGCCCACGCGCTAAAGAATGGGCTGGATGGCTCCTCGTAATGACCGTCGCCTTTCGCAGGATCAGGCGGGCTCGATATGGGTCCTGAATCGCTCATCACATACCTAAAGCCGGGACCTCCACGGGGCCATCTGGGGTACAGCCACAGTACCTGAACTCCAGCACCTTGACTACTGTCGTTCGAAGCCAAAACCGTGGCGGCGTCGTCGCGTTGACCACCCGCTGGAGAGCGTGCAAGAATCGACCGTGCAAGGAGTAGTTATGGCTGGACCCGCTGTTTCTCCCAGTATTCTCATCATCGACGACGAGCGAAACATTCGCGAAACGCTCGCGCTGATCCTTGAAGGTGAAGGCTATCGCACCCGTACGGTTGGCAACGCAGAAGATGGCCTGACCGCCCTGGACAACGAGCGCGCAGATTTGGTGATCTTGGACGTGCGACTTCCAGGGATGGATGGTCTCGAGGCACTGCAGGAGCTTCGTGCGCGCAACAATGATGTGGACGTCATCATGATCAGTGGTCACGCCTCCCTGAGCGACGCCGTCACGGCCTCTCAGTCCGGTGCGTTCGACTTTCTTCAAAAACCACTGGACCGGGATCGAGTCCTCATCACCGTGCGCAATGCCCTCGAGAAAGTGCAGTTACGCCTCGAAATGGAGCGATTGCGCCGCGACGGAGGCAAGCCGTTCGAAATGGTGGGGGACACCCCGATCATGCAGGCGCTCTATCGCCAAATCGAGAAGGTGGCGCCCACGAAGGGACGCGTCCTGATTACCGGGGAGAGTGGGACAGGCAAAGAGTTGATCGCACGCTCCATCCATGAGCAGAGCGCCGTGTCCCGAGGTCCTTTCGTCAAAATGAACTGTGCCGCTATCCCCAAAGACCTGATCGAAAGTGAGCTCATGGGGTACGAGCGAGGCGCCTTCTCCGGAGCGCACAACCGGAAGCGCGGTCAGTTCGAGCTGGCACACAAGGGAACGATCTTTCTCGATGAAATTGGAGACATGTCGCTGGCCGCCCAGGCCAAAGTTCTTCGTGTCGTTCAGACCGGTGAATTTACACGGGTTGGCGGGGAACAAACCCTGCATTCGGATGTTCGTGTCCTGAGCGCGACCAACAAGAATCTCAAGCAGGAAGTCGCTGACGGCAATTTTCGTGAAGATCTCTATTTCCGCCTGAATGTCATCCCGCTGCACAGTCCCCCACTGCGCGATCGTCTGGACGACATCCCCGCGTTGGTCACACGCTTCAACGAGCTCGCCTGCAAGGAAAATGGGTTTCGGACCAAAGAGATCGATCCCGCCGTCATTCAGTCGCTGCTGCGATATGGTTGGCCCGGCAACGTCCGAGAGCTGAAGAATGTGGTCGAACGAATGGTGATCATGGGCGAAGAACGGATTGTACCGCGGGACATTCCACGGGATTTGGTCACCGACGGAGGTGCACCAAGTATTCCCGCGGGCACCAACAAAACACTCCGTGAGTTCCGCAACGACATGGAGCGCGAATACATCCTGTTCAAACTGCATGAACTCGACTGGAATGTCTCCAAAGCAGCACAAGTGCTAGGGATTGAGCGGACGAACCTCCACAAGAAGATGAAGAGCCTCGACATCCATCGAGACTAGTCCTGGTGCCTCAAATCGGCTTGTTCAGCACTCGTCGACTGAGGAAGACGCCGCCAGGGCAAATCGATGGAAGTACTGAATGGCGCTGATGATGGAGAACAACATGGCGCCCGCCAAGAGGAGCATGCCCGTTCGATTGAAGTTGATGGTCGTGGAGACAAAACCGTAATCGATCTCGTATTCGTAGTGGACGAGCACTCCCACCAATCCACACAACTGAAAGGCCGTCTTCCATTTGCCGGCTTGGGCCACATTGACCGTCAACCCTTCGCCCGATGCGATCGCTCTGAGCGAGATGATGCTCAACTCGCGGGACAGAAGCAAAATGACAAACCATGCAGGAACACGATTCAAATGGACCATCATCACCAAACAAGCCAACACAATGAGCTTGTCGGCCAGCGGATCCATGAACTTGCCAACCGTTGTCGACATGTCGAAGTTGCGGGCGACCCATCCGTCAAAGAAATCCGTGGCTGCCGCCACGCCAAAGATCACCGTCGCAACAAAGGAATACACACGATAGGAAAAATCGTTGGCCGTCGGGTCGGCCCCCGGCTCGCACCGATAGAGCAGATAGACCACCACCGGAATCATGGCGACCCGGAAGTACGTCAGAAAGTTCGGGATATTCCAAAGTTCCGCGCGCAAGTCGAGATTCTTCTCTCGTCTCTTTCGGCGAAACAAACGGGGCCGTCGTTCAGACATTGGGCCGAAGTATAACGAAATCAGAGGGAGATGCTACCGCTCACTGGAACGATATCGATAATAGTGGGTCAAGACTTTGCGAACGTAACGCTCCGTGGCCTTGTAGGGAATTCCGTCGAAGCGCTTCACGGCGCCAGGTCCTGCGTGGTAACCGGCCAAAATCAACCGCGCATCCCCTTCAAATTGATTGGCCAGCTGACGCAAATACTTGGTGCCATTCATGATGTTCTGGGTGGGATCAAACGAATCGGTCACGCCCAAAGACTTGGCCGTACCGAGCATCAACTGCATCAAGCCTTCGGCGCCAGCGCTGCTCACCGCATGGGGGTGGAAATCCGACTCCACCCGAATGACCGCTCGAATCATGTCGGCGGGTACGCGGTATTGCTTGGATGCCTTCTGAATGATGGGCTCGTACACCGACGCATCACCCGCCGGTGCGCGATACGTTTTCTTGGGGCCGTCCGTACGAGGGCGACGACGTGTGGCGGTGGGCACGGTGGATCGCTTGGACGAACAGTCAGGCTTCAGGGATTTTTTCGCACCGATTGTAAAGTTTCGGCGACAACGCCATCCCGACTTCGCATATTTGCACACCGTCGCGTCATTCGCGAGCAAGGGAATGTCCTCACCCTTTTTCGTGCACCGAAAAATGTCCGCACGAGCCGGTAGGGCCACGGAGAGCAAAAGGAGAGCAATGGCAATCGATCGAAACATCGCGTTCAAATCCTATCAGAGAAGTGGCCAACGGCAAGTTGTCTGGCTATTTCAGTCCACGACCTGTCCGTGATTCATCGCTTTACACGCTACGGTCCAAAGTGCTAGCCAAGAGGTTATGGACGAGCGATTCGACGCATTGGTGTTGGGGAGTGGCCTGTCGGGCTTGAGCTACGCGCTGGAGGTGGCCAACTACGGTACTGTGGCCGTGGTGACCAAGCGAACACTCGAGGAGTCCAACACCAACTACGCCCAAGGCGGCATCGCCGCGGTGGTCACCGGCGAAGACAGCTTCGACGACCACATCGAAAACACCATGGTCGCCGGCGACGGACTCAACAACCGAGCGATCGTGTCCATGTGCGTAAAAGAGGGACCGGAAGCCATCCGCCGTTTGCAGGCGTATGGCATCGAGTTCGAAGCCAACTTGGGCCGTGAAGGGGGACACACCCAACGGCGCGTTCTTCACGCCGGAGACATCACCGGCCGTGCGATTCAGGACGCGCTCATCGAACGAGCGAGCAATCACCCCAACATCACCCTCTTCTCGCATCACTCCGGCCTGGATCTCATTCGCCGCCAGAAACTCGTCCAAGACGGTCAGCCCAACCGGATCCTAGGGGCGTACGTGCTGGACGAGTCCACGGGCAACGTACGGACCTTTGGGGCCAACGTGGTCACCCTGGCCACCGGAGGCGCCGGCAAAGTGTATTTGTACACGTCCAATCCAGACGTGGCCACCGGTGACGGGGTCGCCATGGCGTGGAGAGCCCGTGCCAAAGTGGCCAATATGGAGTTCTTTCAATTCCATCCCACCTGCCTCTATCACCCGAGCGCAAAGTCGTTTCTCATCAGTGAAGCGCTGCGTGGCGAAGGCGGTATCTTGCGACGCATAGACGGCGAGCCTTTCATGGACCGCATTCACCCCTTGGGGAGCCTGGCTCCTCGGGACGTTGTCGCGCGCGCTATCGACGTGGAGCTCAAACGCACAGGCGACGACTCCGTGCTGCTGGATCTGACCGGGTTGGACGCCTCGTTCTTGGAAGACCGTTTCCCGACGATCTTGGGGCGATGCGGTGAGTTGGGTATCGATTTCCGCACCACACCCATCCCCGTGGTCCCAGCCGCCCATTATCAATGCGGTGGGGTCGTCACCGACCAGGATGGACAGACCTCTGTACCCGGCCTCTACGCGGTGGGGGAAGTGGCCTGCACGGGACTGCATGGTGCCAATCGGCTGGCGTCCAACTCCTTGCTCGAGTGCGCCGTCATGGCCCACAGAGCCGCGCTAGCGAGCCAGGACGCGATGAAAAAACGCCTGGAAACTATCGATCTCGCCACGTGGTCTCCGGGCTACGCAGAACCGGGTGATGAAGCCGTGGTCGTCAGCCACAGTTGGGACGAGATCCGACGCACCATGTGGAACTACGTGGGCATCGTTCGCTCCAACAAACGTCTTCATCGGGCACGCCGACGGTTGTCCTTGCTCATCAGCGAGATTCACGAGGACTGGTGGCGATTTCACGTCACACGCGACAGCATTGAGCTGCGAAACATCGCCTGCGTTGCCAATCTCATCGTGGAGGGGGCGCTTCGACGCCAAGAGAGCCGCGGTCTTCATTACAACCTGGACTTCCCCCACAAAGACGACGAGGAATGGAGACGGGACACGGTGCTGTGGCGGGGTAGTGAGTAGATTAGAGCTTATTGATCCAGATCGGTGCGGTCCACGCCATTCGGTTGGCATCCACCTCAAAGACCTCTAGATACACCACGTGCTCACCAGGCGCGGAGAGGGACATGGGAATGGTAAACCACTGATCGGCGACAACGCCCGCAACTTGTTGGCGCTCTTGCAATCCATCTTCGCTGCGAACACGTCCTCGATACACACGGACCTCATAGGCCCCATAATAATCCGGATCGTGCAGGTGAATGTTGAGGCTCACGTCGCCCGTCAAGGTCGTATGCTGCCCACCCATGGGAATGCGACCGTCCGCATAGAATCGGATGGTCAGGTTTTCGTCTTCGCTCGCATACACCGCTCGCCGGTCCATCGCGTCCAGTACAGTGGCTTCACTCAATGAAGAAGCGATGACAGCGGTTCGACTGCTGTGCCCAGTTCCCCAGTTGGCAAAGTGGTTATCGTGCGGGGCGGTCGGTGCCAGACGGAAGCCATTCATCAAATAATAATCCCAATCCGAATGCACCCGCGTGAAACGCTCCACACCGCCTGCCCCGTCATCCATCAAGCTGGGGTTTTGCCGGTTGCGGTGGGCGATCTCTTTTCCCCGGCCCACGGTCACTTCCATCAACCGTGCATAGGGCCTAGCGCTCTTCTCGATATTCGTCAGTGTGGCGGCCACGATGCTTCTGTCCGGCAAATCGACACCGGAGATCCATCGGTCTCGCACCTGAGACAGGGGGGGAAAGTCATCGAGGCCAATGTCATTGAACTTCTTGGTCCGCTGGCTGTTCTTGGGGATTGTGGACAGATCCACCTCGAAAATCTGGTCCCAGTTGCCGGTCAAGATGTCCGTGGAATAGCGACGAAATGTCCGGGGGTGATTGAACTGCAGAAGCGGCCTGTCTCCCTCAGCGCGTCGCCGAGGCAGATAGTCATCATACAATTGGTCGAATCGCCCTCGCTCGATCTTGCTCAACTCCGAGCTACCGAAGATGTTCACATGGTTGCCCGTGGAGTTGGTGCTCCACTCCATGGCGGGGATGGCCACAAAAGCCCCCCACGACTCGGACGTGACGTGGGCCGACACATCCATCAACTCGTCGAACCCATTATGGCTCATGTTGGGGATGGAGGGCGTATCTTCTGGTTTTTCGTCCTGGCAGTGTGGCGAGAGGGCCATGAAGTCCATCTTGCCTTGATCCCGAGCGTACTCATAGGCGTACCGCGCTCCATCGTGGGTGCCAAGAATGGACACCTGTTCGCCGTTGTCATCCACGTGAATCATCTGGCCATCATCCATCAATCCATGATCGTCGTGGGACTCATAGTGGGCATGCAAGTTCCCAAAAAACACGTGCGTCTGTGCGGCGTCCTGCTGGGCCGCGCTGAGGCCAAAGTCCAACGAATCGGCGGTGAGTGACCACACCCACAGTCGCTCGTACATTGCCGTAAAGGGCTCGAGCACGCGGGGATCCGTGAAACGCACATAATTCTCGTAGTTGTTGAAGAAGGCGCTCCCCGACCAATTTCCGGATCCATTCACGAGAAGCGTATCATCGACGATGACCAGTTTATGGTGCATGAGCTGATACAAATCAGCGTTGGTTTGCTTAAAGCGGATTTGCGCACCGGCGGCGAGCAATCGGTTCCACGCGGTGCCGGACATCTCTCCGCGATCCTGTGCATTGATCATCACCCGCACGGCGATGCCGCGTTCGGCGGACTTGGCCAACTCTTTGATCAGATCCGAAAAGAGCATGTGATGCATGGCCACGTCTACCGTGCTTTCCGCAGAGCGGATGGCGTCTTTGATCATCTTGAGGGCAGGCGTCCCGGGCGTGAAGCTCGCTTCGCCATTGGAGCACGAAGCGGCCTGATCGATACGGTCATTCCAAATGACGTCGAAGTGGCAACGGAACCCTTCCAAGATGGGATCCGAACGCAGTCCCTGTAGGACAATGGTGTTTTCCTCGTTGATGGATGTCCCCGTGGACGACCAATTGTTGCTGCCGGTCAGCAAGGTCGACTCATCGACAACCATGAACTTGGCGTGCTGCAATCCGTCATAGTCGCCCGACTCAACATGCCGTCCCGAGCGAAACTGCACATCAACACCAACATCACGAAAGCGAGTGGACACAATGTTGCCTTGCG
>Ga0114996_10000669_pt1 | contig 48045 bp, 45 predicted proteins | sample ArcticOcean_MG_C_4_FD_87039 | JGI IMG/M metagenome (GOLD analysis project Ga0114996, IMG submission 87039) | Marine microbial communities from western Arctic Ocean - ArcticOcean_MG_CB4_134 | ecosystem: Environmental > Aquatic > Marine > Oceanic | place: Arctic Ocean: Canada Basin | collected... | reverse complement strand
TTGATGTCGGTAGCCAAGTTGAAAACGGTGTGTCCTTTACCAACACGGCCACCGTTGAAAGCAACGAAAACGAACTCGTTCCTGGAGACAACACCGTTTCCGAGACCACGGATGTCGTTCGCGCAGCCGATCTTGAAGTGACAAAGTCAGATGACAGCGACCCCATAGTCCCGGGCGGGACGCTCACCTACACTATCGTCGTGACCAACAATGGCCCCTCGGACGCTTCCGATGTAGTCCTCATTGACACGCTACCAGCCGGTGTCGAGTATGTCAGTCACACCACGCCAGCCGGGGTGACTTGCACGGTTACAGGCGCAGTCATCTGCACGAAAGCAAATATGGATGCCGGTCATTCCAACACAATGACCATCACAGTGGAAGTGGTAGCAGATGCTGGCTCAACACTCACCAACACGGCCACCGTCGACGCCAACGAGAACGACCCCGACACTGGCAACAACACCGTGACCGAGGATACGGCGGTGGAAGCGCCGGGACCCGAAGTGTCGATCTCAGAGGAAATCCTGGCTGTGCTTGGCGGCACGGTCAACGTACCCATTAACTTTGCGGGTAACGGGCATGAAATCACCGCAGCGACGTTCTCGGTCGATTTCGACGAGGTTTGTCTTACGTACAGCTCTACAGTGTGGTCGCTGCCGACTGGGTTCAACCCGGCGGCCTTGTTCAATGGGATTGACATCGATGGTGAGTTGGACATCGCCATATTCCAAGTAGCGATGGAGCTTATTCCGATTCCAGACGGTGCAATCGGCACGATGACGTTTACAACTATCTGCGATCCTGCCCCGAGTCCACAACGAATAGCGCCGGTTGCCTTCTCGACGGATCCTTTTGCAACATTCTCTGACGCCGACTCAAATGACGTTCCAGGAACTACAAAAGATGGCTCAGTCCTGATCTTGGGCGGAATTCGCGGCGACTGCAACGGTGACGGACCTCAGCGTGTAGCGAACGGCCAAGCCCCCGTCACGGCAGCCGACCTTCAGGCAGTGATATCAGAGATATTTGACGGAGACGGCGATTTGGCCATCAATACTCCTGGCGGAACGTTCGCGGGAAACCCAATCGGTTGCGACGCTAACGCCGACCCCAACTCCAAAATCACGGCTGCTGACCTACAGTGCATAATCACGATCATCTTTGGCGGCGTGTGCGGTGGTACAAGCTCCGTGAGCGCCGTCATTGACATCGACGTGGAACCAGCGCCACTCGCACTTGCCGGACAGATTGGCGTGTCCAACCGACGTCAGCTGGCCGTCATCCAACCTCAATCTGAAAAACACGAAGCAACCTGATAAGGCATCGAAGTTACTCGACAGATAAAGTATCTGAGAGTACCATTGATCGCTGGGAGCACAGTTCCAGGCGCAGTTACGGAGGGAAACCCAATGGAGAGTATGAACGTGAAGGTATTAACCAAGCGCAGCAGAACGGTGTTGACAGTTCTGCTGCTCGCCGTCGCTATGCTAGGCTCGATCCACGGGGTATCTGCTCAGAACCCTGGAGCCGAGCTCGATATTCCTGACGTTATTACGGCAGATCCGAACGGTCAGGTTACTGTCCCGATCAACTTCATTTCAAACGGGAATGAAATCACCGCAGCAGCGTTCTCGGTCGATTTCGACGAGGTTTGTCTTACGTACAGCTCTACAGTGTGGTCGCTGCCGACTGGGTTCAACCCGACGGCCATGTTCGATCCGGATGACATCGATGGTGAGTTGGACATCGTCATATTCCAAGTATCGCTCGCGCCTAGTCCGATGCCAGACGGCACGATCGCAACAATAACGTTCACTGCGTGCAACGCTACCACTCCGAACGTCGTGATCGCTCCGATCGGCTTTTCTACGGATCCGATCGCGACCTTCACCGACGCCAATAGCCAAGATGTCCCTGGGACGGCCGATGGCGGCAAAGTAGTCGTCGTTCCAGCTGGCGTCGTCTTCAACGCCGACCTCGCAGTCACCAAAGTTGACAAAACCGACCCCGTCCGCGCTGGCGGTACGATCACCTACACAGTGACCGTAACGAACAACGGGCCGTTGGATGCCACGAACGTTACGCTTGTCGACGACCTACCTGCTGAGGCTACCTTTGTTAGTTCCAGTCCGGGAGTGCCTACCTGTACCCTTGTGGGCGCTCAACTGACTTGTGATCTAGGCACAATTACGAATGGTGGCTCGGCAGATGTTGTTATCGTCCTTTCGACGACTAATCCTACTGACGCCACACTGACGAACACCGCGACTGTTTCCTCCAGTGGAGACATCCCAGACGACACGCCTGCCAACAACACGGTGTCGATCACGACGACCGTCACGACCTCTGAAAATGTACCGAGCCTGAGCGAGTGGGGACTCATTGGTATGGCAGGTCTACTGGTAGTCGTGTTTACCTGGCGAATGGGCCTGGTTCGCCGCCGCGTGACGCGACAGGTTATCCGCAAGGACTAACAACGCCGAGACAACTTTGCACTGGAGTTTTTGAAGGGGCATCCATTGGGTGCCCCTTCTGCTATCCTGTCGCCAGTCGGATGGGCTCTTCGAGGAATATGAAGACTGACTCTCAATTACTGGGTGCAATAGAAGCTGGCGGCAACAAGTTCATCTGCGCCGTCGGTACCGGGCCGCACGACGTCCGCGACCGCGTTTGCATCCCAACGACAACGCCGAAGGAGACTCTCGTGAAGGTCATCGACTTCTTCCAATCGCGTCATCGCAAAGCGCCCCTGGTCGCCATGGGGATCGGCTCATTCGGCCCCCTTGACCTGCAACGCGATTCTCCGACCTACGGATACATTACTTCCACTCCGAAACCCGGTTGGGACGATACCGACGTGCTTGGGCCAATACGCGATGCCATCAACGTGCCTATCGCGTTTGACACTGACGTAAACGCGTCGGCGCTTGGCGAACACCGATCGGGAGTGGGGGTCGGCCTCCACAGTCTTGTCTACGTCACCGTCGGCACGGGCATCGGCGGCGGCGCTATCCTCGACGGACATCCGATTCACGGTGCTACTCATCCAGAAATGGGCCACATTCGGATTCCTCATGACAGGGCATCTGATTCTTTCGCAGGAAACTGCCCTTATCACGGAGACTGCTTTGAGGGATTGGCCAGCGGCCCTGCCATCGAAGCCCGCTGGGGTCGGCGAGCCGAGTCACTCCCTGAACATCATCCAGCATGGGCTCTCGAAGCCGAATATCTGGCCGTCGCTATGGCGAATATTGCGGTAACATTATCGCCCCAGCGTATAATCTTGGGCGGTGGAGTCATGAAGCAGCGTCAGCTCTTTCCGATGATCCGCAGGCGCCTTGTCGAAGCTCTAAACGGCTACGCTGTCACTCAGGACAGCATAAACGAATTTATCGTGCCGCCGGCGCGCGAAGATGATTCAGGCATTGCCGGTGCATTTGCATTGGCACAAGACATACTCGACAGCAAGCAGGAGGCGACATGACAAATCTACCAACAGCAATACTCGGAAAGACAGGTATTGAGGTCACGCGTCTGGGATACGGTGCCGGTCACCGCAAGCCCATGACCGAGCAGGAGAACCAGGCGATGGTACGGCGCGTCGTCGATTCAGGCATCAAGCTGATCGACACCGCCAACGACTATGGCAACAGCGAGGAGATGATTGGCCTCGCCATCGCCGACCGCTATTCGGAGCTTACTGTCTCGACCAAGTGCGGCTGCTCTCCCAGCGGACATATCTGGACACGCGACAACCTATTTCGTGGACTGCACGAAAGTCTTGATCGTCTCAAGACCGACTGCATCGATGTGATGCAGTTCCACGGCGGAACCGTTCAAGACTTCACGCGAGACGGAAGCGTCGAAGCATTACAAGAAATGCGGGAGCAGGGACTCGTCAAATGGATTGGGGCGTCCACGAACTTGCCCGATTTACCGACCTTCATCGAGTGGGACGTGTTCGACATTTTCCAACTCCCCTACTCTGCCCTCGACCGTACGCACGAGGACTGGATCACGAAGGCCGCTGAGGCCGGAGCAGGTATTCTCATTCGGGGCGGCGTTGCGCTTGGTGAGCCGAACGTCGGCAAAGGGAGCGAGGCCGAATGGCAAAAGTTCGAGGAGGCGAGTCTCGACGAGCTTCGTGAAGATGGCGAGAGCCGCACCGCCTTCGTGCTCCGCTTCGTCCTGACTCACCCATTCACGCACAGCAATCTCGTTGGGACGACCAGTCCTAAGCACTTGCACGAGAACATTGAGGCCATGCTGCGGGGCCCATTGTCCTCTGACGTATATGCCGAGGCGAAGCGGCGTCTTGATGGTGTGGGCGTCACCGCAACGCCAGTCTAAACTTCAGTTGGACTGCGAGTCCTTCTCGATTTCTTGGCTCATCGTCTCCAACTCTTTCCGCAGGCGCTTGCGCATCATGGGCCGGAAGAACACGCCGCCGACGGTGAACATGAAAGCGGTAATAGCCCCATCTGAGCCAGCCATCATGTCGTGGGTAACCTTCGTACCACCGTTCACTGATTCAATCGTAATGGTGCCCTGATACGGAAACCGGCCCGCAGTGCTCTTCGTGGCGAATTTCGAAAGGGGCTCGGAGGCGGTAACTTCGTACTCCAGATCATGTATCTTTCCGGCGTACTGGTAGTGGCTCGTGAACGCCGAGCCGACTCCGTGCTCGTCGTCCTAGGCCCACTTTGGCTCCTTGACTCCCTCGACCCACCTACCCATATTCTCTACGTTCGAGACGAACTCCCAAACTGCCTCAATCGGATGGGCCATCACATAGTCAGCCGACATTCCCAGCCATTTCATATCATGCTCCTCCGCCGAGTTTACGGTCGAGATTGAATGCCGCACTAATAAGAGATAGATGCGTGAACGCCTGCGGGAAGTTGCCCATAGCTTCGCCCGTTGGGCCGATCTGCTCGGCAAACAGCCCGACATGGTTGGAGTAAGCCAGCATCCGCTCGAAGAAGAACCGTGCTTCGTCAAGCCTACCCGCGCGGGTCAGCGCTTCGACCAGCCAGAATGAGCAAATCGAGAAACTCCCCTCCTCTTCTCCACCGAATCCGTCGACCGTCTCGTCCACGTCGTAGCGGTTCACCAGTCCATCGCTCGTAAGGTCTTGCAGGACCGCGTCGATGGTCGAGAGCATCCTCGGGTCCGTCGGCGAGATGAAGAAGGTCATTGGAAGCATCAGATTTGCCGCATCGAGCACGTCGGAGCCGAAAGACTGCACGAAGGCCTGACGCTCGGAGTTCCAGCCCTGCTCCATAATAGCTTCGTAGATCGCGTCGCGCTGTTCGAGCCATAGCTGTCGATTAGCAGGAAGAGACCGCTTGTCAGCAAGCCGCAAGCCTCGATCAAGGGCCACCCAGCACATCAGCTTGGAGTAGACGAACTGCTGCTGACCACCGCGCACCTCCCAGATGCCTTCGTCCGGCAGCGTCCAATTATGTGCTACCCAGTCGATCATCTTTCGCAAATGCCGCCACAGGTCGTAGGAGATCGGCTCTCCATACTTGTTGTACAGGTACACCGAGTCCATCAACTCCCCGAAGATATCGAGTTGGAGCTGGTGATGGGCGTTGTTTCCAATCCGCACCGGCTTGGAGCCGCGATACCCGTCAAGATGGTCGAGCGTCTCTTCGTGTATGGTATGCCGCCCATCAAGGCGATACATAATCTCCGGCCTGCCGTCTTCGGTCAGCTCGGCCGCGCGGGCCTCGATCCATTGCATGAATTTGCCCGCCTCTTCTGTCATGCCGACCCGCATGAAGGCGTAGATGGTGAAGGCCGCGTCGCGTAACCAGGTATAGCGGTAGTCCCAGTTGCGGGTGCCGCCGATGGTTTCCGGCAGGCTGCACGTCGGCGCTGCGACTATCGCGCCCGTTGGAGCGAATGTGAGTAATTTCAGGGCCAAGACAGATCGGTAGACCATCTCTCGCCAGCGGCCCTTATAGGTACACTTCGAGAGCCAGTCTCGCCAATACTTGATCGTCTGGTCGAGTAGCACCTGGCTGTACTCTTCACCCAGAGCAATTGAGTCGCCGTCCCTTTCCCCCAGGTATCCCAGCGCAAAGCACATTTTCTCGCCGGCAGCGAGGTCGAATTCCGCAGTAATACCGGTCTCGCTTATACTGTACGGACACGGAACGGAAAGACCGAGTTTCGTCCCGTCGCTCCCTTCGAATACGACACCTGTCTCCGTCGGAAGTATTCGGTGGGAGGCCCTTGCGTAGTCGAATCCCGGAAAGCATTCGAGCCGAAGCCGGACGTGACCGCGCACGGCTGCGACCCGGCGGACGATCATCGGCGAGTGGGGGCGGCCCTTCTTACCTGGAACGCCATCCAAAGGCATGAAGTCTTCCATGACCGCCACCCCTTCATCGTCGGAGAAATAGGTCACGAGGACATTGGTATCGGGATGGTACATCTGTCTCGTCATGCCGTCCGCGACTGACGAGATTTTGAAATACCCGCCCTTCTTATCGTCCAGAATCGAGCCGAATACGCTCCCCGAATCGAAATACGGCAGACAGGTCCAGTCTATGGAGCCATCGGTGCCCACGAGCGCGACGGTGTGGAGATCGCCGATAACTCCGTAATCCTCAATTGGCTTGTAAGTCATGTTGTCCTTAAGTAAGTCGCACGCGCGTTTGTGCTCCGCGGCGCACACATCATTATATATACCGATCGGTGACCCGACCATTTCTAGCAAGTTCAGAACTTGAGGCCACACCAACTTCAAATAGGCGCTAACCACGATGGGGTCTTCCGCACAGTGAGCTAACCTGAGTAAAGACGCAATCGGACCCGCGCCACAGACAAGGGGACGGGTACTTTGGAAAGCACCGCCACACATATTCTGCTCGTGGACGACGACGAGGAAGACCTGCTTATCGCGCGTGAGCTGCTCGCGGAGATTGCGGGGCGCACCTACGAACTCGACTGGGCCACAGACTTCGATGGGGCCATCGAGGCCGCAGCCGCCCGCGAGTACGATGTATTCCTCATCGACTATACGCTTGGCGACCGAACCGGCCTTGATTTACTTCGCGATTTCATCCACTCTGGCTACTCGACTCCGACGATCCTCCTAACAGGCGTTTCGGACATGAACGTTGACCTTGACGCGATGAGGGCGGGTGCTGCCGACTATCTGATTAAAGGACAAATCGACGCCGACATGCTGGAACGCTCAATCCGCTATGCCGTCGAGCGGAGCCGGACGATGAAGGAGCAGGAGAGGCTCGAACAGCAACTCGTCCAGGCTCAGAGGATGGAGGCGGTCGGTCAGCTCGCCGGAGGAATCGCACACGACTTCAACAACCTTCTTACGGCCATCATTGGATACGCCGAGTTGGGTGCGAAGTCAGTAGAGGGCGTGGCGCGGGTCGAGAATTACTTTGAGGAGATACAGAAGTCGGGTAATCGTGCTGCCAGCCTTACTCGCCAATTGTTGGTATTCTCGCGACAAGATGTCGTCGACCAGCAACCGACCAATCTCAACGACTTGATCTTGAATACCCACTCGATGCTCCATCGTACCATCGGGCCAGACATCGAGATCGAGACGATGGGCGAAATGGACTTGGGAATCGTCGACGTGGACACTAATCAAGTTGAGCAAGTGCTTGTGAGTCTTGCAATCAACTCCCGCGACGCGATGCCGAACGGAGGCAAGATCATTTTCGAGACCAGCAACGTTTGGCTCGACGACACCTACGTGGCTCGGCACCCAGACGTTGCTCAGGGCGAACACGTCATGTTGGCCGTCAGTGACAACGGTATGGGCATGACAGTTGAGGTGCAGGAGCGCATCTTCGAGCCGTTTTTCACAACAAAGGAGCCGGGCAAGGGCACCGGCCTTGGACTCTCGACGTGCTACGGTGTCGTCAAGCAAAACGGCGGACACATTACGTCGTACAGTGAGCCTGGAATCGGTACCACCTTTAGAATGTACTTCCCAAGGGTTGATGATCCGGTGGATTCCTCGGAACACGCCCGCTACATGGATGTAACATCGGAGGGGAACGAACGGGTGCTGCTTGTGGACGACGAGTCCTCCATCCGAGAGATGGCAGCCACCGTGCTGAGAGACTACGGGTATACGGTACTGGAAGCAGAAAACGGCAGCGAGGCCCTTCGAGTCATCCACAATGCCGACGATGGAAAGATTGATCTGCTTCTGACCGACGTAATCATGCCGAAAATGGGTGGAGAAGAACTGGCGGAGAAGGTTACGGAGATCGACCGAGGCACCAAGGTGCTATACACCTCAGGTTTTACCAACGGCTTCCTGAACAACGACCCTGATTCGGACCGAAGGCGTCAGTTTCTCTCGAAACCGTTCACACCCGAGTCGCTGGCGCGCCGCGTCCGCAATCTGATCGACTCGTAGGCGCTCCCGATTCCGTCACACCTCGACCACGGTATTTTCAACATAGCCAACGCCTTCCAAGGATATCCGAACAACGTCGCCTGGCTGCATCGGCTCCTCGCCACCGGCGACACAGCCACCTGTGTAGTAGACGACCACGTCTGGCGGCGAGTCGTGCTCGACCGACCAGTTGACAATGTCTTCAGGCGACCGGCGCAGGGATGTAATGTTGGACTTGCGCAAAATCTCCTTACCAGCGCGCGTAACCACGAGTTCTATTTCCAGTGATGTGGGATCCGAGATAGTCTCTGGCGTGGCGATGCAGGGCCCGAGGGAGGCGCATCCGCTGAACACCTTGCTCGGAATCGACCACCAAAGGGTGTTGGTCATTAGCCCGCCGGCGACTTCGTTGCCCGTGCTATACCCGACGATCTTGCCCTTGTACACCACGAGGACTAGCTCGCCCTCGGCGACGGTCTTCTCGGTGTCCGCTCGAACGCCGACAGAATCAAATGGCCCGGACAAACGGCTGGCTGTCCCCTTGTAAAGTACTGCTGGTCGATCGCCGTTGTGGGCTATTCGAGTCATCTCTGGCAATGCATTGAGCGCTTCGTCCGGAATCAGGTAGTTGCCGGGCCCGCCGGCCCACATCTCGTCCGGCTCGATTGGGCTGACCAGTCTCGCCTCGCCGGTGCTACTCTTCGACCAATCAATGAGTTCCGATAGGCCGTACCCAGTGCCTTCACCTTGAGAGAGAATATGCCTTGCGATGTCATCGACTGACTGTCCACCGATGTGGCTCGTCCGAAGCAGGTCGTCAAAACTGCGGACTTCATCGTTGATGGAAGTCAGTGAAGTCAACTGGCCTTCGTTCTTCTCGGCCAGCACCTGAAAGTCGCCCATTCGGTCGCGAATTCGGTAATACCGCATGTTTGGCTTTATTCCTTTCGGCTCTAATAAGCAACATGGGCAGACCGTAGTGGTCTGCCCATGAATTTTCTACTTAGTAGCAGGGCTACCCCTACTCTTCCTTTAGCGAACGTCTATTCGCTAGATGCTACAGCTAACCTTGCGCAGCCTTGTTCAAATCGGCGCCGGCTGTGAACCCGACTCGCTTGTGGGCTGGCACGGTAATCAACTGACCGGCCTGGCCGCCTCGAATAGGCTTGACCTTACGGGCCTTAACCTCCCGAACAGAGAATGAACCGAAACCTGTGAGTACGACTTTGTCACCATCGGCCAAGGCTTCGTGAATCGTCGTCAAAACTGCATTCAGGACGCGCTCTCCCTCTGCCTTAGATCCACCCAACTTGCCTGCGACCTGTGCGGCAATATCACTTTTACGAAGATCTGCCATTGACTGCCGTCCTCCTTGCAAAATTCAATACTGGTCATGGCAAGGCCGAGCGCCGTTGCCGCCTTCGCACCGGATGGTATTGGGATTGAGGTAGTCTGTCAACCCCTTCACAAAGAAACTTCGTGGATTCCGCCCAAGGCCATAGTTAATACCCGGCGTCCTGGCTAACTGCGCAGCGTCACGATGCGTTCTAAGCCAATAGGTGGGCGTACGGAACTATGTATCTCGACGCCAGTTTTGGCATCTGATTTAGCAAACGCAGCACTGCAATTGCCGTTTTTGAGATAGGGCGTGGTCTGACCCGCTCACAAGCTAGTATACTGAGATTAGGCGATTCGAAGAGTCCTTACTGCCTATCCCAACGGCGTCATTCTTAAAAGGCGTGATCCTTCACAGTGATCCATCGCACACCGTTCCCGTACGGAAAACCGTCATTCGCTCATCAGACGGCTAGCGCATCCGCCCCCGCCGCTGCCCCAGACCGCCGCGATCGGTCCCGGCCCAGACCCTCGATGCTGCTCGTCCTTGTCGGCGTGCTGCTAGGATTTGGCGCTGCGTGGTTCCTGTTTGACTCCGACTGGGGAATCGACCCGAACCTGCCGCCGTTGTACGACGAGAGCGTCGTCAAGTCGGTGTTCGATAAGTCGGTTCCGGCAGTCGTCGAAATACGAACGATTATCCGAGTGGGCAGGAGGATAGGTCAGGGCTCCGGATCCGGCTTCTTCGTCGACGACCGGGGGCACATTATCACCAACAACCACGTCGTAGACGATGCGACAGAGATCACGGTACGCCTCCAGGACGGACGAGTTCTGACAGCGGAGAAGCTCGGCACGTCCAGGCACGACGACCTCGCCGTGTTGAGGGTCGACCCAGAGGAAACCAAAGGAATAGAACCGCTGCCGTTCGCGAATTCTGACGACATATCTCCTGGTGAGATGGCGATCGCCATCGGGAGTCCCTTCGAGAACTTTAACTCGGTCAGCGTCGGTGTCGTTAGCGGCATCGGACGGACAGGTCCGGAAAATACCATCGGCCTCGGCAGTACGCGCCCGCTCGCGGACATGATCCAGACCGACGCTGCTCTCAATCCCGGTAACTCCGGCGGGCCGCTGTTAAACGTGCAGGGAGAGGTGATCGGCGTCAATTCGTCCGTCCAGATTGTGAACGGCGTCCAGATCGGTGTCGGATTCGCCGTAGCTAGCAATACGGTCCAGCAAATTCTCGACAACTTGAAGCAGCCCGGTGAGTTCACACGACCTTGGATTGGTTTTTCCGGGGATGACGTAGAAGACCTTCGAGCGCAGGCCCGTCAGCTTGCCGCCGACACCGGAATATACGTCACTCATGTCTGCAACGGGGGCCCCGCAGCCACGGCAGGTGTACGAGACGATTGGCTTGCGATTGTCAGGACGAACCAGATCAGCGGTCGTGGCGACATTATCACTGGGGTCGACGGGAAGCCGGTGAGCAGTATGGCGGATCTCCTCTCGTACGTGAACGAGTTAGACGTAGGCGACCAGATCACACTAAACCTCATTCGCAACGGGAGTCCGACCACCGCCGATGTGACACTGGCCGAATGGGAAGAGAACTGCAACTAACGACGCGACTCCGGCGTCGGTCTGTTCGGGACGGTTGTCGTACCCTGGAAATAGACCCGCCTGATGATATGATCTCCCTATCCGACTTCCTTTCAATCCACTCAGCTTAAGGACGTACTCATGCCATCGAAACAGACCGCGGACGTAGTCATCATTGGAGGCGGACTGGCCGGAATCGCCACGGCCTACTACCTGACCCGCGACGGGGTCTCATGCACAGTCGTTGAGCGGGACTACGTCGCCAGCCACGCATCAGGGTTCGCATACGGCGGCATCGGCCACCTTGGCCGCACCGGTAGTCCGGGGCCTAATCACCACGTCGCTGCACTCAGCGCGCGCCTGCATACCGAGTTGAAAGACACTTTGCCCGGCGAGACTGGCATCGACGTTGAATATCGCAACAAGCCGGTAATTTCATTGGCCTTCACCGATGAGGAAGCCTACGAGGCGAGGCTCAATATGGACTGGCAGCAACGAGAGTTACGCACTCCGACACGCTGGGCGGACATCGAGGAGGCAATAGAGATAGAGCCACGTGTAAACCCGGCAGCGATTGGCGCGGTTGTGACTGAGGGCAACACGAACCTGCATCCCCAGCGCTTGGCGTTCGCGATGGCACAGATGGCGGAAAGCCGTGGCGCGACGATACGATACGGCGCTGTCACTGGCCTCCACCGCGATGGCGATAAGGTCTCTGGAGTCATACTGAACGACGGCGAGATCGCCACCGACCGCGTCGTCCTGGCAACCGGCCCGTGGATGGGACAGACATCCGAATGGCTCGGTGTGAGAATTCCGGTCGAGCCGCTAAAAGGGCAGATATTGCGCTTGCGGGTGCTCGGGCCTCCCATAGCGGCCTCGGTTGGATGGGGCTCCCAGTATGCGACATCAAAACCCGATGGCATGTTGTGGACAGGCGCCACCGAGGAGGAGGTCGGGTTCGACGAAACTCCGACAGAAAGCGCAAGAACCGAAGTTATGGACGCCGTCGTTAAAATGCTCCCATACACTGCCGATGCACGCTTGGTCCTGCAAACAGCATGTCTTCGACCGATGACACCGGACAAGGCTCTGTTATTGGGGACCGTGCCCGGATGGGAAGGCGTGTACCTTGCGACCGGCGGAGCACGTCAAGGAATATTCCTCGGCCCCGGCATAGGTCGTGTCACTGCCGACCTCGTGCAAGGCAACGAACCGAGCGCCTCAATCGACGGTCTGACACTCGCCCGATTTCAGTGACGTTGTAGTACACAAAAACATGCTTACGTCAGCCGACCAACAATTCGACGAACTCGTAGGGCGGGTTCTGAATTCTACCTGGAAGTTCTATCCTGACCGAGCGGCGAAGGAAGGTCTCCACGACTACGACGGCGGCATGACTGACGTGTCCACACCAGCCATAGCCACGCGTGTTCGAGACCTCGATACTCACCTTGCCCAACTACACAGACTCGACGACGAATTGCTGTCGGACAGCCGCCGGTTCGACCGCCGCGTCCTCATATCCGCTCTCAGAAAAGAGAAGTTCGGTCTGACAGAGTTGAAGATATACCAACGCAACCCGATGGACGCCTTGGACCACATCGACCTGAGTAGCTACGTGTTACGAGACTATGCGCCAGCCGAGGAGCGCGTCGAGGCGCTAACCACGGCTCTCGGCAAAGTGCCCGACTACGTTAATACCCTGAGATCAAACATCGACGCAGACATCGGCAAGCCCATCATTGAGGCGAGCATCGAAGCATACGAGGGCATGCAGGCGTTTTACGAAACCGATCTCGTCATGGAAGTCAGACGACTTGGCGCTCAAGCCGCGTTCGGACAGTTCGACACTGCCCGTCGTGCTGCCTCACAAGCCCTCGGTTCGTTCGTCGCCCACTTGCGCTCACGCCTAAGCACTGCGCCTATGGACTTCGCCATCGGGGCGACGAACTTTCAATGGATGCTCGAATACGGTGAGATGATCGATCTTCCGATCAACGAACTCCAGCGGATCGGCGAGCAGGACCTGCACCGAAACCTTATCCAACTTCGGAAGTTGGCGTCGGAGATAACGCCCAACGGCGACGTGGCGACTCTGCTGCGCGAAACTAAACAAAATCATCCCGCAGCGTCCATGCTCATCCCTGAGACGAGCAACATGCTCGACAGTATCCGGCAGTTTATCGTCGACAACGACCTTCTATCGATCCCCTCCAGTATTCGGTGCACCGTCAAAGAGACTCCGGCATTCATGCGCTGGGCTTTCGCTGCGATGGATCTGCCGGGTACCTTTGAGACTAACGCTACTGAGGCCTACTACTACATCACGCCGGTCGACCGTTCGTGGACGGATGTGCAGAAGGACGAGTGGCTGTCGAGCTTCAACTACCCGCTCCTGAAAGACGTGTCGATCCACGAAGCGTATCCCGGACACTACGTTCATCACCTCCACTCGAAGAATGCATCGTCGAAGTTGAGCCTTGTGTTCGGCGCCTACTCGTTCTGGGAAGGCTGGGCACACTATGCCGAGGAGATGATGATTGAGCAGGGTTTCGGGTGGAACGACAAGCGGGTCCACTTGATGCAGCTCATGGAGGCATTACTTCGAGATTGCCGCTTCCTTTGCTCGATTCGGATGCACACTCAGGGCATGACCGTCGAGGAAGCAAAACGATTCTTTATCGAGTACGCCTACCTCGAAGAGTTGCCTGCAGAACGCGAGGCCATGCGCGGCACATTCGACCCCATGTATCTGAACTACACCCTCGGCAAGCTACAACTCATGAAGCTGCGAGAGGAATACAAGCTACTCAAAGGCCGCGACTTCTCACTCAAGACCTTTCACGACACGTTGCTGTCCTTCGGCGCTCCGCCTATTCCTCTCATCCGCGAGGCTGTGCTCGGCGAGCGGGGCGGGTCGCCGCTGTAACATCGTCCGGTTGACACGTCTCTTGCCCCTAACTACAATCCGTCCACCTCTTGCTGGGAAACGGAGCAGTACTCTAGGTGCCCCAAAACGGCCCCGAACTTAACTTCCTCAACGTCGCTCTCGCTGCCATTCCCATCGCCATTCTGATCGTCACGATGCTGGTCGGCGCGCTCAAGTGGAGTGCGCCCAAGGCCGGCGCGGTCTCGCTCCTCGTCGCGGCGGCGCTGGCGCTCCTGGTGTTCGGTGCCGACGAGCGTATCCTCGCCATCAGCAGCGCCAAGGGGCTGAGCCTGGCTCTGTTTGTCCTCACGATCATCTGGACCTCGGTAATGTTGTACAACGTTATCGAGGGGATGAACGGCATATCGGTCATCGGCCAGACGATCACCCGCCTCGTCCGCGACCCACTGGCTCAAGCGCTGGTCGTCGGATGGGCATTCGCGGGCCTTATCCAGGGCGTCGCCGGATTCGGTCTGCCCATCGCCGTCGTAGCCCCTTTCATGGTCATGATCGGCTTCCGGCCTGCGACAGCGGTAGCGATCACGCTGGTCGGGCACGCGTGGGCGGTAACGTTCGGCTCCCTCGGCTCGTCTTACTACACGATTCAACTCGTAAGCGGCCTAGATGGCAGCGTACTTGGGCCGCACATGGCCGCCATGTTCGCCGTGCCCACAATCCTGACCGGCTTCGCGGTCGCGCACCTGCAAGGAGGTGTCGCGGCGATGCGGCGTGGCGCACTCGCCATCATCGTAATGGGCGTGGCGATGTCGCTCGGCCTATGGATTACGGCGCTGCTCGGCGCGTACCAGATTGCCTCGGTCGTTGGCGCTCTGATCGGCTGCGGCGTCGGCTGGTGGATAGCACGATTGCCGTTCTTCGGCCTCCGTGGAGAGAACGTGAGCAGTCCGGCCCCGGCAGACAAACCGGCTAGTGAGGGCAGCGGTATCGGATTTCACACCGCTTTTCTCCCCTACTACCTGCTTTTCGTCCTGAGTGTACTCGCGCAGATTCCGGCGGTCCGGGATCTCGGCTCCGACCTGTTCTTCGGGCTCAACTATCCGGCATTCACCACAGACCTCGGATTCGCCGTCGATGGCCGCGATGCTTACGCCAAGATTCGGTTGCTGAACCACCCGGCCCCGCTAATCGTCGCCACGCTGCTCATCTCATACGTCGTGTACCGGCTTCGCGGTCTATGGAAACCAGGCATGACGAAGACGGCGGCGCGCAAGACCTACGACCAGGTCATATCCAATAGTGTTGGCGTTGCCGTCATGGTCATGATGGCCCTCGTGATGACCGACACGGGCATGACCGCCCTGCTTGGCGAGACCATCGCGAAGGGCACCGGCACTGTATTCCCTGTCTTTTCACCCTACATTGGCGTCCTCGGCTCGTTCATGACCGGCAGCAACACTAACTCCAACGCAATGTTCGGCGCGCTTCAGGTGCAGACCGCAGGTGCGCTGGGCATCAGCCTCGTCACCATCGCGGCAGCGCAGTCGATCGGCGGCTCACTCGGTTCAGCGGTCGCCATGTCCAAAGTGATGGCTGGCACGGCGGTCGTCGGACTAGGCGGACGAGAGCGCGAGGTGCTCATGAAAACCATCCCCTACTGCCTGGCGCTCGTGCTGGTCGTCGGCATCCAGGCATGGGTCATCATCAACTTCTTCGGGGACAACTGATGATCGGCAAGCCCAAGGCAAGGCAGATCGTTCTGTGGGTCATGGCGGCCGACTTCCCGCTCATCTACTTCAGCGCCGTAACAATCGAGGACAGCGTCTTGACGGTAATAGCCTTGGTCATCATGGCCGCTGCGGCAGTCGCCGCCGGAATCGTCTTTTAGGACGGCAATCGTGCCCAACACAAAGAACCTTCTCGTCATGCAATCGGGCGGCCCGACGCCGGTCATCAACCGCAGTCTGTTCGGTGTCTTCGATGAAGCGACGAAATCGGGCAGTTTTGCAAATATCTTCGGTGCCCACCGCGGAATCGAAGGAGTCCTAGATGACCGTCTGATCGATCTCTCCCGAACCTCTCAAACTGAATGGGGGAAAATAACTGCGACACCCGGCTCAGCCCTCGGTACAACGCGCCGTAAGTTGGCGGACAACGACCTGCCGAATGTGGTCGAGTTCGTCAGTCGCCACCGGATAACGCACTGGCTCATGATCGGCGGCAACGACTCTGCGGAGACGGCGTTGGCTACCAGTACTGCCGCGAACCAGGCTGGACTCGACTTGACCGTGATGCACGTACCCAAGACCGTCGACAACGACCTCGTCGGCACCGACCACTGCCCCGGATACGGCAGCGCTGCCCGATTCGTCGCTGCTGCGACCCAGGGGGCCGGACGCGACGCCGAGGCAATGGGCGACGCGGCTCCTGTAACGATCTTAGAAGTCGCCGGACGGGATTCTGGTTGGCTGGCTGCCGCAGCCGTGCTCGGCAAAAGAGAGGAGCGGGACGCCCCGCATGTGATTGTCGTCCCTGAGTTGCCGTTCGACGAATCGCATTTTCTGTCACAGATAGAAAGCGCATATCGTAAATATGGATTCGCAGTGGCGGTCGTCCAGGAGAATATCCAGGATGCCACGGGTAGACCTCTCGGAAACCAGACCAACCCCATGTACGTCGACGACTTCGGTCACGAATACTACGAGGGAGCAGGCCGGTACTTGACCGCGATCACAGCGAAACACCTCGGCGTCAGAGTCCGTTACGACCGTCCCGGCACGATCCAACGCTCGATGGCGGCCTTGGTATCATCCGTCGATGCCGAGGAGGCCGAGATTGTCGGGCGTGCCGCTGTCCGGTACGCGTTGGATGGCGAGACCGAAGAAATGGTCTCTATCGTCCGCCAGCAGAATAACCCCTACGCCTCAACGACAGGACTGACCCCGCTCGAACAGGTAGCAGGCGCGGTTAAGATAATGCCATCGGACTTCCTCAATGCAGAAGGCATGGCAACCCAGGCATTCGTCGATTATGCGAGACCGCTCATCGGCGAAGCTCTTCCCGAATTGGGTAGAATCGCTATGTAACCCGTCGATTCACAAGCGCTTCAGGCTTCCGTAATCGGTCTGTTACATTTTCTTGCAACAATCGATAGTAATCCGTATACACAGGGGAACAAACATGAACGCATTGAAAAATAAATGGCTGTGGTTCGGCGCAGGTCTGGCGGTGGGTGTACCGGTCTTCGCATTCGGTTGGTGGCTCGTATCACCGCTCTTCTTCGACACCGAAGTGGACGAAGCGTTTCCGCTGACGGAGAACGCTGTCATCCCCGCAGGCATCACACAGGCCGACGCCGAGACGGTCATGATGACAATGTCCAAAGTGGAAGTGATGATGGACGAGACGATGCCCAAAGAGATGACTGAAGCCACGAGCATAGCGCTGAAAACGGGGCAGTTCGCGGACGCCGACAGCTTTCACAAAGGCGAGGGCACCGCGACCATTTACCGGCTATCGGACGGAAGTCACGTTCTGCGCATAGAGGATTTTAAGGTGACGAACGGGCCCGATCTGCACGTGCTGCTGTCAAAGGGCCCCGGTGCCGGTCTCGATGTCAGCATCGAAGACCTCGGTAAGCTAAAGGGCAACGTCGGCAACCAGAACTACGCTATCCCAGACAACATCGACGTGAGCCAGTTCACCTCGGTTATCATCTACTGCCAGCCGTTCAAGGTCGAGTTCAGTGTCGCAAAGTTGAACTGAGTCGTTTTGCGATGACGTCAGGGTGTTGCTCCTTGCGGTAAAAGGCCGAGTACGCGCTTGTCGAATGCCGCAAAGCGGTCTTCCGGCCCGAGCTTCGGCCACTCCAACTCGATTCCCTGGGCGCGGCACAAGTGTTGGAAGTCGGCCAAAAGCTCAGCGTTCTCCCTAACCGATCTCGGCGGCGTCTTCTTGTCGAGGCAGAACGCCGCCAGCAGTCCCGCCGACTCTCCGATGTTCCACTCGACGGGGTGCAAGCGGAACGACCCGTTGGTCAGATGCGTCGTACCAATGTTCTTGCCGTCGGGCAGCAGATTATCCACTCGCACCGGCAGCAGCGCTCCCAGCGGTATCTGGAAGGGATGCGCGTCTAGGTTGATGAAATTGTCGCCACCGCTGCTGGCATGCAGATCGATGTGATAGTTCCCTACACCAACACTGTCGGGGAACGGTTCCGCAGCATCGCGGTCGCCGGTCCAGATGTGCTGCTCTTTTACCGTGAAGACCGCCCGAATTCGTCGAGACTCCCGAATATACGCATGTTTGGCAAGGCCGTCGTCGGTGCCGGTCACCTCCGGCGCGAGGTACAGCCCTGGGTACCCAACACCCCCGTCCGGTCGCGGCGCTGCCGTCTGCATCCAATACAGGAAGCTGAGCGACAACTGCCGCGACTCTTCCAAATATTTTTTCGCTTCCTCTTCCGGCTTGTCGATGATGTTCCCGAAGGCGTAGTCGTTCATGGGCCAGACGATCAGCGACTTCTCGTGCGGCATTACTCCAGGCGCATAGTGGCCAGGGTAAACGATGCGCCGCCAGTGCCACATGCTGTCCTGCCGATCTGGAGAACGTGCCTCGTGCGGGAAGAGCGTGTACTTCTCCCGCCAAACCTTCTTGCCGTGCGTCTTATTACGCTCCAAACTCAGCAGCTTCGCGCCCCAGGGCGGGGTCAGATCCGGCTCAAACGTCGACCAGTGACCATACTGTTCCGGTCGGTCTATAACATGATGGCCGTCAGGATCGTGACCCAACGCCATGACCCATATCAACGCCTGGACATTGTCGGGCTGTGCGGGTCCCGTCGGAGCATCCGGTTCGCCGGTCTCGTGCTGTGACTCGAAGCCTGTGACATACTCGACGCCTGCCAAGGGCAGTAGGTCTCCCAATTCTGTCGCGTCGAGAACATAATCGGCTTCGATGGACTCATGCTCACCCGTCTCCATGTTCAGCAGCGTTACGCCACGTACGGAGTCGCCATCGGTATCGACGGCGATGGGCTTTCGGTGCAGCCGTATTTCGAGCAGTCCTGCCGATTGTGAGTACGCCAGCATCTGCTCCAAGACCGCCAGCGCCACCCTCGGCTCGTGGCAGAGCCGCGACACGTAGCCCCAGCCGGGGTTCAGGTATGGGTCCGACCGAGCCTCCGAGGTCAGCGGATAGTTATCGCGGTAATACTGCCGGACACGGTTGCGGAATTGCCGATACCTGCCGGTGCATCCGAACTGCTCGATCCATGTGTGCTCATCCGGCGGTACAGCCTGCGAAGTAAGCTGGCCGCCTATCCAGTCGGTAGGCTCGGTCATGATGACCCGTTTGCCCATGCTCGTGGCCACCATCGCGGCGGCACAACCCCCTACACCGCCACCCACGATCAGTATGTCCGCCTTCTGTTGGCGCTCCAGTTTGTCGATGAGGCTCATGTGTGGTCTCCGGTTAGTATCATGCGGGGTGAGGTTCCGCGATGGCAGTAACAAACACTTACGCCGTGCGTCTCATTGTCCTCGCGGGTACTCTACAACGGCGACCTCAATCCGGCAAGACAGTGTTGATATACAATCGTCACTCCTCGGTTCGCCAGAACAATGACCACGATAGGAGCAGCCCGTGACAGCAATCACCGTTGAAAAATTGCCCTGGAACGAGATAGGGCTCCGCGTCGAGCCAAAAACCGCCGCCCCGATGCTGGCGAATCTCCCAGCCGAAGAAGTCGTATCGCGGCTGAAGAGCTTCGCCGTATGGTCGACCGAAGTTGGGACCCGCCGTGCAACACCCATTGCACTAACGCCAGTCATCGCCGAGTTCCTGGCACAGCCCGATGACTACGAATCTCGGCTAGACGAACTCGACAGACTCGTTGGCGAGACGCGAGACGGTCGCTTCGAACGTGCCAACCTCGTGCAACGAGATATGGAATACACCAGGTTCGCAATCGAATACCGCCGTGCCCATGACAGCAGTTGGCCTGATGAAGACCTGTACACACTGTTCACGGAGCTAGATTCGTTCCCGCTGGGTCACGAGAAAATATGGTCGCCAAGCGACCGCGATCTACTTGAGATCAAGCGGGCGGCATTCGAGGCAGTGGGCTTCCTGCGCTTCCTAGAAGGGTTTCGGGCAGGTACGTCGCGACCCATTGTCGTCATCGGTAACGACAAAGGGCAGCTTCTGGGAGGTGGATATGGCCGTACCTGGGTCGTCGAGCCCCTCGAAGAGTATCTTCTAGGCGACTTCGACCTGCGCTACGACCGTGTCACCTCCCACGGAACGACGCGCCTCAACACCCCTTCGCCCTTTCCAACGGATTTCGTAAAGCGTCTCTGCGACGAGATGCCTCACCTGGTGATAGTAGACGGTGCAGGTCCCTCTCGGCTGCCGAATACCGTTCGGTTCTCGCGGGTCCCCAGAGGCTACGCAAACTGGTTTGCGGTGTTCAACGATCTTCGAGTTGGCGCACGTACCGAGACTGGAGCACAGGACATGCTCCCCGCCAATCATCTAGACGAACTGCGGACCTGGCACGAGTACACAGTAGTAAAGGAGATTATCGAGCCGTGGGTCACACCTGGGCGAGCGTACGCTTCGACGCTTTGGGCACCCGAACAGACGGCGACGGCGCTGATGGGCGAAATAGTCGTGCCATGGTCGTCCCCTGTGCGTGGCGACGATACGCCTCAGATCGTCTACGCCAACCCTATCGTGTACCGGACCGACCTCGATGGCGGCGGCAGGGCCATTGCGGGTTCGACCGCTGAGCTGCCCGAGTATTTGTCCCGCACCATGCCATACTACCTGGACTCCGTGGACAAGCGGCTGCGGGTCATGTCATTTACTGACGAACAGCCCCGCCTGACAACCTGGGGGGAGACGAATGACAATCCCGAAGGCCCAGTCGGCAGCCTGAATCCGACTCACACCGTATTCGGGTTCGGCAAACACGGCTTCGAGCGAAGGGCCGTCGGGCCCAGCGTGGCAAAGGCGGTTTCGGTGCTACAAGAACAACTCAAGTCCGAGATACGCGAGATGCTTGGCCGCTGACGTTGAGGCTAAGCGAACTTACATTACCCTACCGAGTCGTGGGTTGTTCGTAATCCCAGGGATTCGGCCCCGTCGCGCGACGGGGCGTCCGTCGACCTCGTGAATATCGACGTTAAACGAATTTGGGCCAGAAGACGCTATGTAGGCTCCGATACCGAAGGTGTTGACCGGGGCTTCTTCTTCTACGAAATGGCTGATGCGTTCGGGCGTAAACCCACCGCTTACCATGATCTCCACATGACGGAAGCCCGACAGATCAAGACGCGCCCGCACTTCCTTTACGAGATCGGGCGTAACGCCTCCACGCGCCGAAGGAGTGTTCATGCGTATCCCACGCAGCTTTTCACGCAGCGCGCGTGAGACGGCCAGGGCCTCCTCGGCCTCGTCACGGAATGTATCGACGAGAGCGACACGCGGTACTTCCTGGGGCATGTGCCGATCGAATGCTTCCATCGCTTGCACGGTCCCGGCCATCAACAACGACAGCGAGTGCGGCATATTCCCCGCAGGTGTTATTCCAGCCAGCCGAGCGCCCTGAATCGTCGAGCATGACACACATCCACCGACGACGGCGCAATAGCCCAGGATACCAGCGACGTCAGGATGGACGTGCCGTGCGCCGAGAGCCACCACCGGCGTGCCATTGGCTGCATCGACACATTCTCTAGCCGCAGTCGCATAGCCGGTGCTTTGAGAGAGTATCCCGCTAATGGCAGTCTCATACAGACCCACTGAGCCGTACGGGGCTTTCACCCGGAGCGCGACCTCGTCCGCGTCAACTGTTTCGCCTTCTTCAAGCGCCCAGACCTCGCTCCCGCTATCCGGCAAGACACGCGCCAAAAGCCCGCGCACCTCCGCGATTCCGCAGAAAACGCCAGCCCGCTGCGGCGAAAATTCCATGGCGACATCAGGGTTCACGCCCTCGTTCCGCAGAATCGTGAGAGTGCGCTGCAAATACACATCGGCAGTCTCGCCTACTAGAACTGAGCGTCGTATTTCGAAATCGGCATTTACCATATTTGTACCTTCGATTCAGTCGCGCATCGCAACTCGAATATAGCTGTTGCTGATCGGCACGAGTACAAGACTGGTAGTATGGTAGCGCGCCCCGCTCGACTATTACAACTGTCAGTTTTGGGCACATCCATCCCGTTGGTTCAGATTGACCATCGAGAGTGCCCTCTATAGAATTCTCACAAGCGACTTGCCCATCCGCCAGCACATTTTCACTCCTGTTCTCCCAACTTCCAGTAAGGACTATACCGATTCAACTCCCGATCGATGATTCAACATTTCGGAAATCGACACTCGACAACGGCCTCCGCATCTTCACCAGCCCGATGCCTCACACCAGGTCGGTGTCGATCAACCTGTTCGTCGGTGTCGGTTCCAGGTACGAGTCGGACGAAGTCGCCGGTGTCTCACATCTGATTGAGCACCTCGTCTTCAAAGGCACCGAGTCCCGTCCCGGCCCCAGCGAAATAAGCGGTCCGATTGAGGGCGTCGGCGGCGTCCTAAACGCAGGTACTGAGCAAGAGTTAACCGTCTACTGGTGCAAGATCGCGCAGCCGTTTTTGAGAGATAGCCTCGATCTGCTCCTCGACATGGTGCGGAACTCGGTTTACGCCACGGACGACATTGAGCGCGAGCGAATGGTTGTTGTCGAAGAGCAGAACATGATAAACGACCAGCCCGACTATAAGGTCGAAGCGCTGATGGACAACATGCTTTGGCCCGACCATCCCCTTGGGCGCGACGTCAGCGGCACACGAGCGTCAGTCATGAGCTTGACGAAGGCCAAAATTCTGGAGCATGTTTCGCAGTTCTACACGCCCTCGAATATGGTTATCAGTATTGCGGGAAACGTCGAGCACGAAGAAGTGGTGGATCAGATAAACGAGTTCAGCACAGACTGGAAATCGACGTCTGTGCCGGGCTGGCAGCCGTTCACTCGCCAACAGACGACTTCCAATCTTCGCCTGGAGTATCGCAAATCGGAGCAAGTACACCTCGGGTTCGGACTGCCGAGTGTGTCCGCCAAACACCCAGACCAGTACGCCGTTGATCTGATCAGCGTGGTCCTAGGCGAAGGGATGAGCAGCCGCCTGTTCCTTGAGGTGCGCGAGAAGCGCGGTCTCGCTTACGACGTGCACAGTGGCATCACCCATCTTAGTGATAGCGGCGCATTTCTCGTCAACGCGGGCGTCGATCCGAAGCGCGTGTACGATGCGGTCGACACGATTCTGGCTGAGCTAGGCCGCCTTCGAGATGGCATTCCATTGGAAGAGTTGGAAAGGGCCAAACGGCTGACCAAGGGCCGCATGATGCTCACGATGGAGGAGACGAAAGCGGTCTCTGCTTGGATAGGTTCACAGGAGCTACTGCTCGGTGAAGTGCTTACTGTAGACGAGGTAGTCCAAAAACTCGACGCAGTGACCACCGATGACGTTCATCGCGTCGCCAACGACCTGCTGCACACCGAGAAGTTGAACTTGGCAATCGTCGGCCCGTGTCGAGGCAAAGTGCGGCTGGAACGTTTGCTGAAGTTGTGAACCAGGAGCTCCGATGAAGGACTACCACATCAACATCTTCCACAGTGATGAAGATTCCGGGTACATAGCCGATATTCCCGATCTAGAGTATTGCTCTGCCTTCGGAGATACACCCGAAGAAGCGTTGGCAGAAGTCCATCTTGCCAAGCGGGCCTGGATCGAATCAGCGAAGGAAGACAGCTCCCCAATCCCACCATCCCGGTACCAGTAATTCGTATTAAACATCCCTGATATTAAGCGCCTTGTCCCTTCCCTCCTTGATGGGGGAAGGTTAGGATGGGGGTGACGCTCGCGGCAAATTCTGCGTAGTAGACGAAGCGACGCACCCTTCCCATCTCTACAACTTTGGAAAATTCGCCACCAGCCCCTCGTCGAGATCGATATCCAGTGTCGCCATGATGCCTGCCAACATCGAGTAATAGCCGACCAGCACGAGGAAGTCTAGCGTCTGCGCGGGGCCGAGCAGGTGCTCAATCGCTTTGAAGGTCAATTCGCTCATCTTGCCCTTACGCAAAAGTTCCTTGACGCCCTGAGCGTACACACCTTCCTTCGCCGGAACCCCCATTGGTGCTCTGCCGTTGCGAATCGCCTCAATGGTGCGGTCAGGCACACCGTCACGCTGTGCGACGGGCTCGTGCTGCGCCCACTCGTACTTGGAGTTCGTTTCCCGTGCAACGGCTAGAATGGCGATCTCTCGAACGACGGGGTCGAGCGGCGACTTGAACCGAATAAACTCGCCAACGTTCGTGACGGCTTCGGCAGCGTCAGGACTGTTCAGTAGCAGTCGAAAAATGTGATCGACGCTCCCGCGCGTTTCATCGATGCGGTCGTAGACATGCCGCTTGTCCTCCGGCAAATCTTCTCTCGAAACATAGGGCAGCTTTGCCATTCTCGCTCCTAATAATTGGTCTAGCGACTAGCTTTGATTTTTTCGAGCATGACCGGTGGCAGCGGGAAGACCCATCCTCGGTTTGCGATGATTTCTTTTGCAAGGCTCGATGGTATCGCGACTATGATCTCCGGCTCTATGGAGAATCGTCCGTCGAAGCCGCCCATCGCGCTGCGTGCGTGAACGCCCGAAAATCCGCCGGGGTCCACTCCGTCCACCGCATACGAACTCTTGCCGCCGCCAAACAGGGATTGCCATCGGAACGAAAAGCCGTTCGTCACCGGTGGCCCAGCACTGGTAGTTCCGCCGCCCGGCGTCACGACCATACCCAGCGCCTTGACCATGTACAGAACGTCGTTCAGATCGCCTTCACCGCCTGCCGACAGACCCCAGTGCAGTCTGCGAATCTGATCATCCGCCGCCTTTTGCGCGCCCTCAAAACCGTGAGCGATGCGGTCCTCGTCGTCGTTCATCGGGTAAGTGCCGCCCGCCGAGCCTGAAAGGTACAGCAGCCCATGCTCATGGAACACCATATGTGCGATGCCCTGGTCTGCGAGCGAGCTTACACCCTCGTCAAACGTGCCCAGGTCGATGCCAAGCTCCTCAATTCGATCGTATACGTCGAAATTGCGGCGCAACTCGTCGGGGATTGCTGCGTCGTCGTAATGCTTGCCCATGAACTTTTACTCCTATAGAAAGTGACCGCGACCATCGTATCAAAAAGATCGGACGCAGTGGGTCATTCAGCCTTTTCGAACTTGATCTCCAAGCATTCCTCATCGTCGGGACCGACCTTTGCCCAGTCGGCGATACGCCAGCCCACGACCCATGCGATTCCCTGCGACGACACCACCAACGGCACGCGGTCGCGCCAGCCCGACGGAATCTTTTCGTCTATAAAAAAATCCTTCAGTTTCTTCGTGCCGGACATCCCGAGAGACTGAAAACGGTCTCCTGCTTCTCGGCCCCGAAGTGTCAATTTGAATATATCCAAACCTTTGCCAAAGCGTGCAACGAGCCCGTCCGGCGCGAACGAAAGTTTTTCAGCCGTCGAAGTTACTGGCGGCCCGCTCACGAAATCCGCTGTGATCTTCCATCCGTCCACGACTGTCGTTCCTGGAACCCTAAGAGTTGATGCTTCGAGAATTGGAAGCGGTACTGCATTCCGCGTACGGTCTTTACCAGAAAGGACTGCTGAACCACCTTCTATGCTCAGACGAACTCCGTTAGGCAAATGCAACTCAGTACCGGCGGAGCCTGTTATCAAGTCAACAGCATCCTCAACATGCACTCTTTCGACGCCTTCACCGGTGCCACGAATTAATGACAGCGCACGCATCACTACATGCGCCTGTGTTCCTTTGTCTAGTTCCCGGAACTTGCTTCGGTCGAAAACGACCCTGTCCTTGCCCAAGGTCGCAACATCGGACCATGCGGCATCCACTGCACGGTCGACGATTGTGACCGCATCGTCGGCGTTCCGTGACAGCCGGAGCAACGCTTCCTTGAACGCCGGGTTGACCTCCTCGAGAAGCGGGACCAACTCGTGCCTCACTTTGTTTCGCGTAAACTTCACTGACAAGTTGGATTCGTCGAGGCGAGCTTCGAGGTCAAGCGCCCGACAGTAGTCGACAGTGTCCTGCTTCGACAAGTTCAAAATGGGCCGAAACAGCGTCACGTCGGCTTCGTCGATTCGACGCTGAGACACCTGCTGAATGCCGCGTAACCCCTGAAGACCGCTCCCTCGAATGATGTGCATGAGCACGGTCTCGACCTGATCGTCCGACGTGTGGCCGAGCGCGATGGCGTGCGCACCGACTTGCTTCGTGAGACGAGCGAGAAATCCATACCGAACTTCCCTCGCCGCCGCCTCCAGGGACAGACGGTGTTCCTTCTGAAAACCGAGCACGTCCGCCGTCTCCACCGTGCAGGCGACGCCGAGCTTTTCGGTTGTCTCTGCCACGAACTCCGCATCGGCAGCGGAGTCGTCTCCACGAAGCTGATGATCGAGATGTCCGACGTGCAGCGTTGCGTTGAGGTCGTCCTTAACTCTGTGAAGCGCGTACAGCATCGCCAGCGAGTCCGGCCCGCCGGATACCGCGATGACAAGCCGCTTGCCAACCAGCCCCGCGTTCTCAACCGCAGACCTGATCTCGTGCTCGAATCTGAAAACGATGTCGTGCGCAGGCATCGATACTCGGCTCCTACAGACGTGAACCAATTCTACACGTCATGCGAAGTCGCCGAGCGCCGTTGTTGCGGGCCACTCTCTGTGGTATACCTGATGCCGCATGAAGCACGAGACGCGCGCGGCACGGTTTGTCGACTTTCTCGAACGACGGTCTGCCTTACTGATCGCCGGCACGATTGTTCTGACCCTGCTCTTGATTCTGCCAATGCTCACTATGGCCCCGACCGAGCAGGCGTCCTCTGACCCAGCGGGAGAGGTGTTCGATCTCCTCGGCGAGATCAATGAGCGATTCGCCGCGCCGGTCCACCCCGCTGTCTACCTCATCGAGGGCCGCGACGACGACGTTCTGACTCAACCGGTGCTGTTTGAGCTATACCGCAACTCGACGGCACTCCTTGAGGCCGACCGGAACGGTGAGCTTGGCCCGCACGGCCCGTCAACTGAGCAATACCTCTACCGCCTCTACGACATCGACACGAACCGCGAGACCGTGGGTATTGTGAGCAGCGTCGCACTCGCGGTGCAAGAGGCCCTGACGGCTGATCCCCGACTGAACGTTTCCCTCGAGACGGCCACGACAGACATGGTGAAGATCGCTCTTCACCACATCTTCGCCAATCCCGACACGGAGGAGTTGTTCGAGTCCCTCGGCAACGGTCGTGCCAGCGAAAAGCGCACCGTCCTTGGTCAGGAGATCGATTACTGGACGGCGCCAGCGCTGATCTTCAGCGTCGTGGCCGATAACGAGAAGTTGGGGGGCGGAACGTTTACCCTCGGCGTTGGTGGCGGTGACACGGTCATCGACAAAGAGCGTTTCAACCGGAACGTTCAGGGGCTTCTTCGTGGGGACGAGGAGACCTACCGCCTCTGGGGCCTCGCTATCGACTTAAACCTCGAATCCTCTGACGAAGGCCAGACTGCGGGTCTGTTCATCATGCTCACTGTCATCGCCGCAGTGCTGATCGTGGGTATCGGCCTTCGTTCCTACTGGGCGATGGCCCTCACCGGCGTCGGACTCGGCATGTTGATTATTTGGCTGAAAGGTTTCTCGGCGCTCGTAGGTTTGAAGGGCGGCCTCATCAACGACCTGATAGTTCCGATCGCCATGATTTCGCTCGGTGTCGACTTCGCCGTTCACGCCGTCAAGCGATACCAGGAGGAGCAAGAGATCGGGAGGCTTCCTCCCATACAGGCGCTTCGAGTAGGACTGACGGGCGTCCTCGGTGCGCTGCTTCTCGCGATGTTGTCAGATGGCATCGCGTTCCTGTCGAACCTATCATCAGGTATTGAGGGCGTTATCCACTTCGGGGCCGCCGCGGCCATCGCGACGGTGTCGTCTTTCGTCATACTCGGCATCGTCGTGCCGATAACACTGGCCCGTATAGACAAGATCCGAAGTAGTGGCCGTCAGCCGAAGACACTCGGTTGGCGCATCGTGCATCTCGCAACCAAGCTCGTGTCTGGAACTGGAGTAGCAGCGCTCTCAGGCGTCGCTATTATCTTCTTAGTCGTAGTGTGGACCGAGGTCGGCATTGCGATTCTGGGCGGTATCGTCGTCCTATTTTTGCTCGTTCCACTGGGGGCGATGTGGTGGTCGAACCGGCGCCGACCGCTGCCGACGGAGCTTCAGCCGGACAATGTCGGATGGGACATCCATTTCCCCAAACTCCTCCGTGTCGAGTCCGCGATCATGGCACTTGCAAGAGTCTGGCCGGTTGTTCTCGTCGTCACGATCACCGTAACCAGTTTCTCAGTCTGGAAAGCCCTCGATCTCAAGCCAACGTTCGACGTACAGGACTTCTTCGACACCAACTCCGACTTTGTCGTGGGCCTCGACATGCTCGACAAGTATATCGGCGACCGTGGGGGAGAACCGGGCTTGATCTATATCAGGGGCGACTTGACCGACCCGCAGGCGCTCCTAACCATCGACACTTTCATCGACCGGCTGCGAGAAGTCCCACAGATTGCGCGGAACGAGAACGGCGAAGTGGAGACCTTTTCCCACGCCTTAAGTCTCGTACGGGACGTTACGGCAAGCGAGTTCGCAAGCAAAGTAATTGGTCGGGCGTCTGGCATCGCGATCATGGACAGTAACGGGGACGGCATTCCGGACTCCGCCGACCAGATCAACGCGATCTACGATTACTTGATACAGAATGGACTCCCGCAGGATGAGGACACTCTGCGCTACGATGCCGGTCTCGTGAAGACTTTCTTGATTCACGACCCGTCAGGCGCTGATGAGGACGTGACGGTGCTCAGGCTCGGAATCGTCGGGAGCCGGGAGCTTTCGCAGGTCGCCGCCGCCGAAGATCGTCTCACGCCGTTGCTGCGCATTCTCGAAGACAATCCATCTATCACCAAGGCCGGATTAACCGGCTCGCCTTTCACCCGAAATGCGCAGTTGAGCGCGACCACCCGGACGCTCCGAACCTCGGTGCCCATTGCTGCCGTCGGCGCGTTCATCCTGCTGCTGGTTGCAATGCGGTCGTTCCGCTACGCGCTAGTGACGATCATCCCCATCGGCTTGGTCGTCGCGTGGCTGTACGGATTCATGAGCATGACAGGCTTTGCTCTCAACTTCGTGACGGCGACCATCGGCGCGATCTCCATAGGCGTCGGCGTCGACTTCTCCATTCACATGACCGAGCGCTTCCGCGAGGAGTTGGGCAAGGCCCCCGACAAGTACCAGGCCCTGCGCCAGGCGGCCGGGGGTACCGGCGTCGCTCTCGTCGCGTCGGCGGCGTCCAGCATTGTCGGCTTCGGCATAATGGGCTTCGCGCCCATGCCCATGTTCGCCTCCTTCGGCCAACTCACCGCAGTGATGATTTTTCTAGCGTTAGCCGCCTCGCTAGTCGTACTGCCATCTCTGCTGCTGCTTGTCACACGTGATGGTTCTTCGCAACCCGATGCCGAAACCAACCAGTAACGTTCAATACCACGGCACGACGGGTCGGCACCGAACTATCAGGGCAATCGCATTCTCTGGAGTCTAGCTTGATTTCCGCCCGTTCGCCCTGAGCCTGTCGAAGGGCAGGTGTGCGGGACAAGGTGACCTCCACCATGAACGGTTGCCCCACTTGTGCTTCGACAAGTGCCGAATTTATCGAGCATCCTCCCCGATTGCATCGGGGGGACTTCTAAGTAACTGCTCAAACGACCGTGATTTGCGGGTTAGCGCCTTCACCCCCACTCTAGCTCTCCCCAGTCGAGGGGGAGAGGACCAGAGTCTTACTTATTGCAGTTACTTCCCTAGATTCGGTCCGGTCGCCGGACTTAATGTTGCTCAGTACGAACGGATTGTGAGAATCCGATTACCCTGGACTGTTCCAACTACTTTTGACTTTGATAGACCGTTTGTTCTAGCATAACAGTTAGACCCATTCTGTTGAGACGGCATCACTCGACACTAGCCAGAAACGAGACAAAATGAGACGAAATCTTACGGTATTTTTAGTGGACACTCCGCACATACTCTCACGTTCTCCCCTGTAACTCGGGGCGCAGGCGATGTTTTTGGGCGGAATCCTCTAGGGGGCGTGTCTCACTCCCAATCTACGGCAATCACGTCGTAGATCATCAGCACCGGAATCTCGAAGCTGACCGCCCGTTCTGAGTCCTCGAATTCGAGATCGAGTCGCGTGTCGAGATCGGTCGAATAGAGCTGGACTCGCTTAACGGCGCGGCCCTCCGGCTTGCGCAGTGCCACCGGCATGTCGAGAACGCGGCGCGCCAGGGTGTCGGTCACTGGCGGCACTTCGTCGATACCGAACGCCTTCTGCGTCTCGGTTAACTGCACGTCGTAGTTGATGAGATGAATGAGCGTTGTGTTCCCGTCAGCCGTCTCGGTAACGTTCATCACGGTCGTCGTGGGCGCGTCGATCTCTATCTGCCAGTCGCCGTCGAGAACATAGGCCATCGCCTCCCGAAACAGTGCCAGATCGCTGGTTGTGCCTTCATTCCAGAAGCGCGCGTCCACATGCCCCGGTAGGAAAGCGCAGCGGCCCCTGCCAAACTCATTCTTCACGACACCGGCCCCTGCCTGCCCATGATGCACGCCAAACACGTCCGCCAGAGCAAAATCGTCGCGAATGCGGTACTTCTCGTCGTTTAGTGAGGTCTCGCCCGTCGCCACCACGCTGCCGCCGTTTTCGACAAACCGTCGGATAGCTTCGGTATCTTCATGACTCATGCACGCCGAGTTAGGCAGCACCAGCACGCGGTAACCGTGATCGGTCGTCAGGTCGCTGTCGAGCACCACGTTGAACGGTATGTGCAACTCGACCAATGCCTGCGCAAGACCGGGAATGTTCTGAGGCAGTTCGGCTGCTCCCCTCGCGACCTGGTCCGGGTAGTACCAGTTAATCGTCGGCGTTGAAACGTGCATCGCCACGTCGGCTTTCGGATTCGCGTCTACATAAAATCTCTCGTTCTTCTGAAGCCATGTGTAGTAGTGGTTGATGATGTCGGCCTTGATGTGCTCGTGAGTGAACAGCGCGGCCATGATGTGGTGCGTCGCTCCGTTGAACGCAGAAGCCTCCGCGAGGCCGATCTTCATCTGGTCGGGCGTGTGCGAGCCGGGCTTATTTTGCCGGTACCATGTCGGAGTGCTCTTAACTCGCGAACCGTACTTCCAGTCGACGACAGCATTGATTGCGCGCGGCATCCCACCACCGGGCGGCGCTTCGAGCCTCGGTGCGCCACGCCGTTCCAACAAGATCAGATCAACTTTGTCGGCGACCAAATGCGTTGCCGAACCCTTCGCGCCGCCACCGCCCATCCATGGCACCGCAACGTTGGGGTACACGACGATATCGGGGCTCAGACTGTGCGCGTAGTCGACGACCATGCTCATCGCGTCGACGAAATAGTCGTCGCGGAACTCGATGAATGCCTGCCACACTGGATCGTCCCATTTGGGCGGCCAGGGCAGTTCACACTCCCAGCCCAGCTTCTGGGCCGTATACTCTCGAAACTTTTTACGGCAAAAGTCGCAGTAGCATGCCCAGCCCCTAGCGGCAGCCTCGTCGTCGCTCAGTCCGGCAAGCTCTCTCGGCACAAAGCAGTTGTCGTAGAACAGCGCATCCGGCTCGAACTCGACAGCCTTGGCGATCATGTCCTTCAGGTGCTGACGCCAGGATGGGTTGTTCAGGCAGCCCATGTAGCGGTCGGGAGAGCCCTGATACAGGGCAGGACTGCCGTCGGCGTAGCGCATCAGCCAGTCCTTCGACTCCGGGCGTTCGTGGAACATCGGCTTCCAGTTGATGTTGGTCAACTTCATGTAGAACGAGACCAGCAGCCCCTGTTCGTGGGCATGCTGCACGAAGGGTTTGATGAGCCTCCAGTTCCAGCGCTCCTTGTCCTCGCCCGACGTGCCAGTGAAGCTCAACAGGATGAGGTTTGCATCGAGCCGTTTCGCGATATCGATGACGTCATAGCTGTAACTGTTGACGTCGTCCTTGAGATACCGAGTGTTCGCAATCGTGATCGGTCGTGGGACTGGCATATTTTGCTCCTACTTAGACTTGTCTCCCTCTCAACTCTTCTACGAACGGTTTGTAAATATCCTCGCGGCGTCGCTTCTCCACCTCGCCGAGCGGCTGAGTAGGCTGCAGAACCCAGCGAAAATAGTCCTGCGCAACCTGCGCCTGCTGCTCCCGATTAAGGTTCTTGAGCCGCTCGCCGTTGTCCCGCCGTGCCTCTAAGCCGTCGATGTTCCCGTAGTCGTACGCCTTACTTCCAAGCCGCCGCTGGGCATCCAGCGCCTCGCAAGCGTACCCAGCACCAACTGTCTCGAACTGGAGTACATGCGCGAGTTCGTGGATTAGGATGTCGAGCCGTTCTTTCCGAGTATGACCGATGGCCGTCGGCATCCCGATAGTGCGTCTCAGAGTAAACGCCCTGCCATTCTTTTCGATGAACGAGTACCACAGCCACAGCACGCCACCCTCTGCTATCCTGATTTTTTCGTATGTGATGGCGGTCTCGTGGAAAACCGCGACTGCGGCGTTCTTCTCCCCGTCCGTGAGCCGCGACGTACCGGTTGTCAAACGCAGGACCTTCTCCAAAACGGCGAACCCGCCAACCATACTGAGAACTCGACACAACGGGATCATGGTTACCTCCACCAGTGTCTCTTGAAGCCCGACCGCACGACGGCACATAGTTTACAATTACTGACGATTTTCCGTTGGAGGTCTTTTTACATATGGACGCACCACTACCGATGACCATCGCCGAGTTGCAGGCTCTCGCCGAGCCGATGATGGACCTTGACCAGCACAAGTTCGTTGCGCGCGGCGTTTGGGGCAACTGGACGCGCGACCGAAACCGCGCCAAGCTCGACGACATCGCCCTGAACCCGCCGGTTCTCGTTGACACGAGTAAGCGCGACCTTTCGACCACGGTTCTGGGCCAGAGAATAGAGTTCCCAGTCATGTGCGCGCCGGCGGGCGGTCAGACCGGCAGCCACACAGACGGCGAGCTTGCGGTCGCACGGGCCGCCGGGGCGGAGGGCACCCTAATGGCACTGCCGACAGGCTCCGGCCACACCTTCGATGAGGCGAGCGACGCGGCGACCGGCCCGGTCTGGTTTCAGCACATTCACTACAGCGACGGAATCACCGAGGAGTATTTGCCCCTTCTCAAGCCCGCAGGAATATCGGCTTTGATTCTTACGGTAGACGTGATCGGCCCGTTCCCGATGACCGACGCTTTGATCGAAGGCTCCTACATGCCGGCGAAAATCCGGTCGTTCGCCAACCTCCAGCACCGGCCCGATCTGCTGGACGAGCACGGCCTCGCAAGGTGGATTCCACCCAATATCACGTGGGACAGACTCGACTGGCTTCGCGAGCTATCGGGTGGCTTGCCGTTGGTGCTGAAGGGTATTCGGAGGGTGGAGGACGTACAGCGCTGTCTCGATTACGGCGTCGACGGTATCATCGTGTCAACCCACGGCGGGCGCCAGTTCGACGGCGGCCTGTCTTCCATCGAACTGCTGCCCAAGTTCGTCGATGCCATGGGCGACCGGATGGAAGTCTTCTTCGACTCGGGTGTCCGCTCCGGCCTCGACGTGTTCCGTGCGATGGCCCTCGGTGCACGGGCTGTCTTCGTCGGCAGGCCGATGCACTGGGGTCTCGCCTACGACGGCGAGAATGGCGTGCGGCGCATGCTGTCCATCCTGCGCGCAGAGTTCGACAAGGTCATGGCCTACTCGGGCTGCACCGCTGTCGATCAAATAACTCGCGATAAGGTCGTGCTTCCCGGCGATTGATGTCAGGTCATGGAAATGCAGCCGGATTGCGTCGCAGAGCCCCCGACGAGGTTTTTCATCCCTTTGATGGCGTCAATGATATCGAATCGTCCGTCTGCGTTGAGGTCTCCGACAAGCGTATGACTTTCCGTCATTGGGAGTACGCCAACAACGATCTGCAGGCCGAGCACCACATCGACGACATTAACACGCGAATCCCCGTTCAAGTCACCCGCGCATAGCGGTGCGGTAGTAACTATCTGGATATCGTCCGTAACGACGACACCGTACTGGAATTCGAGTGTCGCCAAACGGGATGAGCCGATTCCCTGACTGACACCTACCGATTCCTCGATATCAATCACCATCGTTTCGGCTGGACCAGGTGAATCATTTGGCGTCAAATCCCTCGATGGTTGCTCCAACGCCGAAATGCCAGGCATTCCAACACCAACTCCCTCGACGATATCGATAACGATGGGACGCGGCCCGTCAATCGGATCGCCCTGCACAATGGGCGTCAGAACGTACCCCAACATGAGCCCGGTGGGGATGCCAAAGAAGATCTGCAGGAAGCGAAGTGCTTTTCTCAACGCATCCTCGACCTACTCGCCAGATGGGGTCGAGAAAGTGATCGCCACGTTGATCGTGACCTCTTGTCCCAAGGTGAGTGCTATTGGCTCACCCAACTCTTTTTCAGTGAACGAGTGCGCCAGAGTTTCGCTGGCGGTACACTCGGCGGGCGACAACGGTGATCGCGCCGAGGAATCGTTCAAGGAGCATGTCCTGAGAGCCGTAGAGACAAAATCGATCTCGCTATCGTCGAACTCGACCATCGTTGTGGCCGACAGTTCGAGTCCCAGCTCAGTAGCGTTAATCATCAGTTCCGGCTCCTCAATCTGACACCAGAACCGTTGCCCATCCACGCTGCAGGGGTCGGGCGGGTTTTCCGACTTCGAGGAGCCGAACACTATGGACCAGGTGCCGGGTGTTTCAAGGCCCGTCAATACCTTCCCAATGACGTAAGCCCCGACCAGCGCGTTCTCAAACTCGACCTTTTTAGCCAGCGACCCGTCTGAGTTGCGGACCTCGATCTTCCAGTCACCATGCACCTGAACGCCCTCAGCAGGCTGCCCCGCCGTGTCACCGTCGAAGGCGTGAATGATGTCATCGCCGCTCAACGGCTGGGCGAAATAGAAGGCGACGAGCAGGGCGGTCAATCCCATGATCGCCAGCCACATGTAGTCCACCATCTTGATTACCGCTAACCACTTCATCCGCTGCCTCCCACGTACGACGCTCCTCAACCGTTGAGATTCCGTGACCGCTCACTTCAACGGTAGCTGGCACATATGGGGCCGGACATCCGAGACATCACTCAATGTGCTCCGTGTGATCCCCCAAGGGCTGTCCCGCACCAGCCTGCCGGTTGCGAAGCGGCGCACAGACCGCGATACTACCGAGAAGGTCGCGAAACGTCCCACCCATGACTATGGCTTTCAATCCAAAATCGACGACAGTACTAATCACGGGCGCGTCCAGCGGCATTGGATACGCGACCGCCCTGTACCTGGCCGAGAAGGGCTACACGGTCATTGGAACGAGTCGCTCGGCTGAACGGCTTGAGATGCTGTCGAACGAGATCGCTGAGCGTGGTTTGCCCGTGCATCCCATCGTCCTAGATATCAATTCGGACGACGCTGTTCGAGAGGTTTTGCCACGGTTGATCGAGGAGCACGCGGGAATCGATGTGCTGGTGAACAACGCCGGTTACGGTCTATGGGGGCCTGGCGGCAGCCTTTCTATCGACGAGCTTCGCACACAGTTCGAGACGAACTTCTTCGCACCCTTCAAGCTAACGAAGTTGGTGCTGCCCGGCATGATTGAGCGGCGGCACGGAACCATCGTCAACATCAGTTCTGTCTTAGGACAGATCGGCACGCCGTTTAATGGGGCGTACGTTTCGACCAAGTTCGCGCTGGAAGGGCTGAGCGAAGCGATGCGAACCGAGCTATGGCCCTTCGGCGTCCGGGTGACAGTCGTGGAACCAGGACTGTATGCCACCGAGTTTCAGCAAAACCAGCTTCGGGCCGACGAAGCCAATCTACCCGATTCGCCGTACAGGGAATACATCGACAAGTACAATAACCGGCACGGCAGCTTTGACAGGCTCTCGAAAGATCCCATCGCGGTATCGAAGGTCATTCACAAAATCATCCGCTCAAAGCGGCCAAGATTTCGCTACGCCGTTGGGGCGGAATCCCATCTCGGCATACTTGGGAAACGTTACTTGCCACAGCGGTTGTTCCAGTTCATGTTGAGCAGAGCGACTTTGCGTTAGATTCTAAACCGCGTACTTCTCCAACAGCCGCCGGGCGATGACCAGCTTTTGAATCTCGTTGGTCCCCTCACCTATTATCATCAGCGGTGCGTCGCGGTAGTAGCGTTCAACGGGATACTCCTTGATGTAGCCGTAGCCACCGTGAATGCGCATGGCCTCCATCGTCACCTCGCCGCAGACCTCCGACGCAAACAGCTTCGCCATACCGGCCTCGAGGTCGACACGCCCGCCCTCGTCTCGCTTCCGGGCGGCGGCGTACGCTAGGAGGCGCGCGGCCTCGATCTTCGTTGCCATGTCCGCCAGCTTGGTCTGAATGGCCTGGTGTTGTGAGATCGGCTTGCCAAAGGCCTTCCGGTTTTGGGCGTACTTGATGGCTGCCTCGAACGCAGCAGTCGCAACGCCAACGGCCCTTGCGGCGACGTTGATTCGTCCCGACTCCAGTGCTCTAAGTACCTGGCTGTATCCCCTGCCCTCTTCGTCACCGACGAGGTTCTCAGCGGGCACTCTTACACTCTCGAAGACCAACTCAACGGTATCCAGACCTCGGTAGCCCAGTTTATCGAGATGCTGTCCTACCGAAAATCCCTCGCTCGGTTTCTGCACGATGAAGCAACCAATGCCCCGGTATGGCGGCTCCGCGTTGGGGTCGGTTTTGGCCAGCACCGCAACAGCGTTGCCGTGTTCACCGTTCGTGATGAACATCTTGCTTCCGTTGAGAACGTAATTCTCGCCGTCCTTGCTCGCCGTCGTCTGGATATTCTGCACATCGCTACCGGCCTCAGCTTCGGTCAGCCCAAGCGCACCACGAATATCTCCCTGTGCCATACCCGGCAGAAACTTTTCCTTCTGCTCCTCAGTGCCGGAGTCGCCGATGATCGACGCCATGACGTGGTGAGTTCCGATGATGCCCGCCACACTCATCCAGCCCTTGCTCAGTTCTTCGAATATCATCGCCATCGTCGTGTGATCGAGCCCGAGGCCGCCGTATTCTTCCGGTATCGTGATGCCGAACAGCCCCAATTCACGCATGGTGGGGACAAGTTCGTGGGGATACTTGTCCTCGTTGTCATACTGGCCCGCTATCGGCAAGACGTCGTGCTGTACGAACTCCCGAACGAGGTTGACGATTTGGCTTTGTACTTCTTGCGAGACGGTCGGCATGGGGCTCCTTCAAAAGCGGAAAACGTCAAACGAAAAACGTAATATCGGATGACGACCATGGGTTGGGGTCTTTACGCTTTACGTTTTCTCCGCCGGTTTGAAGTCGTCGAGGAGCATCTGCGTCATATACGCAAGATTCTCCTCCCCACTACGGTCAGCTATCTCGAACTCGTAGTCGGAGAACGGCAGGCTGCGGTAAACGTTCGCATGGAGCGGCACAAAAGTCTCGGCGTAGGGCACTCTGCGGTGAATTCCAGCAATCGACGCGTCGATAGCCTCGCCGAGCTTGCGCTGCAGCGGGCTATCCGGCCCGTAGTGCTGCGACGTGAAACGGTTCATCGCCATCGCCTTCTTCGTGACGGTTGACGTGATGTCGATGACGACGCTCGGGATGCGAGGATTGTCCTGCTCGGTGAGTGTCGTACGTCCGATCTGTGTGTGGAAGAACACCTGCTTGACCGAGTGAGGCGGCAGCTTCCCCAAACGAATCGTCGCGGCGGTCTCAACGGCGATAAGGGTCATTTCGCCGGTGACCGCGTGCATGATTACGGTGTCGCCGGGATGGTGGGTGACTATGAAGTCAGGCTTCACTTCACAAATCACATCTGCGATGTCCTCGACAATGCGACGCTCAACCATCGGCACGTCGTCGTCGTATCCGAGACATCGGACATCTGTAACCCCGAGTTCGGCGCAGGCCTCGGTCAGCTCCTGCATGCGCTCTCGTTCGAGGGCCTCGATGTCCACCTGCTCCCCTCGCTTGTACGCAGCAACCGCTGTCTCGTGGTGGGAAAGACCATAGGTCGGCGTTAGCCCAACGACCCGGTCACCCTGCTCGACGTGTAGGGCCATCGTTCCGCCCGCGTAAAGCACCACGTCTTTGGGGTGCCCTCCGATGTTCAAGACGGACAGTTGTCGATCGATTGCCATATCTCCCTCTCTAGCGTGGCGATGCGCTGGCTATTTTTCGTCCTCTGCAATAGCCATATCTTCCCAGTTTACTCCACCGTCGATACTGCGCATGAAAAGGCCGCGTGACCCGCCGACGAAGATAGTCTTGTCCGTCAGGAAGTTCGGCGATATCTCCATTGTGCGCAACGTACGGCCTCTTGTCGCTACCGTCTGATACGTTTCGCCTCCGTCGTTGGACACAAACACATTGCCGTTCAAGGTCGCCATCAAAACTAGACCGTCTCGGCGAAAGTTGGGGGAAACGACAAGACCCTCGGTTTTAAGACTCGTCAGTCCTTCGTCGACCGGTCTCCAGGAGTTACCTCCGTTGGTGGACTTGAAAGGCCCTTCCTCAGTCGTACCCAGAAAGACCGTGGCATCCCGGGCATAGTCTGGCGAGAACGTCACCACCGAGCTGACAGCGTCAAAGAGACCACGGTTTATCTCTTCCCAATTCTCGCCTCCATCACTTGATCGGAATACGCCGTCTCGGCCAGTCCCGGCGAACACCGTCCGGTCGGTTGCGTACTCATGTGAAGTGCCGATAGCAAGAACGTTACTGCTGGGAAGTCCGATTTGTGCCCAAGAATCTCCGCCGTTGGTCGAGCGGAAGATGCCTCGGAACTGCGTGCCAGCAAACAGCGTCCGGTCGCGGCCAAAGTCTGGCGAAATCGCGATGACCGCAACGCTTCGACGCTCCAAACCGCTCGACGCCTGTTCCCAGGTGTCGCCTCCATTCCGAGACCGGAAAACACCGTTTCTCACTGTGCTGATAAAAATGGTGTCGTCACTCAGAAAATTGGGCGACAGCGCGATATCCGTCACAACGCCGTCGATAAGTCCATCGTTGCGACGGGTCCACGAGTCGCCATGATCGTCCGACCGGAACACGCCGCCCGGGTCGGTGCCGACGAAGATAACTCCATCGTTCTCGAAGCCCGGCGAGAACGCGAAGCTGATCAGGTCTTCAGGCGGCGAGTCGATCACGATTGGTGTCGGTGTCGGCTCTCCGCCGGAGCCCGAGCAGGCGGACACCACACCACCGCCCACTAGCAATGCTACTAACATAAACCAACGCATTGTTGGAAAGACCTCCATGAATCTGATCGTCCGCTTTGTTTCTTGGAACGCTGCCGCCGGTTTAATAGGCAGCCGTCTCAGATTCTATCATCGCGGCGGAGCGGAATGCCTCAGACCTTCTCGATGGTGACGCCCAATTGGAATGTCCGAAGTCGGTCACGGTACAACTCAGCATGTTCCAGCGGACAAGTGATTACGACCGCGCGCCCTGTGTTGTGCGTTTCGAGCATGACTCTGACGGCGTCATCTTCGCTAAGTGACTCCACGCTCTTCAACAGCGCCGCAACGACAAAGTCCATAGAGTGAACGTCATCATCGTGCAGGATGACCGAGTACGGCGGCAGCACAGCCTGCAGGTTCTCGATGAACCGCTCGGTTTCGGTCGTCGTATTTACGATCACACGATCAAACATATGTGAGTCAAGGCCGGGGCGTTCCGGACGGCTGTGCATATGGTAGTATCGGCCATGTCGAAGGTGACATCAAGACGAGTGACGAATTGAACAAACACAAGACGACCGTGAAAAGTAAGCAGCGATCTTATTTACCTTTGGCACTTGCCGCACTGGTTGTTGTCGCGGCGGCCATGGCGGGAATTGCCTGTTCTCCGCCGCGCGAAGACCCATTCGCTCTCGGACATCGAGGAAGCCCTACACCCACTCCGCAGCCGGACGAAACGCCGGTGGAGACCCTTGTAAACGAGTACGATCTTCTCACCAGCGGCGAGACCATCAAGATTGCGGAGTGGGAGGACAATCGAGTCAAGCTCCTCAACTTTCTCGCTGGCTACGTCATCGTCTTTGGTTTCGACCACCCTGTCGAGATAGTGAGCGTCGACCAAGGTGACTACGGCCCGGCACTGCTCAATGGAGACGTACACCTGGTGATCCAAATGGAGCAAGATTGGTACGAAAGCACCGGCCGCTCGGCGGGAGTTCTTAATATCGGAGCGCCTTTTGAGAACCTAGCTAACTCTCGTATTGGGGCGAATCCCGGACTTCAAGATATTGCGCCTGGAATCGTCGAGTTCCTGAGCAGCTTCGTTCCTGGCGACGAACGGACCGACGAGCTTGCGTCTCGGATCACCGGCGGTCGCTTCGGCATGCGGCCAAGTGTCGCCGCAATCAAGTATTTCAAAGAAAATGAAGAGGTATGGACGCAATGGGTCGGCGGCGATATTGCACTGCTCGTGAAGGACGCTGTCAAAGGCAACAAGACCGCCCTCATCAACCGCAAGTGTATCCCGGACGGCGGAAACGCCAACTGCGTGCGCTGACTCGGTTCACACGTTCTCGTCCAGCCAGTCCAGTACCTGCGGCAGCAAGGTCGGCAGTTCGCGACGATTGAGCATAAGGCCCCAGTGCGACGATTCGCTTACATAAATTTGGCGGTTCGCCATGCCGATACCGTGGTAGCTCGGTTCGGTGGGGTAGTAATTATCGAGGCCGCCAAGGATTTCCAGCATCGGGCACGGCATCTCATCAATGAGGATTCCACGTCGGCGTTCACTTCCCATTAGCTCAGATTCGCTGCACAGAGACGATTGGGCGATCCGCCGCTCATCGGTCGTGAGGTCTGGCATACCCTGCAGCAGATCGGGGTCGCCGTCGAGTACGTAGCCGATGTCTTGCGGAGAATATTTTTCGTAGACAAAGTCAACGGACTCATTGATCTTGTCTACTGGTGGGTCCGGGTCGAGTGCTACGCACGCCGCATACCCGCCCTGAGACGCTGCGATGACGGCGATATGTCCGCCCATGCTCCAACCGATCACCACGGGCGCGACCTTCAACTGACCAGCCACGTCGTTCACGTCCGCGACGTAGTCGAAGATGCTCGTATGTGACAGGTCGACCGGTCCACTTTCGCCGTGACCTCGCAGGTCGAGGTTGTATGTCGGCCAGCCTGCTGCAACGAACGCCTTCTGCCAGAACGTCCACACCGCGCCCGACGTTCCAGCGCCGTGAACGAAGATGACCGGGGGCTTACCGGTCGGTTCTGTTGGGAGTTGGGTCGTGACCGAGAGCGTCGTCACGCCGGGAACCAGTGTCGGTTCTCGACCATGCCTCGAATGTATGCTGTCTGCCCAACGTGCTGGATGTTGTCGTCCATGACGCTGACCAAGCGTACACCGACAGTCGGCAGCGGGTCCCACTGAGGCTCGTTCAGCTCGCGGTCGAGATCGCTTTCCGTTAGGGTCTTGAGTAACTCGATTGTCCTCTCGTGAACAGCGTCGTAGTACGCTAGGAGGGCGTCGGTATCCGACCGGAAGGCGGCGACTTGCTCGGCAGTATGACCGAATCCCGTGTCGTCAGGGTCGGCTGCCCGACCGAACTTTTCGTGCCAGTGGTCACTGATCCACAGTTGTGGAATCTCGCGCACAGCCCGGTTGATCTCGTCGTCCTGGCCACGGGCGATGTGCCACGCCAACCATGCGATTGAATTACTCTCCGAAGTGGGTAAGTGGTGCAATTGAGCGTCAGTCAAGCCATCGAGACTCAGATGTAGCAAATTTTTGATTCTTCCAAAGCCGTCCACAAGCAAGTCGTTGATGTTCATTTGTGTCTTCTCCTCAATTAGATGCAGTGGGACTAATCTACGCTTTTTGCGGCGTTCAGGAAGGCGGTCTGGCCCGGACCAAGATCCAATGCTTCTACTTCCGACAGCGGAACGAACTCCGCAGAGAGTTCATAGTCGTCGTCAGGCTCTGTTTCTTCGGCATTACCTCTCAGGTAATGTCCCTTGAAGATAGGCCAGAAGAAGTCGGGGTACAGAAACGGGAAATCTGGAGGTTGGGGTGTCTTGTGTCGCAAGTGCATGAAACCGAGTCGCCGAATGTCCGTGATCTCGATGCCCGCTTCTTCGATGATTTCTCTACAAAGGGCTTCCAGGTGTGTTTCGCCTTGCTCAACCCTACCACCCGGATGGATATGTACGCCGTCCTTGTTCGTCATTAGCAGTATGTCATAGTTCCGGAACACGAGGGCTCGGACTGAACTGACGAGGTCGGATCGGGGCTCGTGGTCGGTGACGTAGGCGGAAACTGTGAGCTCGATCTCACCGCCGCGCCAGATGCTGGTCTCGGTCGAAACGGGAACAAAGTTTCTCAGAAACTCGTCGGCTGCCGGATTCGATGGCATATGCGGCGATTACTTGAACAGCGGCGCGGGCCTTTCGATGGCCTGCTGCAAGCGACGCATGAAGCTGCCGGCCACTGCGCCGTCGATTGTCTGGTGATCGACGGTGAGGCTCAGTGTAAGCATTTCGCGGACGACGACCTCGCCTTTTCGCGCAACGGGCTTCTCGACCGAACGGCCAACTCCAAGGATCGCGCTCTGTCCGGCGTTCAGTATCGGTGTAAATCCGTCCACGATGCCAAGCACGCTGATCGTGAAGGTGCCGCCGACCACGTCATCCGGCAGCAGCTTACCATCCTTTGCCTTCGTTGCAAGCTCGTCCATCTCGGCGGCGATCTCAGAAATACTCTTTTCCTCAACGCTACGGATCACCGGTACGATCAGTCCTTCGTCGAGAGCAACGGCAAAGCCCATGTTGACCTCGTCAAATTGATGGACAGTCCCGTCGTGCAAAATACTGTTGATGGCGGGAACACGTTTGATCGCTGACGCGCATGCCTTGATGAGAGCATGAGCAAGAGTGATCGTGGTATCGGCGTCCTTGGAGGCGTCGCGGCGCATCTGTTGCACGTCCGTTACGTCGACTTCGAGGAAGAATGATAGCTGGGCAGTGTTGGCGATACTCGACTTCATGTGGCCGGCGATGCCCTTGCGCATGCCGGACATCCCGACCGATGAAGCGGGCGTCGGTACACCCGGCGGCAGCTTGGGACCTGACTGCTCCTCGGCGAACGCACGAACATCGGCCTCTGTTACGCGCGCGCCGCTTGTCGGCACCTCGCTGATATCGATGCCAAGGCTTGATGCGACTTTTCTCGCGCCAGGAGTCGACTTGACCGGCACACCCGCCGCCGCCACTCGGGGTGTTCGAGGAGTTGCGACTGCTCCGGCAGCCACTTGAACGGCTTGCTTGGGCTGCTCCGGAGCAGGTGGCTCTTCGCCCTCGGCGAGGATGTACCCGATGATTCCGTCCACTGGAACTGTCGAGCCAGCGTCGGCGACAGTATGCAAAACCCCAGCCTCTGAGGCTTCGAGATCGTAATTCAGTTTCTCAGACTCGATCTCCGCCAGCGGCTCGCCCTGCTTGACCACATCGCCCGAAGACTTGCTCCAAGCTACGACGCCTTCGGTCATGAAATCGCCAAGCCGAGGCATTACTATCGCTGTTGCCATTCTGAAGTCTCCCGAACTGCGTATTGCGTATCAAGGTTAACGAGACAAAATACGTGATGCTCGATACGTAACAGTTTTATTCCATCACCGCGTGTACGGCGTTCACGACCTTCTCGCTGGTCGGCATATACAACGCCTCCAGAGGACGGCTATAGGGCACCGAGGTATGAGGCGGATTGACGCGCCTCGGTGGCGCATCGAGATAGTCGAAGGCCTGCTCCGCTACGAGCGCTGAGATGTCACTTGCGACGCTGCACCTCGGATAGTCCTCATCGACGATGACGATCTTGCGAGTTCGTTTGACCGATTCTAGGATTGTCTCCTCATCCATTGGCGAAGTAGAAAGCAGGTCGATGACCTCGGCCGAGATACCCTCGGCCGCGAGCGCGTCAGCTGCCTGATTTGCAACGTGCGTCGTGTAGCCGATGCCGACGATGGTCACGTCGTCGCCTTCTCGCAGGATACGCGCCTTGCCAATGGGTATTTCGTAGGACTCTTCCGGTACGTGAACGCTGCCGGGGAGACCCATGAGTTGCCTGTTGTTGAACACGATCACGGGGTCGTCGTCCCGGATTGCAGCGGTCATCAATCCCTTTGCTGTGTAAGGGTCAGACGGGACGACCCCCTTAAGGCCAGGGAAATGAGTGAAGATCGAGTAGAGGGTCTCGGAATGCTGCGCAGCCGTGTTCAGGCCAGCGCCGGTTCCGGTCATAATGGTTAAAGGAAGAGTTATCTTGCCGCCGAACATATAGTGCATCTTGGCAGCGTTGTTTGTGATCTGGTCGGCGCAAACGCCGAAGAAGCTAACGTACATCAACTCGACCACTGGGCGGAGCCCGGTCGCCGCCGCACCGATACCGGCGCCGATGAATCCGGCCTCGGAGATTGGCGTATCACGAACTCTCGCCGCTCCGAACTCGCGGATGAGCCCCTTGGTGAGACGCATCGGGCCGCCCCATGAGTCGATTATGCCCTGGTCTTCCCGACCAGCGCCGCCCGCCACGTCCTCGCCCATGACGATCACGGTCGGGTCGCTCTGCATCTCTTGGCGCAATGTTTCATTGATCGCCTGAATATAGGAAATATTTCTCGTCGCTGTTGCAGTTACCATTTAGCGCTCCTTTTGCCCTCACCTCAATCCTCTCCCACAGTGAGAGGAGGCAGGATGTTAAGTAGTGAATGCCCTCTCCTAATAGGGAGGGCGCAAGGGTGAGAGTTCTTTAGTTGTACGAGATGTAGACGTCGGTCATCAGTTCGCTATCGTCCGGGAACGGACTCTCGTCGGCAAACTTTATGGCGTCAGCTACGTCGCTGAGGGCCTGTTGGTCAACCGCGTCGAGCTCCTCTTGCGTCGCCAAGTCGTTCTCAAGGAGGTAGGCGCCCATAGTGGCGATGCAGTCGCGGGCCTCGTAGTAGTCCTCTTCTTCCTGTGTGCGATATGTAAGAGGGTCATCCGCACCGAAGTGGCCGTGATAGCGATATGTTTGAGCTTCGATAAACGTGGGGCCTTCACCGGCGCGAGCGCGCTTAACCGCCTCGCCACTGATCTCGAACATTTCCAGAACAGATTGTCCGTCCGCCACGATCGCCGGCATGTCGTAGCCTTCAGCACGAGCAGCGATAGATGCGCCAGCTACGGAATACTCGTACGGCGTGGCCTCTGCGTAGCGGTTGTTCTCGCAAACGAAGATGACCGGCAGCTTCCAAATACCCGCCAAGTTCATTGCCTCATGCAAAGTGCCCTGGTTCGACGCGCCGTCACCAAAAAACACGACGGAGACCTGATCGGTGCCGCGTACCTTGGCGCTGAGACCGACACCGGTCGCGACCGGGATATTCGATCCAACGATTCCGTTCGCGCCGAGCATTCCTTTATTAATATCGGCTATGTGCATCGTGCCACCCTTGCCCTTGTTGGTGCCGGTGGACTTGCCCAGCAACTCAGCCATCATTTGCTTGAGGTCAAGGCCCTTGGTAATGCAATGATGGTGACTTCGATGCGTTCCCAAGACGTAATCGTCGTCGCGCAGGTGCGCGCAAACGCCCGTGGGCACAGCTTCTTGTCCAATCGAGGAATGCATGCCGCGCAACTTGCCTGCATCTGCCTCCCGTTTAGACTGCTCTTCAAAGCGGCGGATGGTAACCATCGTCTTGTACATCCACTGCATCGTATCGACGTTAATTTCGGTGGTAGTTGTCGCCAAGATGGGACCTCCACAATGCTGTCTGGTAATGGCGGATATCATAGCAGGCTGTGGTACGGGTGTCACGGTAGCACGGCCTTACTCCGCAGGCCCGTTGGCCTGATGTTTTTCGCGGCCTGCATTGTGGCAGCCATCAGCTCGTCCCGAAAGGACAGCCCGGTGACTGTTTTCGACGGGCACGCGCACTGCTTCCCTCCTCTGGGTGAAGTCGGGGCAATGAGCCTTGTCCGGGCTCAGACATATCCGTTTGTGAGCGCACTGTCACATACAGTCAGTCGCTAATGATGTTCGAGAATCAATGCGGTTTTCTGACCGACTATGAGCGTGGGGCGATTCTTGGCGGCAATCTCCAGCGTTTGCATCCCATATAGGGCATTGACGTTGTAGTAAGCGTCGTTTACCCTTTCGGCGTTCACCACGTACGAGTCAATCAGATATCACTTATCATGCTCTGGTTGAACACAGGAGGAAAACATGAAGACCCTTAAGACGATTGTAGCTGGACTCACGGTCGCGACCCTTTTATGGCTGTCGATTGGCGCCGCGTTCGCCGCTCAAGGTCAGATCACTGAAGTCAATCCATCTGGCATAGGGGCGGCGAAGGGCACGGCGTCGGAGCACATAACCGTCGTGCCCCGTTCAGCCAAAGGCATGATCGTCGACGTCAATCCGTCTGGCACCGTAGCGACTCCAGGTCGCCAGAGTGGAACCACCCATACCGATACTGGCATCAGTCAGTAGTTGAAGACCTCGCGAACAAGAGTCGTCGATTGTAAACCCGACCCTGATTGTTAGGCAAAAAGACAGCCCCAAGACGGTGGCGCCGACCTCGGGGCTGAAAAGAACATCTTTCGATGTCCCGTACTTCCCATTCTCTCCGATGTCAGGAACTATTCAAGTACCTGATCAGTCTTTGATAATCCGTGTCAGCAATCGTTCAAGGCTTAGGCTCTCGATTGTCTTTGCTACAAATGATTCACTCGCCTAGTCGTGTTGTGATGTTTTTACTCAAGAGAACTGTTGTATCCGTTATGCTTGCGGTGATCGGGATGTCCTGCAGTACGTTGACCGGCGACAGCGAAACAGATTCGACAGATCCGGAGTCGAGCAAGCAAATCGCCCAAGATCCGGGAGCTACCCATACCGAGCCTTCAGGAAAGCAGCCCAGCGAAAATGCCGAGGTAACCGAAGTTACGGCATCCGGCAGTCCTGGAGCATATAGTTTCTCCGTTATCGTCAGCAGTCCTGATACCGGGTGCAAACAGTACACCGACTGGTGGGAAGTCATTTCCCAGAGCGGAGGCTTACTTTATCGTCGAACACTGTTGCACAGCCATGTCGATGAGCAGCCCTTTACCAGATCAGGCGGTCCAGTCGAGATTCAGGCCGACGACGTTGTGATCGTCCGTGCCCATATGAACTCGTCCGGCTACGGCAACGACGCGATTAAAGGAACTGTTGATAAGGGGTTCGCACCTCTCACTCTTCCCGTCGATTTCGCCGCCGACATGGAGCTACTTACGCCTCAACCACCCTCTTGCGGGTTCTAAATCGGGTACTCTTTTGGTGAGATCACCAACGCTCCTGAGAATGGAGACTACCCTACCCGCTACCCATAAAAATATAGAGTCGTCTTCGACAACTTGATCTCTGAGCCCCTCATCCATCTGGGACGATTTCCTGCGAACGACATCAAAAACACAAGCTTGCTTTGTGTCCCCTTCTTAACCTTGTCAATACACCCGCGTTCTCGCTACAATGAACAGATGTCGGGGTGTGGCGCAGTTGGTAGCGCGCGTGGTCCGGGAC
>Ga0114996_10000668_pt1 | contig 48079 bp, 39 predicted proteins | sample ArcticOcean_MG_C_4_FD_87039 | JGI IMG/M metagenome (GOLD analysis project Ga0114996, IMG submission 87039) | Marine microbial communities from western Arctic Ocean - ArcticOcean_MG_CB4_134 | ecosystem: Environmental > Aquatic > Marine > Oceanic | place: Arctic Ocean: Canada Basin | collected... | reverse complement strand
GTTCTCTAATTGATCTACAGCAGAATCTCTCACGTCATTATCTGCCCCCACGTTCACAATCACATCAGCATCTGTACCTACTATGTAGTCGTTAATGGGCGCCCAATGGCATATAGACACAGTATTTACAGTTGAATAAGTGTCTTCTATTCTTTGAAAAAGCGATGGATAATCATCGTAATTACTTCCCGAAAAACTATTATCTACAACAAGATGCTTGTCGGAACGCACTCCACAGAGAATATCCGACCAGCCTGGGCCACTAATTGTAATATCGTCGTTAAGGGCATCAGGACTATAAACACCCGCGCTTATAAGAGCGTCTAGGTTGGGAGTATTTGCCGCAGTAAGCGCATCGGACCTTACACCATCTATTCCGATAATAAGGACATGGGAAGTTGGAGTTTGGCTTAAAAGAGAGGAAAAGCTGAAAGCTACCAATATGCTGAATATGAGAGCAAAAGATTTCATTTTATAAATATAGTGAAATAAAATTGCTTACGTTGCCGTCAGAAGTGACATCAGCTTTACAGCTTAATCACTATTTGTAAAGAGTTTGTGGACGTTAAGCAATAGCGACAACCTCACTAACGCTTTCAATTTTTGAAGTTAATAAGGTTTCTATACCGCCCTTCAAAGTTTCTGTAGAAGATGGACAGCCGGCACAAGCACCACGCAATTGAACATAAACAACCCCATCTTTGAACCCAACAAAATCGATTGCCCCTCCATCTTGCTCGACAGCAGGTCTTACATATTCGTTCAGAAGTTCTCCTATTTGTTTATCGTATTCAGACGGTGATATGTTTTCGGATTCAATAAGCTTGTCTATTGATACTGCTGATTTTCCTTCTTGGTCAATTCCGCCAACAAGTTCAGAAAGTTCAGATATTTTATCTTCCTCCACGGCGAATTCATTATCCACTAGCCACTCACGGATGTATTCCCTGAGCTGCATAACGATCATCTCCCATCCTAGCGACTCATCTTTAGTTACAGAAACGATTTCGCCACTGATAAAAACACCCACAACGAAAGGGAAATTAAAAAGTTCCGCAGCAAGTGGAGAACAAACCATAGCCTCTTTTACATTATTAAAATCAAGTTGCTGCAATCCAGAAACTAATTTTCTATCCACAACGAACTTCATTGTTGCAGGATTGGGAGTCATTTCAGCGTAAACAGTGGTGGGAAATTTATTACTTGCCATGGCTTTTTCAGATGCTTAAAATTGCTATCGCAAGTTACTGCTGCAATCATTAACTTGGCCTTCTATTTTGCAATCTCTTTAGCTCAACATGCACAAAATACTCATAGTTTCTTTTGCAGTCTTTTTTGCCGGTCTTTTTTCTACCGTCACTTTAGCCCAAACCCCAGCTTCTTCAACATTCCCTACTAACGGAACTCTAGATAAACATCTTGTAAAAACGGTGCTTGAACATGCAATCGTCCACGTTGATGCTTCAACGGTTCTTAATGACGCCACAGTTGTGCTTTTCCGCGGGGAGATTCTCGAAGTAAAATCTGGTTCCGCCACATCGAGCTCTACAGTTTCAGGCGCAGTCGTCAGACTTGACCTCACTGGATACCACCTTTACCCCTCTTTTGTAGATCTTCATTCGTCATACGGCCTTCCGGAAGTGAAGCCTGCGGGATGGTCACGCACCCCGCAATATGAAACCAACATCAAAGGGGCTTATGGTTGGAATCAGTCCGTTCGTCCAGAAATAGACGCCTACGAGAAGTTTATCCCAGACACGAAAACTGCAAAAGCTCTTCGTGAAGCAGGTTTTGGGGCTGTCCTCACCCACGTCCCAGACGGAATTGTCCGTGGATCTGGGGCACTTGTAATACCCATTGACGATGCCCGCGAGTCCATGCTTCGTCCGCTTGCCTCTACACATTTCAGTTTCCGCAAAGGATCTTCTCGTCAGTCGTATCCCAGTTCGCTAATGGGTGCCACAGCGCTCTTACGCCAAACCCATCTAGACGCATCTTGGTATGCTGCTGCCTCTCCACGAGGTCTCTCTGGCGGGACCAATCTTTCTCTCGAGGCTTTCAACTCGAACTCGGATCTCCCCTCTGTTTTTTCAGCTGGTTCGTGGAAGGATATCCTACGTGCTGAAGTCGTAGCCAATGAATTCAACCTTAACTACCTACTTCTTGGCGGTGGTGATAGCTATCAGCGCGCCTCAGCTATAAAAGAATCGGGAGCGACATTAATCGTTCCCGTAAAATTCCCAACAGCTTACGATCTTAGCGACCTGTTTTTAGCTCGCTTTATATCTTTAACAGAACTAAAGCACTGGGAGCTCGCCCCCAGCAACGCTTCCATATTAAATGACGCCGGTATTGAGTTTTGCCTTACCGCCCACGGATTAAAAACCCCCTCGGAATTTCTTCCCGCCGTGCGCATCGCCGTACAACGAGGCCTTCCTGCCGACATTGCCCTCCGCGCTATGACGGAACTACCCGCATCCCTGCTAGGAGTTTCTGATATCGTAGGTGCCATCCGACCTGGCCTCCGCGCAAACATTATCGTTTCTGACGGCCCTATTTTTGAGTCCGAAACTAAGCTTATTGAGCATTGGGTAAGCGGTATTCCAACCATTATGCTTGACCGCGATGCGGTCGATGTTTCAGGAGATTACGATATCTCTCTAAGCGGGTATGGTGACGAAATCAAGCATATTGTAGTCACAGAAGATATTAAAGCCACCCACATAATCAATGATTCAACAGAGCAGAAGGTCACAATTTTACTAGACAATAGAACCATAGTATTGGGTTTTGAATCTAACGAAGGACCGATACGACTCACGGGAAATGTATGGATGGATAGTAGGATTTGGGAAGGGACAGCCATAATGCCTAACGGGAAGTTGACTTCGTGGAGCGCCGTTAAAGTCGATGCTCCAGAACCCGTGTCTGATGAACTTGCTGAAGTTCTAATTGAAGACTCTATTTCCGAAAAAACAGAACCACTTGGTGAAGTATTATACCCTTTTACTGCATACGGCTCGCCTTTAAAAACTGCTCAAGAGAACGCTGGAATGAAAGCGGTGGTGGTTAGGGGAGCTACTGTTTGGACTTGTGAAAATGAAGGGATTTTAGAGGAAGCGGACGTGTTGATTTACGACGGAAAAATTGCGGCAGTAGGGGCGAGACTCAATGTTAGTGAACTTCTTGGGAAAGATGTAAAGGTAGAAGAAGTTGATGGAAGGGGCAAGCATGTTACGCCCGGGATTATTGATGAACACTCACATATCGCAATTGAGAGAGGTGTTAATGAGGCAACACAGGCGAGTAGTGCGGAGGTTTGGATAGGCCATTCATTGAATAGCGAGGACGTGAATATGTACAGGCAACTAGCCGGGGGTGTTACGTGCGCTCAACTTCTTCACGGATCTGCAAATCCCATAGGAGGCCAAAGCGCGATTATCAAATTCCGTTGGGGCTCACTTCCCACGGAGCTTCTTTACGAGGGTGCGACTCCATTTATCAAGTTCGCCCTTGGGGAGAACGTGAAGCAGAGTAATTGGGGCGATGCGCAAAAGGTTCGCTTTCCGCAATCGAGGATGGGGGTCGAGCAGGTATTCTACGATCTCTTTATTCGTGCTCGTGAATACGGAGAGTCCTTCATATCGTATAGGCACGAACTTGCTAATACTAAGAAACGCGACCTTAAAGCTGGGCTCGGACCCGTAGAGCCGAGACATGATTTAGAGCTCGACGTGCTTCTTCAAATTTTACGGGAGGAGAGATTTGTGACTTGTCATAGCTATAGACAAGACGAGATAAATATGCTTATGCACGTAGCCGACTCGATGAATTTCCGCCTCAACACCTTCACTCACATCCTCGAAGGCTATAAAGTCGCCGATAAGATGAAAGAACATGGCGCTGGGGGATCGACTTTTAGTGACTGGTGGGCATACAAATACGAAGTAAAAGACGCGATTCCATACAACGCTGCAGTCCTCCATGGACAGGGTATTACTACCGCCATTAACAGCGACGATGCGGAGATGGCACGTCGCCTTAACCAAGAGGCTGCGAAGTCGGTTAAGTACGGAGGAGTATCCGAAGAGGAGGCCTTGAAATTCGTCACCCTCAATCCTGCAAAACTCTTACATATAGATCATATGACGGGTTCGATTAAGGTGGGGAAAGATGCGGATATTGTGGTTTGGGATGAAAACCCTTTGAGTATGAATGCCCAAGTTACCCGAACCTATGTCGAGGGGGAGTGTCTATATAGTTTAAGCTTAGATAAAGAACTGAGGGAAGCTATCCGTATAGAACGCGCTCGCCTAACTAAGAAAATGATTGCCTCTGGGAGTAACAAGCCACCGGGGAAGCTGCGAGTTCCGTCCGAGGCCATCCGTACCCACTACCATTGTGACACTGTAACTGAGGAAAACAACTAAGCCATGAGATTTATATTATTACTTATTCTGGCAGGTCTAATGACTACCCCATCTCTTTCTCAGCAGACTCCTGCTCCAGCCCAAACACGCTCTATTCTCATCCTCGGCGGTACCGCCCACCTTGGTACAGGCGACGCTATTGATGACGCGGCGATAGGATTCCGAAACGGAAAAATAGATTTTGTGGGAAGGACGTTCCAAGCTGATAAGAGCATGTACGACGATATTATCGACGCTACGGGTCAGCAAATATATCCGGGCTTTATAGTCGCAAACACCACTTTAGGTCTTCAAGAAATAGGTGCTGTCCGAGCGACTCAAGATCAATACGAAGTGGGCACGTTCCGCCCTAACGTTCGCGCAATAATAGCCTTTAATACCGACTCTGAGATTACTCCAACTGTTCGAACTAACGGTGTCCTTATGGGCCAAATTACTCCACGGGGTGGTGTTATATCAGGAGCCTCTGGAGTCGTTCATTTCGATGGATGGAATTGGGAGGACGCCGCGATAAAAATGGTGGACGGCATTCATTTAAATTGGCCTTCGACTCATCACAAACACGCTCTCGATGGCAAAGTTGATGTGAGAAAACGCAAAACGTACGAGCAAGCTAAGCATGAAATAGATCGCTACTTTTCAGAAGCTAGAGCCTACGCACTTTCTCGTCCCGACCTCCTATCATCAAATTCGGTTATGGATGTCAAACACGAAGCGATGCGTGGCCTATTCGATGGCTCTCTCGCCCTTTACGTTCACGCTAGCGATGTTCGCGCCATAACCGAAGCCGTCCATTTCAAACGGGAGATGGGTATTAATCGACTTGTCATTGTCGGGGGCTATGATGCTCACCTTGTAGCAGATATGCTCAGGGAGAATGATGTTGCCGTTCTGCTCACGAGCGTCCACAGATTGCCGAGATTTCCCGAGGACGATATCAACCTCCCTTATCGACTCCCGAAACTCCTTGCAGACGAAGGGGTTCTATTTGGTCTTCAAGTCGATGCAAGGATGACCGAAATGAATACGCGAAACCTGCCTTTCTACGCAGGAACCGCTAGAAAATATGGTCTCACCGAGGAGCAAGCTGTCATGTCTTTAACTCGAAATGTTGCGAAAATTCTAGGTATCGATGATACTTGCGGAACGATTGAAAGAGGCAAGGACGCCACTTTGTTTATTTCTTCAGGCGACGCTTTAGATATCAGAACGAACGATCTCACCCACGCCTTCATCGGAGGCCGCACAATCGATCTCGATAACAGACAACGAGAACTCTACAGAAAATTCCAAACCAAGTACGGAGCTGAGATTTTAGATTAGTACCCAATCTTCCCCCTCACTCTCGAGAGGACTTCTGAGGCTACAACGCGGGCGCGTTTGGCACCTTTAGCTAGAGCGATATCTATTTCTTCACGGTTAGATATAAGCTCGTTATATCGTGTTCTTTCAGATGCAAAGCCGTCTACGAGTGCCTCTAAGAGCGCCTTCTTAGCGTGACCCCAACCATATCCCCCTGCACGTAATGCAGTGGCCATTTCCTGAGCGTCAGATTCTGAAGTAATAAGTTTATAAAGGTTGTACACTACTGCCGAGTCAGGGTTTTTAGGGTCCTCAAGGGGTGTTGCGTCTGTGACGAGTTGTTTATTTATAACCTTCTTGAGCGCCGCAGCATCGTCGAATATGTTAATGGTATTACCCTGCGACTTAGACATCTTACCTCCATCAGTTCCAGGAACTAACATCGTCGACTCGCTCGTTAATACTTGTGGAAGAACAAGAGTTTCTCCGAATTTGTGATTGAATCTTGAAGCTACATCTCGGGTCATTTCAAGATGCTGCATTTGGTCTTTACCTACGGGAACTTTCTCGGCATCGTAAAGTAAAATATCCGCAGCCATCAGCATGGGATAACTAAAGAGCCCGGCGTTTACATCCTCTAACCTATCAGACTTGTCTTTAAAGCTGTGGGCTAAAGTCATGCGAGAGTATGGAAATAGGCATTGTAAATACCAAGCAAGCTCTGTAACCTCAGGTACATCGCTTTGGCGGTAAAACACACTTCTTGAGGTGTCTAACCCACAAGCCATCCAGGTCGCAGCCACCGTGTAGGTATTACTCCTTAGCCTTTCTCCGTCCTTTATCTGCGTTAAAGAATGCATATCTGCGATAAACAGAAACGAATCGTTTAAAGGGTCGTTAGCTAGATCTATGGCAGGCTTTATCGCACCAAGGATATTCCCAAGGTGGGGAGTTCCTGTACTCTGTATACCGGTGAGGATGCGTGCCATTTCTATTTACTATTTTTTTTAAGCTCTAGCAGAACTCGTTGAAAGCCTGTTTGAGATGATCTGCTATAGCTTCAGCAGTATTTCCTTCGATGTGATGACGCTCTACCATCACAGCTATCTTTCCATCTTTAAAAAGAGCGATGCTCGGAGAAGATGGAGGGTATGGTAGCATGAATTTGCGAACGTGTGCTACAGCTTCGATATCGTATCCAGCGAAAGAAGTAGTGAGGTTATCTGGAAGTTTCTCATTGTCGAGAGCCAGGATCATAGCTGGGCGCATAGAGCCTGCGGAGCAACCACAAACGCTATTAATAGCTACAAGTGTAGTGCCAGATTTATCTAACGCTTCCTTTACTTCAGCTACGGAAAGAAGTTCTTTATAGCCAGCATCAACAAGCTCAGCTTTCATAGGGGCAACCATTTCAGTGGGGTACATTATTTATTGGGATTATATGTGGTTTTTAATTCGAGCTCTGAGTATTGGGCATCGTTGATAGGTGAAGGGGCGTCTATCATAACGTCCCGTCCAGAGTTATTTTTAGGGAATGCGATAAAGTCGCGGATAGAATTAGATCCTCCGAACATAGAGCAAAGCCTATCGAAACCTAAGGCTAACCCTCCATGTGGCGGCGCCCCGTATTGGAATGCGTCCATTAGAAATCCGAACTGAGCTTCTGCTTCTTCAGGAGTAAACCCAAGCAAGTCGAACATCCTCTCTTGAAGTTCTCGATTGTGGATTCTAATAGATCCTCCACCTATCTCTACTCCGTTAATTACCATATCGTAAGCATTCGCTTTCACCTTTCCTGGATCGGTGTCTATTAGGCTGAGTTGGTCTGGCTTAGGGGAAGTGAATGGGTGATGCATAGCGTGGTACCTCTCGGTTTTTTCGTCCCATTCGAGTAGCGGGAAGTCCATTACCCACAGTGGCTTAAAGACGTTTGAGTCGCACAGCCCCAGTTCTGACCCTAGGTGCAGCCTTAACTCACCTAACTGCTTGCGGGTTTTGTCTAAATCGCCTGAAAGCACAAGTATGAGGTCTCCCTTTTGTGCTGACATTTTTTTCACCCAAACCTCTCTATCTCCCTCATTAAAAAACTTATCTACACTACTTTTCGTAGTCCCATCCTCATTCATCTTGCAGTAAATAAGTCCTTTCGCACCTATCTGAGGACGCTTAACCCAGTCCGTGAGCTTGTCTAACTTTTTTCGTGTGTACTCAGCCCCTCCAGGAACTAAAATTCCGAGCACTGTTTCCGCAGAATCAAAGACTCCGAATCCCCTCCCTTTAGTTACCTCACACATATCAACGAACTCCATCCCGAATCTCACATCCGGCTTATCCGAACCATAGAGACGCATGGCTTCGTCGTAGTCCATCCTAGGGAAGTCCTCGATCTCCACATCAAGAATCACTTTGAAGAGGTGTCTTACCATACCCTCAAATGTGTTTAAAATATCCTCTTGCTCTACGAAAGCCATCTCGCAGTCTATCTGCGTAAACTCCGGCTGACGGTCTGCTCTAAGATCCTCGTCACGGAAGCATTTTACGATTTGGTAATAGCGATCGAAACCACTTACCATAAGAAGCTGCTTAAATGTCTGAGGACTTTGTGGAAGGGCGTAAAACTGCCCAGGGTTCATCCTGCTCGGCACCACGAAATCTCTCGCCCCCTCAGGAGTACTCTTAATCAAGCAGGGTGTCTCAACATCGATAAATCCTACGGAATCTAAATACTTTCGCGTCTCCATTCCTACTCTGTGGCGAAGCATAATATTCGCTTGCACGGGTTTTCTACGAAGATCTAAATAGCGGTATTGCATCCTCAAATCATCTCCGCCATCTGTTTCATCCTCGATCGTAAACGGAGGAGTTTTACTTGCATTTAGAATCTCAAGCGAGCTTACCTCTATCTCAATTTCCCCAGTAGGATTATTTTTATTCTTGCTCTCTCTCTCGATAACATTTCCCGAGACTTTAATCACGTACTCACGACCCAGCTTCCTAGCTTTCTCACAAAGCTCATCGCTTGTTTCCATATTGAAAACAAGCTGAGTAATCCCATATCTATCCCTAAGATCTACGAACGTCATCCCCCCCAAGTCACGAGCCTTTTGGACCCAACCAGAAAGAGTAACATATGAACCTGTATTTTCTAGGCGCAATTCGCCACAAGTTTGTGTTCTGTGCATTATGCAAAGATAGAGCTAGAGAGATAGTTAGTAGGGATTTCTACCTACAATATCCCCACCGCCAATTCAATCCAAATTAGAATCAAAGTCAACAGGATAATTAACGTTAATATAACCTGTTTTCGAACAGGAGTAACTTTTTTTAAAACATATCTCAAAGCAAATCCCGTGCTAGATAAAAGCACACCAGCAATGATAAAGTCAATTATATCCCAATCCATTTTCTTTGTTCACTTAGGACTTTCAAAGTATAACCCCAGCTATTCCAACTCTTCTTTTGCTCGTTAAAGTCATCGTTAAAAGGACCCGCGACAAGAATCAGCTCTGTGCTTTCTCCTTCTTCATAGGAAGAAAGAAACAATTTCTCGACGTAATTCACCCCTTCGAAATTGTAGTCTATTTGGATATATAAGCTAGGCCAAACGGCAGTTAGTCTACCGGTACGCAAAATATCACCCGAGACATCCTTAACGACAACCTTCGAATCGCGGTTCCAATCAGATTCATAGATCACATTTTCATAGAACCCCTCGCCTAACCGCGTTGCGTAAATAGAATCTGTGATGACCTTATAAATATCTTTCGCTTTTGCATCTATAGCTATTGTCTGTGAAATAAAACGCGAAGACTTCAGGTTTTCAACCTCAGGATCAGTGAGGAAATCTACTTCATGAAACCTAGCGCTTCCATTCCCCCCGTTGATATACCGAAACCCCACAACTGAATCATTTTCTACGGTTACAGCTTGGATTACGATAATCAACTCATCGTTTTGTGAATACTCGTTGTAATACCGCGCTAGTTTAGGAGTTGTGATGTCCATGGGTTTGGCGTCGGGATACTTTGCCATGTCTATAAACATTAGTGATGAGCCATTCCTCGTATCTTCCTGAGTTGCCATTCTCCCATTCACGACTGGCACATCTGCCCAATCTGAGAAATCTACAACAGGAAACCCATTGAGATTGTCAGGGCAATACCAACCTCCATAGTTGTGAGGCTCACGTCTTTCATTTTCTTCTTGTGGCTCTGATTCAGCTGAGAGTTGCCTTGTTTCAGTAGCGCTTTTTATTTCTTTGTCAGCGTTAGGCTCAAAGTTGTCACAGGAAAAAATACTGAGAAGACCCATTGCGATAAGTGCGCAGTAATTTTTTTTCATGTTCTTAGATTTATAGATATTCAACTCATTAGATATGCTAAGATGTTATTTCATACCAAATACATTTTTCTAATTCTGGATATTTTTTCAAGTTAGGGTGATTAAACTCCCCCATTTTCTCCATGCCGATTTTTTTCATGACATTCTCTGACTTGAGATTGTTTTTAGTGCAAGCGGAAAACACTTTCTTGAGATTTAAGTCCTCAAAAGCAAATTCTAAACACCTTTCAGCCCCCTCCGTTGCATATCCTTTTCCCCATGCCGATTTCTTCAACCGCCATCCAATATCCGTAGCGGGGCTAAATTCTGTTTTATATCTCTGAAATGCCAAACCGACAAAACCGATTAACTCACGCGTTTCTAGAACTTCAGTTGCAAAATATTGGTATCCGTGTTTGGCGTAATGGGCTATAAGCCGATCAATAAATTCGTCGGTCTCTTCAATTGTCAGTGGGCGAGGAAAATACTCCATTACATCTTTATCGGCATTTATTTCACCAAACTCATGCAGATCACCTTTAGTCCAAACCCGAAACCCAAGTCTTTCAGATTTAAAAACGTATTTGCTATTCATATTTGGTGTCTGATTTCATGTTAAAGTAATTGATGCTCAATATAGAATAGATATGTGGTTTCTTAGGTTTAAGCTAAAAACTACTAAATGCCACATGAATCTAACCTACCACCACACAATAAAAAAAGCCAAATATGAATCTTTACATTTTTGCCAACACAAAGGAGCTTGTTTTTCTTTAATACTTGCGTTAATGAAATTTTCCACACCCGCAAAGGCTGTCCAATTTTCATTTTCAGAAGGGTTCATTCCCCATTCCTTTTTTGGAGGCAAATGATATTCTTTTGCTGAATTGTCTAAGCTGGCAAATGTTGAAAAATTTAAATAAAACCCTTGAATGGCTTTTTCATAAATAGGACTGAAACTTCCTTTGTATTCATAAGGAACAAACAATGAAACAAACAAACAGATGGCTTGAGAAACTTCGTCAATTTTTATATTATTAAACTTTGCTTTAGCACAGTTGTGGTATAGCAAAGGCAATTGTTTTCGTTTTAATTTCTCTAACTTTTCTCTCAAAGAATCATTTCTATTTGGACCAATCCAGTTGTTTATTGGTTTTGAAGAAAGGCTTGGGTCAAATAGATAAAACTTATAGGCTAATTCTAAATGGATTACCTGACTTGTAACGATTTCTTCAATAATGAAATCAATTTCACCTATGGTTTTTTTGTTTTCAATGATCTGAATATTTTCATAAAGCACCTTGTAGTTGGTAGATAATTTTAGTAATTCAGACACAATTTTCTCCACCAAATGGCCCAATCTTATATTGGTGGGCAATTGAAATTCTAGATCCTTGGCTAGGTTTAATTCTGACAAATTAAAAGTTTGAAAACCTGAAATTGATAAGTCGAGGCTATTCGCTTTTAATATTGACGCTATCCTTGACTTCGTGTTCATTTCCTTCTTTCAGTGGGGATTGTCCAAGGTCTGTGATCTGTTGTATTTAATATTTCTCGAAGTTTCATTTCTTAATTTGGCTATAACCTAATTGCTAAAGCAAGTTATACAATTTGCCTTAATTGCTGTTATAAGGGGTTTTACTTATCAAGATTCTTGCACTAGTATTTAAAACACAGCCTTTGAATGATTCGATACATACCATCACATTAAAAGCTGCACGATAATGCTTACATTTAACCTAATGGAAGCGAAAACTTCAAATAATGATATCAATAGTTTACGTACAAACGCACACTATCTAGAGGTGATTAATATGTTCGCTTCGGAGTTGATAAAAACAAGAACAATTGATGATATTGTATGGACCGTTGCAAAGCACGCCATCGCAAAATTAGGGTTCATAGACTGTGTGGTCTACCTGTTCGATGAGGACAACGAATTCTTGTTGCAACGTGCCGCTCACGGCCCCAAGAACCCAATAGCTTTTGATATCAAAAACCCGATCAAACTCAAAATCGGTCAGGGAGTTTGTGGTAATGTTGCTTTGACAGGCTTGCCTGAGCTAGTGTTAGACACTTCGACACACGACAAGTATAAGATAGACGATGCCACGAGGTTGTCGGAAATAGCCGTTCCAATTATATCTGAAGGAAAGGTTTTAGGGGTTATAGATTCCGAGCATCCTGATAAAAACTTTTACACCCAAGAGGATTTGCGCATTCTTATAACAATTGCTTCGATGACCTCTTTTAAGCTGGTTGAAGCTGGTGCCCAACAGGAATTACTACAGCATAGGGATCACCTAGAAAATTTAGTTGAAATACAAACTAAGGAATTGCGCAGTACCATTGATCAGCTTCAACACAGTAATTTTGAAAAGGAGAACCTTCTTATCGAAATTACTGACAGTATTACTTATGCAAAAAACATTCAAACTGCGATTCTTCCTTCTAAGAAAAACGTAAAAAAATTATTGAGAGAATCCTTCATCTATTACAAGCCAAAAGACATTGTAGCAGGAGATTTTTACTGGTTGCAAGAACGAAACAACAAGGTGTTGTTTGCAGTTGCAGACTGCACAGGACATGGAGTCCCTGGAGCCATGATAAGTGTAGTTTGCAACAATGCTTTGAATCGTTCAGTTAGAGAATACGGTTTAACAGAGCCCGGTAAAATATTAGACAAAACACGGGAGATTGTTAAAGAGGAGTTTGAAAAAAGTGGAAAGGAAGTAAATGACGGAATGGACATCGCGCTGTGCTCATTGGAAGGCAATCAACTGGAATATGCGGGCGCACGTATTCCTGTTTGGATCATTAGAGATGGGGAGATTATTGAAATCAAAGGAGATAGACAACCAATTGGGAAATATGGCAGCCAAAAGCCCTACACTACCCATACATTTAATTTGCAAAAAGGCGACTTAATCTATATTTTTTCTGATGGTTTTGTAGATCAATTTGGAGGTGAAAAAGGAAAGAAATTTAAAATGCAACCTTTTAGAGATTTACTGCTTAGAATCCAAGAAAATAACATGTACGACCAAAAGACATTTATTTACAAAGCTTTCGAAGACTGGAAAGGCACCTTGGAACAAATTGACGACATTTGTGTGATTGGTGTTCGCATTTAGTGAAGAGCACCAGTTATTCATTTAATAGTAGTAGTAAGTAGTGGCCTGCTGACCAACTAAAGTTCTCTGACTCTAAGCCTTTACCTGAAATAGGTTGGTAATTTTCTCTAATTGAAGTTCCTTTATCAAGAACACCTTCTGCATTATGTATTAGTTTGTATGTAGCCTTATACGCTTCTTCATGGTATCCATAATTGTGTAAACCCACCACTCCAAAGTAGGCCTGGTCTAACCAGAGAGGTCCTCTCCAATACCCTCTGTCTGGATTAAAGCTTGGGTGACTTGCGCTTAGTGTTTGAAAAGGGACTTTTGTGTTAAAGAAGTTGGGATTAATCATATTGTTTTTAACAGCTTCTGCTTGTTTATCCGTTGCTACGTTTGCCCACAAAGGAGTCCAACCCTCGCAACCCATTACATGAATAAAACTTTCTCCATTAATAGAAGTATCATAAAACCATCCAGATTTTTCGTCATAAAACTGCTTCTGAATTTTTATTTTTAAATCCTCTGCTTCAGCACGATATACTTCTGTATCTTCATTTTCTGCGATAACTTCTGCAATCTTAACCAAGTAGATTTTTTCTGCATATAAGTATGCATTTAAGTCCACACTTTCTTGATTTAAAGAAAAAACCTTTTGAGAACTTTTAACCATTTTACTGTGATCAAAACGTACCGCATTATCCATTCCACTTTCCCATTTTGCTGCAACTAAAGTTCCATCTGTGGAGCCATATTCGCAAAGGCTATCTTTGTCAAAATCTCTAAAATTGTACCACCAGTTATGTTGCTTCACAATTTTGGGATACATTTCTCTGAGAAAATCAACATCCCCATCCTGAGTATAAACCTTCCAAACAGTCCATCCTGATAGAGGTGGCTTGGTGTTTCTATAATTATGTCTTTCTATAGTTGTATCTCTGTATATACAATCTACAATAAACCCATTGTCAAGTTGAAAATCATACATCGCTTTTATTTGACTTTTAGCCAACACAGTGTTGTAGTGTGATACTGCTACGGCATGTTTCCAACTGTCCCATGCCCAAAACCCTAAAAACCATTTGTAATGATAACTTGGAAATATACCAGCATGCTTTAATTCACCTGCAGGAATTCTAGTATTGTTTTGTAAAGTCAGAACGGTTTTTGCGACCAAATCTTTGTGTGTACTATCTCGCCAGTTGGTGTCTAGGTTGTTGTTTAGAGCTGAAAGTTGCTTTGTTTTTTCTTCTATCCTTTTCTGCAACTGTCTTTGAGGGTTTTTAGCGGATAATTCTAATTCCTGTTGTTCAAGAACAGCATCATATTCAGGGAAGATAAATGTGTGGGCTATTGTTAAAGTTTTTGTTTCATCAACTTCAAGTTTGATGTCTTTTAAAGAAATAGAATACGAAGAATCGGTCTTGCTGATATTCGTGATAACACCTTCAAAAACTTGAATGATTCCTTTGGCAGTACTTCGGTCAGTTTTTAAAGAGATAGTGTTCTTTTCTTGTGTTATTTGTAACCCAATTGAAAAGGCAGTTCCCTGCCAATCTGGTTGTAGGGTAATCGCTTTATTTGATAAATTGGTAATTTTAGTTGTAATGATTGCAGAATGGGGAGAATTGAAAAAAAGATTCTGTTCGATTCTAAGTTTTTCGTTTTCTAAAACTTGTTTTAAATGACTGTTGTAACTTGTTTGTGAGCTGGTGAAATCCTCTAAGTCAAGTTCTTCTTGTGTTCCTTTGTAAATCAATGCTAAGTGACTTAATGCTTTACTGCTCCACTCTCCTTGGCCTTGCGTCATTAAAAAAGGACCGGAAAACCCCAATGTTTTTTCTTCAGCACTAGAAAATCCATATGCAAACCAAGCTCCACGGTCAGAAAATGCGAGTGATGACCTATCTCCTGGAGAGGAAGGTGTTCCTCTGTAATCTAAGATATTTGAGGGAAGAAAAATTGGGAACGAATCTTCTGGATTTGGCAAGTTTCGACAACTGAAAAAGGATACCGCAAGGCATACATAAATGAAGAGATTTTTGTTTATCATGTTCTTGCAACTCATTCCATTTTTATCACATTTCACTTACGCAAGTATGATTGACAATACAATTCCCGTTAACATTGTAGATATGATAATTGAAGAAATTGACCTAAAAATTAAACTTCTTTTATTGTACCCATATTCTGAAAAAAATTGATGGTAAAACCAAAAACAATATCCAATTGTAATGAAAGGGCTTACTGTGATATTAAGCAATAAAACGAATTTGTTTCTATAGAAAATATTTAACACTAAAAAAGGCATTGTTAAAAGGGTTTGACCTGCTAAATTATATGTGTTTAATATGATATTTTCAGCAAAGTTTATTTTACTTTTTTTGAATAATAAAAAACTCGTAATAGCCATTATTAGAAGATTCAACATAAAAAATAGACGCGGATTTTCTCCCGTAAATTGATCCATAGCTGCAGCAAATTCTTGGCTATCTTCATCCATTATATCTGTCAATTTTAAGGGGGAATATTCCCCTATAAAATAGGATGCTGCTATCAATAACAGAAGAAGACCAAAAGCGTTATAGTGATTAATTCTTTTACCTTCTAGAAAGTCTCTAATAGAATGACCGGGTCTTGTCATAAGTTCTTTTAATGAAAAAAAGAACCGTTTATTAATCATAAGGGCTCCATTCAAAACGCCATTGTCAAATATATGTTTCAAAGAAAATCTATGTATCGACGTTTTTTGGCCGCAAAATTCACAAAAGTTTTCTTCAGCAGAGTTATTACAATTTAAACATTTCATTTCTTTAATTTTTAATCATCTTTTTTTCAAAAATGAAAGAACAGCTTCTAAACTTTGATTTGGGCTCTCTTCCATTGGAACATGACCTACATTGCTCAGAATAACTAAAGTATCATTGGGCAAGTCACGATGAAACTTGTAGGCCTCTTCTACAGGAATCAGCAAATCTTTTTCTCCCCACAGAATGAGTGTTCTTTGATCGATTAATTTAATATTATTGTGGGCAATTAAATCAGTTTGTGCCTCAAACTTATCAATAAAAGCCTGTCTATTTCCTTTCCTTAGCGCAAGTTCGAAATACCTATCCACAAGCGCCTCCGATATTTTAGTTTTGTCAGCATATACATTTTCGACACTTGCTTTTACAACAAACCGAGGTGTGATAAATGTAAAAATATTTTTGACGAGAGGTATCTGAGCGATCCGGAATGCCAATGGGACACTCTTCGCTTCAGAGGGATAACCAGAAGCATCAATAAGTATCAACTTATCGACCATTTCGGGATATTTGGATGTAAAATTCCATGCAATACCACCGCCCAAAGAATTCCCACCAAGTACGCATTTATTTATTTCAAGGGAGTCTAAAAAGTCAGCAATAAAATCTACATAATTGTCAATTGAATAATCCCTGTCTGGGAATGGTCCGGTAAGTCCGTAGGCAGGCAGATCCATTCTAACTACTCGATAGTCCTGTTTTAATTGTGCAGCCCAATCATTAAAAGTATGCAGACTCGCAGCTGTTCCATGAATCAGAACAATGGGAATTGAATCTGGTGCATCTCCTTCATCACGAAAATGAACATCCATTCCATTCACAGAAATGAACGTAGAGGGTGATGGTGCATATTTTGCCTTTAATTCTTCCAAAGGCTTGTCTCGATAACCGAAAAGCGATAAAATTAAAATAACAAAAAAACAGATACTACAAAGAAATATTTTTATGATCTTGACTATCAATTTAACTTAGTATTTAATTTCTACATCTAATTGCAAACCATTATCTTTTGCCTCTTTATCCTTGGATGTTCCTATAGCTATCCCAATTGTAAATCCAATTGGTATACCCACCGCCAAAAGTGATGTATTTCCTGAGCTTGATCCAATGGCGCTACCAATAGCAACTCCCATTGCCATTCCAAGTATAAACCAAGTATTTCGATAATGATTCTTAGTTACTAGATTAAGTTCTTTTTCAATCAATTTTAAAATTTTTGTTTGCGTTTTTTTTATTTGTTTTTTTAGTTCTTTTTCTGAATTTGAATTAATTTCCTCAATATTATTATTAATAAATATTACTATTTCATCAGGTATTTCTTTGGTTTTCAATTCAAAAATAAGTTTTTCAAATTGAATGAATTGTCTATTCAGTTTTATATTTTGTTCAATATTTGGCCTTTTATTTAATTCGTGTATTTCCATTAGTATTTTTATTTTCTATTACGAATAACACCCAGACTATATGCCGTGTGCATTTCAGTTTTCATATAAATTAAAGGCTATTCTTTCTTCATAATATTTATTTCTGACCATGATAATCCATTATCGTTAAAAACCTGAGTTTCAAATTCGGTTTCAGAATTAAATCTCTTTTCAAGTGCTATTGGGACAGGATTATCCAATTCAAATTTATTGACACTAAAGACCCAGTTAATTCCAAAGTCCGAATGTTCATTTTCTTTAAACATATATTTCTTAGTTATAGTTAAATCCATAGTGAGTTGAATATTTTCAGGGTACCATCTGTCATTAATTTGCCGATATTTTTCTTTCCTGATTATATTCGACTTATCTATACGGATTCCCATTATAAATAAAATGGATTTAATAGCAAGTGACATGCTTATTATTCCGTAAGATTCGATGGCAACAATAGCATCGGTTTGCATATCAATAAAAATGTTTCCGTTATACCTCACGTTATCAATAAATTTCTTGGATTTATAGCTTATAACCATCATATCCGGAGTTGATTTTTCATTAAATGAGTAATGGAATTTTTTAAAACTTGTACTATCTAAAAACGCGTCCTTGTTATCAATACCCCCAATTTCTAATATTTTCCCCGGCCCTCCAAACAACTCTCCTACATCTATCATATTCTCCTTATCTTCAGCATATTCCAAGCCTTTTTTTGAAGCTTTTTTTTTCTCTTTCTCTTTTTCCTTCTTGATTTTGTCGCTCATAAATTCCACTTTATGAACTTTTTTTTCATTGCGATAAAGGAACAATTGATTTTGATTTGAAATGGTGTCCTGATAAGCGGGGTAGTACGTTTTAAAAACAGCTTCATTGTGCATTATAAACCTATTGTTTTCTGTTATTTTTTCACTGTAATAGGCTTCTGTAGTAAATGGGGCGTTCGGGTAGTTTTCCTCTAATTTATTGACAGCGACTTTAATGTAATGGGTTGGTGGCATTGGTCTAATTACAACTTCTTGTATTGCAAACAAATTTGCCTGTAATTTTATAGATAACTGATTCTTAATGGCCCCAACAAAAATCTTTTGATCATAATAGCCAAGATAACTTGCAACTAATGTGTCATCAACAATGTTTTCAGGAATAAGAAAGCCAAACTCTCCATTCTCATTGGTTATTGTGCCTATAAGTTGTTTTTTCAAACTAATGGAGGCGAAGGGCAATGCAGTTCCATTCTCCAAGTTTGTTACTGTCCCGGTAATTAATCGGTTGTTTTGAGCAATTGATTCGAAACAAATAGCAATTGTTAAGAAACATAATAAATGTATTTTTTTCATAGGTGCTCTATTTAATTTTTTATAACGGTCTGGCTAAGAAATGTAGGGGAGAGGGAAGGTCCTCGGGTTCCAGTTTCTCATCGCGAAATTTTGTGTTTTGTTTATAATGGTTAAAAACCAAATCAAAAATTTGGCGTTATATATTCAAAGCGCCAAACTTGCAATTTATAGACGACCCCCTATTTTTTTTAGCTAATGTTGTGCATACTTTTTTAATACCTGATCTATTTCTCTAGCTAGTTCGAAATCTTTATCTGTTAATCCATCTGCATTATGAGTGCTCAAAGCAATATTTACTTTATTGTATGCATTTTTCCAATTTGGATGATGATCTGATTTTTCAGCAATTAATGCTACAGATGTCATAAACGAAAACGCTTGTATAAAATCCTTAAAAATAAAGTCTCGATGAATAAATTTTCCTTTTAAAATCCATACGGAATCAACTTTACTAATTCTAGCTTGAATTTCTTGTTTGTTTAACTTTGTCATTTGTTTTTGGTTCTATAATAATGAAGTACTATCCTATCGAAGTATTCAGTTAATTTAATAATTAAAATTACCGTCGAAATCATGTTTCCTATCAGAAGTTAGATAAAATACACAATACTGGGTGTCCGAAATTATGCATTTGATTTCTTTCTCCTTGTCTGAAGCACATACCACTTTAAGATTGTATTAACCGTTTCTCAGTTCAATTATGCACAACGGTTTAGCTAAACTGCGTTTTAATGCATATTTACACAGTGTTATCATCAGTTATTTTTCATTAATTTCACAAAACAATCATCATCCAATTCAAACACATAATCAACTAAAACTTTCAATCCCAAATAATGAGCAGACATTTTAGGGTCGGGTTTGACATAGTTGAAGTTTTGATGTCTCCAGTAAGTCATAGAAGCACCAGCATAGATGGTAAATGCTTTCAGAGAATTAATTTCATCGCTTGTTAGTTGTGTTTGTGATTGATAACCATTTAGAAAGTGTTTAACTTTTTCTAAATTAATAATGACTCCATCTGCACAGGTACCAATGATTGACATACCAAGATCAAACACCCGGTAATAGTTGGTAGAATCTTCAAAATCCATTATAGAAGCATTACTTTCATCTTCACTAATAATGACGTTATCCCAAAAAACATCGCTATGAATTAGCGATTGGGGTAAATCCAATGCGAGATAAGGAGACATGTACTTCATTACTTTTTCGAGCCAACCATCAAATTCAGAATTTGCAGCATACTTTTTGACATTGGCAAATTGTTCTATTCCAAAATTCAATTGTTTGGGAAGGTATTCTGGGGCTTTGATCTGATGGAGCTTAGCAACTTCTTTTCCGATTAAGTTCAATAAATGAGGAGAAAGATCTTTGATAACTTCTCCTTCAATAAACGATCTGAGCATTACTGGTTTTTCTTTCCATATAATGGTCAATTCTCCATTGGTAGCAGGAATTATTTTTGAAGTATTAAATTTTTTTGCTTCTAAATAGTTTAACAAGTGGGCGAGTTCTTCTGCTTCTTGTTCCGATTTTTGTTCGCAAATGCAAAGGATGTATTTCTTGCTTTCTGATTTAACTAAATAATTCGTGTTTTCATAACCACCGTCTAATAATTTAAATGAGGTAACAGGAGCAATGTCGAACTGTTGTAAAACAGTTGCCATCTCTTGCTCATTTAACCTAGTATATTGTTCCATATGTATTTTGTTTCCATTACTATTTTCAATGAAACCTTCTTTCATAGCGGTTGTCACGTCAATTTTATTTACGATTGATGTTATTTTATTAAGTTTAATTACATAGAATATTATTTTGGAGTACTTAATTTATTGATGATAACGTCTAGTATAAGAATAGTAAGGGATTAAAATGCACTTACTTTCAGGTTTTGCACTTAGCCAAATTTACAGTTTTTCCCTTAATTCAACTGAACGTAAAATTGTAAATTTTGCGGTCTTTATAAAATGTACTTCACTTTGGGTTAAGCACTAAAAACCCTTATTATTTTTATACATTGTTATGCCTTAGTTTTTATTCCGATTTGTATAATGATCTATAATTTCTTTTTGCATACTGCTTAATACACAAATGATTGATAGTTATGATATCGATTTTGTAGATGATAGATGTAAAGTCATATTCGTCACTTTAAGTATAACGAATAGGTACAACTAGGGTATTTATATACCGGGATATTAAATCTTCATGCCGATGCAGTAAATTAGCGACATGCAAAATAAGCAAGAAACTCCAACTGAAAGACTTGAGAATATGCGAGCCGAAGCCCTTTTAGGCGGTGGCGAGAAGCGAATCGAAGCACAACACGCGAAAGGCAAACTCACCGCTCGGGAGCGTATAAGTTTACTTCTAGACCCGGGTACTTTTGAAGAATTGGGAATGCTTGTCACTCATCGTTCGACTAATTTCGGGTTAGACAAGCAGAAATTTTTAGGGGACGGAGTGGTTACGGGTTACGGCCAAGTAAACGGTAGACTAATATACGTTTTCAGCCAGGATTTTACGGTGTTTGGCGGATCGCTTGCCGAAGCCCACGCTGAAAAAATATGTAAGATTATGGACCTTGCCCTTGAAAATGGAGCTCCGGTAGTGGGGTTAAACGACAGCGGAGGGGCCAGGATACAGGAGGGAGTAGTGAGCCTGGGTGGATATGCAGATATTTTTCATAGAAATGTGCAGGCTAGTGGTGTCGTACCTCAGCTTTCACTCATTTTAGGGCCTTGTGCTGGTGGAGCAGTTTACTCTCCAGCCCTAACGGACTTTACATTTATGGTGGAGGGATCTTCATATATGTTTGTGACCGGACCTAATGTTGTGAAAACCGTAACGCACGAGGAAGTGACTTCAGAAGAGCTTGGAGGGGCGAAAACCCACGCAACGAAATCCGGAGTCACCCACTTTACAGCTCCCCACGAAGCGGCTGCGATAGATCAAGCAAAACAGATTCTTGCTTTTCTACCCCAAAACTGTGAGGAAAACGCAATGCATGTAACATACTCTTCTCCAGAATCCGAGAAGCGTGAAAAGTTAGATTCTATCATCCCCGAAAACACTCAGAAACCTTACGACATGCATGAGGTTATTTCAGAACTAACAGATGAGAATTCTTTTTTAGAAGTCCAAAAAGACTATGCGGAAAACATCGTGATCGGATTCGCTCGTTTAGGGGGTCGTTCAATAGGTATTGTAGCTAACCAACCAGCATTTCTAGCCGGTGTTCTTGATATCCTCGCTTCGAAGAAAGCTGCAAGATTTGTGAGAACCTGTGACGCCTTTAATGTTCCGCTTCTGGTTTTAGAAGACGTTCCGGGATTCCTTCCTGGAACTGACCAAGAGTGGAATGGAATCATCACCAACGGAGCGAAATTGCTTTACGCTTTCTCTGAAGCAACTGTCCCAAGAATTACTGTAATTACCCGCAAAGCATATGGCGGCGCTTACGATGTAATGAATAGCAGGAATATCGGTGCAGATATGGTTTATAGTTGGCCCACGGCTGAGATTGCTGTGATGGGGGCGAAGGGAGCGGCGGAAATCATTTTCCGTAAAGAAATATCTGGATCGAGCGATCCTACAGCGAAACTTGCGGAAAAAGAGGCTGAATACGCAGAGCTATTTGCCAATCCATATAATGCAGCAAGACGAGGTTACGTAGATGAAGTAATTACCCCTTCGGATACTCGAGAAAAGCTTATTAAAGCCTTCGAAATGTTAAAGAATAAGGTTAGAAATTACCCTCGAAAAAAGCACGGAAACGTACCATTATAGAAAAAGCAGTTTCTTAGAAGGATTTAATTCTTTACCCTTTTTATAGAGCAACCCACTGCTTTAGTAGATTTGGTTTTGATTCGCTTCCCTTCTGCTGAGCGAGTGATCGCATCTTTAAGGAAATGTTCTTCCACCTCCTCAGCACTATCTACATTGTCGTCGATAGCTCCCATGTAAATTAATTCCAGATCAGAATTGAAGAGGAAAACGTGAGGTGTTGTGCGAGCTGAAAAATTATTTGCGAGCTTGCTATCTTCGTCTATAACATATGGTGCTAAATATCCAATTTCCATAGCGCGTCTTTTCATTTTCACGAAGCTATCGCTGTCAGATCTTCTTGCAGCATTTGAATTAACGAGCAACGTTCCAAATCCATTTTCAGACGCTAACGCAATGATTCCATTATATCGTCCTTCCCAACCCTCTGTGGTTTCTCCACGTCCAACTACGAATGGGCATGAGTTACAAGTGAAAATTACCAGAGCTCCATTTTCTCCGTTAATGTCAGTTATAGACACTTGCGAACCATCGATACTCATCATTGAGTACGATGCTGAAGGGGCGAGATCGCCTATTTCAAGGGTGTTTGCGGTTTGGGCGTAGCCGGAAAACGAAACGATCAGACAGATAAAAAGCGCACTTATAAAGTTGACGGGGGCAGTTATAAAATTCTTCATAAAGCGAAGGTAGGTAGAATTACCTTCCAAAAAAGAAAGCCTACTTAATCAGTATTGCGTCTCCGTAAGCGTAGAAACGATATCCTTCTTTTATAGCCTCGTTGTATGCTTCCATAATCAATTCGTGACCTGCAAATGCTGATTGAAGCATAAGGAGTGTAGACTGTTGAGTGTGAAAGTTAGTTAGGAGACTATCTGCAACGCGGAAGTCATATTTAGGAAAAATAAACTTGTTTGTCCAACCTTTATAAGGCTTAAGAGTATTCGTTGTGCTAACAGAGTTTTCCATTGCACGCATCGATGTAGACCCGATTGCACATATGCGTCGTCCTTCAGCTTTCGCACGGTTAACACGCTCTACACAATTGTTCTCAATAATAAGTTGCTCACTATCGACTTTGTGCTTGGTAATGTCTTCAACCTCCACTTCTCGGAATGTTCCCAGACCGATATGAAGCGTGAGGAATGCCATATCTATACCCTTAATCTCAAGGCGTTTCATAAGTTGCTTAGAGAAATGAAGTCCTGCAGTTGGTGCGGCAACAGCTCCTTCAGTTTTAGCGTAAATAGTTTGGAATCGTTCGATATCAATATCTTCAGTACCGCGTTCTATGTAACGTGGAAGGGGAGTTTCTCCAAGCTCTACGATCTTAGCCATAAACTCAGGTTTACTTCCTTCGAATAAAAAACGCAATGTTCTTCCTCTTGAAGTAGTGTTATCGATTACCTCAGCTACAAGCTCATCGTTTTCTCCGAAGTACAACTTGTTTCCGATACGAATCTTTCTCGCTGGATCAACAAGGACATCCCAAAGCATAGCTTCTTCATTTAATTCACGAAGTAAGAAAACTTCAATTACCGCACCCGTCTTCTCTTTATTTCCGTATAAACGAGCAGGGAATACCTTAGTATCGTTTGCAACGAAAACATCACCTTCATCGAACATTCCCAGAATATCCTTGAACATTTTATGCTCTATTTTTCCAGTTTTCCGATCGATAACCATCATTCGGCTATCGTCACGATTTTCTAGGGGGTATTGTGCAATTTGTTCGGTCGGAAGATCGAATTTAAAATGCGAAAGCTTCATTCTTTGAGCAGCCATATTACTAGAGTTTTTTTGATGCGAAATCTGAGCGCGCGAAACTAATCAAAAACAGTATACAAGTCAAGTATTTTTAATCATTTTTTGCAGTTGTGCCACAATACTTGACAGCATCGAGTAATTCAGTTAAATCCCATGCTTTTTCAGCCGTAAAATCTCCGCTCCTCGTTCGCCTTAAAGCTGTCAAAGTTCCCCCGACATTTAGCTCCTTACCCAGGTCTCTTGCGAGGGCTCTTATATACGTTCCTTTAGAACAAACCACCTTGAATTTTACATCTATAACGTTGTGATGATCGGAATCAACCCCATTAACTTTATCAATAACGATTTTATTAAACGAGTTGATTTCAAAAGAATTTATAGTGACCGCCTTAGGCTTTAAGTTGACTGTTTTACCTTTTCTAGCAGCTATGTAAGCAGCAACACCATCGACCTTTTTTGCAGAGAACTGTGGGGGCATTTGGTCTATATTCCCAATAAACTTAGTAGAAGCGTTCTCAATAGAGCTAGGGTTAATAGCATCTAAAATGGCTAGATCACAATAATTATCTACCTCCGTTTCACTGTCGAAAGATGGTGTAGTAACTCCGAGGCGTATGGTGCCTGTGTAGGTTTTTTGCTCGGCTTGTAAGATATCGATAGTCTTAGTTTTACGTCCCGTACAGACGACTAAAACACCTGTTGCTAAAGGGTCTAAAGTCCCAGCATGCCCTACCTTTATTTTCTTAATGTCAAAAGTGTGCCTAATCGTTCCTCGCAACTTATTAACTACATCAAAACTAGTCCAGTCTAATGGTTTATCGATTATTAGAACCTGACCTTCAAGAAAGTCGTCGAGTGTATTAAAAAGTTTAATAGGGGCCATTTTACTTTTTATTTCTAGCCTTTTCAGCAGCTTTTCTCCCGCTTGTCATTTCTGCAGCTTCTGCGGCAGTCATTCCAGCCATATCTTCAAAAACACCTAACATTACTCTAATGGAATTTATGTTTTCGATTCGCAATCTTAGGGCTCCATTTCGCTGATACATACTGGCATCCCGTGAATTTTCCTTGAGGTAATTTAACACCCTAGCGAACATAGGTCCTTGGAAATAGGGGCTTTTCTCTTCACTCACAAATGCCGCTATAAGTTTTCCGGCTTTTAGAATAACCTTCTCCATTCCCAATACCCTCGCCACCCACCTGAGTCGCATAGTTAGCAGTAATTCTTCGGTTTCTGTAGGCAAAGGCCCAAACCGATCTTCCAACTTTACTCTGAACGCCTCTAATTCGTGCTCACTATCAAGCCCGTCTAATTCTCTGTAAAGAGTAATCCTCTCTGGAATGTCACTAATATAATGGTCTGGTATTAATAATGAAAAATCAGTTTCCAAGATAGTTTCCTCAACATATTTGCCTGTTTCTCTCCTCTCCTCCTCGAAGAGGTCGTTAAATTTATTTTCTTTCAATTCATTTACGGCCTCCGCAAGAATTCGTTGGTACATTTCAAATCCTATATCTGAAATAAATCCACTTTGTTCAGCTCCTAGCAGATCTCCTGCACCTCTAATATCGAGATCTCGCATCGCTATGTGGACTCCACTACCTAAATCGCTAAATTGCTCTAAGGCCTGTAATCTCTTTTTAGATTCCGAAGGTAATGAGCTTAGAGGCGGTGCCATTAGATAGCAAAAGGCTTTCCGATTAGAACGACCTACCCTTCCACGAAGTTGGTGTAAATCACTTAAACCAAACTTATGAGCATCATTGATTAAAATTGTATTCGCATTGCTGATGTCTATCCCGCTTTCAATAATGGTGGTGGCAATAAGCACATCATATCCACCTTCAATAAACGTAGCCATCACATTTTCAAGCTCCTTTCCCTCCATTCTTCCATGACCTATTCCAATTCTTATATCTGGAAGGAGTCTTTGAACAATTCCCGCAACTTCTTTAATGTTTAATATTCGGTTATGTACGAAATACACTTGACCTCCTCGACTCACTTCATAACTAATAGCATCTCGAATGAGCTCTTCGCTGAATGAAGTGACGACAGTTTCAACGGGGTGACGGTTAGGTGGGGCTGTCCTAATGATACTTAAATCACGTGCTCCCATCAAAGAAAATTGCAAAGTTCTGGGGATGGGAGTTGCGGTAAGTGTCAAAGTATCAACATTTTCCCTCATGGTCTTCAGTTTATCCTTAACACCCACGCCAAACTTCTGCTCCTCATCTACCACCAGCAGGCCTAAGTCTTTAAATTTTACTTTCCTCCCTACAATAGCATGAGTCCCGATTAATATATCGACTTCACCGGATTCAACTTTGTCTAAGGTTTCACGAAGGGCTTTTCCAGTCTTGAAACGATTGATATAGTCCACAGTAACCGGGAAATCCTTAAGCCGACGGGTAAAACTACGTGCATGTTGCATAGATAAAATGGTTGTCGGAACGAGCATTGCGACTTGTTTTCCATCGGTTGCAGCCTTAAAGGCCGCACGAATAGCGACCTCAGTTTTTCCGAACCCCACATCTCCACACACAAGCCTATCCATAGGAATGATCTTCTCCATATCCTCTTTAACAGCCTTAGTTGTAGTGTGCTGGTCCGGGGTGTCCTCAAACATAAAACTAGCTTCAAGCTCATGCTGTAAATAGCTATCGGGCGTAAAGGCAAACCCCTCGGCTGCTTTTCGCTTGGCGTAAAGATGAAGAAGATCGTAGGCTATTTGCTTGACACGAGATTTCGTTTTGGCCTTCGTCTTAGCCCAAGTAGCAGTCCCGAGTTTATTTACTGAGGGAGTCGTTCCTTCTTTAGACACGAATTTAGAAATACGATGTAATGAATGAATGCTTACATAAAGCACATCTCCACCTTTATATGACAGCCTTATTGCTTCCTGTTCTTTGCCATTCACATCAATCTTATGAAGACCAGAAAACTCACCTATTCCATGATCAATATGCACCACAAAATCCCCAACTTCTAAAGACATTAATTCCTTAATTGTGAGAGCTTCCTTGCTTTTTCTAAAGCCGTCTTTAAGACGGAATCGGTGATACCTATCAAATAATTGATGATCAGTGTAGACGAGCACTTTTAAATCTTTATCTACAAATCCTACACTGAGTTCCATAGGGATAGGTGTGTACGGGACGTCCGGACTTTTCTCACCATTTTTATCTTGCCTATCAGTAAAAATATCATGTAGCCGCTCCAGTTGAGTGGCTTGTCCTGACACGATTACATTAACATATCCATTTCGATTATTCGCAATGAGGTTCGTTGCGATCATGTCAAAATGCTTGTTGAATGCAGGCTGCTCAGTCATTCCATAGGAAATAGTCAACCTGTCGGAAAATGTTTTCCCACCACCGAATTCAACAATAGAAAAATCTTCAATTAAACTATTGAAAACCTCAGGATCTAAGTATAGCTCAGATGGTGGAGTTCTCTTAGTCTCACCCACAAGGCGTTCGAAATGAGCCGTTGCCTTTTCTAATTCTTTCTGCAGGCTAAGTTCGCAACTCTTCACATCGGTCATCCAAATAACAGAATCCTCAGGTATAAAACTAAAGAAGGCTTCCCAGCTTTCATGAAGAGTTTTGTTGCCCACATTTGGGACTATAGTAGCCTTAGTTAGCTTGCTTACACTAAGCTGTGAAACGGGATTGAATTTGCGAATGCTTTCTATCTCCTCTCCGAAAAACTCTATTCTATAAGGGTGGTCGAAAGAATAGCTAAAGACATCAACAATTCCGCCTCTCATTGCATATTGACCAGGCTCATAAACAAAATCCACTTTTTCAAATCCATATTCTAAGAATACTTCATCTAAGAAGTCGAGCGTAAATGAGTTGCCAACATTAATAGAAAATGTTTGTGCACTCAGCTCCTTTTTGGTAATCACCAGTTCGCTTAAAGCGCCAGGGTAGCTAACGATTATACACCCTTCTCCACCTCTGTTTATTTCATTTAGGACTTCGGCTCTCTGTGCGATATTGGCATTCTCAGTTATCTCTTCCTGATATGGAACTCTTGCTGAACGGGGGAATAGAAAAACGGGACGTGGATTTTCGACTAAGATTTGCTCTAAGTCGTTCATGAAGTATGCGGCCTGTTCCTTATCGTCAAACACGAATAAATGAGGTCTCTTTTTAAGGCCTTCTTTCAGCTCTGTTTCCAATACTCCAGCGGCAATCAATGCAAGACCTGAGCCCACTACTCCTTTTAATTCAATCTTGTTAGATTTGTCCTTTAGTGCACGAAGTAATGTGCCAGTACGATTATCGCAGCGGTAAAAATTCAGAAGGTCGTCCGTTCTCATTAAGCGTTTTAAGAACGATAAAGATAAGCTTACTTTTCTGCTTGTTGAAACCTCAAAAATGCTTCAACTAAGTTTTTAGCTCCAACATAATATGGCACCCGTTGATGCAAATCTGTTGGAGTTTTTTCTAAAATCCTTCCATGATCATGAACGGCAAGACCACCAGCTTGTTCAGCAATAAATGCCAAAGGTGAACACTCGTAAAGTAATCTTAATTTCCCTTCAGGTTTATCTTTGAGAGAAGGGTATAGGTAGATTCCACCGTGAATAAGATTTCTGTGAAAATCAGAAACCAAAGAACCTATGTAACGGGCTCTGAAACCAGTATCAGTATTTTCTCGACACTCTTCAATAAATAATTTAGTTGGGTTTGAACATTTACTAAGAAGCGCATCGTTCACAGAATAGATTTTTCCAATTTTTGGAAATTTCATAGCTGGATGAGATAGAAAAAACTCACCTACAGCTGGGTCAAGTGTAAATCCGTTAACCCCTGATCCGGTTGTGTAAACTAACATTGTGGAAGAACCGTATAAAACATACCCCGAAGCAACTTGTTCAGTTCCAGCTTGAAGGAAATCCTGCTTGGTTAAGGGTTCCCCCATTGGTGTTTTGCGACGTTGAATACTGAAAATTGTACCAATACTTACGTTAACGTCAACGTTCGAACTTCCGTCAAGAGGATCTATAAGCACGATATATTTACCGGTTTTTCCAAGGTCACCACATAAAATGGGTTCTTCTTGTTCCTCGGAACCAATTCCCGCAACGGATCTACCAGCAGTGAGAATCCTCATAAAAGTCACGTCTGCAAAAACATCTAATTTTTGCTGAGTTTCATCTTGAATATTTGTGGATCCCGCCTCTCCTAAAATACCTGCTAATCCTGCGCGGTTTACTTGGTGATTTACAATTTTCGAAGCAACTCCGATATCTGTTAGCAGTCTCGTAAGTTGGCCTGTGACAAACGGGAACTCCGCCTGACTATCCATAATAAACTCCCCAAAAGTTGTTGCCTTGCTCATTTCAAGTGCTTTTTTTTAGAGTCAAATAACTAAATAAATCTGATGTAAAGTTACGCTAGCTAAGACGATGTAGGCATCAGTGCTATGGCGAGTATATGAAATTCTATGGGACTGAGTTGTTCAGCTCGCTTTTTCAAGAACTCTTTAGGAATCATTTCTTCAGCAAAACCTGCACTAGTTAATGCATTTCTAAGTGTTTTACGCCTTTGATTAAAAGCGCCTTTTACAACTCTTTTTAAGTGTAGAAAGGAACAGCCCGGGTCTATCATATCGTTTCTAAGGAGTCTGATAACTCCACTTTTCACTCTTGGTGGTGGATCAAAGGCGTCCTCGTCAACCGTGAAGAGGTATTCTATATCGTAATAAGTTTGGAGTAAGACGCTTAAAATCCCATAGGTACGAGATCCCGGACCTTCAGCTATCCTCTGGGCTACTTCTTTTTGAAACATCCCTACAAGCTCAGGAACTCTTTCTCGCCAATCTATTACTTGGAATAGAATCTGAGAAGAGATGTTGTACGGGAAGTTCCCGGCTACAATAAAAGGCTTGTTGTTAGGGAAAGCCATGTCAGGGTTCCATGAAAGTAGATCAACCCCATGAACTCTCTCGGAAGGCAACAACTCCTCTGTAACTAAAAAATCTACACTTTCAGTGTCTAATTCAACAACGTGTAGATCTAAATCCCCCCTTTCAAGAAGCGGCAACGTCAGTGCCCCTGTACCTGGCCCGACTTCTAAAACAGCATTACACCCGTTATGGCATGTAATAGATTGAGCAATTCTATCGGCTATTCCCGGACCTATTAGAAAGTGTTGGCCTAAGTATTTTTTTGCTTTAACCATTTTTCTTGGTTGTATACTGCCCTTCGAAAAGAACGGGAAGAATGGTCCTAAACGCTGCTGCTTTACTTCCCCACTTTTTATGGAAATCTGCTTGAAGAGCCGGGGCACAATCTGAATTGTAAGCATTGAATGAATCTGGAGAGTAAGCCAAATACTGCACAGCGTATGTCTCTCCCCCCTGCTCATCACCTTGTACCCGACATAATTTATAGTCGCGAAAATGACCTGTCATCATTACAGCTGGGATGTGATCGTTAATCATGTATTCGAGCCATTCTTTTGCGCACTCTTGATTAACAGAAACGGTAATATTATATAAGATCATTGTTCAATAATTCCATCTTCATTCATCTCTCTAAATCTCTTTCGAGCTTGAATAACATGAAGAGATCCAGAATACTCAAAGATAATTCTCTCGTACAAATCCTCCGCTTTTACAAGATCATTTAACTCGTAGTCATAGATCTCGGCTAGTTTAAATAAAGCATCATCACCAGTTATATCATCAAAATGTAGTTCTGCAACTTCAGAATAAAATTTCAGTGCGGATTCAATATCGCCATCTAAAATAGCCAAATCACCCTTGACAATCAAGATTTCATCTTCGAGGGCATGCCCAGGCCAAGTGGTTAAAAGTGTATCTAAAGTTAAAACTGCCGCGTGATTTTTTTTCTGCATTATAAGTAAGTCAGCGCGAGCATACATTTCCATAGGTTCGAAAATTGTATCTAAATTGAAGTTATCTGTGATTAATAAACTCAGGTCTATCGCATCATTGGAGATCAGTTTAGAAGTTGAAGCTTTTAAAGCGTCCAGTTGGGTTTGGGCCCAAGCAAAATCTCCTGTAAAATAGCTTATCCGCGCATTTCGATACTTCGCTTCATGGCCGATAGGGTCATCCTTAAAATCAAGTATAACTTGAGAAAATAATAGCGACGCATCCCAAACCAAATTTTCAAAGACATAGATATCTCCGAGTTCTAATTTGCAAGCTGCCGCGATTCGCTCATTTAACCCAGAAATTGCTAAGGCTTCCTCCATCACTTTGATTGCTTCATCTCCTCGGTCGAGAAAAAAGGCTAGAATATGTGATTGATTTTTTAATAAAATAGCTGTCTCAGTCATTACTCCGAGCTCTAGGATGCTAGCGGAATAATCCTCTTCAAGCAATTCGAGCATCTCAATATTAAGAGGGATTTGAGTTGTTAAATCATGGAATCTAATTTGCAGAAGTTCGTTTCTTGCTATATAGAAATAGGGCGTGCCCACACCCTTTGAAGCTACATATTTAAAGCACTCCACAGCGGTTGGTAAATCTTTATTCGATGCGGCTGTGTTTCCTAATTCCATAAGGCCCACGCCAATTCCTTCAAGTCTCAAATCAATTGCTCTTGCATGTATGAAGGCTGATGCAAAATCTTTTATTTGTGTAAAATGCCAAACAAGCATCTCGGGATAAATATTGTCCTCCGGATATTTTGTAGCGGCTCGTAGAAGAGCAACTCTAACGAGTTCACCATTCTCTGGTTCACTTTGCAACCTCAGATTCCGGTTTAAACTATTTTGAACTGTACGTAGATAATTTGGTTTTGTATGTAGGAGTTCTAAAAAACTCTCTACCATTCCCTGAAAATCGCGCCTCATTCCTTGAAGGTTAGCGAATTCATAATGAAAATCGGTAGTCCCCAGGCCTTGAGCTTTCTGATACGTGGCGTAAGCCAAATCTAATTCGTCTAATTTAATGAAAGCATTCGCTAACCTCACAGCTTGACTTCTGCCTGGCTGAAGAAGCTCCAAGGCTTTGTCGAAAGCTGCTCGCGCATCCTCTGTCATATCAAAGTTTAAATACAGAGAGCCTAAATCGACGTATATGTTTGCTTTACTGTTTCTATGAGTTCTCCTGATTTTTGTCTTTACAAGACTTTCAGCGGCTTCGAAATCCTCCATTGCTAAGAGAGATTTGTAGTACATCTGATAAACGGCGTTTGTCTTGTTTCTTTTATATATTTCAACAAGGTAAAGTTTTGCTTGCTCATAGCTCCCTTCGTTATAATAGAATTCAGCGAGCTCTAAATTTGTTTGGGCTTGAGTCCCATTATTAACCCCCAACCCGAGAGCAAAAAAGGTAATTATATAAATAATAGCCCTCATATCTCTTCCCCAACTTTAGCGACTCCTCTAGCCCACTGACCTCTTTTCACCTCTAACAAGCTATCGAGGGCTTCCCGTGAAGAGAAATCTGTTTCAAGCCCCAATCGAGCAAGTCTTAGAGTTTCTGTAACAACATCCTCGAGTTTTAAAACAGCTTTGAGTTCAATCTCAACATTCCTTTTTATGTAAATATCATCAATAGAATCGCCTAAAGCATCAAGCTCGGCACTGGATTCGATTACATCTATTAATCCAGACACCTGTGTTTTACATCGTTCAATTTCCTGAAAAATCCCAGCAAATCTACTTGGCGAGTCCTTAAGATAACGATTTGCTTTTGAGAGTTCCTCAATAACCAGAGCATCGGATCTGACAAACACAACATTGCTATCAGAGCCTAGCCAAACCAAATCCTTTTTCATCTCTAGCAACCTATCTCTTACTGAATTGATTGAATCAAGAGGGGCTTCCCTCACCAGTTCTTCTAAGTCATCTAATTCTGTTAAAGCTGCATGTAAAGAAAGCTTTGTATTATGATCACTACATCCAGATAGAAAACAAATCAAGCCGCCGAATAACAACAATAATTGGATGATTCTTTTCATTTGTTAGAGTTTAAATTCTATCGAACCCGAGGAATGGGACGAGGGCTTTAGGAATCTTGACGCCATCGGCATCCTGATGATTTTCAATAAGAGCTGCGACAATTCTTGGAAGAGCGAGCGCAGAACCGTTCAATGTATGGACCAGTTGGTTTTTACCATCTGAGTCTTTATATCTGCACTTAAGCCTATTCGCTTGGAAGGACTCAAAATTAGAAACGGAGCTCACCTCTAGCCATCTTTCTTGTGCAGCACTCCAAACCTCAAAGTCGTAAGTCATAGCTGCTGTAAAACCCATATCTCCAGCGCAAAGCCTCAATATTCTATATGGGAGTTCCAAAGCTTCGAGTAATCCCTTTACGTGATCTACCATAGAATCGAGGGTTTCAGCAGATTTGTCGGGATGTTGGATTTGGACTATTTCAACCTTATCAAACTGATGAAGGCGGTTAAGCCCTCTTACGTGCTTGCCGTAACTACCAGCTTCACGGCGGAAGCATGGCGTGTATCCGCAAAGTTTTATAGGCAGGTCCGAAGCGTTTTGTAAAGTATCTCTAAAGATGTTCGTTAGGGGCACTTCAGCTGTTGGAATCATATATAAATCATCCTCTGGCATGTGGTACATCTGCCCTTCTTTATCCGGCAACTGTCCAGTTCCAAATCCGCTTTCAGCATTTATCATGAGTGGCGGGATGTACTCCGTATATCCCGCTTCATCAGCTTTGTCTAGGAAAAAGCTAATTAATCCGCGCTGTAGCTTTGCTCCCTTGCCTTTGTAAAAAGGAAATCCTGCCCCGGTTACTTTTGCACCTAAATCGAAATCGATTAAGTCCTTTTCTTTTGCGATATCCCAGTGGGGTTTATTATGTCCTCCTAAATCTGGGAGATTTCCCCAACTGTATACCAATTCGTTATCTTCATCAGATTTACCTGCAACTACGAGATCACACGGAGTGTTAGGTAGGTTAGAAAGTATATCGTGAACCTCTTTCTGCAGCTCGGACATTTTTTCTTTAAGTTCGACAGAGAGCGTCTTAAGCCCTGAAGTCTCTTGTTTTACAGCTTCCGCTTCTTCACGCTTACCTTCTTTCATAAACTCTCCGATTTTACGGCTGAGGATATTGCTTTGAGCTAAGGTGTCATCTAATTCTTTTTGAATTCCTCTACGTTCTAAATCGAGAGAGAGGATACGGTCTATGCTTTCAGTAGCATCGATGCCACGTTTTGCTAGACAAGTAATAACGCTGTCGCGTCTTTCACGTAAGTTGGTAAGAGTAAGCATTTATAAAGTCTAATTTCGGACAAATATGCCGGAATCGGGGTTAAAATTTGAATAAAAAAAACTCCCGCCCCGAAAAGGGGACGGGAGTCCTTAAAGAGTTATTTAGGAATAAATTCCTACTACGCTTCGCCTCCCGCAGGAACTACGGATACGAAGGAGCGATTGTTACGTTTCTTTCGGAACTCTACGATTCCGTTAGTTAGGGCGTATAAGGTATGATCCTTACCGATTCCTACATTAGTACCTGGGTGGTGAGCTGTTCCGCGTTGGCGAACAAGAATATTGCCTGCGATACAAAATTGACCACCGAAGATTTTTACGCCAAGTCGTTTCGACTGTGACTCACGTCCGTTCTTCGAACTACCTACACCTTTTTTATGCGCCATGATATATGAGTTTTTCGGCTAGTGGCCGATTACGCTTCTTTTTTAGCTTTAGTTTCCGCTGCTTCTTTTTTAGGAGCTGCCTTCTTTGCTGCCACTTTCTTGATATCCGTTATACGAATCTCAGTTAAGTAAGGACGGAAACCGTTAAGCTTCTGATATCCTTTACGACGTTTTTTCTTAAAGACAAGAACTTTGTCTCCTTTTAAATGCCTCTCTATGGTGGCATGAACGGCTAGGCCGTTTATAGCTGGGGCGCCAACTGTTACGTCTCCTGCCTTGTCTGTAAGGAGAACGCGATCGAACTTAATCTTCGCTCCTTCCTTAGCATCTAGGCGGTTTACGAAAACCTGTTGGTCTTTCTGTACCTTATACTGGTGCCCTGCTATCTCTACGATTGCATACATGGAAATTTAATTTACCCTTCAGAATTAGATATAAAGGGGGCGCAAAGATACAGCATTCACTAGAAATCCCCAACTTTTTTCTTCCTCACTCCATTGACGAGTGCGACGCCTAATAATATCACCACTCCACCTACAAGATGGACGATGGTTAAACTCTCCCCATCCATCCATCCCCACATTGCCGCAAATAAAGGAATGATGTATGTTACTGAACTAGCCGTTAAAGCATTTGTCCATTTTATAAGAGTATTAAACAGAATCAACGCACCAGCTGTTCCTATGGCTGCGAGAACTACGATAGCGATCATTCCACTTCCTCCGTGAGGATTTTCTATAAGCGTGGAATATGCATTAGAGTAAAATAGTACAATTACAGCTGGTGGCAGAACCATAAATAAGGCAATCGAAGCAATTGCTGTAGAAGGAACTCCCTCAAGTTTATTTTTCAGGATATTGACGCTAATGCCATAAAACAGTGTTGCCAAAACGACCCTTCCGCAAGCCCACCATTCAATATCTCCAGCTACAGTAGTTACCCCCAAGTCACCGGCGGCAAGTAACAAGGCCCCAATAAGCCCTATAGTCAGCCCAGAAAATTGAACTTTAGAAATAACAGTTTTAAACACAAATGCGGCCACAATCATTGTAAACAAAGGCGTAAGTGCATTCAGCATTCCTACGATTGCTGATGGGATAGAACTTACAGCTGAGGTAAATAGATATGCGGGGAATAAATTACCCAATGTGCCAATTGCTAAAAGAGATAGCATTTGAGATCTTTTTATCGATTTCAAATATTTTATAGTAATAGGCAAGAGCACTATTCCAGCTATAGCTATTCGCAAAGCAGCGACTTCTACAGGTGTGTAAACAAACTCCCCGGAAGAATCGAAAATAGCAATCTTCATTAAAATAAAGGAGCTGCCCCAAACAAAGGCTAAGAGAAGTAGCGCACCCCAGATTACTATTTTTGATTTATTATTTTGCACAGTTTGGCAAATGTAAGTCAACCTTGTATCCACTATTCACCCTTACATTTGTATCATGAATAAAGTTTCAACATTACTTGCAACTGCCGTAGTAATTGCCGTTTTTATGCTAACAGGCTGCGAGAGAAATATTGAAGTTTATGATTTGCTAGTTACCGAAGTTAATGAGGTAGGGGAATTGAATAAAACAACGGCAAGGCTTGAAATTAAAGGGATGATGTGTGAGGTAGGTTGCGTTGCAAAAGTCAAGAAGGAGCTCTTAGAACAGAAAGGAGTTTCAAATGTTACTGTAAATTTTGACATCGACAGAGAGATAGATTTTGCCACTATAGAGTATGACCCTAAAATCGAGACGGTAGAATCTCTAGCTTCTGTTGTTACTAATATAGCTGATGGTAAGCTTTATGGTGTAACCTCTGCATTAGTGACAAATTACGCGCCGAGTACCTCAAATTGAAACGCATAGCTAATATAGCATTTGTACTGGTTTATTTAGTTGTGCTTGCTGGTTCTATTGTTAGAATGACGGGTTCAGGTATGGGGTGTCCAGACTGGCCTAAATGTTTTGGCCTACTTATACCTCCTACGTCTGAAGACCAAATAAAATGGAGTGTTGGAGTTGAGTATTCTGAAGGAACAATGGTTATTGAGCGTGACACATTGTGGGTATCAACGGAAGATCATTTGTCATTTGGAGAGGAATTTGAGAATGCTAATTGGGAGCCATATGCCAAGCATAGTTATGCCAAGTTTAACGCTGTCCATACTTGGATAGAATACTTTAACCGCCTTATAGGCGCCCTCTCGGGTATACCTATAATTATTCTATTTATTCTTGCGATAAGGTCGCGAAGAAGAATCCCGATAATTTTCTCGTCAGCAACCGTAGCATCAGTGCTATTTGTTTCTTGGCTTGGAAAACTTGTTGTAGAAGGGAATTTGATACCGTTCTCAATTACCATTCACATGGTGAGTGCTTTGGCAATACTGGTTTTACTTGTTGGGTTAATCCAACATCTTGAAGGCACAAAAACATTAATCAGAAAAGCCACCAGAAACTGGATATTTATCTCACTATTGATTGCTTTCATGCAATTGGTTTTCGGGACTCAGATCCGTGAGGCAGTTGACCTTGCTCTTGAGTCTAATGTCTCGAGAGCTAACTTGATTGATTCGCTCCCCGGGTGGTGGGTTTTACACCGTTCAGCTGTTTGGGCAATAATTGCAATACACTTGATGTGGGCTATTCCTATGCTGAAGAATGAGAACTTTAGGAATTACGCTCAAATCACTATAGCTATCCTTTTAGGCCAAACCTTAACAGGACTGCTGTTCACACAAATGGGCTTTCCGGCATTCGCACAGCCCATTCATATCATCTTAGGGTTCGCCCTAATCCTAATAGACTTCAGAACTTTAATAGCCTCGAAGGTCTAAAAAGTTGTTTTGATTTTTGAGTCTTAGCTGCCACACATCTCGCAGTCATCATCGTTTTCAATGCTGCACATTTCAATTGCCTCTTCTTGAGTAAATTCAGGTACTTTTGGTGCATCTTTTGTCTTATACTTCTTGTCTACCGTAAACTTAATGGCATCAGCGGCGGCCTTAGTTCTTAGGTAGTACATGCCTGTCTTAAGTCCACTTTTCCAAGCGTGAAAGTGCATAGAAGTGAGCTTAGAATTTGTTACATTCTCCATAAAAATATTTAGAGATTGTGATTGGCATATGTAAGCACCACGATCTGCTGCCATATCAAGAATTGAACGCTGAGATATCTCCCAAGCGGTTCTGTAAAGCAACTTGATATTGTCAGGAATCTCATCAATGTTTTGGACTGAACCATTAGCTGCAATCAACCTATTTTTCATATCATCATCCCAAAGGTCGAGCTTGACCAAATCTCTGAGAAGATGCTTATTTACAACGATAAACTCACCTGACAACACACGTCTAGTGTAAATGTTAGAAGTGTAAGGCTCGAAACATTCGTTATTTCCTAAAATCTGAGCAGTAGAAGCTGTAGGCATAGGAGCTATTAACAAAGAGTTCCGCATTCCATGTTTCTTGATCTCCTCTTTAAGCACATCCCACTCCCAACGTTTTGACGGAGTTACATCCCACATGTCGTATTGAAGAATTCCTTTTGAAGCAGGTGAACCTTCAAACGTCTCATAAGCACCATCTACTTTAGCGATGTCTTTAGATGCGGTACAAGCAGCATAGTAAAGCGTTTCAAAAATCTCTTTGTTAAGCTTGCGAGCTTCATCAGAATCAAAAGCATGTCGCATTAAAATAAAAACGTCAGCCAATCCTTGAATACCAATTCCGATTGGGCGGTGGCGCATATTTGAATTACGCGCTTCAATTACTGGATAGTAATTTCTATCAATAATGCAGTTGAGGTTCTTAGTAGTTTGATATGTTATATCAAATAATTTATCGTGGTCAAATGTTCCATCAGACTTGACAAACTTAGGAAGGGCAATAGAAGCGAGATTGCATACAGCGATTTCATCTGGAGCTGTGTACTCGATAATCTCAGTACAGAGATTTGATGAGCGAATAGTCCCCAGGTTCTTCTGATTAGACTTAGAGTTAGACGCATCTTTGTATAACATGTAAGGCGTTCCTGTCTCAACTTGGCTCTCCAGAATTTTAAACCAAAGGTCTTGAGCTTTAATCGTCTTTCTTCCCTTTCCTTCTTTCTCGTACTTAGTATAAAGCGCATCAAACTCAGCGCTATGTGTCTCAGGCAAGCCAGGACATTCGTTGGGACACATTAAAGTCCAATCCCCATTCTCCTCAACTCTCTTCATAAACAAATCTGGAATCCAAAGAGCGTAAAAGAGATCTCTCGCCCTCTGTTCTTCTTTTCCGTGATTCTTTCTCATTTCGAGGAAGTCAAAGACATCAGCATGCCAGGGTTCTAGGTACATCGCAAAAGAACCCTTTCTACGACCTCCACCTTGGTCAACATATCTAGCTGTATCGTTAAACACTCTCAACATAGGAACTATTCCGTTCGAGGTGCCATTTGTCCCTTTTATGTATGATCCCTTTGCTCGGATATTATGCATAGCTAAACCTATACCTCCAGCACTTTGAGAAATCTTAGCACATTGCTTTAGCGTGTCGTAGATGCCAGAAATGCTGTCCTCCTTCATCGTTAAAAGGAAGCAACTTGACATCTGTGGCTTAGGTGTGCCCGAGTTAAATAAAGTAGGTGTTGCGTGCGTAAACCAACCTTCACTAAGCATGTGATATGTACTCACAACAGATTCGAGGTCATCTTTATGTATTCCTACACTCACCCTCATAAGCATCTGCTGCGGTCTTTCACAAATAGCTCCGTTCATCTTTAACAAGTATGAACGCTCTAATGTTTTAAATCCGAAAAAATCGTAGCTAAAATCCCTGTCGTAAATAATCTGTGAATCTAAGTATTCTGCATTTTCTTTGATAATTTCATATACATCTTCAGCTATTAAGCTTGCAGGATCACCAGTTACAGGATCTACGTAGTTATAGAGTTCATCTATCGTTTCAGCGAAGGATTTTTTAGTTGCTTTGTGTAAATTGCTTACCGCGATACGACTAGCAAGACTGGCGTAATCGGGGTGAGTTACAGCGCTCGTTGCAGCTACTTCTGCAGCTAGGTTGTCAAGCTCAGTTGTAGTAACACCATCGTAGACGCCCTCGATAACACGCATAGCAATACGTTGCGGATCAACAGATTCGTGTAGGCTATAACAAAGTTTTTTAATTCGGGCTGTAATCTTGTCAAATTGAACAAGTTCACGTCTTCCGTCGCGTTTAACTACGTACATGGCTAATATCTTGAGGGTGGTTCAGGTAGGATAATGAGATGGTATGTTTTTAGAAGTCAGCTTCCATATTAAAGTTTTTGTTTTCTTCAGATCCGTGGTTCATTACCCCGGATTTTTGATATTCTCCAACTCTTTTCTCAAAGAAATTTGTTTTTCCTTGAAGTGAAATCATATCCATAAAGTCAAATGGGTTTGTGGCGTTATAAACCTTTTCGTTTCCTAGTTCCACAAGCAGTCTGTCCGCAACAAACTCGATGTATTGCTGCATAAGATCTGCATTCATGCCGATGAGCCTCACGGGAAGAGCTTCAGTAACGAACTCCTTCTCCATATCAACAGCATCAATAATAATTTTCTCTACGGTTTTCTTAGGGAGTTTATTTACAAGATGATCATTGTACAGTAGGCAAGCAAAGTCACAGTGCATTCCTTCGTCTCGAGAGATTAGCTCGTTTGAGAATGTAAGCCCAGGCATAAGGCCTCTCTTTTTAAGCCAAAAAATCGAACAAAAACTTCCGCTAAAGAAGATGCCTTCAACAGCAGCAAATGCAATTAAGCGCTCAGCAAAACTTCCCTTATCTATCCAGCGCATAGCCCACTCAGCTTTTGCCTTAACAAACGGGAGAGTCTCAATTGCATTAAATAAACGATCCTTTTCTTTCGTGTCTTGTATGTAAGTGTCTATGAGTAAAGAATAAGTCTCGGAGTGTATGTTCTCCATCATAATCTGGAATCCATAGAAAAACTTAGCTTCTGTATATTGAACCTCTTGAACGAAATTCTCCGCGATGTTCTCATTTACAATCCCATCAGAAGCAGCAAAGAATGCAAGAACATTTTTGATGAAAAACCTCTCATCATCGTTAAGCTTATCGGACCAATCAGTAAGATCAGAAGAAAGATCGATCTCTTCAGCTGTCCAAATACTAGCCTCTTGCTTTTTATACTCAGCCCAAATATCGTCGTGTTGAATTGGGAACAAAACAAAGCGCTTGGGGTTTTCAATTAATATAGGTTCTTCGATAGCTGTGTTTTCGGGCAGCACCTCCTCAATTGATGTTTGTTCTGCTAAAGCGACTTGTTTTTCCTTCGTCTTGGTCTCGGTCTCGGTCTCGTTTATTTTAGAGTTAGATGCGTCCATGTCTTTTGTATAATCGTGTTTTAAACCAACGTCTCAAAGAAACAATCTAGACCCCTATTTATGCAAGGTCATTTCAACCTCTTTACCATCTAGTTTTTAACACTTATGTTAATAACGAAGTGCGTTGCCTTTATTTACTGCACTTAGAGCAGTTATAAATTGGTGATGATTTGTAAATTTGGAATAAAAAGTACAGAATTAGGGGATGAATTTATAAGTTCAAAAAGCATTCATAAAATGGACTTATTTAAGGAACGCTGAATGCGTACTTTTGCATAATGCTTAAAGGCCTTTTAAAAATATTTCTAGGAGATAAATCATCCAGCGACCTGAAAGAAATTCAGCCAGTTGTTGATGATATTTTGTTGGCTGAAAAGTCCCTTATCAACCTCAGCGCAGATGAACTCAGAGCTAAATCTACCGATCTACGAATAAGAATTAATGATCACATTGCTGATTTGCAAGGAGAGATTGATGAATTAAAAATAAAAGCAGAGACCATGCCCGAGTCTGATCTCGACGCTAAAGAAGCTGTTTTCGACAGGATAGATAAGTTAGAGTTGGAGATTAATGAGGAACTCGAAGTTGTACTTGCGGAAATTTTACCTGAAGCTTTCGCACTCGTAAAAGAGACTGCTAAGAGATTCACATCGGAAGGTGAAATTGAGGTTACTGCATTGCAGTTCGATAAGGATATAGCCGCAAGCCGGGATCTAGTTAGGATAGAGGGTGAGAAAGCTTTTTGGTCTAATACATGGAAAGCAGCCGGGTCAGATGTGACCTGGGAAATGGTTCACTACGACGTTCAACTTGTAGGGGGAGTGTCCCTTCACAGGGGTAGCGTGGCGGAAATGCACACGGGTGAGGGAAAAACCCTCGTTGCAACTTTGCCGGTGTTCTTGAACGCCCTCACGGGTCGGGGAGTTCATCTTGTGACCGTTAACGACTACTTGGCTAAGCGTGACTCGGAGTGGATGGGTCCATTGTACGAATTTCATGGTCTGACAGTTGATTGCATAGATAAGCATCAGCCTAACAGTGAGTCTCGAAGAGAGGCGTATAAGTGTGATATCACGTTTGGTACGAACAATGAATTCGGGTTCGATTATCTACGTGACAACATGGCCAAGAATCCGGACATGTTAGTCCAAAGGCGTCATCATTACGCAATCGTTGACGAGGTGGATTCTGTTCTTATTGACGAGGCAAGAACTCCACTTATTATTAGCGGACCAACACCTAAAGGTGACGAACAGGAGTTTGAATCTCTAAAACCCATGGTTGTTAAGTTGATTCAAGTTCAGCAAAAAGCAGTTCAAGGATTTCTTATAGAGGCTAAGAAATTACTTACCGATGGACTCTCAAAAGAGGAGAAAGAAGTGTCTGGATTAGCTCTTTACCGAGCTTTTCGAGGACTCCCTAAGTCGAAACCCATCATTAAATTCCTAAGTAATGAAGGAATGCGCCAGCGCCTATTAAAAGTTGAGTCGTTTTACTTAGCTGACAATAAGCGCGAGATGCACAAGGCAGATGAAGAGCTATTCTTTGTTATTGATGAGAAGCAAAACCAAATTGAACTTTCCGAGAAAGGCATTATTTATCTTACTCAGGGGATGGATGATGACGCCTTTTTCACAATGCCGGACATCGCAACGGAGCTTGTCGCAGTAGACAATTCAGATGCTAACGATGACGAAAAATTATCGAGGAAGCAGGAGGTGATGCAAGATTACGGAGTCAAATCCGCGAGAATCCACTCGATGAATCAACTTCTTAAAGCATACACTTTATTCGAGAAAGATATCGAGTACGTTATTATGGAAAATAAGGTGAAAATAGTCGATGAGCAGACCGGTCGTATTATGGACGGAAGACGCTATTCAGATGGTTTACACCAAGCGATTGAAGCGAAAGAGAATGTAAAGATTGAGGCCGCGACTCAAACATATGCGACAGTTACTCTACAGAACTTCTTTAGGATGTACCACAAGCTTGCTGGTATGACTGGAACTGCGGAGACAGAAGCAGGAGAGTTTTGGGATATCTATAAATTAGACGTTAAGGTAATCCCTACAAACAGGCCTATTGCACGTGACGACAGAGAGGATTTGGTTTACAAGACGAAGCGTGAGAAATACAATGCCGCTATCGAGCAAATCGCTGAACTTAGTAAGTCCGGACGACCAGTACTTGTAGGAACAACGACTGTGGAAGTTTCGGAATTGCTTTCTAGAATGTTAGATAGACAAGGATTAGATCACCAGGTTCTAAACGCGAAGAGACACCAACAAGAGGCGGAGGTTGTGACCAGAGCTGGTCAGGCGGGAACGATTACGATCGCGACAAATATGGCGGGACGTGGTACCGATATTAAATTAACGAAAGAAGTTAAAGAGGTTGGAGGTCTAGCTATTATAGGAACTGAGAGGCATGATTCGCGCAGAGTTGACAGACAGCTTAGAGGTCGTGCAGGTCGTCAAGGAGATACAGGGTCGTCACAATTTTATGCATCTTTAGAAGATGATTTGATGCGTCTGTTTGGCTCTGACAGAGTGGCGAAGATGATGGACAGGATGGGGCACAAAGATGGAGAAGTCATTCAGCACAAGATGATTTCTAAGTCCATAGAAAGAGCCCAAACGAAAGTAGAGGAAAACAATTTCGGGATTAGAAAGAGACTTCTTGAGTACGACGATGTCATGAACGCCCAGCGTGAAGTGATTTATAAGCTCCGGAGAAATGCTCTTTATGGCGATAGAATTAGAACGGATATTGCAAATATGTTCTTCGAACTTGTTGAGGCAAATGTTGATGCTACGCACGAGTCTAAAAACTACGATAATTTCCGTCTAGCGATGCTTTCTAACTTAGGGATTGAAGCTCCAGTTTCAGAAAACGATTTCCTTTCGGCAGAGACCGATGATTTAGTTTACCAATGTTACGCTCAATCGGAGCAACATTACAGATCTAAAATTGAAGATTTATCTAGCAGAGCTCATCCAGTAATCCAGCGTGTTTACGACGATGAGTCTAACGATTTCAAAAGCATACTTGTCCCATTTTCTGACGGACTGAAGACGATTCAGGTGAGTGCTGATATTGACGAAAGTGTTGCAACCGAGGGGGTAAGCGTCATGAAGGCTCTCGAGCAGCAAGTAGTCCTTGCTGTGATTGACTTGCATTGGAAGGAGCACCTTAGATCTATGGATGATTTAAGGAACAATGTTCAGCACGCGAGACACGAGCAAAAGGATCCGCTTCTCATCTACAAATTCGAGTCGTACGAGCTATTTAAGCAAATGGTTCAAAAGGTAAATGCTGAGGTCGCTTCATTCTTAATGAAGTGCACAATTCCTATAAATGCAGGAGAACAACCATTGCGCCAAGGGAAGAAAATAGAAGCGGCTCCATTAGGTAAAACATCTAAGGCGGGCGTAGATAATATCGCCCAACAGAATGTTGCAAGGGCAGCTGGCGGCGGTGCAATTTCTCCAACTCAACCTGGCCAACCTCATCCCACAACTCGACCAAAGCCAGTTGACCCGATTCGCACAGAGAAGAAAGTGCAACCTAACTCACCTTGCCCATGTGGTTCTGGCAAGAAGTTTAAAAAGTGTCACGGCAAGTAACGCCTTTTATTTCTTGATAAAGTTCTTGAGGACTTTGAGGGTCTGGAGTTCAGTTTTTTATGGAGAAGATAGGATAGCTTAGTGCTTAAGATTCCGAATCCAGCTCCTGCAACGACATCTGAGAACCAGTGTTTGTCATTATATACTCTAAGATAACCTGTAGTAGCGGCGGCTGTGTATCCTAGAATCCCATATAGAATAGACTCGTCCTTATACTCTTGATATAATATCTCAGCACACATAAAAGCTGTCGCAGTATGTCCAGAAGGGAAAGAAGTGCAGTCGGATTCGTCTGGTCTTTCTTTCCCCGTAAGTAGCTTAATGCTAGCGACTGAAACACCGGTCATCACAATCGAATAACCCGTAATTTTCGAGAGTTCCCTTAAATCGTGCACACCCTTTTTCCCAAGAAGATTTAATCCGTAAACGGCAACTAAAGGGCTGTACGCTAAATAATCATCAAGAGTAACTTTTCTCTCAACATACCTCAATTCATCTCTAATACTTAAGTCGAGAGCTTTAAGCCTTTCGTTTTTTAACCCGATAAATCCATAAGTAATATAAGCAGAGGGTAAAATCAGCGGACGGTACTGAGTTTTCTTTTCAAGGATTTCAGAGTTATTCGAGTTCTTATTAACTTCAAGAGGTGAACTCGTGTTTTGCGCTAAAATAGAACAGGTGAAAAGATAAAAAATAAGCGTAATAATTTTCATTTAAAAGTGTATTTTGATTAGCTAATCTTTTTAATCATTGCTTCAAATTTACTGCAAGTTCCTGGTGTAAATTTACTGTCTGTAGTATGTACAAGTAGGTCGAACGAGTAGAGTGGCGTTCCTGCAGCCATTAATTTTTTCATCAATGTACACCAAACAATCAACCTTTTTTCATCACTCTCATGTCCATCATAACCACCAAATCTCACAAGAAGAAACGGTGCTGTAAGGCGCATATGTAGAGCGTCGGGTCTTCCGACGGTATCGCTAATTACCGCTCCGATTCCTTTCTGTGACAATAATTTCCAAACAATTTCTGCCTCTTCACCACCTTTGAACCAATCGGGATGACGAAATTCCACAGCCATCTTTATTTCTTTAGGCCAATTTTTTAAATACTTTATTAATTTTTCACTGTGCTTAGGTGCATAGTGAGGGGGGAGTTGAAGAAAAACAGGACCGAGTTTATCACCTAAAGCTAGTATACCTTTAATAAAATCATCAGTGGGGCCTTCACAATTATTGAACCGCCTATAATGTGTAATAATAGCTGGAAATTTAGGGCAGAAAACGAAATCTGCAGGCATTTCACTTGCCCATTCAGCCATCTTTTCAGGTGAGTATATCCTATAATGAGTAGCGTTAAATTCAATATTACCGAATCGCTTTCCATAGTGATTCGCCCAGGTTCTCATCGGATCTTTAATGGGGTAAACTCCCCCCCTCCAAGATTTAATGCGCCAGGAAGTCCCCCCAGTTCTTATCAAAGTCTTATCGCTGGAATCACACCTCTCAGCCCATTCTATCTTCACTTCGGGAAGTTCCCAATGATCTTTATCAAGCTTCTCACCTTCAAGGTTAACATCTATTTTGCCAAATTTCACCTTGCAAACCTAACGACTACAAGTTCAACACAATCGATTATAAAATCATTAACAAACGGCTTTGAAATTTACCGTCTTTGTGTCTGTAAATTTTATAAATGTGAGAAAAACGATTAAATATTTAATCCAGGCATTGATAGAAGGGTTTGTCCCTCAGACATGTCTAAGTTGTGGTATGCCTATAACGTATTACGGGCATGTAGCTGGGGCGTGTAGTTTATGTGTTATGAATTGGGGAGTATATGAACCGGGTGTAGTAAGTAGTATATTGTTTAAGGAAAGAATGAACTGTGTTTGGTCTGCAGTGGGATTTCGTTTAAGCGATGGCGGGTCTAGGGCAATTATTCATAAATGTAAATATGGGGGCGAGCCATGGCGGGTTAAAAAACTCGGCAACTGGATAGCAAGCCGTTGGGACCCGCCGCCAGAAGGCGTAGTCTTAGTGCCAGTTCCTATTCACCCTAAAAGAAAACTCCAAAGAGGGTACAACCAGGCTGAAAGATTGGCGGCAGGGCTGGGAGAAGTTTGGGATGTTAAGGTTGATGGGGCGGGTCTTATTCGCAAAAAGCACGGAGCCTCTTTGACGGGTTCAAATAGACAGGGGAGATCTCAAGCATTGAAACAGACTTACGGTTTTAACCACAAGAAAAACAGAAGTAAGATGAGTCCCGTGATTCTCGTTGACGATGTTTTAACAACTGGAGCTACGTTGAGAGAATGTCGTGAGATTCTAGAGTTAAGGGGCAGAGTTGTGTTAGGTGCGGTAGTTCTCGCACTTGCTTAACTAAGGGCCACGCGTAACGTTAGGGAGTTATTATATTTGCTAAAAAGAAATGAAATTATTTGAGGACATATTCGTGCTAATACAAGCCTTTATTGTCTCAATAATCATTACCTCTTGTGCTCAGGTAGGGACTCCTTCTGGAGGAGGTGTGGATAAGGAGGCTCCAATTGTTTTAGAAATTTCCCCTAAACCTGGCGCAACCAATGTAATTGGTGATAAAGGAGGAGCCATTTCTGTGACATTCGATGAGTACGTAAAGGTTAAATCATTAAATAGTCAACTGTTAGTCTCACCAATCCTCCCACAAGGATTACAGTGGTCAATGAAAGGAAAAACGGTAACCTTTGTTTGGAATGATGACTTGCAATCTGATAAAACCTATGTGTTTCAATTTGGAGATGCGGTTGTAGATATAAGGGAGGGGAATTCGCTTGATAACTTCGTTCATGCTTTCTCCACAGGAGATCATTTAGACTCTCTTTCAATAAGCGGCTCTGTAGTTGATGTTTTTACCTCACAGCCTAAATCGGGTGTTAGAGTTCTTATGTATGATTCTATTATTTCACCGGATTCAATTTTTAACGGGGCAAAGCCCCAATTTGTCGGTACAACTAATGAATCAGGTGAGTTTTTACTGACTTATCTACCATCGGGGCGATATAAAATCATGGCTATCGAGGACAATGACAGAAATTATGTTTGGACTTCAGGAGAAGGATTGGCAGTTTTTGAGGAGGTTGTAGTTGTGGAGGGACATGTGACCCTAGAAATGCCACTCAGAATGCAGGCTACTAGTG
>Ga0114996_10000663_pt1 | contig 48172 bp, 77 predicted proteins | sample ArcticOcean_MG_C_4_FD_87039 | JGI IMG/M metagenome (GOLD analysis project Ga0114996, IMG submission 87039) | Marine microbial communities from western Arctic Ocean - ArcticOcean_MG_CB4_134 | ecosystem: Environmental > Aquatic > Marine > Oceanic | place: Arctic Ocean: Canada Basin | collected... | reverse complement strand
TTAGATTATAATAAGTTCTTAGAATATTATAAACTCGGCCAGACGCATGAAAATCATCCGTACCAAATGCGTTTAGACTTTACACTAACGTTGCCAGGCCTATATGAAGTTAAAAATATGTTCGATTTAACAAAAGAGCTTGACACAATGTTACTATCAAAGGTTACCTTTGCGTTCACACCCGATATAATCATGAGTCCATTGTGCCTACCGCGCCAATTACTAAATAGTTTTATAGACGAACTGTTAGAACACTGTAAAGATCCAACGTGGAAGCAACGTAGTATAGTCGATCTTTTAATAAGTTTAAAAGAACGGCCAAATTTTGAAATGCTTTGGCCCAATGAGTATGAAGAAGGCCTTAGACGTGGTAAAGAACAGTTACTTAAGATAGAAAAAATACGGAACGATTCGTTTACTATAGAAGATATACTTAAAGATCAATTATTAACATGGTGGAGGAATATATGAATCATGGAAAAAAGTTTGAGTACGTTTGGTTAGATGGTTACCAGCCAGAACCTTCCTTAAGAAGTAAAGTAAAAATAGATAACAACGCAGTAAGATGGTCGTTTGACGGTTCATCCACGCAACAAGCCGAAGGTAAAAAATCTGACTGCATATTAAATCCTGTTTCACAGTACTATATGCTTGACCGTATACGACCAGACGCAACAAGGCGTGTATCAGGTGAAGACATGAGTGCAACTTATGTTATGTGCGAAGTATTAGACGCAGAAAACAATCCACACAGTACTAACACTCGCAATGTAATTAAAAACATCAGTGAAGAATGGTGGTTTGGCTTTGAGCAAGAGTACTTTATGTACCAAGATGGGCGTCCACTAGGGTGGCCAAAAGAAGGAGAGCCAAGAGCGCAAGGTGATTACTACTGTGGAGTAGGATCCGATAACGTTGTAGGTAGAGAAATAGTTGACCGCCATACCGAAGCTTGTATGAATGCCGAAATTGGAATAACTGGAACCAACGCCGAGGTTGCTTTAGGGCAATGGGAGTTCCAAGTTTTAGGAAAAGGTGTTAAAGCCGGTGATGATTTATGGATGGCGCGTTATATATTAATTAAGATTGCAGAAAAACATGGCGTTAGTATTAACCTTGCACCTAAACCAGTCAAAGGTGATTGGAACGGTACAGGTATGCACACAAATTTCTCTAATAACAACATGAGATGTCACGGTACCGAAGACATGATGAACAATATGTGTGAAGCGTTAGGTAAAGTTCACGCAATCGGTATAAAAGAATATGGTTCAGACAATGACCAACGGTTAACAGGGTTACATGAGACACAATCTATAGACGAATTTAGTTATGGTGTTAGTGACCGTGGTGCAAGTATACGAATTCCAATTTATACTACACAAAATAATTGGCATGGTTACTTAGAAGATAGAAGGCCAGCCGGTAACGCTGATCCATATCGTATAATTAAGCACATTGTGAACACATGTGAAGATATTACCAATGGACAGAAGTCTGGATCACTATATGACGAACGGTGATTGTACGAATACACCCAAAAAATTCCCTTACTTTCCGTCGGGTAATTAATGGTTATTAAATTGATGGGAGAATGGGCACAAATCGCTGGTAAGAATGAAATAATTCTAAGCCAACGCCCACACACTCTGAGAGAATTATTGAAAATGTTAGAAGAATCATATCCATGTGGTAAGTGGGAACAGTCGACTATAGCAGTAAACCATGTTTTGTATAATGGCGACTATAATAAAACTATAACAGACGAAGACATTTGTATAATGCCATTAATAGAAGGTGGATAGAATGAATCATAACGACAGGGCCCAATCTATTCGACCTTACGGGGTGAACGGTTGGCATAGTAAAACCATAATGACAAACATTGTGTCGCTATGGTATACAGAGTAAAGAATACGCCCGGGAAAACTTTAAAATCAACAAAGGAGTTAACATGAAAAAGGATATACATCCAAAATACGAATCAATAAAGGTAATTTGTCATTGTGGCGAAATGTTTGAGACGCGATCTACACTGAGTAAAGACTTACACGTTGAGGTATGCTCCAAATGTCATCCATTCTATACAGGCAAACAAGGTAGAGTTAATACAGAAGGGCGTGTCGGTAAGTTCCACGCAAAGTATGGTAAAGGAGGATCAACAAAATGAAATATATTGCTAAGGATATGCTATACGAAGGCAAGGCTAAGAAGATTTACTCAATTGAAGGGCAACAGTTCCGTAACCAATGCATTATGTACTTCAAAGATGACGCCACCGCGTTTAACGCTGAGAAGAAGAGCCAATTCGAGGGTAAAGGAGCGTTGAATTGTTGGATATCAGACGTGCTTCTGGGCGTGATTCAGGGCTTAGGCACACCAACCCACTTCAAAGAAAGAATCAGTGATAGAGAGATAGTCGTAGACCTTGTAAAAGTAGTTCCAATCGAGGTTATCGTACGAAATATAGCAGCTGGAACGTTTTGTAAACGGTATGGTCTTAAGAATGGAACTAAATTACAACAGTCTGTCATTGAATACTGTGTAAAAGATGATGATTTAGGTGATCCTCCTATAGCATGGGAAGCGATCGTTGCTTTAGATCCAGAATCTTCTGAGATGGATGACAAATTAACCATAATGACCTTACTAACCGAAGATATTAACAAGTACTTACGTGCAATATTCTTATCGATTGGGTTAGTACTAGTGGATTTCAAGTTGGAGTTCGGTGAAAACAGTACTGGTGACATAGTTTTGTGTGATGAAATATGTCCAGACACGATGCGTCTTTGGGATGTCACTACTATGCAGTCGTTTGACAAAGATTTATTTAGGTTTGACACTGGTGACTTACTTGCCGGGTATAAAGAAGTTAAGAGGAGGTTAATGTCATGGCAGGATTAGTAGGAATCATCATGGGTTCGGCATCCGATTCATCGACTATGCAAGCATGTGTAGAGGTTTTAGAGGAAGAAGGCATACCCTTTGACATAATTGTAGCATCGGCGCATAGGGATCCGGATAAAGTTAAAGATTGGGTAGTGTCGGCCGAGGGTCGTGGCAATAAAATAATTATCGCCGCGGCTGGAATGGCGGCTGCATTGCCTGGCGTGTGTGCCGCTTATACTTCGTTACCGGTTATTGGAGTTCCAATGACATCGGAGTTGAATGGAATGGATTCGTTACTGTCTATATCGCAAATGCCTAAGGGTGTACCGGTTGCATGTATGTCGATTGGTAAAGCTGGTGCAATAAACGCCGCGTATTTGTCGAAACGTATACTAGATTTAGTAGGTGTAGAACTTTCGTATACGGAACAAGCGAGAGAATATGCTAATGACAGAGAAATTCCCACTGGACCTGGTCCGCGTTACTAAAAAAATTTTTCCTATAGGGTGAAAGGAATTTCGTTTCCATTAAAAATTGGAAATCAATAAAATGCTTAAAGATCAAATATTGAAAGACATGAAAGACGCTATGCGGTCTAAAGATAAAGACCGTCTTCAAGCTATTCGTTTGGTTCGTGCCGCAATTCAAAGGCGTGAAGTTGATGATCGTGCTGAGTTAGACGAAGCAGGTGTAGTAAGTGTCATAGAAAAGATGGTAAAGCAAGGGAAAGACTCCATTGAACAATTTGCAAAGGGTAATAGGCAAGACCTTGTTGATAAAGAAGAAGCAATGTTAGTAGTAATAGAGGAATATTTGCCTGAACAATTAACTGAAGCAGAAGTAGATGCGTTAATAGACGAAGCCTTTGAGGCAACGCTGGTAAAAACAATTAAAGAGATGGGTAAAGTAATGGGTTGGATAAAACCTAAAGGGCAAGGAAAGGTAGACATGGGTTTAGTTAGTGCCAAAATCAGGAAAAAGTTAAATGAAAATACTTGATAAAATTACAATGCGGTTACGCAGTGATGACTTTAGTACAATGGAAGTGTACATAGATGTTTATGACACAAGTTTAGGACGCAAATGGTTAACAGCATTAAATGATATCCTTAATCAAAAGTTAATACTAGAAAAAAACTATTGCTTCATGGGGTTTATATTTGGCCAAAGGGATGGCGAAGTAATTTTAAATGAAGTTAACAATACAATTAAGTTTATAAATGAACATAGTAACATAGATTACAAAATAGAAACAGATGAATACAATTTACAAAATTGTATTGAGTATGGAGACGTTGGAATAGATAAACCTGGACTAATGGTTAACCACGAAAGGTTTAATTTACTACACAGATGGTTTGAAGACTTGCAAGGACATGATACTGGTGATGCTAAAACATCAATGACACCTTATTATTGGCAAGCAAACAAAGAAACAAAATACTATATTAGGCAATTAAACTTATTATGTCATGAATTTGAGACGTGGGCACTGAGCAATCGGAAATTAGTCCAAGCACCAGAGTGGATGCAAAAGTCGCAATTAATGTGTTGGCTAAACGCTCCTAGGTTCAACCTTGATAGTGACGAGGACTTTACAGAGTTTGGTGTCCACGCACTAACAAAAAACTTCGGCGGTGTATACGTAGGTGTTAATAAAGCAGTAGGTAAAACTCACTGGGAAGTATTCAATGATGAAGGAGGTGAACCCGGCTTACTGGGAGAGATTACAACTGCCTTATACACACAAACTAAAGCCGCCGGCGATTTTGACATAAATTGGTCGCCTAATGAACATTTTTCGGAGCATGAATGGAGAGGGCGAAAACTAAATGAATTTTGTAATTGGTTACGCAGTAATAATTTAGATCCAGATGACCCTTCATTAACATTAGGTCATCCAAAGGTAGGACAGGTTGACTTAGAGCGTTCCTTTAACACGGATAATACTCCAATTGTTTGGTATATTTTAAATAACTTTTTAGATGTACAAAGCATGAAAACATCAGACGCATATGCAGAGTGGAATTACCGTTGGTATGATGATGAATTTGTGCGTATGTCAATAGAGGCGATGAGTGATTAAGTTAGTAATTTCAGGTGGAGATAGTTTTACATATGGAAGTGAATTAACATCCTGGCCAGCTGCTTATAATACTCCAAGTCCAGGAAGTTGGGCACAGCTAGTTGCAAATAAGTTTAATGCTAAACATATTAATACTGCAATGTCAGGTAGGAGTAATAGTTTTATTGTAAGACATGTTATTAATACAGTACATCAAGCGTTAAAGCATGAGTATAAACCTGAAGAAATATTTGTACAAGTAATGTGGACGTTTGTTGCAAGACAAGAAATTGCTATAAATTGTAATACACAAAGATTAGACTCTCCATGGTTTTCTATTGATCCTTATGTATGTGGAGATGAGTCTGAATCAGATTGGTTTAAAAATATACATGTAAAAACTCAAAATTGGAAAGAATCACGCGATGCAATGCATGAACGATATTTAATTAATAAAGACTTAGGACTAGTAGATTATGCAAAAGCATATTATAGAATTGTAAGTGATTTACATGATACATATACTTCACTTTCAGAAATTTTATCATTACAAGAGTTACTTGATTATAACAGCATTAGGTATATGTTTACATATGTAAATAAACATGTAATGAACGGGCTCATGCATCCAGAAGGCCGCCACATCCATTGGAGAGAAAAATTTACAGATAGTTTGCATAACTTTATTAAATTTGATGAGTGGTACAAATTTCCAAGTGATGGCAAGTATGTTGGTTTTGATGATTGGGCAAAATTTAACAAATATGAATACGCAACATCCCATCCATTAGAAAAGGCACATACAGATGCCGCGGAATTAATATATGATCACATTAGTAATATCAGGTGGTGATAGTTTTACGTATGGTAGCGAATTAAGTGACACCCATAATGAACTTACTCCCAGTAAATGTTGTTGGGCAAATTTAGTAGCAAATAAATTAGGCGCCAACAAACATTGTAATACAGGACGTGGTGCTCGTGGTAATTCTTTTATTACTAGGCATGTAATTTATAAAGTAAATCAAGCATTGCGTTTGGGTTATAACCCTGAAGAAATATTCGTTCAAGTAATGTGGGCATCTTGGAGTAGATCTGAGATTGCTGTGAATTTTCATTCTAAAGCACCCTTTGATTCACCATGGTATTATCTATATCCACAGGCAGCCGAAGACGAGTCTAAATCTAAGTGGGTCATGAACGCAATAAAAGAACACTCTATGCGTGACACAAACGCAGATAGTTTTGCTAGATTATTACATGATGAATACAAGACACGTAAAGAACTAGGTATAGTAGATTTTGCTAAACATCATTATACGATAACAGATGACTTAAATGATGTTTATAAATCACTTAAAAGTGTTCTATTGTTACAAAATTTTTTAGAGAATAGAAACATTAAATACATGTATACATATATGGATTTTACTATATACGACGGATTTCTTTACATTGAACCAGGTAATAAATTTTTAAATAATTTACGTGATGCTATAAAATTTTATAATTGGTATAGGTTTCCTGGCTATCATAAATATGCATGTGGTAAAGAAACTATGTCCATTCCGTACGGATTCGCGGATTGGGCCAAAGGAAACGGATATGAGCATGGAGTTTCACATCCATTAGAAAAGGCACATACAGATGCCGCGGAATTGTTATATGAACGAGCCACAGAAATCATTCAGTAATTCAGAAAAACTAAAAAAAATAGTAACGTATACACCTAGTAGAGGTTATCGTTGGTTAAGAAACAAAATACTTACTTTTAAACGAGAGTTAAAATATAGGAAACGTTTAAAGGAATTAAAAAAGAAAGATCCTTTTATATATAAATGAACGTACTAGATTTACACGGTTATACTTTAGATGATGCATATATAGAAACATTAGAATTTCTTAAAGATATGCACGACCAGAAAGAAAAAGAAGTAAAAGTTATTACTGGTAAAGGGGCAATTGCAAAAGAGTTTCCTTTTTGGATAGAGAAAAGTTCCTATATAAAAAAGTTTGAACCAACTAGTGATGGCGGCTGTTGGATTATTACTATGTTAGTAGATAAAAATGATTTTTACCAATGGCGATAGTTTTACATACGGTGATGAATTAGATAAACCATATGCTCAGGCTTGGCCGTATCTCTTAGGACAAATGCTTAATTTAGACGTAGTAAACTTTGGTGAAAACGGTCAAGATAACGCTCGTATAATACAAACAACAAAAGAATATCATAATAAAGTTGCTCGCCCACCTAAAATTTGGATCATACAATGGACAACATTTAGGAGATTTCGTGATAATCCTCCAGTAGACGTAGTATTACACAAATTAGACAAGCAATATCTACTTGATTTATACTTTATACAAGTAAGAGATATGCAAGAATGGTTTGAATGGTATGGTTTTAACTACGTAATGTTTAATGGGTTTGATAATGAAAAATACATACAAGATAGTGATTCAGAATTCAAGTCATTAGTAGATGATAAGTATTTTATAGGGTGGCCAGACGAAGCAGTAGTAAATTGGGTATATGAATATGAGCATGGGCCCAGAGGGCACCCAAAAGCAAAAGGTCACTTTAGAATAGCGGAAATACTCTATGAAAATATTAGGCGTAAGTTGCGGATTTCATGATGCCGCTGCCAGTGTTATAGAAGATGGTGAAATTCTATTTGCAGGACACGCAGAACGTTATAGCAAAGTAAAACATGATAGTAAATTAAATAATGGTTTACTAGCTAATGCTATGGGAGAGGGCGGCCTGCCCGACGTTGTTTCATACTATGAAAACCCTTGGCTTAAGAAAACTAGACAGTTATATTCTGGTCAATACAAAGACTTTTTTAATTATGAAGATTTTAACATTAAAAGAATGCTTGAAAAACAAACAGGGTTACGTTATGACTTTGTTAAAGAATGGAACTACCACTCTCATCATTTAAGCCACGCCGCCGCAGGCTTCCAAACAAGTCCTTTTGATGATGCCACTGTAATAGTAATAGATGCTATTGGAGAATGGGATTGTATTACAATATGGGACGCAACATACGATAAAGATGGCATGGCGTGTTATAAAAGAACGTGGGGAGCAAAATATCCCAACAGTATAGGACTATATTATAGTGCTATGACGCAGAAAGTAGGTTTGCGTCCATTGGATGAGGAGTACATTTTAATGGGCATGGCGGCATATGGAGAGCCAATTTACAATAGAGAAATACTAGAGAAGTTTTGGAAAATTGGTGGTCCAGAGATATTACGTGCTAAAGAAAACTTACATTTAGGTACTGACTGGCACAGTGTAGCATTTCCAGAGGAGATGGAAGAGCAAGACAAATATGATATAGCCGCATCCGCACAAGCAACGCTAGAACAAATTGTACAATACATAATGAGCTTTGCAAAACGCTACAGTAAGTCTGCTAATTTAGTTTACATGGGAGGCGTTGCGTTAAATTGCGTCTGTAATACTGCTATTTCCCGCACCTGGGAGGATGTTTGGATTATGCCCAATCCTGGTGATGCTGGCAGTAGTTTAGGCGCGGCCGCATTAACATACGGTAAGAAACTAAACTGGCAAGGACCATTTTTAGGACACAATATAAAAGGTGAGTACCCAGAGGCAGAGATTATAAAAGAGTTAATGTCCTCACGTCAAATCGTAGGCGTTGCCAGTGGTAGAGCGGAGTTTGGTCCACGGGCACTGGGCAATAGGACATTGTTTGCCGATCCACGCGGCTCAGACATTAAAGATAAAGTAAACGAAATAAAACGGCGGCAACAGTTTAGGCCGTTTGCCCCAATGATACTTGAAGAGAAAGCAGAAGAGTACTTTGACATGCCACTAGTAACTGAAGCGGTTCCACCCGACACACGCCCTTCTTTTTCTGTACACAAACAAGGTAGTCCTAAACACTTTACTATGGAACATATTCCAAGTCCGTTTATGCAGTATGTAGGACGTTGTAAACAACCAAGTAAGTTTCCTGCAATTGTACATAAGGATGGCACAAGCAGAGTACAGACAGTAGGACCCAATGATAACCCTGACGTACGCAAATTGCTTAAAATGTGGGAGTACTATACAGGTTGTCCAATGCTGTTAAATACTAGTTTAAATATTAGAGGTGAGCCAATGGTAAATGATGTTGCTGATGCTATACGCTTTGAAAAATTGTATAACGTGAAGGTATGCACATGAAAATAGCATTTGTAGGTGATAGTTTTTGTGCAGATATAACACGAGAGTTTAGTTATCCATATATAGTAGCACAAGAATTGGGAGTAGAAATAATAAGCGCAGGTCTTTCAGGTGCTCATTATTATCAATCATATTATGAGTTAGTAGGTCCTCCAGAAGGTACTCGTCATAAAATGGATATAGATGAAGCAGATTATATTATATTTTGTATTACTGAACCCTTTCGATTGCCAAATAAATGGGGATTTGGTTTAACTGATTCAATAGTTATCGATTATATGAAAAATTTGTCAAAGAGCCAACAGTGCGAAAATAATGGTAATGATAAATGGTCAACGACACCGAATATGTCTTCTCGTAAAATAGCATCTATAATGGAAAGCGCGGACCAATATTATACTAATTTAATAAACAGAGATTTTCATATGGCAGCTCAAAAGGGATTATTAATGCAAACAGATGAAAAACTGTTAAGCCATGTCCAACAAAAAAAGTGTATTTGGTTCCCTTGTTTTCCAAGTAGTATGCAAGGATTTGTCCCTAAGAGTGGACCTATTGCAGATACTCCTTTATTTGACTTATGTATTCAAGAGAATCCAGAATATTGGCTAGCAAAGGATCCTACGAGAAGAATAACTAATCATTTTTCTGATGTAGATAATGAAATTATGGCTAAAATAATATTAGATGCATTTAGTAATCAAGCTTGGTCAGGCCCCGAGCGCCGTCGCGAATGCCTTAATTCTAGAGTGATAAAAATGAGAGATTATTTTAATGGCAACTAACGGAAAAAGTAAAGATAAATCACCATTCCCTGCTGGTAAAGTTCCAGAGCGTGAATCAGAAGATACTATAGTTATCTATGGTGCTAAACGTGCTGGCAATCATCACTTAGTGGGTTATTTTCAGTCACTTGGTGAGAAGTGTGAGTTTAGACATGAAGCAGCTCATGCTAAAAAGTTATTTTTACAAAAAGGTAAGCAGTTAATTATACTTGTACGTAATCCAGAGGATCAAATTATATCTAATACGTATAGTATATTTAATGCTGATAAAGATGGTTATGATGTTGGTACAAAAGATAGGCCATTGGCAGACTTGGCGCCACAGGAGATTCCTTATCAAGCAGTGGGCCAAGCATGTGAATATTTAAAAGAATTTACTGATCATATGATTACATTAACTATGACATTTCCATTTCAATTCGTATTATATGATACCATAATACAGAATAACTTAAATAGTATATACACGCAACGTGATCCACAATACTATAAAGATTATATGTTAAATTACGATGGCATTTTAAATATGCTTGCAAACAGCGATATAGTAGAGTATTGTTTAACACACTGGCGTGCTTATAACCTACAACAAACTGTTTATTATCCAGAATTAGCAAATGTACGACAAGATATATAGGAAAGATTATGATATTCAACAGGCGTCCGAAAGATGTAAAACGAGACATTATTGGTACATTGATAATGGTGTTGATTGTAGCGATTTTGATTTTAATTGGACTCCTGTTCCGTGGGAATCTAGATTTACTCACGTATTTCATAGTGCATGGCAACGTGACGGAGGTATTAGGTTAGTAAACAAAGACTATCCTAATGGCGATGTTAAATTTAATAATGAAAAGCAAGTTAGTAGAGTTCCCATTGAAGATAAATGGATACTTGACCCTAATACTGATTATATCGATTTTGATTTTAGCTGGCATCCGGATACATTTACAGGGGTATATACTTATGTCTTCCCATCACAGTGGCAACGTGATGGAGGTACTAGGTATGTAATAGAGCCTAACGCTCATATTAAATACGTATCCGATCAAGTAACAATAAGAATACCAAACGAAGATAATTGGTTACTCAATTCTGACACTGATTATGCTAGTTTTGACTTTAGTTGGCACCCTGACCAATCTCAAGAAGAATTTATATATGTTTTCCCATCACAGTGGCAACGTGATGGAGGTACTAGATACATAACTAACCCTGATGCGCCTGTTAAGCATATTATCGATCAAGTAACTAAAAGAACACCAAGCAAAGATAACTGGAGGCTTAATGATTATACTGATTATACTAATTTTGATTTCAGTTGGCATCCAGATTTATCACAAGGTGATTTCACATACATATTTCCATCACAATGGCAACGTGATGGTGGGACAAAGTATATGCTTGGGCGATTATCTTTTCCTAAGTACGTATCCGATCAAATAACAAAACGCATTAATGATTTAAGATATTGGACATTACCAGATAATATAGACACTGATGAGTTTGACTTTAGTTGGCATCCTGACCCTGCACACGGATCATGGACATATGTGTTCCCTTCATTGTGGCAACGTAATAGTAATGTAACATATAATATAATGCCAAGTGCTCCTACCAAATATGTAAGTGATCAAGTTATACGGCCGTTGCCTAAGAAAGAAGATTGGATAATTCCTGACAATATAGACGAAGATAGTTTTGACTTTAGTTGGCTTCCAGATCCAGACGTTCCACCGTACATATATGTTTTTGGTACACAGTGGCAAAAAGATGGTGGTCCTATATATAAAGTAGAAGGTGCTACTGAGATATTTTATTGTGCTAAACCATTAGCAAAAGCGATTCCTAACATGCGTAACTGGCACATAACGCCAACAGGCACAGACTATAGTTCATTTGACTTTAGTTGGCATCCAGAAGAAGCTCAAAAAGATTACAAACACATATTTGGAACACAATGGCAACGAACAAGTCCAGTACATTACTACAGTGGTAGTGATCCTAGTCCTAAAATAAATTACGTAAGTGACCAACGTGTTACAACTAAAAGCAATGCGTTGCCACGTTATACAATACAAACAACATTAGAAGATCTAATAGACGCACACCCTAAAGAACGCTTTTGGGCACTAAATGCAGAGATGGACTATGATAAGTTTGACTTCAGTTGGCATCCTGACCTAAGCCAAATGGATTATGTCCACGTGTTTGGTTCTCAATGGCAAAAACATAGTCAAACGTATTATGTGAATGCCATTGCTTATTTGGAAGGCAATACTAACTTCAATTTCACTGGTGATCAAAAGGTAGTAGCAAATAGCACCCTAGACATCTTTTATATGGACAGAGGTGGTGAAGGAAGCAATGAACGCTTCAGTTCACTTGCGCTAAGACACTCTCAGACGCTCAAGACGCGTTACTTTGGTAATACCCGCGATACTTTACTACGTTGTGCTAAAAAATGTAAGACCAAGCGTTTCTGGGCGGTGTCGAGTGAGAATAGTTATGGTGATTTTAATTTTGACTGGCATTGCGAGCCATGGCAAAATGGCATGCTTCATGTGTTTGGATCCAAGTGGAATAAATGGAGCAATACATTCCTAGTAAATGCTGAGGATTTTATTCGCACGTTTGATTGGGCAGATAAAATAGAGGATGTGTATAATTTAAACTTTGTAGAGGATCAACTAGTAACTACACTAGATGATTTAAACGATATTATATTTTTAGACTTTGGAAACAATGGTGCCAACGAAGCATACGAGACCGTTTACAGTAAGCACCCAAGAGTTAAACGTATACGATTTTTTGACAACTATTTGGATACATTTAAACGAATAATAGTCAAAACCGATACAGATTATTTTTGGGTCACTAGTAGCATATGTGATTATAGTGAGTTTGACTTCAGTTGGCAGCCAGAGCCGTGGCAGGACACAATGCTACACACATTCCAAAGCGGAGAACAGAAGTTCGGTGATACTTTCTATGTTAATAGAGCACACGCAGAGGAACAGTTAAAAGATATTAAGTTATTGGACTGGTATGATAAGGTAAACTACTGTGATGAGCAAGTAGTAACAAGAACAGAGTGGCCAGAAGTAATATATGACACGGATTTAGTTACTGCTATAAAAGAACACACATTTGATTCACCATACGTTGCTTTTAAACATAGATCAATGACCGAATATAAAACAAACTATGATCCAAGTGTTTGGCGCTCAGAAGACCGCGCTCTTCACGTACTTTCTAAAGGAGGATCTGTGTCCATAGTGCCGAAAGACTGTAAAGAGCAAATTTCCGAGCAAGTTTATGATTACCCCTATATCTTGCGCCACGAAGCACGATATTTGGAGGAAAAACCACAAGATATAGTATATATCTCATATGATGAGCCTTTAGCAACTATTCGTTACAATAATTTAAAAGAGCGTTTTCCTAGAGCAAAATGGTGTAAGAATATTAAGGGACAAACTAAGGCATATCATACTGCCGCAGAAATGAGTGATACAGATTACTTTTATGCTGTATTCCCTAAAATAGAAGTAGTAGATACATTTAATTTTGATATACAACCAGATTGGCTTAAAAATCCGTGCCATTATATATTTGATTGCTATAATTCTGTAATTGACTTAACATATGGACATGATGGAGTAATATTATATAATAAAAAGTTAGTATTAGAAACAATAGAGCATGGGTTAGATTTTACATTATCAGCAAAGCATGATATAGTACAAGAGTTGTCTGCTATAAGTAGATTAGAAGATGCGCCGTTATTATCATGGCGTACATCATTTCGTGAAGTAATTAAATTATTACATCAAAAAGATACTACTCCAACTGTTGAATCTAATTATAGATTAAAAAAATGGTGTATTCTAGGTCAGGGTAAATATTCAGAGTGGGTTTACAATGGCGCACAAGACGCTATAGAGTTCTACCAAAGTGGGAAATTAGAAGATAGTTATAATTTCGATTGGTTAACTGATTTTTTCAATAACAAATATGAGACTAGGTTATAAACACGACATACAATCTGATGCAATAGCAGACAGATATTGGAATAATACTGTACTTCCATTATTAGAAAATGGTTCGTTAGAACATGCTATTAATGGAACGTATGCGTATCCTAACAGGATAGGATTATATCCAGGCATAAATTGTCAGTTCTTTTGTACGTTCTGTGGGCGTAACTATAACGCAAAGTATTCTAAAAGTGTAGCAGACGAAAGTTTCACAACGTTTCAAAAAGTAATAGATGAAGATCCAAAAACAGGCCCGTGGGAAGATAGGTTTAGAATAAGTGGAGGGTTAGAGCCATTAACTAATCCACATATTGGCAATATTATTAGTTACGGTAACGATAGAGGTTTTAAAATGCAAATGTATACCAATGGGTATGCGTTAACACCAAAGTTTTTAGATAAACAAATGGGTATTTTAGATTTAGAAGTGATGCGAGTAAGTTTATATGGACATAACGAAACAAGTTATGCAAATGTTACTAAAAATAATAAAGGATATAGTAGAGTAGTAAAAAATCTTAAAGACTTTTGTAAAGTAATAGATACAACTGACAGCAATATAAAACTAGGTGTAAATTGGATTATATTGCCTGGGCACAGTGGTGATTTAATATCTGTATTTGAAATGATACGAGAAATAAACAGTGTCAGTAATACTAAAATATCCTTTATTACTTTGCGGGAAGATTTTAGTCAATCTAATAACTATATTTCAGATATTGAGCGTGATGAACTACATAAAACTTTTTGTTTAATAGAACAAATGTGTGGAAGAGATAACGCATTAACAGACTTACACATAGATTATGGTTATGCATTGCATCCTGTAAGGCATGGTTTTAATACAGGTCCACTTAAAATGGCTACATACAATCAGTTAGGTAAGCATGGGTTCCCGCAAATTGCTACCGCAGTAGATAGCATAGGTAGTTTATATGTGTATCACGAAACAGGATTTTTAGAGCGGCCTGGTAGTGAGAGATATATTATAGGCAATACAAATGAAAATACTGCTGAAGAAATAGTTAAAAACTTTTTAGAGTCAGGTGGTATAAAACCCTTACCATTTGATGTAGGATTTTTAGATGCATTTGATCATACAGTAACATTATTAATAAATGAGTCTAAAGAATACATTAAACAAGGGTTAAACTGGAAAGAGGCATTAGAAGAAAAATGGAAAAGATAGGATTTACAAATTTACAAGCACAGTATCAAGAATGTAAGGAAGAAATAGATTGGGCCGTGCAACATGTATGGGATACGAATAATTTTATTACTGGTAATACTAATTTTGATATTACTTCTGGCTCATACAGAGACATATTAGAACAAAGACTAATGGAGTATACTGGTGCAGAGAATGTTGCGGCGTGTGGCAGTGGTACAACCGCTATACATATTGCATTAAAAGCAATAGGTGTAGGCCCAGGTGATGAAGTTATAGTTCCAAGTCATACGTTTGTAGCAACTCCAGAACCTATAGCATTATGTGGTGCAGACATTGTGTTTGTTGATATAGATGAATATTATCACATTGATGTAAATGCTATTGAAGAAGTAATTACTCCCAAAACTAAAGCAATTTTGTTTGTAGACATATACGGGCAAACGCCAGATATAGATAAATTAATTGCGTTAAAAGACAAGTATGGTTTGTATTTAATAGAGGATATGGCACAAGCATTTGGTGCAGACTATAACGGACATATATGCGGCGCAGTACCAGGTGTAGATTTAGCAACTGTAAGTTTTAATCCTGTAAAGAATTTAGGCGCCATGGGTGATGCTGGTGCTGTTTTTGGTACATATGATTTAGTTGAAGAAGCAAAAATATATAGGGATCACGGCCGCCGCGAGCGTTGGGTATACCATGAAATAGGATTTAACTGCCGCATAGATAACGTACAAGCGGCAATTCTTTGTGCCAAACTGCCTTACTTAGATGAATGGATGGAAAAGAAACGTGCTATTTGTAGGAACTATAACGAACAATTAAAAGAGGTAGATGGAGTCATACAAATACACAAAGAAGTTCCGTGGAGTTACAAAAATACTTTTTATGTTTACAATATACAAGTAAAATATAGGGATGAACTAATGGAGTATATGGATAAAAATGGTGTAAGCACTAACATCCATTTTAGATACCCAGTACATCTATCACCAGCATTTAAAAAATGGACTAAATCATTACCTATAACAGAAGCAGTGGCAGGGAATATTATTAGTTTGCCATCTTCACAGCACTTAACTAGTGATGAACAAAAACATATTATAGCAACAGTAAAAGAGTTTTACTCAGGACATCCTGCTAGTTAGAGCTTGTGCTTTAACCATTCCCAAGTGTTAGCGAAACCGTCTTCGATGTCTATACTCGGCTCATAGCCAAGTAAACTACGTGCCTTAGTATTAAGACAAGTGCCACGCATTCCAAATGCTGGGTTGTTTTCCATTAGTTTTATTTTACTCTTGCTACCAGTTATATCTATAGCAACTTCAGCCGCTTCCATTAGTGTGCGACTTCTTTCTCTTGTAATGTTAAAGGTTTCAAACGCGGCATTGTCATTTATTACACATTGTACCATGCCTTGTATAAAGTCATCCATATGTGTAAAGTCAACACGCGAATCACCATTAACCTGTATAGTTTCATTGTTTGCAGCTTGTAATAAAAATTTTGGAACAACTCTATCTACTATATCGCGTTGCCCATATACAGCACTTGGGCGTACAATAGTGTATTCTAGATTGTGCTCGTTGCAATAACGTTTAACAATGCCTTCACTTGCTAGTTTTAATAAACCATAGTCGCTTTTAGGACTCATTTGTAACCAATCTTCAGGCATACCAATAAAATGCTCGCCTGCTGGCCAATCACCGTATACCATACTGCTACTAACATGAACAAAACGTACAATATTACCTTCACTACCATATAGCAAGTTGTATACGCCCTTAATGAGGGAGTCACACGCCATTACAGGGTCATGTTGTACTAATTTTACACGGGAGAACGCCGCTAGGTTAACAATAACGTCTGGATCATAGTTCTCTATTACTTTAGCAATACCTTTAGTATTTCTAACATCTTCGCAAACAGGCGCTCGATGTTTACCCGCACTTACATATTGCATTCGTTCATTAAGTGATATCCAAAACTCTCTTGGAGGGATTACGCCGTAATCAGTTTGTATATCTACAATAAGAATAGAATGGCCGAGTGCTTCAAGAGCAACAGATAGATTGTGCCCTATAAATCCCATGCCACCAGCAATTAGTATTTTCATAGCCAAGTTGATTTAAATTCATTAAGATCTCTTTTACTTATACCATGTTTTTTAGCAACACCATCTTCGTCCCTAAAATCTTCTAATAGGTCAAGCCATTTTTCTTTATCAATTAGTCTTTTAATTATATCAATTTCCATCCTGCTTAAAGTGTGTGAGTTTTCCATAAAATCCTCATACGCTTCAGCGGCAATTGGAAACTTTTCCTTAACTAGACTATACATTGTGCGAGCAAGTTCTTGGATTTCCCACTGGGCGTGTTCATCCGCTCGTAATTTAGTATAATGGAAAAAGTTGTTTAAGTCTATTTTCCAATATAGTTCTGTGTAGTTGTTAAGTGGCAACACAATACGAGACAGTTCCCTAGACAAGCCATGGCGATCTACGAAGTTATAATGGTCATTCGGGTGCTCTCCTAAAAGACTTAAATATTCATCGTAATTAGATGCACCCATACGTTTAATAGTATTAAAGCACATCTCCTCTTCCAGTGGAGGTAATTTACCTCCGCGACCTTGCTTGTTATTTGTACTCTGTGGCTTTAGATTAGCTTTATTGGGGATATAGAATTCGTCTGACATAACACTATATCGTCCTGAGTACTCGTTTAAGTTTGCTGTCCTGTGTCGTACGTGTTGCCTCATAACGAAGATGGGCATTTTTAAGTGGAACTTAACTTCGCACATTTCTACGGGAGATGTATGTTTGTGCTTAACTAGATATCTTATTAATGCTCTATCGTTTCTAGTTCCTTTGGTACCTTGACCATAAGAAACACGGGCCGCTTGGACAATCGACTCATCAGTACCCATAGTATCTATGAGTCCAACAAAGCCTTTATCCAAATACTTTACATAGTTTGTATTGCTTTCAAAATCAATATCGCTAATTTGCGTCATAAATTTTTCAACGTTTCATCTGTGGTTGATTGAATATCTGTTGATATTTTCATCATGTTTAAAATATAATCAACAGATTCTATTTCACTTTCAATTTCTTCCATTTTATCTTCTAAAGCAATTTCTAAATCTTCCGGAGGAATACCTTGTTCAAGTAATTCTATTACACTAACAATAAATTCTGTCTGGTTAGTAGTATGTACTACTAAATGGTCAATATATTCTACCGGAATATTTGTTATGTCTACAGTCTCAACTATAGTTTGCCATCTGTTTAAAAATGTTTTAGTTAGACATATACTTTCATTAGGCTGTGGCACGAGCCGGAGACTTCTTTTTTGCTTTCTTTTTAGTTACTACTTTGACTGGCGCCAATTCGCTTGCTTCTTCTCTTAATCTTGCCGCTTCTGATTCCATCATTTTAGCTTGATTAACAAGACTTTCAGCAATTTGATTATCACTTAATGTATCGCCGTCTTCTGTTTGACTCTGCTGTGCAACTGCGGCCGGACTTCCAGTAGCTATTTCGTTTGCTTTAATTGCCGCATTTACTTCACTTATTGCTACTGCTGTGTGGGAATCAGGTGTAAATGCCACGTCTGTTGTTGGAAGTTTCATTATCTTTCTTGCTTGATGTAATGAATCTAAAATAGGACGTCCTGATCTATTCATATGATGATGTAGAACGTCAGCAAGTTGATTAGCTTGCTGACCCTCTAATCCTTCTAATACTTCCATTAAAGAGTCGTGTTCTACCTCTCCCAATGTTCTTGTTTTTACTACTAAACAATTATCTGGCTCGCCGGGCACTTGCCTAAAAAGTACTACTACCTTGTCTTGTGTTGAAATTTGCTTGCCAACATGTTTCATATATTTCTCCTAATCTCTATCTATTTCTGGTTCGACATTCTTATCTACTTGCGGATCAGTTACTGATACCGGTGTATCATCATCAGCAACTGCTACTTCTTGTGCTGGAGCGTGATGTTGTAGAAATGTCATTAATCTATCATAAGTTGTGCCAACAGCTGATAATTCTGCGGCATTGAAAGCACCCCTACGGGAACTTACTTCAATAATTTGTTTTACTGCGGCCAAATCATGTAAATTAAAATTTGGTGCGGCTACCTGCTCACCATGATTGTGTGGTTCATTACCACCGTCATGCGAATGTGTTGTACCGTCTTCGTGTGAATGCTCTAGAGCATCCGTTACTTCTTCTGTTGTTTCTTCCATATCGTCAGACATTGTGTTCTCCTGATAAGTACTGTTATGAAAATAATAATACTTTTAATATTATCACTAATATTTATTACACCAGCAACCGCCCAAGAAAAAAGTGATGTAGGTCCTAACTATTCTGATCAGGAAATCCAAAAGCTCATAAAGACCATTCGTGAAGGTATTGAGTGTAGAATGGCAAATGATTCTCTTCAAGGAGATTTAACATACTATAACGCTATTAACAGTGTATTAAATGTTCCTACCCCTGAAATATTAACTAAAATAAATGAAAAAATAGCAAAGAATAAAGTATTATTTGATGCATTTATTACAGGGTTAGTACAAGCGTTGATTAATACAGAAAAATATACTGAAGAAGAAATACGAGCAATGCTAGAAGAGTGGACATCTTTTTCTAATAATAAAATAGACATGCGTAAATCAATTGGCTATAGAGACAGTATGTTAGAACAACATATTAGTGGAACGTTTACTTACCTTAGTCAATGTAGAAAATGGGAAAAAACTTTAATGGGTTCTATGGCGCCTAATTAAGGTGCTTACAAGATAAAGCAAAGTAACTCGCTTCATTAGGGATTTCAAAGCCAACCTGCCATTCTATATACCAAATTAAGTCAAATAATTCGTCCTGTGTTAAACGTCCACCTCGATGTTTTTTAGATCCTGATCTAATATATACTTTTTCATCTGTAGTTATTATTTGTTTTTGTATACCGTAACGTCCTTCCAAATTTAAATATATCCATTGATCAATTGCTTTAATTTTACTAGTTAGTACTGCTAAAACAGGATTTGATGAACGTATAGCGTTCTTAGTGCTTTTATTGAGAGCAATTTTAGTAAAATAAGGTGGGATCGTAGAAACAACACGCTCATCTGTGACGTTAAGTGGATTTATTGTGTTGGTTTTATATATACTCATTGCAATATTTTAACAACTATCAATTCTTTATGCCCCAAAAAATTATCTATTAAAACTTCGTGGTCTGCAATTGTAATAGAATCACCACAAAAGAACAATAATGATAATATTACACCTATGGCAATACCTACCCCTGCCATTATAAGTAGGTCATAATTTGACCATTTAGAATATCGCGATAGTTTCATCCAAATATTAACCCCACTATGTATATAGTAAGGACACCAAAATTTAGTAGGAAAAGACTAGGTTCTCGCCACATAATACTGGTTATAGTCCACAAGCCATTTGCTAACAGAAACACCCAAATGTATAATGGGTGTATATTAAACGCCGCTAGTAAAGATCCAAATACTAATACGGAGGAAGCAGTCCAAGCCATCCATTGATAAGGTTTACGCTCAACCGACATTAGTCCAATATCTTGTCTTATCCAAATGTTTTAATGTTTTCCATGTATGCTCCCAATCCTCTATGTGGTATACATAATCTCTGTTAAAAGGATCAGGCATTTGCCGCCGCCATAATTTCTCTGCTAATGTATAATCATTGCCACCTACCTCCATTCTATCACCAAGGAATGTAATAGGCATATTATCAAAATCTCGCAGTATTTGTGACTTGTCCATACCAAGTTGTGCTATGTCTAAGCCAGTCTCGCCACCTACTGTTGCTTGCACCTCTGGCCACATATCATTAAATTGGAATGCTATACGATAACGTTCGCGTGTTCTGCGGTCATACTTAACATACTCTTTACGCTCTTCACTGTTAGCATTACGTCCTACTATGCTAAAGTTCAGCATACCTGTGCGGTACTCAAAATGATTGCCAGTGCGTAAAGGAAAATTACTAACTGCTAAGTGTGCTGATAACCATTTCTCTTGCTCATCAGTTATCTTAAACTCATTGTGCCATACTTCTGCACCGTTTTCCCACACACTACTGCCTGAGCAGTTATAACAGCGTGTAACAGCGTTAACTATCTCTTCTCCAACTTGTTCCACTGTTTTAGGATAGTCACTGCCAGTAACTAGATATACATCATTGCGTGAGCAAAATTCTAAAAACCACTCTGCAAATTCCTCGTTTATTTTACTCCTACTAGGAGTTAATGTTCCGTCTACATCAAAAATATATGCTCTCATACGAATAACCTATCAAATTGTGTTTGTGTATTTTCATCTGAAGAACTGTAAACCCATATAGGCTCCACAAAACAGTCCTGCATATGCTCTATGTCTCCACCTTCCTCGTTTTTCGGACGTTGTTTCATCCGCATACCAATTACTTCTTGTAACGGCATATTAAGTGTTTCCATATACTTTGTCATAGGGTCACATACCTTATGCCGTTTGTTTTTAATATTTGCGTCTATAATATTTACCGCAATTACACCAGTACTGGGATTTATTACATCATTAATACGATCCAATGTCTCAAACAAATAGTCGCTTAACCAGTCATAAAATTCATTATACTTAACCCAACTCTGTTTTTCCTCTGCAATGCCTTCAGCATATCGTTCTGTACAAAAATAAGGTGGACTTGTAAATGCTAAGTCATAATTCAGTTTCGGCCAATTCATTGTTTCACTGGCTCTGAGATATATTAGTACCTCTTTACTGCCTGAAAAATGGAAGTAATCGTCACCTATTTTGTTTGTCCAAGTATTGCCTAATGCTTCTTCATAAAATATACATTGAGACATATAATTTTGGAATGTTTGCGGGTTAGGATCACATCCAACATAGGTGTCAGCATTGCTAGTCCAAAAGCCAGCAAGCCTATCTCCCCAACCGCAACTGCTATCTAATATTGTTTTAGCATTGAACCTGTTATAGACATACTTTGCTACTGTAGGTTTAAATTGTGTAGCAACATACGCACCAAGTCTAAATGCCTCTCGCCACTTTGTTTCATCAACAAACTTAACCATACCTTCACGCCAAAATGTCCAATTAAACTTGCGTAATTTCTCTTCATCGTTCCATACTGCTATTGGACTAGGGTCTTTCCATCCATTACATTGTAGTCTGTTTTCCTGATGGAAATAGTTACTAACATCGTTATAGTAATGACCTAAATCAACTACATCTTTACAATACTTTTGTACTGAATAATCGTAATCGTTAAACTTATCCGTAATGTCTGTAGTGTATCCGTAAAGGAATTTATTATGATCACCACCTCTTAATTTCAGAAACTTATCCGTAACTGTTTGTTCTGTTATAACTTGTAATGGAAATGGTACTTCTTTCTCTACAATGTATTTGGCAAGAGCGTCTATGGCTTCGCTCTTCTCAAATCTATTCTTAAAGTCTTCCCATTCATCCACAGTAAAAACGGGCAACCCACTAGGGGTCGCCCGCTCCTCCAATACCGATCTTACGTCGGTTTCAATTACCATGTCCCTTTATATACCGCCATGATTTTGGCATTATCTTCACTACGGTAATGATTATAATCACTAGCATAACTCAACTGCAGGTTGATTGTGCTAGTTTTGCTTACCGTTGTTGTATAGGACATTGTATAGTCGATTTCTCGACCGTCTGGTGTCATGTCTGCTATCACGTCATTAAAGTGTAACGCACCACGCTCTATCCTGAGGGGTTGTGAAACACCAAATTTAACGGCTGAATCCTCATCAATGACGTAGTCAGCACTAACACCAAAACCCATAGCATGGAAGTCGTCCATGCCCTTAACATAACCATAACCAGCATTACCCTGCGCCAATGCGTAAGTCATGTTACCACTTAAAGTCCAATCTTTGATACTCTTAGAACGCCGTATGTTAATGTATCGAGATTTAGTATCTGATACGTTAAGTAAACTCTGTCCCGGTGCCCATCCAAGTAGTGTGTTGTCAGTAGCGACTGTTATATCAGTAGCACCAAACGACATGCCTGCTACAAAGTCTTCTACTTGACCATACTCATCAGGCTGTCCTATTCCAAAATTTAATGACATGTCCTTACCAAACTCTATTCCTTTAAACATAGTTGTGTCATCAAACGAGAAGCCAACGTTGTTGCTGTTAATAATGCTATGGTTCATAACACTTAACTGATCCTTAACAAAACTTAACTGCCAAAAGCGATTTCCACGGATTAAGTGATCATCTACCTTAACTTTAGGTTTATCTTTAGTTTTATCAGTAACATTACCCGTTGAGCCACCGCCGCCTGGAGATATTAAAGTACCAAAAGAACCGTCTTTATATACTACGATCCAGTCTATTCTTTTATCACCATTAGCATGGGTAGGTAAGAGATGTCCCTTCATACCTGCTTTGGGAATACCAGCAAAGATTGGAGTACCAAGTTGCCTAAATGTACCGTTGCCATTGTTTAACCAAATACCACCATGTGATGATCCAACGCCACCAGCATAGTTCTGATAATGATACACAACCAAATCTTTCTTCCCATCACCATTTACATCTATTAAAGCAGGCGGATGTCCTCGTTTACCACTCGCACTAGTAATACTGAAATGCTGTTTTAAATGTAAGCCACCACGATTCGTAGCATAGACAGAAATTGTATTATTTTCACCACATCTGTCCCCACACTCACCATACATTAAAACGTCACCGCCGTTTTGATACATGGTTCTAGCACCATTATGTGTTGGTCGCACAAGATGTTGCATAGGTGTAAAATTCTTACCACCATTATTTTTCCAAACTGTGATCTGCCCTGGCGCAGAATTACTATGTGCGTTATGATAAGCACCAGTCGCTGTAATCATTTCAGGATATCCATCACCATCTAGATCTCTAAATGTACCAGCATACGCACCGTCATTCGCAACATATCCACCTAGATCGACATACTCACCATTGCCAGGATGTCTTCCATAAGCACCCGGTTGGAATCCGCCTGGGCCGCTCCCTCCTAAATAAATTACAGTACCAGCACTAAAGCCTATAAGGTCTAGTTTGCCATCCTTATTAACATCAGCCGTAGTCGAGTTATGCCAATTAAATCGCGGACCTAGTGCTGTATTCAAACCATGAAAAATAAGTGCTCGTCCTACACCACATGGAGCACCACATCCTGGATGTGGCTGTACAATGGACTCGCCACCTGGCGTTGTAGTTGTACCACCGCCACCACCATTCCCTATAATAATACGACCTTTGGCAATATAATCACCACTCCATTCACTGGCAGTATTATTAATTCTTGCACCAGTCCTACCAAACGTATAAGAACCATCAGGATTACTTAAAAATACAATGCCTCTGTGCCATGAAACTGCATTCATAGTACCATGTGCGCCATGAGTACTTGGCAATCCCATAACATCTAATCGCTTGTCACCATTATAATCTCTAGCGAGAAAATTATCGTGATCTTCCACCATTAGCCACGGAACCTTTCCATGCCCTGCTTTAAATGAGTAACTGCTACTCAAACTTCCGGCGTTGGCTGACGATCCAACCATTGCCAAGGCAATCCCTATTGCCATTACATACTTCTTCATTTCCTTTCCCTCGTTTACTTGCTATGATATATGAGTTTCATAATAAGCATGGGCACCAAACGGCGGTACCGGTGCTCCTTCAATGCGGTGAGTATGTATTATAAAGCAAGTGTCACAATACCTCTCATCACCCCACGAACCCCACGGATAACCATCTGTGAACATAACTAACTTCTTAGGTTCAATGGCATTCTCTTTTAGATACTCAAATACTGCTTCAAAAGAAGTTCCACCACCGCCAACTATTTCATAATCGTGTATGTCATATAAGTTGTCAGCAGTAAAATCTGCTTCATTGTATACTTCAGTATCAAAGCAGAAGACCTTAATGTTAAAGGTAGTATAAGCATCCATAATGCCTTTGATCTCTGAAAGGAAATCACGCACCATATCTTCGCTTATGCTACCACTAACATCAATGGCAACTACTAAATCAATCGTCTCGTCTGGAACCATACCCGGCAACATAACGCCGGTATGCCACGTCTTACGATTAGGTTTCATCCAACTAAAATCACTTTTAATAGTGCTCTTAATTTGGACGTCCAACAAATCCCGCCAGTTCATTTTGGGCTCGGTAAATTCCCTAATCATCCGAGCAACCCCAGCAGGGATATTTCCAGCACCCGCTGTCTGCGCGGCACTGAGAATTGCTTCTTTCATTTCGTCCTTAATCTCTTTACGCTCTTGGTCGGTAAGTGTTGGGCGTTCACTACTGCCGTCACCATCACTATCACCACCGTCGTCATCACCATCAAGATGGTCATCAAGAACTCTGTCGAGTAGATCATCTATATCAATCTTCTCAGCATTTTCATATAAGTCGTCATATACTTCTTCAAACGACTGTCCGTAGTATTTGGTGTCGTGTATAATGGGAACCACAGTAATTGGCTCACCAATTTTATGCTGTATCAAGTCACCATTTACACAGTAATCTGCCGCAATGTTTGACAACTGCGAATCACGCTCGCCTCTACGACCAATGTGATCGTATACCACGTGAAGGACTTCGTGCCCAAACAGAAACTCTATCTGCTTCGGCGTTAATTGTTTCAGGAACTTCGTGTTATAGTAAAACCTGCGGCCATCTGTAGCGGCGGTAGGCAACCATCTATCAGCATTTACGAGTGTTAGGCGTGTAGCCAAATTGCCAAAAAATGGCTCTTTGAGCAACAGTCCAATTCGTGCTGTAGTAAGGGACTCTCGAACCTCTAAATCAAGGTTCCAGTCCGTTTCAAACCCAATCTCTAAGAGAGGATTATTTGCTAATTTGCTGTCGGTAGCAGTTGAACTTGGGTTGGCCATATGCTTATATTACCATTTAATATACTTATATTATAGCATTTATCTGCTGATCTGTCACGGAAAATAATGCTCTAAGTGTTTGAATTGGCAGGCAGTACTGAGGCATTGCACCCGTTCCTGCCTGCCTTCCCAAGTATTCTACCCTTCCATTGCTGAAATAACGTACTTTCCAAACCGCTTATGGAACTCATCAAACGACTTGAGTTTACCAGGCACTAGCGGCAGGTTGTAGTTCGTAAGGGCCATCTTTGCACCCATTACCGTCACTTCTGTCAGGAAGTTATCCATCATGAAGCGGAAGAAGTTGTCGCACATCGCATGCCACTCCTTACCAGGATTCTGCTTCTTTGCCTTCTTGTAGGCATCACGTAACTCATAACACATCGAGATGGTTAGCGAGTACATTGCAGAAACCTCTTTCACTTCAAGTTTGGTTACCGTGCCGTCAAGTATATCTGACGGGTTGGGCAATTTACCTGAATGCTTGCGGTGAGCGTTAAACTTGACAGCCAGGCCTTCACCAACTGTGCCAGCAACCAAGTCTGTAATTTCGCTCTCCACCATTTCAGGATCACCTTCTTCGTCTCGAAGTAACTCACTTACAAACACCCAGGATCGAGGAGTGGCAAACGAGCGTTCGTTGCTACCCGGATCAAAATTGTAAAGATCGTTCTTTGCGAAGGTGAGATAACCCAATACATCAGGATGAACTTCATGTTCCACTGCCCATTCCTGCCACACATCAAAATCAGCGGCTACTTCAATATGGACGAAACGGTTTGCCAACGGGGAGGGCATTCTGTAAGTGACACCTCTGTCAGTCTCACGGTTCCCTGCCGCTACAATAACCACGTTCTCGGGCAAATGGTAAGTACCAATTCGCCTGTTAAGTATCAACTGATACGCGGCCGCCTGTGTCGCCATCGGAGCAGAGTTTAACTCGTCCAAAAACAATATGATGACGTCATGTTCCGCGGCCTGTTCTGCCGAGGGAAGATCAACCGGAGGTGCCCAGGACATTGTGTTCAATGCTTGATTGTAATACGGAATGCCACGCAAATCGGTGGGTTCCATTAAAGCCATACGCAGGTCAATAAGTAAACCATTCACAAATGTGTCAGTAATCTGCCACATAAGGTCACTCTTACCAATGCCTGGAGGCCCCCATACAAATACTGGTCGCTTCCGCCTCATCGCGCGACGAATTGATTTCTCTGCTTCGCGCAAAGTAACGGTTCGAACTTCGGCCTGTGCTGTCTGTGCCATTATATAAGTCCCTTCCGGCCTTTGGATCCACCTGTGAGATAAATCGGGCCATACTCGTTAATGCAACTCGCGCCAATGTCATCAGCGTTAATGTTGCCCCGAACGCCATTCTTGACGGGAGCCTTCCAACTACCCTTCAAAATGTCGCCATTTTCCATATTCACGAAACTGTGGACAGTCGTCTGTCCGTACGCCACTTTGGTGTTATCTTCGCCAACAACGGCAGGATCGCCAGTAACATAGTGGCGGTTCATACAAACGACTTTCGCGTATTTCTTGCCAAAAATCACATCAACTTCGTTGGCTGGGCCATGTGTATATCCCATCAACTTCCAGTAATTGTCGTTCATGGTTTGCACTACGGTCATATACTCATATATGCGATCTGCTGTATCTCGTTTTGGTATCATACTTGGGTTCCTATTGATTCCTTAACTTGTTCTACTATTATAGCATATCGGCGTCAAAAGTCTACCTTTTTGAGCCGATAAGTGCTTGAATTCATTGATTTTTTCACATTTTTTAAGTCATTGATTTCATTGAGCTTTTCCAGATATGTGATTTTGGCCCAGAAAATCAGTAAATATTAGATGCTCCATAACATAGATTTCGCTGTATATAGTCCTGATTATCGCTCATACGTGAGTATTATGATTAATGAAGAAACTCTGTGGAGTGATGTGCTGACAGACGATGCTACAACTCTGCATCATGTAGAAATCGAGAAAGAATACTCCGCAAACGGAAAAAATAATATAATATTCAAATTTGAGCAATATCAAGCAGAGCATGAACCAGCTGTAAAATATTTAAAAATAGAGAATATTAAAATCAATTCTCAAAAGATATTCATTAATGAGGGAGATTATATCCCTACCCAAACCTTATGGATGAAAGAGCATGAACAAGAAATTACAGATAACTTAATCAACCATGGAGGTATTATGGGATGGTACGGCAAAATGTATTATGAATACAAAATACAATCTGAGTTAAATTCTTCAAGAGTCAGCAAAGATAATATAGATGATTTAATGTTTGTGGAAAGAATAATTTTACGTAATCCCAAATTGCAACGCAGGCATCATAAATGATTTTAGAAGTTAATAATACATATTCTCAATTAAAAGAAGTGTTACTTGGTGATATTAGTTTTGATTTTTTAAAGCATTTACCACCATACAAACAACATAAGGTAGAATATATATTAAAACAAACCCAAGATGATTTTTTAGATATACAATCTACATTAGAAGCAGAAGGGGTAAAAGTATATCGTCCATCAAATAAGTTAAAGTATGATAATGAAATACAAACTCCATTATGGACAGAACTTGGTTCGCGTTACCCAATGGCACCACGAGATATATTCTTAATAATAGGTGATACTATTATAGAGTCAGCACCTATTTCCCGCTTCCGCTATTTTGAGCATTGGGCGTATAAAGATATAATGATTGACTATTTCAAGAGTGGTGCAAAGTGGATATCGATGCCAAAGCCATTATTAGGAGAAGAATCATATCATATAGATACATCCATATACACCACAAATTATGAACCTCTGCTAGAGAGCGCCAGTGTTATACAACACAATAACGACATTTTTGTTAGCACTCAAGTCACTTCAAACGAGTTAGGTATACGATGGCTACAAGATATATTGGGGAATGAATACACAATCCATAAGATGGGTAAGCAGTTTATAGGACATTTAGATGCCCATATGTGTATTGTGCGTCCAGGATTAGTTGCCACATATCATTCTAAAAAAGATTTCCCAAAGTATTTTAAGGATTGGGAATTTATTAATCTAGGAACGAGTGATACAGAGATTAGTAAACAACAAGAATTTATTCACGATAATATACAAGATGATGATCATGAAAATACTAATTTACTTGTAAATCTTTTATCTATAAATGAGCATAAACTTTTACTATATGATCATCATAAAACTAATAAAACACTGTTACAGCAATTTGATAAGTACGAAATAGAACCTGTTTTTATTCCCTTTAAATATTGTCATTTTTTCAATCAAGGGATAACTTGTATCACGTTAGAGACACATAGAGATGACACAACAGATTTGGGCTCATAACATCAAAGATGAGGATTGTTTGCCTTTTTGTGTGCAAACCATTGGCAAAAACGGTAGTACAAGACTACACAAATGGTTACTAGAGTATGAATTTATAAATTGTACTTATAAACAAATAGCAAACTCATCAGTTCATAAAGATAGTATTACTTACGTTTTTATTCAAGATCCAGTAGTAAAATTTATAAAAGGCTTTTGTGAAATTATCAGTAATTTAAGACCAGTATACTGGCACGGAGAAATAGAAGGTATTGATCGTAATGCAACTAAGTTAACACCCAGTCCAGCCGCTGGTGAAGTAGATTTTAGAAAAATATTATCTGTTACTCCAGAAGATGCTGTTAATGAATTGTTGTTTTCTTTTTTAGAACAAATAGACATGTACAAGTGGGACTATCATGTTAAATTACAAATGGATATTATAAAACTAATATCAAAATACAATCTCTCATATGAAATATTACATATTTCTGATATAGATAATTTTCATAACATAGTGAAGGAAAAACATACACAAGCATTCAAAGCAATTGAATTTATTTGGCCTGATGGATTTAAACCAATTGAGCCAGAACGAACTGAAAAAAACGACAGAAAACTAATAGAGGAAAAAGTTTTTAAATTAGTTTATGAACATATAAATGGAGATTTATCTTGTATTAAAGAATACTTGGAACCTGATATAGGATTGTGGGAAATATTTAATAATAAAGATCTTTAAAATTATTTTTTTCCTTTTTCGCCATTTTCTCTCTTACCAATGTTTTCCTTTCAATTGTTTTAGCTGATGCATAATGTGCTACTGCCGCTTGAGAATTTTCTTTTGCAGTAGTCCACTCTAAATTACTAGGATGATGATTTTGTTTATCATGATCTATATGATTAACTTGCCACAAATCACGACATGCTTTTTTGACAGTATTGGGGGTTGTTCTCCATTCTTTTTCACTTACCCCACGTGGTCTTGGACATGGTTTCAAAGTTTCACATGCTAATATATGAACATTAATTGTTAAACTATGACTACTAAGATCTGGAAAATGTTCTTTACTATATAGACCAACACACGGATAACTTACTTTTAAATTTTTAGGATTACGTTGGGCCTCAGACAAACGTAGCCATGTATCCTCGTTTTTATCAGTATAAAGATTAGTTTTAATACTAGTCGGCTGTTTTCTTCTTTTACGACTCCAAATATCCCCAGTATTTTTATCAACTCCATACTGAAAGAATTCTTGACCTTTGTATAGTAACGGTGTAACAATGTTGGGTTTCATGATGTTTGTCGCTAATGTGGCATGTAGTTTTCTATTAAAGAAAAACGTGTAATGCCAATACGAGCATTACAAGACATAACGCTTCCATTATGTTATCCTGTAGTTGAGAGTTTAAGAAAAGTATGGGGGGCATTGCGCCCCCCATGATTGTTGCTTACGCAGAACCGTTAGCAATAGCGCGGTAACCGGCGCCAACTACGGCACGTGATGCCGTACCCATTCGATACTTGTTGGACGTGCGTCCTTTTGTATCAACGCGGGCGTTGGTATAGACCGGGTGACCTTGGAAACGGAGGCTCTGAATGAGCGCACCGGGGTTCCCAACATTCCAACGTGCAGAGATCTGCGCGGAGGTTAGTTCCTGGCCTTCCTGTAGTGCTGTGAGCACCTTTGCTGTTTTGGTTGTCATATATGACTCCTTTTCTAAATAGCAGATTAAGGGTCTGCCTTACCCTATCCCACATAAAGTGGAAATCTTTACTACAACAATATACTATGATACACGATCTTGGGTATATTGTCAAGTGTTTTGTATTATTCTTCAATAATGTCGACGTCTTTCATCGGAAGTATAAAAGTCCAACCCTTCGCACTATCTTTAACCTCGTATACCTGTGTTTCACTATCCATTGCTATCACAGTTCCCTCGCGGACAAGTACCTTGTCACGACTAATGGGTAAGTCAGCAAGCGAATAAAACCCGCCCGGCCGACCAAACTCATCTATTGGGAATAACTTCTTGTAGGTACATCTTGGTGTATCATAATCACTCATTGTCTTCTCCTAGTCTTGATACCATTGAAAAAATTGCTCTCCGAAACCGTCTGGGTCAATCTCTACATAATTCCAAACTGCTTCTTGTTCATCTCCGGGCAATTGATCAAACAGACTTTCAAAATATTCTGCCTGTTCTTCGCTTGCTTCTTCTCTTTTTGCCTCTGCTTCGTCTAACAGATCATCAGCTTCTAATCTGTCTGCCTCAACCCAAGTTGCCATAGCAGACTGATGAGCCTCCTCATTCATATCCTCGAGTTTGCTCATTAGTTCTTGCTTGTCCATTAATCGCTCCCGCCCCACTTAGTATCGTCGGCTAAGTGATAGGCTTTTCTCGGCCCGTAAAGTTCGTTTCTTTCATCATGTTGTGTTAGTGTATCAACAAGTGCCGTTAACTTGGCTACATTCTCTTCTAACTCAGTGACTCTCATATGTAACCGGCTTAACTCACTCTGCTTCTGTGGGGCAAACACATCTATATTGGTGCTCATAAGTCTCCTTACATCATTATATGCAATGTATAAATTACAGCAACCAATCCTAATAACAATAGCATAAAAACGCCTACTGCTTTCATTAGAAGTCGCCCTTGTCTACTTGGAATACACGGAGGCCATTCGCCCTCCACATGCTTACTACTCTGTCTCTGTCGTCAAATGCCATCGTAGGATTGAATCCTAACTTCTCCATATCCACGAGCATATTTTCTTTGATATCGTTATCGGCCGAGTATTTCTCCCACATACCGCGAAACAATGCCAGGCTGTATTTAACGCCAGCATCTTTCAATTGCTTGAGCGTTAACTCCTTGTCTTCCTCAAGGCGCCCTGTAGCAATGATAATACGGTGCCCTGCCTCTTCCAACAGTTTGGCCATCATCACAACATCCTTATTCGGAGTGTCGTGAATCATGTCCTCACGAAAGGCTTTCCAGTCTTTCGGTCTCTGCTCAACATGGTGGCGTCGATGGTCAATGTTCATTAACGTACCATCCACATCAAAAATTACGTCTGCCATATTATTTCCCATTGGTATTCCATACAGGCTTAAACTGTTTAAGTAGTGCATCCTCTTCTTGATCCACTAAATTAATTTCACGTGTAACCTGCTCTCCAAGTAACGTATACGACTGTTTGATGCTATCACAAACTCTACCGTATACTTTAATCTCTTGCCCACTACGGATTGTCTCTCTTATCAGTTTCGCTTTACTAATCCCAGTGGCACTTCCGCCGCGCCATCCTCCGCGATGTTCGCTTAGACGCTTGTTGATTCCTTTGCTTGCCATACCTATGTAAACAACCATATCGCCAACTACCCAGGCGTATACCTGCCCCTGTGGCAATTTAAATTCTGGGTCATCTATCTTGAATTTGACCTCGTCTCCGTCAAGATAGATATTGCCCGCCGGTTTGAAACTGTACTCTTGTAAATCTTGTAATTCCATTATCATGCCATCCAAATACCAATTACCATCAATGATACAAATAAACCGCATACTCCAAATAGAGTGTACAATACCACTTTTAAGGTTGCCGTGAAATGAAAAAAGATAAAATAGAAAAGTAAAATTGGAGAGAGGATTAATGCCGTGATCATTAATTTACCTACAATTGCACCAAAGCACCAATCACTCCATCCACAGCCGTCCATTATATCTTTTCCAGCATCGTCCCCGGAACGCGCCATGTACCGTGACTACCACAGTCAACAACCACGCGAGTCCGTTTGATTTCTACCACGTGACCATTCATCTGCTTTGGGATACGGCCACGGTTAGTCTTACGACCACTCGTTACCATAACACGGTCACCTGCCTGTAGAGCACCAATACGTGCCTTGCCCTGCCGGCGGCGTGCCTCCATGACCAGTTTGCTTACCGCCTTCAACTGATCCATGTTCATAGCGTCAAAGTCCACTCGATGGAGTTGATTGATCGCTTCGTTGTTTGTCTCTTGTAAATCCATATTAATACCCACACGTTTGTTTAAGGTTGATTTCATTTGCATCACACATCTCGATTATTTCGTCGTTAGTCATCCACTTGGCGACCATTACCACAAAATAATCAGGATCTAGTAGTCCTTCCTGTACTGCTTCACAAAGACGCTCACGTGCGTCACGGTCTTCCCCAATGGCCATAGATCTGTCATCGTACCCAATGGTATATGTTCCATATCCAATAGACATTAGAAGTACCTCACGCGGGTATCGTCAGTGTTCTCAAACTGTTTCTCTTCACCGCGGTCACGTCGTATACCGGGCGTACAACCTGTCGGAACTTCATCCAGTGCCAAGTAACGAAATCCTTTATAATTGTCAGTAGACATAAGGACATTTTCGAGCATTGTCATCACGCCCTGGCGCCATGCCCGGTCAACTGCGACATACTCAGTACGGGTGCCACGTGGTGCTAGTGACAGGTTTGTATTCGCCCATTCCTTAACATCTTCAACATTCATTGTCTTTCTACGTGCCATTAACCGCTCCAGTTAATTAAGTTCATACCACTATTATAGCAAATATAGACGAAATGTCTACCTTTTTTGTGCTATAAGTGCTTGATTCTGCTGGATTTTTAAGGTTTTTGTAAGTGCTTGATTTTAAAGGCTTTTATAAATCGCTAGAATAAGCGATTTTTACGCTTTCTAAGTATTTTCCGAGATCGTGACCATTCAGATAAAACATCGTAGCCAGTTTCTCGTCAAATATTGAGATATTCATGTATTTCTGTAATCTGCCCATCTTATTGACATGTATGAAATATGGGCTCGGCATACGATTATCCAAGTCCAAATATAGGCGTTGTTTCCCTGTTACTGATTGTGTGCTGAGATCGAATCGATACTCTTTTAATTTTACTTCTTTTGTGAGTGTAAGATACCCTGGTTTTGTGAGTCGCAGACCACTAGAACCTCTGACATTATACCACCAAAACAAAGTGTATTTTCGTACATCTTCTGTAGTGCGTGGGATGTCCAAGAGATCCATAAAGTTAGTTGTATAGTCATGTTTCGATAATCTATTACTCACCCTTCTCCACTTTCTTACCTTCTGATAGTAAGAAGACTTCAAATTTATTAGTTTTAAATTGCATATTTAATTTTTTGGCTAGATTATGTGCATGTCCTGGATTACCAAATACAACTCTCTTATATTTTGGTCCAGGGTAATTGACAAGTAAGTTGCTAGTTTTTAAATTAATAGGCTGACCATTATAAAACACCGCCCAAATACCCTCTACTTTTAGTATTTGATCTGATCTGTAAGTCTCTTTGTTAGTGCTTTCTAAAATTATTTCTGGTTTAGGCCTGCTCATTATTTTAAGTCACTCCTGTATAGTTATATACGTATATAACTATTTATCGGCATCTTAACTAAAATTCTCCGGCGTCAAACTCTACTTCTATTACTTGGTTATGTATGATTTCGTCTTGTAATTGTATGATTTGTTCTTGGCAAGTAGCAATATGCGTCAAAAGAACAGCCAAAGAATGTTCTAAATCATTACAATGTTGCTTACCTATTCTTAATTCACTTTGCCCACTATGCTTCAGTCCAGCAATTTGGTGTAATAGGTTTTCGATGGGGCGTAAATTAAGTTGTGGACTTGACATACTTCAATGATTCCTTAGCATCTTCTATAGTTTTATATGGGCCCTTGTATCCATATCTGTCTAACGTAATAAGTTTTGGACAGTATGCTGTAGTCCAACCTATCTTATTAAAGTTTATAATATAGTGTCCAGCACAAAACCAACACTTGCTGTCAGTACGTTTAGTAAACATTGGTAGTTTACGTGCTAGGTCAAATATTGTATTGTATCCACTTTTGGAATTGATAGGATAATCGTATACAGTGTCCTCTGATTTTGTGTCACGAGTATCTTCAGTACTAAATTTAATAAATCGTATAGGGTATTTTTCTAATAAGTTTTTCTTATTCTTAAAGGCACTCTTGCGTCCGTCCTCTGTAACAACGAACGCCTCGCCTAATTTATTAAGCATACCCACACTTTTACCTTCTTTAGATAGGATCCAAAAACGATCCTTTATTAATGGTTTTGCTACTGTGTCTTCTGTCATCGTCCTATATCCTTGATACAATCCTCGCTAATCACCATATATGGACCTTTATTAAAGGCAGGCGCAATGGTGTGCGTAGACTTGTATGATTTTCGTTTTGGTAGTGCGCCTAATATTCTAGCGTCATGTGAAGGAATATCCTTCATGGGGCAATTTGTTTCGTAATTAGGGAAAGGATTGACAGAAGAAGTAAATCTTATCTTCTGTTTTCGACCTATTGCTTTATTGCGTCTTTTACGATAAGCGGCCGCCATGCGTTCCTGATACGTGTTCATTCTGGTATATCCTCTGCGTATTGATCACGCCATAATTCTTTATCAGTCTCTGCATCCTGAATCTTAACCCATTCAATATTAAAGTCACCAGGATGATATGGTGTATCCATTTCTGGGGTATGCTCTATGCCATTTTCTTCTAGATACTCTTTCAAAGTATCTAAGTTTTCAGAGTCAATATATTCTGTTGTATGATATACCTTTTCTGCCTCAGAATAACTTACTTCCCACGTTACAATAAATTCTTGGTCGCTCATTTTATACCTAATGCCTTCCCTATGGTGTTGTCTAACTCGTCCATAGTAGTTAAGTCTTGTTTTGCTTCTAATACTTTGCGTTTAGCATCCAACCCAAACGTCTTCTTAAACCAGATGTTTAGTCTGTCACTAATGTTTACTACTTTTCTAAACGTTTTTCTACTAATTACTTTCAAAACAATTCCTTTTCTGTTAATACTTGAAACTCATACCCGTTGTCTATACAATATAGTCTAGCCGCTCTCCACTTGGCCCTGTTAACACTCCAAGATGTTTGCCACTTGGGTTTAATTTCAATAATTTTCTCAATAGTTTTACCTTCTACATCCTTATACATTACATAAAAGTCTGGATAGTAGTTGTGTGTGCGCTCGTCTTTGGGTGATACATATGGAATGTGAATTGATTCACTATCCCATTTTAATATATTCTCTGACCGATCACAATATATCATAAACCGCCGTTCCCACATTGACCTATATATAACACTCTTTTTATCAAGTTTAGATTTGTCTTTGGGTATATACTTTCCCTTAACTGCTGTATTTTTCATCTCTTAAATATTCTTTTAATAATTTTATATGGAATAGTAAATGGGAGTAGCAACATTCTCACACCCAAACAAACCCATAACAACATTATTATACCAATTATTATAACAAATATTACTATAAAGTCAAGCCAAAGATATATGTCTAATAAGTCTAACATACCCCTACCCCATCCTGGTTTTGTTGGACTACCATACAATATAGTAATTGTAGGGACACCATCCACAACTTCAAAGCCATTATAAGTTCCATCTGCTGACTCTGCTATGTGTTCTCCTATCTTATTAAATACTTGTTCTTTTTCTACATCCATAGGTCTGTATAGTGCTTACCAAACAATGAAAATCCTTCCTGAGTTTCTTTCCAACGCTCATTATTCCAATAGTCTTCTTCAGCACCTACATCATCTCCGATGACATTCTCAAAAGCAACAAGCATTTTGTTAATTACTTCAACCCATTCATCAAAATCTTCCAAGTCACTTGGATAACTTTGTGAGTTGTCTCGCAATTGCTCTAGAGCAGGAATAATTATTAATGCTAATGTGTGGTCCAATGCCCATGTATCCCATGGGTGTATTTCCACATCAATGTCACAATGACCATCATCATATGGTTCGCTAATATTAACTCTCATTTTATTTTCCTCGGCTTACCGTCATCATTAAGGGCAACATTTACAAAATCCCCACACGCTACTTTATCATTACCTACGTATACGTCAATGTGTACAGTTGCAGATGTTGTTCCTAGTTTTATAATGTGCCCATAGCAAGAGACTAAATCCCCTACCTGTACACACTTAAAAAATTCTATGTTATTAACTGCACGAGTAGCACTCTTTCCTTCTGGTGCTATATGTGCTGATGCTAAATCCATAATACCCATAAGCCAGCCGCCAAAAATATCACCACGAGCATTAGTATCCCGTGGCATTGCTGATATTTGTATAACTAACTTACCTAGTAATTGGTTAAAAGCCATTTAATCGTCCTTGGATATAATTTATGCTCCACTTCGTGTATTTTTTCTTCCAATGTTTCTATTGTATCTCGTTTTTCTACTTTAACTGTTTGCTGTGCAATAATAGTGCCAGTGTCCATTCCCTTATCAACATAATGTACAGTTACGCCTGCTACTTTAACACCATAGTCATATGCTTGCTTAATAGCACTCGCCCCCTTAAATGCCGGAAGTAAAGATGGATGAATGTTTATTATATGCGATTCCCAGCGCCTTACGAAACCAGGATTTAAGAGTCGCATAAAGCCGGCGAGTACTATTAAATCTATTTTATTTGCTATGCATAATTTGGTTATTTCTTCTTCTAATAAGTTAAGTCTAGGTTGTGATAATGTCGGTATTTTTTTTTCTTGTGCTCGTTTTAATCCATAAGCATCATGATTATCAGACATAACAAATTTTATAGGTATATCTGCATCTATAATAGCCTGTAAGTTTGTTCCAGAACCAGATAGTAGTACAACTATTCCTGACACTATGCCTCCAAGTAACTTGAGTTTAAAATTTCACTAAATCTTTGAGCGTCATCGCCCAATCTCTGTAAATTGTGTCTACCACAAAATTTCATAAAATGAATCCCTACGTTAGTATTTTTCTTTGCTATAATACCGTTTATAGTTTCATTCATTTGTTCTCTAATATCGTCTGGTTGCTCCATTAAGTCAATCAATTGTTTGTTGCGCTCGTAATCATCCTTTACTTTGTGCTCAATATTATTATGATCAACCCAACGTTGAAGCATCATATTGTTCCAAGCAAAACCTTGATTGGTTCTGTCATTAAATGCTTCTAATAATTTGTTCTTTCTAATGCGTGGATACGCACTAAAGACGTTATCACTAGCATCACCTCTCATACACTTTTCAAATAATAACCACGCGGGGTTGGGTATTTCTTTTGGCTCTTTGGTCTTTTTATCTATGACCATATTACCTTTTTTATCAAAAATACCACATGCTGTTATTAGTTGATCTGTAATGCCATTGTATTGTTTAACGTTATCTGTTATAAGTTGATAAAAATCACTATCACTGCTTATAATATAGTGTTCATCAAACGGGTGATTTTGAATAAACCCCGCAATTAAATCATCCGCTTCTAATACGCTATTTTGTATTACTGAACAGTTTGTTTTGTTTTCTAAAAATGTAACAAACTCAGTAAACACTTCCCAAAAGAGTGCGTCTTCTTCCTGCTCTCTTTCTGTAAGTGCTTGCCGTGCTACGATCCTGTTCTTTTTATATGGCTCGTAGTAATCTTTACGCCAACTTCGTCCTTCTAAACAAAAGATAACGTGATCAGTTTTAAACTCTCGCCATACTTTAGCAACACTATTCAGCGTCACGTGTATAGCAAGTGCCAGTTTAGTGTCAGAATCAACACTCTTTGCTACAACATGTCTTGCTCTGAAGAACATGTTAGCAGTATCAATTAATAGATATTTCATAGTAGCACTCTATGGAATTGAAGTTACGGCCACCCCAGGTGGCGGCCGCCGACTTCTGGTGTGTTTTTTACTTCTTAGTAAAAAGCCAATATAGGGTTCCGGCCGCTACTAAACCAACTAGACCATTACTACCTAGTGAATTCACTAGTCCTATAATATTACCTACAACATCACCGGGCAAGAATGCCACTGATGGTCCAAAGATTATTTGAACAATTACTGCTAAGGCGATTAGTGATACACCAACTTCTGTTAGTTTTGTCACCCACCCTAGTATGTTGTCTACCATGCCAGCCATATTATTACCTCCTGAGGTTTTATTGAATGTGCATAATTGATGCACTGGCAAATCATAACTACACAATTGCAACTATGATCTATATAGTATAACAGATTATACCATTTGTGTCAATCTATTCAGCAGAATACGAGCCCATGCTTTGTGAGCGTCTGGACCATAGTATTCTGTGCCTGGATTGAAGAAGAGATTCTGTTTTGTCAATTGAGAAACCATAGTTTCCTGTGGTTCATACGGACCGATATAAGAATCTCCAAAATCATATCGATCATTTTCCTGAATATTCAGACAATTGACCGTATTGAACATAATGTGTTTTGTTTTAGATTTATTTAATTGCTCATGTAATTGAACAACATCTTTTAACATACTTTCATGTCCGCGTAATAAACCATCCCAATCTTCAAAGCCTATTATAGCAATTACATCTTCCGGGTGTGGTTTAAGATTAACATATCGCATAGTTTCCATCATTATAGTTTCATTATTATAATGTGCTTTCGATATGTTAAAACTTCCTATAGCCATTACTGGCGTTATATGTACTTGATATGCATTTGCTTTATTATCTGGATGTGGAACATCACCATGATGTCTCCATAATTGATCATCGCCCGCAGATGAATAATCATTTACACATTTAGCGGCCGCTGTGTGAGCGCCACCAACACAAATAATACTGGCACGTGCGCTCGGGTCTGCTCGAGGCCTTGACGCGGGGGCAATACTCATTCTTTATTGAACCATTTCCATGCACGAGCATCAATCCATTTTTTACCAACGTAAATCAATGCTATTAATATTAAGACTATAAATGCATCGCCATACCAAGGTAAGTCTGTATCTAAATTAACACCGCCAACACTTAATCCAGTGTCGGGTGCTGTTTGTTGTACTGTAACACTGTTGTCGTCAGTATTAACGGTAATAGTTTTGCCTTCGCTCATTCGTATTCTCTCCTACCGCCCTCTATTTCTTTTCCCTGCACAATGCTTTCCGCAAACACTTCTTCGTCATATTGCTCTAATGCAATTTGTTTGCATAGATCTTGAAACCATTGATCCACTATTTCTTCATTTGTTTGTCCAGTTAACCCATGGGTACGCAACATTTCTACAAAATGTTCATTCCAATCTAATTCAAAAGCACCATTTCGTGGGTTATCTTTATCTATCTCCACATCTACTATAGTAAACCAAGGCTCTTCATCTTTCGTTGCTTGTTCTTTTGGTGATAGTTTTGTTTTTTTAGGAGCAGATTCTGTTTTTGGTGCTGGCTTAGGCTTTCTAATTGCCTTCCCTAATTTATCAAATATTCCCATTATTGTATTACCTTGCCTTCTTTTTCCTTAATCGCTAATGCCATAGCAACTCCCTCGGGTGTTAATGTAACGTAATCTTCATACATTTCTTTCCAAATAGCAGAGGGTTTTATTCCAAGACGTTCTAATAATGACCCAATTGATATTTCAGTTAAGCCTTCTTTTTTACATTCTAATAAGACTTGTAACATGAGTTCTTCTACCTTTGGATCTCCTTGCTCTATAGGTAAGTTACTTAAATATTCTGGTAAGTCCATTACGTTCCCCATGCGTTTCCGAATAAGTCGGAATGTAATCTTGGACTGTATTTTAGTCCATATTTCATTGCTAGATCTGCAACGTGGCGTGAATTAAAAGAGTAATCTTCGTAGCATCCGCCTACTGGCATTACATACACTGGACATTCTACTCCAGCACTTCTGTATGCCTCAACAGCCTCCAGCACTTCATAAATACCCTCTTCATTATCTATCACGAATTTAAAATACATATCTGATTTCTGAACGGCAAAGTATTCTTTCGCTATCTCTGGATTAATAGCATCCGACCACTTTTCGCCACTTGCTGATAGTTTAGGACTACAAGACCATGTTATCCAAGGCCTGTCCGTACCAGCAAAAAAGTCATTCCATCGTAATGGCTGTGTGGTATTTGTCTCAAATGTCATATGCTTTAAACTAGACATCATTGGGTCCTTGAATAATGGCGTATATATACGTTGCCACAGCATAGGCTCACCACCTGTTACAACTAAATGTATTTCTTCCCACTGAGAACGTGGTGTTATGCTTAATAAATCTATTACTACGCCGTCTATATCAGTTGTTGTGGCAAACCGTTTAAAACGTGGATCCCAACTAGCATAACTATCACAACCTGTTTTAACTAGTGGCAGTCCATCTATTGCTGTATAATCATCTGGGTCAACCCACAGCCGCTCTTCACTTAATTGCCCTGCTGGCATTCCAAAGCCTTGGCATTTAAAGTTACAACCAAACAAACGCAGGAATACGCTTGGTGTTCCTACCCATCTACCTTCGCCTTGTAGGCTGTAGAATATTTCAGTATATCTAACTTTCATTTTTCTCTTGCTCTGCCATCCATTCTGCCATACTCCGTTTATAATGTGGTCCGATCCAATGTCGCATTGCTTCTATATGCTTTTTCTCACGCTCTTTTTCCTTTTCAGGATACTCATTTATTATTATAACAATATTTTTGAGATTGTCAATGGTATTTGCCTCATAAGGAGATCTATAATAATGTCGTTCATTAAGGTTATCTAAACATCTTTGAGCAAGCTCTTTAATATCCTCTAAGTCATCGCGCATAACTTTCTATGCCACCTTCTCTGTGTATGTCTAACGTTAAACAATGCAATCCACCATCCCAAAAGAATCTATGTCTGAACGGTGCTACTATGGGTTCTATATTGTGTGATCTAAACCACTTAAACAAGTCTTTATTTTCCGTCATACATAATACAGTTTCAGGATTTATTACTAATACATTTACGTCCCATACAGTTTCCTCACAAAAGCCTACCCACTCTCCAAACCATGAATCCACAAAATCAATTAGTTCATCATTATGCTCTTCGCCTGGCACCCACCATTTTCCTTTTACTTTATCTCTAACTTCTAAAAATGGAGACATATCAGACCATTGGGCATCGGGCAAATAATATACATCCCAATTTGGAAAGTATTTTTTAAATTGTAATGCTTCTCCGTTGCTAATCCAAACACCAGGTTTGATTGGATTATATATTCCATCACTGTGTCCATCATTATATGCTGTTATTATAGTATAATCTTTTAATTGCGTTTTAAAATATTTGTATATATCTGTTGGTAATCCATCTAATATTATAGTATCTCCTAGTCTAACAATACTAGGCGCATCATTACTATTACTAAATGGTAGTTTATCTACAATGTTGCCAGTATACTTCCTTAAATTGTTAAATAATGGTTCTAATCCTGCCTGTGTTGCTGGGAAATCTCCATGGTCCTTTCGCACATCCTTTCTTGTTAGTCTATACATTGAATCATCTATAACAATTTGTTCATCTCTTACCATTAATGGAGGACTAGTTAAATTGCCTGGAGACTCATGTATGTTATAGTTGTCTAAATGTTCTCTAACGCCATTTATATCTTTAAGTTTAGGCCATTTGTCTAATACTAAATCCTTGCGTATTTCTAAGTTATCATCTAAACATTCTCGTCCTACTTTATATATATTATATACGTGTTCAAAGTCAAATACTTTAGGACGATTAACTGTTGTGCCGTAACTCTCTAATATTTCTCGTATGTTTTCTAAATCTTCTATAGTTTCTTCTGTTATTTGTCGCAGAACATTTCTAACACTATCATTTTCTATGTAGTCAAAAAAGTCAGGACAATAACAGTCACCAAGCCAACATTCAACTAATGGCTGAAATCCTGTATTGCAATTTATTATCCCCATCCTATAAAACCAGCATCAGGGCTAGTATAAATGGAACTGTTCTTATCGTTCTCTCTTGCCTCTACACTAATAACCCAGGCTCGTCCTTTAGTTCTTTCTCGTAACCAAGCATCTGCCCATGTACAAATACGATATGCAGTACCTTCCATACCTGGGCCTTCTTCTTGTACTATTAATTTGCAAACACCTGCCTCATGCAATGTTTGGAATGTTTCCATCCACGGATCATCATGGTCAATTACAAATGTATGATCATAATTCTCATCTAACCATTGTTTTATTCCATCTAAATCGCCGTAATCAACAAGAAATCCTTCTTTTGTCATTGTCTGTGCGCCAAACACAAGATGAAAACTACGACTATAACCGTGTATTAAATGGCAATTGCCGTCATGCTTGTGTTGTCTATGAGCACATGGAAAATTATAAAAACTTTTTGTTGATGTAAATTCTGGTACGTCACTCATTTCATTCTCCTATCATGATTGTGAAAAACGGGGTGTATTACTATAATAAAATAAAGCATAGATCCTAAAGGAACAAAAAATACCTGAACAATTGTCCATAGTATTTTATTTCTAAGTCTCATTTCTCTATGATATAAATCCCATATTGTCCATATCAATAATGTAAGTCCTAATGCTACTCCAAATTCAATCATTATCTTCTCCTACCAATTTTTGTAATTCCACCAGTTTTCCCATGGGAATACAACCCACGATGGGTCTTCTGTTTTGTTAATTGAACGAGCAGAATATTTAACATCCTTAAACTCACTACCCTCGTTGTTTATTAGCACAGCAAATCTAATGTTACGCCGCCACAATGACTTATTTTCTGCTGGCATATGTACTGCATTGCCATGATGATGAAATAAATGCGGCTCTATAACTTCCATCCAGTCATTAACCATCCATTGGAAAGTTGCGCCAGTATCATTTATATCATCTACAATAAGAATTTGCTTGCCTTCTAATGCGTCCAACGGTATTGTAGAGTTAGATTCTTGTGTAACATTATCACGCAATCTAACATCTTGTGTAACCATAGGACGATTAAGAAAATGACTAAACATTACAGCAGGCAATAATCCACCTCGTGGTATGCCCACTATATAATCAGGCCGCCAATTATCCTCGTTCATTTGATAACAAATATTCAATACATACGATTTAATATCTTGCGTATCAGTATCTATAATTTTAGTCATACTCTGTGTACCAATTGCATAAACTCTGCTCTGTGTGCTGTATCTGTTTTATATCGCCCACCTAGTTTGCTTGTAATAGTAAATGAACCTGTGTCCTCTACTCCTCTATGCTTAACACAGAAGTGAGCGGCGTCAATTATCACAGCAACTTCTGGTGTATCTAAAATATAACTAAGTGCGTGATAAATTTGTTCTGTTAACCGTTCTTGTATTTGTGGTCGTTTACTAAAGTATTCTACAATCCTGTTTAACTTGCTTAAACCTAATACTTTTTGATTTGGAATATAGCCTACGTGTGCTTTACCGTCTATAGCAACTAAGTGGTGTTCACAAAAGGAAGATACTTGTATGTTCCTTTCTACAACCATCTCATCGTAGTCTATTTTGTTTGCTACTGCTGTGCATTTAGGGAATGTGTCTGGGTGTAAACCCCAAAATATTTCGTTGACATACATTTTAGCGACACGTTTTGGTGTGTCAAGTAAACTGTCGTCTGCTAAATCCATTCCTACAATCTCAAGAATCTCTCGCATTCTGCTTTCAATTGCTTCAATCTTATCTGTTCTTGACAGAGTATACAGATTTGAGGTGACAGGCGTTTCAAGGCCTAGTTTTGATAAATGTGCGTGGACTTGCTGGCCCAACTCAGGGTCAGTCTTTGTTTTGTTATAACTCATTTTCCTTCCTTACTCGGTTGTTGTTTTACATCAGTTACCTTTGTGTAACTCTACTAATATTTATATGTCTAGAATATTGTCAAACATAATATCGGCACTTAAAAAATTATGTGTTAATACCTCTACTTGCTCGTCCAAATATTCTTTTTTCACAATGTCATAGTTGTCACATAGTGTAATAATGAAGTCTTCTAACTCTTCTTTATGCTCTAAATAGTTACCATAACTTTCAGTCCATATACTGGGATACTTAAATACATCCTTATACATTTCACTGTAACTTGCTCTGTCTGGAACAATAGGAATAGCACCTGCTAAACATCCTTCCATCATACTAATGCCTAAATTTTCATGTAGGCTACAACTAAACACCGCTTTTGCTCGCCCTAGTTTTTCATAATATTCTTCTTTACTCAAATTTAACTTTTGTGTAAGTAAAACGTAATATGGCGACAAATCAAGATTCTCTATAATCTCAGGCTGTTTATCTTCATTATAACGATGTGGCCACATAATAGTATTTTCTTTAGGACTATCATAATATGGTTGCAACTGTCCTACGATAGGATTATGCGGTTGTCCACTGCGTATTGCTTTGTTGTGATATATGTCAGGTATTTCCAAGTTGTGTAAAAATATATTTTTATGGAAATTACTTGCATAATAATTGTAGTCACATGCCATATACCATGCCTTTTCTTGTAAATGTGGCCATGGTTTTGACATCTTTAAACCCAATATGTCAGTTGGATCGTATGCGCCTGCATGCCAAATACCGTGTATCTCTACAGGTATGTCAAGCAGTTCGCTCATGTATTTGATGGGCGTTACTATGAAGTTCCAAGCATCAGTAATAAGGAATTTGTCGTTAGGGAGGATGAGATCCTTACTAAACAATTCACTTACTTGCGCGGTTTGGCTAGCCTTGTACTCATTTGTTTTTCCGAAGTCAAGGAACGCACCGCTGGTGGTTTTATCTTCAACAGTAACCCCATCGATAGTTTCAACACAATATTCTAAACTGTGCTCTGCTATTTTTTCATTAAGAAGTAATGGAATATTATCGTACCATTGTTTTGTATAGCGTTGATCTATAGGTTCAATGGGTATAATATAAATTGTATTCATTGGTATAATCTTGTAATATCTTCTTCGTCACATTGGTCACCATATTGTACCTCTAATATGCTTAATTCCTGCCTTGCGGGATTTATTAATTGATGCCAAGTACCTGCTAATATAACTAATGTGTCAGTTTCATGTAATATAACAGTAGTGCTATTATCTTCTATTAAATCTTGCTCTAATGTTTTATTACCCCGTGGGTAATCCTCACTGAGTATCACCCTTGCTACGCCACTATTAACGCACCAAAATTCGTTTCTATGTTCATGTTTTTGAAAACTTAAACACATACTGGGACTAACTACAAGTTCTTTTACTTTAACTTTATTGCCCAAGTCGTTTAGAACTCTATAATAACCCCATACGCGATACTCTTTTTGAACTTCTTTAAGAATTTCGTGAATTTGGATATTCGCGTTTTTTGTAGTCTCGGTTGTCATGGCGTTTGTTATCGAATCGCTTTTTATATTGGTTAAAGGGATAGCCAGGCCATTGGCGTGCTCTGCCAGTGTCCTTCCATTTAAGGAAATCATCATAAGGAGTTCTTTCCTTATATAGATGTGCTTCGTTAAATACCCGCCCAAACTCCCTACAAAAATTGCGGTATTCATCTAGATCATTAAAGATCTTCGTAACTGCTTCTTTCATTGTTATTATTCTGCGGCTAGGGTTATAGGATAGACGCAATGGCAGCCGTTTTCGCCATCTTCGCCTACTTCGATCCATACTTCTCTATCTGGGTATTTGTCGTTAATAGCCATATAAAGATCATCAGCAATCATCTCACAGGACTTGTAGTCCAGTTGTAATGTGCCTGCATACAAGTTTTCCATCCAACGCTTAAACTGGATAAATTCAATATCCCTGTCATCGTGGAATACTTGTATAGTGACTCTAAAGTGGAATGTGTGGCGATGCGGATATCCAAGAAAGGATACATCATACTCATCACCAGTTGCTAGTGCGGGGTCTTCCAAAGCGGCAGGGTATTTGTGTATACCTTCTTTTTGAAATTTAACCCAAATCATTTTGGGCATACGTTGGACTTTTTCTGTCCTTAATTGATGTCTATGATCATCTATGTTGAATACTTCATTCATAATTAACTCGCAGGTTCAGTTGATACGTGTTCTTCTTTCCCATCTACTCCTTCCCACGATTTGTGGTCGGGCATTGGGTCCTTCTGCTCCGTTATGTTGGGCCATATTCTAGAGTATTTGTCGTTAAAGTCCGCCCAATCTATATTGCCAGTTTGCGTGTATTCATTGTCTGGCACAATGGCTTCAAGAGGACATTCGGGCTCACATATACCACAGTCAATACACTCGTCTGGATGTATAATTAGCATGTTTTCGCCTTCGTAAAAGCAGTCCACCGGGCATACCTCTACGCAGTCCGTTAATTTACATTTAACGCAAAGTTCATTAACTATATATGTCATAACGTAATTATACTATGACCACTTGATATTGTCAAGTAAAGATGAGTGTCCGTCTTTGTATTGTATTACTACATTTCCCTTGGCGTCAACACCGTCCCATGTGAAATCCTCGCCATATATTAATCCTAATGTGCCTAAATGGTTGCACAGCATAGCAACAGCTTCAACGGTTCTGTAGTTGGCGTTTAGTGCTCCGCCTTCTACAGTTTTACCCGATGTTTCACCTATCCATCTATCACGGACAGTAACTTTATCAATATTAAATTTTCCGATTTCCATTATTTTAACGTTTCTTCTATTGTTCCTTCTTTATGCATATCATACACAATATCAGAACCACCAACAAATTCTCCATTAACATACAGTTGTGGAATAGTTGGCCAATTACTAAATGATTTAATACCATCTCG
>Ga0114996_10000662_pt1 | contig 48177 bp, 35 predicted proteins | sample ArcticOcean_MG_C_4_FD_87039 | JGI IMG/M metagenome (GOLD analysis project Ga0114996, IMG submission 87039) | Marine microbial communities from western Arctic Ocean - ArcticOcean_MG_CB4_134 | ecosystem: Environmental > Aquatic > Marine > Oceanic | place: Arctic Ocean: Canada Basin | collected... | reverse complement strand
TCGTCCTGATCACCGGCTGGATAATGAGTTTCCAGGGTTGTAGTCAAAAGACAATCTCAAGCAAGAGAGCCGGAGTTACAATCGTCAAGTTTAATGTCAAGAACCATCGCCCGGAACCACTTCGCTTTTGCCGCTCGGCATCTAGTACGTCAGTTCGCTGGTAACGTAAAAGCTGGCACCGGGCTGGTACAGCGAGGTACCGCTGGGAGAGCGGAAGTCGAGGTGCTCGCGGTAGTGCCTGTCTGTCAAGTTCTCCACGCCCAGCCAGAAAGTGAGATTGTCACCACGGCGGATAAAGGCCCTCAGGTCCCAGGTGGTAAATCCATCAGTGGTCGACTCCAGCAGGCTGGCTGCCACCCGGTCCTGGCTGGTCACCATCCGTGCAGAGATTTCCAGGCCCCACTTGGGCAACTCCCCCTCGGCATGCAGGCGGATACCGACAATGCTCTGTAGCGGTAGGATCGAGGGGAGTGGTTCCTTTTCACTTCCACTGACCCCGCTGAAGAAGCCGCGCGGCTGTCCAGGGACCTGTTGGCTGGGACTGCCTGGACTGACAGGATTCGTCGCGAACGTACCGTTACGTGTTCGATCCGTTCCCTCGACATAGCTCAGGTTGCCGAACAACGTGACCCGCTCCTGGTAATCGTATTCGCCATAGAACTCCACGCCGGCCAGCGTGGCCAGGCTGGTATTGACGAACTTGAGCGATACCTGCTCGGGTTGACCGGCCGGCGGTCCGTTGAAGACGCCGATGTTCTCGAAAGTGATGTAATCGTTGGCCCAGATGTGAAAGCCGGTCAACTTGCCACGCCAGTCGGGCTTGTCCCACCTCACCCCGACATCCAGCTGAAAGCGGTCTTCCGCCTTGAGGGTCGGATCACCGGTGGCCGTGTTCTGGCCGTTCTGTAGCAGGAACAGGAACGATTCGGCAGCATACAGCTCGGTCAGCGAGGGGGCCTGCTGGGCAAAACCAAAACTGATGTCCAGGTCGGTGGTTTCGTTCAGCTCCTTGCTCGCGGTGATGAAGCCCATCCAGAGCATGAAGTTCTGTTCGAATTGATCCGAGCCGACGATGTCAGCGAAGGAGGATTGCGGTGTGTTCAGTCCCAGGGCAGCCAGCTCTGCCGGATCGTCCCTGACATCCGTGCCGACCACATCGATACGTCCGCCGCTGGTAATGCTCCAGCCATTGTCCAGGCTCCTGCGGTCCTCGACGAAGAAACCCGGGTCCATCGAGTCAGACTTGGGAATCGGCGAGTTTGCGTCGGTAAAGACATTGAATCCGACGCGACCCGAGGCAACTTCATCCAGCTCCTGCCTGATGTAACGCAGGTCAACGCCTGCGATGACCGTGCGGTCCTCCTCTACTTCCCATCTGGAAACAGCCCGGAATCCTGTAGAAGTTGAATCTACATCGGTGAATCCCTCGTACTGGAAAAAGTCGAGCAAGGGGAACTGCTGTCGCTTGGCAGCACTCTGGGCGTTTCCGGAAAAGCGTGTGTGGTTGTGCCAGGTTTCAAACGTCAGCTCGTCGGTCCAGTCCGTGCCGGTATTTTCGTAAGTTAACTCGAAGCCGTCGGTGACCAGGAAGTCGATGTCGAAGGCCATGCCGGGGAATTCCACGTCGGTCTGGTCCAGTCGCAGGTAGGTGAAATCGATCGACTGGTTTTCATCCAGGTCACGACCGATCGTGAAGTCGAACATGCGGGAGTTGTAGCTGGAAGCCACCGGGGTTCCATCGCCGGCAACATAATCCGTTCCTGTGCGGTGGCTGTAACCGAAACGGTAACCCCAGTCCTGGTCGCCACCCATCACGGTCTGGCGGCCATGCCACTGGCTGCCATTGGCACGAAAGTCGAGCAGCGTGCTGCCGGCTGTCGCTGGTCCTTCTTCAAATCGTGGCGCGCCAACCAGCTGGACGTCCATGAAGGCAAAGCCTGGTCCATAAAGAGAACTGAAGGGTCCCTTGATGATGGCAATGTCGGAGATCACGCTGGCGTCGATCTTGCTGAGGATCGTATCCAGGTCGATTCTCGCTGGTACCCAGTGGGAACCGGAGGCGGCCAGTCGTCCCACGCGACTGCCACGCAGGCGAGGATCATTGACGATCGGTGTTCGTCGCTGGAGCCCGACGCCGATCACAGAGGGAGACTTGCCGAGCAATGCCCCACTATCGGTGGTGGCCCGCACTTTGGCCTCAATTCCCAGCAGTAGATCGGTGCTGGGCCTCAGACCCTGCCTGGCCGAACTGGAGAGCAAGCTGCGTCCGACCTGGTAGGTGGCAAAGAAATCCCTGTAGAACTGGTTGGCCGCAGCGGGAGACTGCACGCGGGGATCGAATTCCAGCCGCGGCCGCAGCGGGGGTTGATCCTGAAACAGGAGACTGACGCCGAGCCGGCCAGGCTGCAAGATCGCCAGTGGGGCGTCCGTGATATAGAGACCGACCGGTTCGTCATTTGACGCCATCTCGGCGTCCGAAGCTGAGGCCGAGGATTGCAGCAGGCCGGCTAGGCAAAGAGCGACCGCCAGTCGGTGGGTGAACCAGCGGCCTCGACGGAATATGCCCATGACCCGCTGCCTCAAGGTTGCTCTTTAGTAAGCCGCAGATATCCCGACCAGTACTACTGATATAATCGGTATAACTGGCCCCCCGGCTTTACTTGCAACAGAGGAACTTAAGTCTCGATGCCATAATAGGTTATGGCATGATGGGTAACATCTGATCGAGAACCCACTGGATGTGTGCGTTTCCCGGCTGGTTTTTCTTGAACCAGCTGTATGCTGCGGCTGTTGAGCTCGTTGCCTGGTCATCGTTTCCCTCAGATCTGGCGATCAGGGCGGCCACAATGTGATCGAGGCCGTAGGGCTGTTCTCGGAACTGTTGGGCTTGCTGAAGAGCCTGCTGAGCTCCCTCAACGTCGTCCAACAGTAGCAGGGCATGTGCCAGGATATTCTGATAACGGGCATTCGTGGGGGTACGATCTACAGCTTGCTGGGCCAACGCGCCTGCACGTGCCAGGGTTTCAGCGTTTTGCAACTGGGGGTGGTGGATGATCAACTGGGCCAACTGAAATTTCCTGTCGGGCGTTGAGCTCTGCTGGAGTGCTGTTTCCAGATCCTGGTTCGCTTGCTGCCAGCACTCCAGGGCTGAATCAGCCTCGTCAATTGTCGAAAGCAACTCTCCCTTACGTGCCAGCATCGCTGCCTGGTGCACACGGAATCGCGGATTCACATTATCCAGTTTGATCAACTCCTGGCAGCGGGCAAGCGAGTCATTGAGCAGTGCGAGGGCCGCATCACCATCTCCATCGGCCAGACTTACTTCTGCCAGGTAGCGACGGGAAATTGCCAGTCGCTCACGGTACGAAACATTTTCAAATTGCTCCGCCAGGTAAGCAAACCGGTCGGTTGCGAAATCGATGAATTGACTCGCGTCTGCCAACTGGCCACGTCTCAAGTAGCAGCGGCCGAGTACCAGTGCGCAGCTAGCCCGGCCCTCGAGAAAACGTGGCTCGTCATGCTGCTCGTCGAGCAGCTGGTAAATCTTCAGTGCCAGGATCAGTGTTTCTTCTGCTGCCAGCAGATCATTCTGCTCGAACTGAAGTTGACCCAGATCTACCAGGGTTAATGCCTGCCTCTCCTGGTAGGCGGGGATATCCGGGAGTACCACGACCAGTAATTCATAGGAGCGAAGTGCTTCATTGTAGGATGCCGCTTCAGCCTTGATGTCGCCCAGTTCCCTGTGCGCAGTGGCCAGTGATATTAACAGGTCGCCACGGGCCTGAAGAAGGTCCGGGTCTTCTGACTTTGACTGGAGCACGTGATCGAACTGGCGAATGCCTGCCTGGAAAGAACTGACGGCATCGTTAATCCGCCCTACGTTCTGGTAAACAATGCCGGAGAGGTTGAGCACGTTGGCCAGGTTGATTGCCAGTTCAGTATCATCGCGATGGGCTAGCTGGAGGCCCAGGAAGATTTTAATCGCCTCGTCGGCCAGCAGCCTGGCTTCTGTTAGCCGGGCAAGGTCGACGTGCAGCCCGGCGGAATTACCGAGTGCCATCGCCAGCAGTTCTCGTAATTCAGCATCCTGTGGTGATATTTCGATGAGCTTCCGCAGCTGGTCAATTGCCTGTTGAAAGAGTGCGATGGATTGCGTCACATCCTCGAGGTCATGATGGAGGACGGCAAGCTTGATCCTGGCAGCAGCCAGCTCATGAGTTGCTGCCGCCGGTGGGTCACCGCCATCCAGCAAGCCAGTAAAAACGTTTTGGGCAAGCTGGTATGCTGTTTCGGCTTCAGCCAAATCGCCCAAGGTGCGGCGTACGTCTCCCAATCGCAGGTAGGCTCGCCCCCGCTCCAGCTGGATTTCCGGGTCGTCACCTTTTTGCGAGGCGAACTTTTCGTAATGGCTGGCGACTTCTTCCAATAACGCCTGTCTCATATGCTGCACGCCCGGATAGTGCTTAAGCACGCTGCTGATACCTGTCATGGAAGTATCGACGGCATTTTGTGCCTGGCGAAAGCTCTCGAGTGCCTCAAGGCGGTTCTTCTCTGCCAGCGCTCGGGCTGTCACCGCCTTGCGTTCGGAGTTCTCTGCCAGTTCACGCTGGCGTGCCTCGTCGTTCCTGGCCTCGTTGATGAAGATGGCTGCAACAGCAGAAATCACGGCAATCACGATTAAAGAGGTGGCAGTCGCCAGTGCCCAGCTGCGATGGCGGCGCAGCCAGCGGCCGAACCGCTGGGAAAATGACTCTTGGTAAACACTTACCGGTTCATCGGCGATCCATTTTTCGATATCGTCGGCCAGTTGCTGTGGAGTCTGGTAGCGATCCTCGGGTGCCAGTGCCATGGCCTGCAGGCAGATAGCCTGCAGGGCGGGCGGCGTATACGGGTTCACTTCCCGGGGAGGCGGGATGTCACCCTTGCGGACTTTCTCCAGGATCTCCGAGACATTTCCACCACTCATCGGTGCCTTGCGGGTGAGCAGGTAGTAGAGCGTGGCTCCCAGGCTGTAGACATCGCTGGTGGCTCCCAGTTCATCGAGGCGGCCCTCGGCCTGTTCGGGTGGCATGAAAGCAGGGGTTCCGACCGTGCTGCCCATCGTGGTGGGGTTGGAACCGCTTCCTGAAGCTGGCTCAATGTGTGGCTCGTGGAGATCCCGGTTTTTGATAATGTCCGACATCTTCTTGGCCAGCCCCCAGTCGACCACAAAGGTCTCACCAAACTTGCCCAGCATCACGTTGGATGGCTTGATGTCCCGATGGATTATTCCCCGGCTGTGGCTATACCCGATGGCATTACAGACATCGGTAAATCGTCTCAGCAACTTAATCAACTCGATGCGCCGACTGCCAACGTAGGCATTCCCTGCATGCTCGTCGTGAAAATCACGGATTTCCTTTTCCAGTTCCTGTCCGCGGATGAATCTCATCACATAGTAGGGGCTGCCATTGGGGTAGTCTCCGGCTGAGTAGACAGGCACCACACCGGGATGCTCCAGTAATCCGGTAATCTGCGCTTCCGTGCGAAAGCGAGCCATCAGGTCTACGTTTTCAGCGTGCCTTTCAAGGAGTTCCTTGACGGCGACCTCCCGGTTCAATTCACTGTCGTGGGCGACCAGTACCTGCCCCAGTCCACCCTTGGCGTGGGGTCGGAGAATCTGGAAGCGACCAAATACCGATTCTCGTTCGGTGTGAAGGGTCGGGTAGTGTTGTTCCATCTTTGCTGAAGAGGGTCTGTCCGAACCGCTCGGAGAATCACTTGGTGGCATGGTGACTTGTTGAACCGGTTCGTCGCCTCCCTGCGGGGGTCCGTGGCGGCTGTCTGGCAGGACTGTCCGGCCGTCACCGGAAATGATCTGCAGGCTGAGGTGCTCGATTTCCGGATCTGCCGGTAACGCAGCCTTGATCGCGACGATCGATTCTTCCACATCTCCGTTGTGCGAACGAAGGTGAACTTCCATCAGCTGGTCAATCACTGTACAGGCTTGTTCGTCGAGCCAGCCGCGCTGCTGGACGATTGCTGTAATTGGTTCGGACTTGTCTTGCAGCCATTCATTGACAGCCAGGACAAAATAATCCCGTTCGAGCAGTCCGTTCTGCAGAGCCAGGTAGGCGAACAGCAAGTTGTTGGTTGGATCACTAGACTTCATGTTCATTGGAAGCGAGAACCATGAGACAGTTTATGAGCAGACGTTTTCAACACTTCATCTTAAACTCAATAGCAGTAGCAACGGACTTTCCCAGACGAAAAAACGCACAAGCCGCTTTCGGGGACAAAGGCCGGGAAGGGAAGAGAACTTGATGGCAGCGTCCGTACACTCTATCGCTATCGAAAGTCCCTATCAGCAGGAAGAAGTGCTGATTGAAGCGACCGGGGTATTGCTGGGCCGATTGGAAGAGGCAGATGAAGAATTCCTGTTGATTGAAGATCCGGCGGTCTCGAGGCGACAGGCGCAGCTTGTTTTTTTGGCGAAAGACCAGGTCCGTATCATCAACCAGGGACGGCCGATCCATCTCTCCAGTGGTTATGTGCTTGATCGTGACACGGAAGGTGAGTTCTTCCTGCCAGTGGTGCTCTCGATCGGGGAGACAACGATCCGCATTTCCTCGACCTCTGAAGGTGAACGCGGTGTCACCAGTACCGTCATCCGCTGGATGCAGCAGGTCCAGGCTGGAGATGATGAAGCTGCGGAACAGATCTGGAATGACTACTACCGGAGACTGATGGGGCTGGCCCGGCTCAAACTTGGCGGCAGTCCACGCAGGGTCGGGGACGAGGAGGATGTTGTCGTCAATGCCTTTGACAGCTTTTTCAGGGCCGCTCGTGACAATCGGTTCGAGCGCCTGCAGGACCGATCCGACCTGTGGCGAGTGCTTGCCATGCTGGTGGCTCGTAAATCGGCCCGCCAGATCGAGCACCTGATGCGACAAAAGCGTGGCGGCGGCCAGGTACGGGGAGAGTCCGTATTCCATGTTCCTGGCGATTCCGCAGCCGCCGGCATGGCGAACCTGGCAGCAGGCGAGAACGAGGTAGCTGAGTTCGTAGTGGAAATGCAGGAGAGCCTGCAGCAGCTTCTCGACCTACTGCCGGACGACGAGCACCGGGCCATTGCCAACATGAGAATGGAAGGCCACACGAATCAACAGATCGCTGAGGCACTTGGCTGTACCGAGCGGACCGTGGAAAGAAGACTGCAGCGGATTCGGGAAACCTGGGAAGAGGCAGCGATGGATCCCAGTTGATCCGGGCTGCCATCAGCCGCTGCTGAATCCGTGCTCTAGAGTAACTCCGTGATTGCCGTTCCGCCGGGGATCAAGGGGACCGGGCGGCCGCTGGTATCTTCAATCATCGTCTCATAATCAATGCCCAGGTGGCGGTAGACCGTGGCTAGCAGGTCGTTCGGGTCCAGCGGTCGATCCTGGGGATGCTCGCCCTTGAAATTCGTCGAGCCAATCACCTGCCCCGTGCGCATGCCGCCGCCAGCCACCAGGACAGACATGGCCCCCGGATAATGGTCCCGCCCTGGCTGCATGATCTTCGACGCGGTCCCCTTCTGAGAATTGATCCGCGGAGTCCTGCCAAATTCACCACTCACAATCAACATCACCTTCTTGTCCAGTCCCCGTGCGTAGAGATCCTCCACCAGGGCAGCGATCGCCTGGTCGAAGACCGGCAGCCGGGCTCGTGTATCGTCGTACAAGTGACCGTTAACCGCGTGAATATCCCAGTTACCGATTGCACCCGGGATCGAAGGGTTCTGCATCTGCATGGTGACAAAACTTGTGCCAGCTTCGACCAGTCGGCGGGCCAGCAACGCTCGCTGACCCCACTTGTGCCGACCATACTTGTCCCGTGTGGCCTCGTCTTCCTGGTTGATGTCAAAAGCCTGCTTGGCCTTCTCGCTGGTCAACAGGTTGATCGCCTGCTGCTGGAACTGGTCAATCGAGTCCATGATGCCCGTGCGGTCGACATCGCGGCGCAGACCATCAAAGGCAGCCAGCAAGGCTTGGCGGTCATCCAGCCGGTCACGCAGGTCGGGTGCCAGCGAGAGATTGTTGACCTTGAAGTTGGGCTGATTGGGATCTCCACCGACGACGAACGGCAGGTAGGCGGAACCCAGGCTGGCGCTCCCGCCACCGTAGACATTGTTGGCGCTGCCGACGTAAACCGGCATGGCAGGATCACGCCGGCCCTGCAACATCTTGGCGACCACCGGTCCCAGGCACGGATACTGAGCCAGTGGTTCCAGCGGCTTGAGCGGGTTGTATCCGGACAGGAATCGCCCTGCTCCACCAGCATGGTTGGCGAAGCCGTGGGAAATCGAGCGGATAATATTGAAGCGATCCGCAACCTTGGTATGCAGCGGCAGCAGCTCGCAGATGTCCATTCCTGCAACGACTGTCTGGGTCGGGCGAATTTCGCCGCGATAGTCGATCGGTGCCTCTGGCTTGAGGTCATACGTTTCCATGTGGCTGGGGCCACCCTGGAGCCAGATCAGGATCACCGATGTATCGGTTGCAGGGTCTCCAGCAGTGTCTGCCAGCGATCGCCTGCGTAAGAGTTCAGGCAATGTCAGTCCGCCCATTGCCAGTGCACCAGCTTGAATAAAGCTGCGACGGCTGGAACTTGCAGGTCCCGGACAGTGAATCGGTGGGCGGCTACTCATAGGATGTCTCAACCAAGGCTGTTAAGGCACATGCAACTGAGCTGATCTACTTCTTCTATCGGCACAGGCAACTGCCATTATGATGGTCGAACACTGGCCGGGTCAATGAGAATCGAACGCTCAGCGCCTGGGCGGTAAAATAAGATCTGAACCGGCCCAGACAGGGTCAGCTAGCCGTTCGTCTCCAGGCTGCGCCACAAGTACCAGCTGGCAATCGTGGCATGCGGATGCCAGGCATCGGCAATCGACTCGCTGGTCTTGCGATCCGGCAGATCAGCCAGGCCATAGGAATTGCGGATGGCTGCCCTGACGCCAAGATCGCCAAAAGGAAAAACATCGGGCCGGCCGAGTGAAAACATCAGGAACATCTGGGCCGTCCAGTGCCCAATTCCACGCACACAGGTCAACCGCTCAATCACGCTGTCATCCCGCAGCCTCCCGATCTGCTGCAAGTCGACGTCGCCCGCACCAACTTTTTCAGACAAGTCCAGCATGTACGATGCTTTTTGCCCCGAAAGGCCGACTCCACGCAACTGGTCCAACGACAAGCCCGCGATCCGGGCAGGTGTGATCTTGTCCGGCGCCAGCAGGGACTCAAGCCGCAGGCGAATTGAACGGGCAGCACTCGTGGATATCTGCTGCGAGATGATCGATCGGACCAGCATGGCAAAGCGGTTCCTCTCCAGCCGCAGCTTGACAGGCCCCACGCGGCGAATAATCTCTCGCATCACCGGATCGACGCGACGTAAATGACGCTGCGCTGCCTGGTGGTCTTTTCGTGTCATCGGCATGACCGTCGTTGTATGAGCTGACCGTTCGCTTGCCCAGTCGAGGCGGGCTGGTTGTTATGATGGAGCAACCAGTCCTGCCCGTTTCCCCCGTGCTCCCGTGGACCATAACGTGACCAACCTGCTGCCACTGATTGAGCGAGCCCAGAGCTGGGCTGACCGCCGGGCGATTGTGGATGATGGATCCGAATACAGCTACCAGCAGCTGATCGATGACTCGGCCCGAGTGGCAACTGGCTTGCTGGATGGTGCCGAGGATCTACAGGAAGCTCGCATCTGCTTCCTTGTTCCTCCTGGCTACCAGTATGTTGTCACTCAGTGGGGCATCTGGCGGGCTGGTGGGATTGCAGTACCGCTCGGCATGATGCACCCGCTGCCGGAACTTCAGTACTGCGTCGAGGACACCGCCGCTCGCGCCATCATTGCTGATCCTGCTGTACTCGATAAGGCAGAGCCGCTGGCAGAGTCGACAGGTGTGCCGCTGTTGATGCTGGATCAGCTCAGCCAGTCTGCCGACGCTGCCCTGCCCGCACTGGGTCCAGAGCGGCGGGCCATGATCCTCTATACCAGCGGCACGACCAGCCGGCCCAAGGGTGTTGTCACGACACACGCCAACATCCAGGCGCAGATCACCGCCCTGGTCGATGCCTGGGGCTGGAGCCAGGATGACCAGATCCTGCAGGTGCTCCCGCTGCACCATATTCACGGCATCATTAATGTCCTCTGCTGTGCCCTCTGGTCTGGAGCCTGTTGTGAATTCCAGCCCGGCTTTGACGCCAACGCTGCCTGGCAGAGAATTGCTGCCGGTGACCTGTCACTGTTCATGGCCGTTCCTACCATCTATGCCCGCCTGATCACGGCCTGGCAGGACGCTTCAGCGGCAGACCAGCAGCGATACTCCGCTGGAGCCAGCCAACTGAGGTTGATGGTCTCCGGCTCAGCGGCCCTGCCTGTCTCCACACTGGACCAGTGGCGGGTGATCAGCAACCAGACCTTGCTGGAACGATACGGTATGACCGAGATTGGCATGGCCCTCTCGAATTCTCTTGAGGGAGAGCGAGTGCCAGGAGCTGTCGGTCGGCCGTTATCAAACATGGAAGTTCGTCGAGTGGATGAGCAGGGGAAACCTCTCAGCGACGAGGAGCCCTGTGAAATCCAGGTGCGAGGACCAGGGGTGTTTTCCGAATACTGGCAGCGACCGGCGGAGACGACAGCAGCATTTGTGGACGGCTGGTTCCGGACCGGGGACGTGACCGTGGTGGAAAACGGCGTCTACCGCATCCTGGGACGCAGCAGCGTCGACATTATCAAGACCGGCGGCTACAAGGTCTCTGCACTGGAAATTGAAGAGGTCCTGCGGACTCACAATGCTATCGACGAGTGTGCTGTTGTTGGCATCGAGGATGCCGAGTGGGGAGAGCGTGTGGCTGCCTGCCTGGTCTGTGACGCATCCCTGACACTCGAGGAGTTGCGCCAGTGGGCTAAGCAGCAACTGGCTGTCTACAAGGTGCCCTCGCGGTTGATTGTCGTCGAGGAGTTGCCGCGAAACGCCATGGGCAAGGTTCAGAAACCGGCGATCAAAAGACTTTTCCCGCCAACAGAGGTGTCCGGCTCTGAGGGGAGTTCCTGATGCAGTGGCTTGCAGAACACTGGCTGACGCTGCTCTTCGTGGCAGGCTTTCTCGCCATCCTGACCTGGCATGCCATACAGGGGCAGCGCCAGGTCAACTCGCTCAGTGATTACCTGGTGGCTGGCCGGAATCTTGGTGGCTGGCTGGTGGCACTCTCTTTCTACGCCACTTTCATGAGTACCAATACTTTCATTGGTGCTGCGGGGAAGAGTTACGAGGTGGGGATGATCTGGTGCCTTGGGATCGTGGTCTATCTCGCTCTCTGCTGTTTTTCCTGGTTTGTGGTAGCACCACGCTTCGTACCCCTGGCACGCAAATACAATTCACTGACGGTCGCCGATTTTCTCGGCTGTCACTACGATTCGATCGCCCTGCGTCGGGTCGCTGCGGTGATCATCGCGTTCGCATCGATTATCTACCTGGTAGCGATCTACAAGGGTTCGGCCCTGGCACTTAGCGGGATGCTCGAGCTGCGTTATGAGACCGCGATCATCCTGATCTTCCTTGTTGTCACCGCCTACACGCTGGCCGGAGGCTTTCGTTCGGTTGTTCTCACGGATGCAGTCCAGGGGGTATTGATGCTTTGCGGTGCCGTTGGCATCGCCGTTGCCATGCTGGTCAAGGGTGGTGGACTGGGGACGATGCTGAAGACCATCCAGGAAAAGGACCCGCAGCTTCTCAGCTGGTCGGGCCACATGCCGATCCTGATGATCCTGGGAATCCAGCTGGCAGTTGCCCTGAAATACGTGGTCGAGCCCAAACAGCTTTCACGATTCTATGGACTTCGTAATCCTCGAGCCCTCAAGCAGGCCGCCATGATCGCACCGCTGATCATCCTGCTGACGTATGTCTGCCTGTTGCCGGCCGGTGTACTGGCTCATGCGGTGGATATGCCAGGCAATGCGATCGTCAATGCCGCGGGCGAGGTGGATACGGACAAGGTGATTCCAGAGTTGATTTTAAAGGCCCAGCTGTTTGGCCCGGCCTTGAGTTCCCTGTTTTTGCTGGTCTTGCTTTCCGCTGCCATGTCCTCCATCGACTCGGTCCTGCTGGTGGCCGCGTCGGCCATTGATCATGACCTGATCAGTCCAAACCGGACCGCGGCTGACGCTGCTGCTGTCAAACGTACCCGTCTGTGGGTCGTGGTTGTCTCACTGGCCAGTGCCTCAGCAGCCCTCAGCCCGTTGGCTGGCGATATCATGTCGTTAACGTCATTGTCCGGCTCGTTCTACGCAGCCTGTTTCCTGCCGGCATTGGTGGTCGGCTTGTTCCTCAAGCGTGTGTCTGTCCAAGCAGCTCTGGCCAGCATGATTCTTGGCATAATCACCGTGCTATGTTGGTACGTGGCCCGCAGGCTGCAGATGGTCAGCCTGCATGAGATTTACCCTGGGCTCGCGGAAGGTCTGGCTGTCTATCTGCTTGTCACCCTGCTGCTCGGCGACAAAATGAAAGAAGCCGGTAGCGGCAGCTGACTTGTAACACCCTGAACCGACTTTCCCGGAGGCCACGCTCGATGATGTTTATCAGAGTTGCCGGATTGAGTCTGCTTCTACTGGCTCTTGCCAGCGCCGCGCCAATCCGTGGTCAGCAGGTTCAGGATCCTTACCAGATCGGTTCGCGGCGTGAGCTGATGCTGGATGACTTTCTCTTTTCCAGCCTGGAGGGAAAGCTCTCCTTTCGCATGCACCAACCGCAGCTGGCGGAGAAGGTGTTCGAGTTTGACGCCCCCTGGGAGGGAAGCGAGGCACTGGGAATCCGCCTGTCAGGTTACGCGGCCATGATCCAGGATGCTGGCCGGCTGCGTATGTACTACGCCTCTTATTACGGCCTGCGACTTGAGCCGGCGGATGACGGGCAGCAGTTTACCGGCTATTCGGAAAGCAGCGACGGTGTTCACTGGAATCGGCCAATCCTGGATCGTATCGAGTTCGCCGGTTCAGGCCAGAATAACATCCTGCTTAACATCAAGGAGGCGATGGGATCACATAATTTTGCTCCCTTTATCGACCAGCGTCCCGGCGTTCCTGCCTCGCAGCGTTACAAGGCGGTCGCTGGTAACGGCAAGACTTATGCTTTTGTCTCTGCAGACGGCCTGGACTGGAAACGGCTGAGTGAGGAACCGATCCTGGATGGTGAGGAAGCAGCTTTTGATCATTACGGCGCGATCCGCTGGGGGAACAACCCTGGTAAGGAGCGAGCGATCCTGGACTCGTTCAATATCGCTTTCTGGGATCCAGAGCAGCAGCACTATGCACTTTATTTCCGCGCCTACCTGCCCTGCCTGGATCGTGACGGGAAAGAAATCACAGGGATCCAGCGGAGTGTGATGCGAGCCACGTCTCAGGACTTTATCCACTGGGGGAACATCGAGCCGATCCAGTTCGGTGAGCCCCGGCGGTTGTGGAAACATGAACTCTACACGAGCATGCTGAAGCCCTACCCACGGGCTCCCCAGCTGCTGATTGGCACCCCCATGCGAATGGTACCCCGGCGGCCCTTTCGTGGCTCATCGTTTGGGATGAGCGAAAGTGCGCTGATGTACAGTCGGGACGGAATCAACTTCTCTCTGCTGGAAGAGCCTTTTATTCCGCCTGGTCGTGACGTGCGAAACTGGGCCAAGCATGGTCAGATGACGGCCTGGGGTATGCTCCAGACGGCCGAGGATGAACTCTCGATCTATGTTCAGCAGCATGATCACCAGCCAACCACCCACCTGAGGCGGGCCACGCTGCGAACCGATGGGTTTGTCTCGCTCCATGCCGGGGCCTATCCCGGTGGCGAGGCTCTCACGCGGCCGCTGGTTTTCACGGGTAACCGGCTGGAGATTAATGCAGCCACCAGTGCTGCCGGGAGTATCCAGGTGACGATCCTGGACGCCGAGAACAACCAGCCGATCGAAGGATACGAGCAGAGCAGAGAGTTTTTTGGTGACCAGATCAGTCACGTGATTCACTGGGACAATCGAAATGACATTGGCCAGCTGGCAGGTCGTCCGATTCGGCTGAAATTCAGACTCAATGCCGCCGACATCTACTCTCTCAAGTTCTTCACTGAGTGATCTTGCCAGCCTGTTAATCCACTGCCTGACCTGCGGTTGATCCTCCTGGTGACTTACAGGGGTGTCGCCGCAGTGGAGGAACAGGCAGATGGCAGAAATGACAGTCCGTTTCCAGCAATGGAAAACGATGGTTGAGTTGCAGCTGGATTTTCTTACCCGCTTGGGACAGTACAAGCTCGACGTGGCCAAGTCGGACCTGGTGGCAGCAGTGGCATCCAGCCAGCTGGCAGTGGCACGTATCAAGGCCCAGGTGGCACAGCAGCTGGCTGGCGCGTTGCGACGACTGGCCCGCTTTTCCTATCGCAATCGCAGCCGAGCGACCCGGATTGGGCAGCAGGCACAGGCGGCCTCGATGGCCCGTAACGGCGATGACCTGTCCGCTTCAGCGATGAGCCGAATGTGGGCGGCCTATCGCGTGTTTGAGCGGCTCTCGCCACTTGAAGTCGTATTGGAACTGATGGATATGGACGTGCATGCAGCGGCTCGCAAGGCTGCCAGCTATGTCAATCGTCGCGATCCCAGCACAGCCTGCCAGGATGTGTCGGAGAGTGTGGACAATGTCCACATGCTGATTGGCTGGATTCAACGTCGTGGCTATCTGCCAATTCGTGGCAATCGAGCCCATCGGCACATGGTCACCGCCTTTAGCCGACTGGCTGCTGTGGCAGGAGAGATTATCCAGCAGATGAACATCGAGATTCAACAGATGGAAGATCGCACGTACGACACCTGGAAGCCGGTCGTGCTGGCCGCGCTTCCTGATAACGTCGATGTCCAGAAAATCATCCAGGCTGGGCTCAAACCCTGACATCTCAGCGGCAGGCGGACGCAGGATTGGGTGGTGGACAGAAACACGCCAGGCCATGGATGCTAGCGGAACATCAGCTGCAGCGACTCGGCCAGCCAGCCGCTGTGCCAGTCGTGTTTTCGCATCGGCCCATCGCGGTACTGATGTTTTACGCCGTGCTGCTGCATCAACTCATGCAGCGCGATGTGGTGCTGGCGAAAACTTCCAGCGTAGCCAGTTAGTATGAGCCGTGGCTGGCGCTTGAATGACTGGCCTGCTTCTTCGACCAGCCGGCTCACCTGGTAGTGCCGAAAGTTCTCGTCACCGGCAAAGATCGGGCCGCTGCCGTAGTTGCCTGGCTTGGCCATCATCATGGGAGCATCCCAGGCGGCCGCCAGGCCGAACATCTGCGGATGTCGCAGCGTCAGGGTAAAGGCACCCCAGCCAGATTTACTGAAGCCAACCAGGTGCCGGTGCCTGGCCTGGCGACGTACTGGATAAAGTTGCTCCACGAAGGGGATCACATGCTTGAGCAGGTACGACTCCTGCTGGATGTTCCTCTCGCTCGGATGGTCGGCATACCAGGGCAGGTGCGAAAAGCTGGGCGCGATATAGACCAGACGATGTCGATTATGGAGGTCGTGCTTGAGGACTTCCTCGACAGCGTCTCCATAAATGGTCTGCAAGCCTGCCTCCACCGGCAGCAGGTAGATCGCCGCCAGTCGCTCGTTCGGCCGCATTTTATCGGGCATGAGTACCCGCAGATGAGTTATGCCGGACTGGTAACTGGATTGCACGGCATGAACGCGGACATGCTGGTCGGTCTTGTGCGTGGTCAGGAGCTGAAGGCCTGGGTCGTCAGCCTGGCAGATCAACAGCGGGAAGAGCAACAGCAGGCAGACTGCGCAGGCCGCCTGCCGGAGCTGGTGAGCTAGTGAGTTCATTCATCGTCCTCAGTTCTTTGTGCGATGAAGCAGTTCATCCAGCGAGAACTTTTCAAAAACCACGTGGGCTTGGCTGCCCTCGTAGACCAGGCCGATGTGTTGATCGTCGATACGGGTCAGGCTGGGATAACCGGCACCACCACCCACATCGAGCAGCAGGTGGTATTCCTCCGGCCAGCTCATGCCCTCATCAAAACTTATTTTCAGCGTGTGATGATCCCGTCGCTCCTGGGAATGAGGATTCACAAAGATCAGCAGATGCTGTGCTTTACCATTTTCCACGTAGTCAAAGCGGAGCAGGCTGCCGTTGCAGTTCGGTTCGATCAGTGCCTTCTGGTGCGTCGCGTGATGCGTCCAGGTTTCTCCCAGGTCTGCGGTGGTGACCACACTGCGCAGCCGAGCCAGGCTGCGTTCGGTACGCATGTTGAGCATCAGTGACCCGTCATCCAGCTGGACTGCCTGACATTCGCTGCTGCCAACAAAGGCGGGATTGCTCACTGTCCAGCTGCGACCATGGTCCTTGCTGTACATGATATTTGAGAAGGCTGTGCCAGCCTTGTCGCGACCCTGGCTGGGCATCACCAGTGTGCCGTCTTTCAAGACGATGCCTCCCTGCGGTGAGGGAGCAAACAGTACCCACTCCTCCCGCTTCAGTTCGCGTGTCATGTTACGGGGCCGGGACCAGCGGCGACCGTCACTACGGGATTCGACCATCAGGAACTGGGCCGCTTTACCGATCTCAAAGCCGGCCTCGGAACCCTCGCCGTCCCACTGGTGCATGCCTGGCTTGCCCCACATCCAGACAGCGGCACAGAAGATCTTGCCCGTTTTGGGATCCACCAGGATACCTGGGTCGCTGCATCCGTTCTGTTCTTCGGGTAGCCCACCATAGGTGCCCATGTCCATGATCACCTGCATCGGTTCCCAGGTCTGGCCGCCATCGGTGCTGCGGCTCAAACCGATATCAATATCCTCCTGCAGATCACGACCCTGGTTGCGGCGGATGTCGTAGACGGCCAGCAAAGTACCCTTGGCAGTCGTGGTCAGTGCGGGGATGCGGTAGGTATGGACGTTGTCGTCCATGTGGCGCCGCAGCGCATAACCGATCCGTTTCCGCACGTCAGGCGTATCGTCCTCGATCTTGGTATCCCCGCTAGAGGTAATCATCTGAATGCAACTTGCATCCACCTTGTGGAGCAAGTTAGCCGTCGGCTTGAGCTGGCACGTCAGCCAGATGGTGGTGATGCCCTGGGGTAGGTCCAGGTCGTTGAATGTGTAGCTGAGCTGGTTGCTCAATGTGGCATCTTCTGCAGTCCAGCTGTGGTCCTCAAATTCAATTTTGTCGCCCTGGAACGACATCGTCACTGAGGCCAGGTCAGCAAGGTCGTCGCCTCCAGAAAGGTCGAAACGGAGACTCTTGAGCTGAAGCACGGCGTTGGGGATGTTGATTTCGACAGTCAACAGGCGGTTGTCGGTGTTCCGAATCAACACCGGGTGGACTCGCTGATGCGTATGGACTGCGATGCCGTCCTGCGCAGCCAGGCTGGCAGATTGCCAGCAGTTTAAGGCCAACAGGCAGCAGACAGCGGTAAGGACCCGCAGCATTGTTTTTTCGGTCATCGTTCCATTCCGTTCCCAGAGGTCATCGAGCTGGTTATTGTCTGACTGCACACACGATCGCACGTTTGCAGGGCGAGTTCAATCTTGCTATCTGGGCTTTTTCTGCATCGTCATTTGAGCATGGCTGATCGACATCGCCAGTCATGAAGGAAGTTTGTCTTACTGGACTCAGCAGGCCGGAGCGGATTTAATTATGAGCGGTTGGGGTGGGCCCACCCTGCTGTTACTTGTGAGGAGGATGTCATGACTGAGGCACGCGGCTGGCAGTTCCAGCAACTTCATCACCTCGGCATGACGGTTGCCGACATTGAACGGTCAATCGAATTCTATCGCGACCTGCTTGGCATGGAACTTGTTGGCCGGCGACCCTGCGTGGAGGCCGACTACGTTGCCCAACAGACGGGCTACGAGGGGGTTCAATTGAGTGTCGCCTCGTTCAAAGTCCAGCCAGGTAGCGACCAGTCGCTGGAAGTCGTCCAGTACCTGAACCATACTGGCGAGCCCACCGGTGGGGCGACCAACCGGCCCGGAAACACCCACCTCTGTATCACGGTCGATGACCTGCAGGCCGCCTATGATGATCTCACCAGCCAGGGGGTACGATTCAAGTCGGCACCGGTGACAATTACCGCGGGCCCCAATCAGGGCGGGCTGGTGGTCTATTTTTTCGACCCGGACGGCTATCCGCTCGAAATGTTCCAGCCAGCCCAGCCGAGTAGCTGAGATGGCCATCCTGAGGGGAGACAACAAGCGTGGCACTTGATTCACCATTCGACCTTTCCGGTGACGTGGCCCTGGTGACAGGTGGGGCCCAGGGCCTGGGAGCTGCCATTGGAGCCATGCTCAGTGAGCAGGGAGCGACCGTCGTACTGGCCGACCTGGACCTGCCTGCTGCCGAACAGACAGCCCAGTCGATTAGTCAGCAGACAGGAAACAGGGTCACGGCCCAGAAGTGTGATGTTGCCGAGCCGGACCAGGTCAAACAACTTGTCGACCAGCTGCTGGACACAGATGGTCAGATCGACATTCTCGTCAACAATGCCGGTATTCACCGTCGCGTTGATCCGCTGGCTCCGGACCTGGCTGACGTGGAAGCGATCTTTCGCGTGAACCTGCTGGGGGCGATCAATGTGTCGGGTGCCGTGGGGGCGGTGATGGTCAGCCAGGCTCGTGGCAGCATCATCAATATCTCCGCTCTCGGTGGCGGCCTGGTTGGACTGGGGCGAGGCGGGTCAGCCTATGGCATCACCAAGGGTGGGATTGTTGCTCTGACCCGTGACCTGGCGGCTGAATGGACGCCGCTGGGAGTGCGAGTGAATGCGGTCGCGCCCGGCTGGATTCGAACACCGATGACCAGCGAATTGCAGAACAACCCGGAAGGGTCGGCCAGGGTGCTGAAGCGCGTACCAGCGGGCCGTTGGGGAGAACCGCAGGATGTTGCGGCCGTGGTTGCCTTCCTGGCGAGTGACGCCTCCCTCTATATCTCCGGACATACCATTCCGGTCGATGGCGGTGCCCAGAATGTGATCACGCTGGCCTAGGGATGTTGAAATGATTCAGCCAGAATGCACGATCCAGGGCCGCCAGCTGCCAGTAGATCGACTGGCTGAATTGCGACAGTTCGACGGTCAACTCGCCGATCATGCTGCCGTCTCCAGCGAGTTCGCTGAACAGGGCTACCTGCTGTTGCGATCGGTGCTGGATCGTGCCGCTGTGCTGGCTGCTCGCTCCGAGGTCTTCGCAAAGTTGCGTGACGTGGGCGAAATCCAGTCGCCCGCCAGCGAGGGGATCAGTACGGGGACAAGTCGCCGAGCGGAGCTGTATCCAGATCTCGGCGCCTTTTGGTCAGCAGTCAGCGAGGGCCAGGCGCTGCGAGCTGTGACGCATGGTGACCAGCTGCGCGAAGTGCTATCGGCGGTCATGGATCAGCCAGCTCGGCCGCACGACCTGATGTACGTGCGGCCGATGCCTCCCGGGCCAGGAACCCGGCTGCATTATGACCTGCCTTTCTTCGCGGGATTTTCGCCTTCCATTCATACGGCCTGGGTGCCGCTGGGCGACGTCGCTATAGAAGAAGGACCGCTGGCGGTCATGGAGAGGTCACATACTTTTGCTGACCTGCTGGAGCCGATCAGCCAGCATGACTATTCGAGTGACCGCTCCAACCAGACGATCCAGCAGGCAGCCTACGATGCTCAGAGTGCGCTGCATCCAATCGATCTGGCTGAACAGCGAGAGGTACGATTACTGACAGCCGAATTCCGGGCTGGTGACGTGCTGATCTTTCAGATGCAGTTGATGCATGGTTCGCTCGATAATCGCTCGCCCCGTGAGCGGGTTCGTTTGTCCTGCGATGTCCGCTATCAGCCGGCCGGGGATGCCTGGGATGATCCCCGCTATTTCGGTTCACAGCCTACCGGTTCCAAGGGTGGCGGGTACGCGGACATGCGAGGCGCGCAGCCGCTGGGATCCGGATGACGGATCCCTAACCGCTATCCCGTTACCCCTGGCTCCCCGACTCGAGCTTCACCAGCTCACCCGAGGCCGCTGATTGTTCGGCCGCCAGGCAGGCTCGCACAGCTTCCAGCGATTCCTGCGGCGTGATCACCGTGGGTGGCTCGCCGCGCTGAATTGCGGTGACAAAGTAGGACAGCTCATCACGCAGTGCACCGGCCCGCTGGCCATGCAGCGAGGGCCAGTAAGTGGTATCGGGCGAGTGCCAGCCATCCTTGTCGCTGATGGAAAAGTTGGGATGTGTTTCGTGGATATGGATCGAGCCTTCGGTGCCGATGATCTCCATCCGTTCGTCGATCTGGAAAGCGGTCTTATCGGGCAGGCACCAGACGTTTTCCAGAACCCCTGTGGCGCCGCTGGCAAAGCGGTACATGGTCCAGCCGAGGTCCGGGTGTTTCTTGCCTCTGACGTCAACAGTCTGGGCATAGGCACTGAGGATCTGGTCCTGGCTGTACCACAGCATCAGGTCGGTATCGTGAACTCCATCACCGATAATCGGCCCGATCTTATCGAGGATCCCCTCGGTGACGGCGGCGGGAATGTTACGACGGGCGTACATCGAGATGATCTTGCCAATCCGCCCCTCGCGAATGGCCTCCCAGGCTGCCACGTAGCGTGGATTGAAGCGGCAGATATGTCCGGTCATGAAGTACCCATCGGCAGCCGCAGCGGCATCAACGATCTGCTGGCAGTCTTCGACCGTGGAGGCTAGCGGTTTTTCGACCAGCACATGCTTCCCCGCTTCGAGTGCAGCCACCGTTGGCTGCAGGTGCTTGTCCCACATCGTGACAATACTAACCGCTTCCAGTTCCGGGTCAGCCAGCATCTGCTGATAGTCGGTATAGGTGTTCTGGACCTCGAAGCTGGTAGCCAGTTCGGCTAGTCGCGTTGGGTTACGGGTACAGAGCGAATGCAGTTTGACGTTGGGTAAAGCTGCGAGTGCCTCGCAGTGTTTTTGGCCAAACCAGCCCAGTCCGATCACACCGTACTTGACTCGTTTCATGGCTTGTCCTGTTCCGCAGGCTGGAAAACCGGATGAGCGGCATTGCCACCAGCTATCAAGTAGGCGACCAGGTCGAGGATCTCGTCACGGGTTAGCACGTTGATCAAGCCGCCTGGCATGGGCGAGATTTTTGCTGGTCGCGATTGTTCGATCTGCTGGCGGGCCACCTTGACCTGCTCACGCGTATCCGGATCGACTTCGATGACAATTTCTTTCTGGCTGACATGAGCGGTGCGGCCCACCACGATCCTGCCATCATCCAGCTGGTAGGCCGTGTAGCGGTACTTCGGATCAATCACTCTGTTGGGTTCAACGATCGACTCGAGAATAGCCAGTGCGGTGAAACGTCGCCCAACACTTGTCAGGTCGGGGCCCACCTGGCCCCCCTCGTTTCCGATCCGGTGACAGCGCAGGCAGCTGGCAGCCAGCAATGCCTGGCGGCCCTGCTGATGCGAGCGAGCTGAAGATATATCTGCGACGGCGGCGCGAAGTTCGTCCAGCTGCCATTCCTGGACCACGGGTCGGGCCGGAGGTACCGGTAGTTCCTGCAGCGGAAGCTCGAGTTTGGCCAGAGCAGCTGCCAGTGGCTGTTTCTCCTGGTCGGTCAGGCCGACGACGAAATCCTGCCTGATGTGGTCAATCATGTCGGGGTATAACTTGCCCCCCTGGTAGCTGCGGGCACGCTGCAGCCACTGGATCATGGCCAGCCGGCTGTCGTTATCCCAGCCCTGCCTGGCGAACGTCAGCAAGCGGGCAAACCGGACCTGCTGGGGTCGAGTGGAGCTGTCCTGCAGCCTGGCGACTGTCTTGGCCACGACGCTGGGTGACTCCAGGTAGACCAGTAGTTCGCAGAGCAGGTGATTGGCGGGAAGGTGCGAGTGGGGGTACACCGATTCGAGTTTTGTACGGAGTGCCAGCACGGTGTCGTCGCTGGGCCTGCCCAAACGGACGCAGCAGACCTGGGCTGCACGTAACCAGGCCAGCAGATCGCTGGGACCACGTGTCGCCAGGTCGTGCTTCAGCAAGGCAGCCAGCAGAGCTGGCCCGTCAGCAGCTTCTCCCTGGCGAGCCAGCGCCAGCAGGGCGACGGCGGAGGCCAGCGGATTGGGCTCGCTGAGTGCCCGCTGCCGCCAGCTCTCGACTGGCTGGTTTTCGATTGCCACCCGGGCGGCGTAACGAATCCAGCGGTCACCGCTGTGGAGTGCAGGCCAGCAGATGTCGATGGCGGCGGGGTCCTGCCTGGTATGGAAGCTTTCCAGTTTATGCCGCAGTCTTCGCGCCTGGCCGGCAAAGTCGAAGGTTGCCGACGGCCCGACGGGCGGCTTCCTGGGACCGAGATGGGTGATCCGGTAGAGTCCGGACTGGGAACCGCGACCACCCGTGATGAAATAGAGTGCTCCGTCCGATCCAACTGTCATATCACAGACATTCAGCGGTGCGCCTTCAACGAACAGTTCGTACTCACAGCGATAACTGGCCCCATCCGGCGTCATGCGGACCATCAAGATGCGGCCGTTTTGCCAGTCCGCCATGTAGAGGGCCTGGCGATAGGGGTGAGGAAATTCAGTCTTGTAGCCGAAGACCATGCCGGTCGGAGAACCGAGGCCGGTATCGAGCGTGCTGGGCAAACTATCCTCGTAATAGACAGGCCATTTGCCGGTGCCCCATCGCCAGCCATACTCACCTCCGGAAACCACGTGGTTGAGCCGCGTCGGCCGGTACCAGGGTTGGCCGACATCCCATTCCATGTCGGCATCGTAGGTAAACATCTCACCATCGGCATTAAAGGCGATGTCGACCTGGTTGCGAAAGCCACCGGCCACGACATGCCAGGACGTCCCTTCCGGGTTGAAGCGGATGATGCGACCGACGCGATTGTCTTGACCGGCATCGTGGGGATTTGGCAAGAGCTGATCGTTCTGCGGATTCCGGTAGGCCGAGTTGGGGTCGGTATGCTCGGGCAGTGTGATATCGTTTCCGAGCACGGCGTAGATCATCTTGTCGGGGCCGAGGACCAGCTGATTTGCGCCGTGACCATAGCGACTGCGATAGTCAAGCGACTTTAATAGCTTCACCTCGTCGTACTTGTCGTCACCATTTGTGTCTCGCAAGCGGTAGATGCCCTCGCCGTTGGTGGCAGAGGCATAGATGCTGTTGTGGGCATACAGCACGCCGCGGCAGTGTTTGAGTGTGTTGTTGATCAGTTCATAGCGAGTCTCTTCTGCTGCCTCGCTGAGCGTCAGCCGTGCGATTCCCTGCTTGTCACGGCCAACAATAAGTCGACCCTGGTCGTCAAACGAGATGCTGATCCAGGATCCCTCATCGGCCCTGGCCGATCGCAGTAATTCGACTTTGAAGCCGGGACGAACCGAGACGGAGGTGGCTGGCGTGGCGGTAGTCTGTGCTGGCAGCGATGAGCAGCAGCAGGCCAGCAGGACCAGCAGCAGGCCCTCGGCAGGGTATCGTCTGCCGAGAGACTGGCGGGATGAGCGAAGTGTCATGGACTAGATCAGTTCTGCAATAGGTTGGCCATCTTCAATCAAGTACGTCGGGCGTCCTTGATTGTTGACGTATTGCAGCCGGTAATCCAGTCCATACATCGTGAGGATCGTGGCTATCAGGTCCTGCGGTGTCAGCCGTCGCTGGACCGGTTCTTCGATGCGAGCGGATGATTTACCGATCACCTGGCCCATCGAGAACCCGCCACCGGCAAGGGCCAGCGTACAGAGCCGTCCCCAGTGGTCTCGACCCCCACGTGCATTAATCTTTGGTGTGCGACCAAACTCCCCGGTCACCACGACCAGCACATCGTCCAGCATGTTGCGGTCGTCAAGATCCTCGATCAGGGCGGAGAGGCCCTGGTCGACCTGTTCGGAACGGCCACCCTGGAAACCACGCAGGATGCCGCTATGCATATCCCAGCCGCCGTAGCTGACAGTCATAAATGAACAACCCGCTTCGGCCAGCCGGCGGGCCGTCAGCAAGCTGCGGCCGAGGCCCGCTCCGTAACGCTCGCGAGTCGCGGTGCTTTCCTGGTCGACATCGAATGCCCTGGGAGCACTGCCCAGGATCAGGTTAAATGCCTGCTGCTCAAAACCATCCATGCCCTGCATCTGGCCGGCGGCGTCAAACTGACGGTTGATGCGGTCGAGCTGTCCCAGCAAGTTTCGGCGGTCGGCAAGCCGGGCCGTCGATACCTGGATATCCATGTCTGTGCGGGCCGGTCCACTGGGGTTGAAGGGGCCATAGTTGGTCCCCAGCCAGCCCGGTCCATCGCCGCTAATCGATCGCTGCCGAACATACGTCGGCATGCCGCTAGTCGGGTCCGTTGTGCCAAAGCTGTGGGCCAGCATGGAACCGAGCGACGGTCGCATGTTTGTGCGGTCGTTGTAGCCGGTCATCAGTCGCTGTGTTGCTGAGCCGTGACTGCTGTCGTTGTGCGCAAAGGACCGAATGATCGCCATCTTGTCGACAACTTTGGCCAGTCGATTCAAGCTGCCGCCGATCGTGATGCCAGGCAGTGGCGTGGTCGCCTCGCCAGTCAAGCTGCGGTACTCCGACGGCGCCGTCATCTTGGGATCAAACGTCTCCACGTGTGTGGGTCCGCCGGCCAACCAGAGCCAGATGACGGACTTGTGACTCCTGCTGCCAGCTTGCTGAGGATCCGCTGCCTTGGCACGGAGTAGCTGCGGAAGCGACAGGACTCCACAACCAAGCGTGCCGATCTGCAGGCTGGTCTGCAGAAAGGCGCGGCGAGACAGGCCGTGGTCGTCACGAGTCTGATCCATTGAGTGGACAGTCAGCATGGCAAAGCCCTCCAAAGGCCGTGGTCCTGGCCTCTGCTGTTTGTATCGGGCTTTGAGGAGTCGGCAGGCGACGAATTGTTGAGGGCAGGATCCCGCGAGGACTTTTCTATCTTGCCAGACTTGCCTAATTGCCTGCAGTCAGTTCGCGATCAGTCGTGAGCGGTGATGGACTAAGCTCGAACGTCGACGACGGTTCGGCCAGTGGTTTGTCCTGCCAGCATTTGTTTGGCTGTGGCGGCTAGTTCTGAGAGTGAGATAACGTGATTGTCCTCGTCCAGTCCCGTCGGTCGGAATTCAGCAGCGAGTTGATTCCAGGCTGCCGTTCGACTGTCGAGCGGTTCTTCGGCCGAGTCGATACCGACCAGCGTCACGCCGCGGAGAATGAAGGGATAGACGGTCAGATCCAGTTCGTCACTGCCGGCCATGCCACAGGCGGCGAGACATCCTCGTGCTTGCAGCCGGCGCAGCAAGCTACCGAGCACTGTACCTCCGACGGTATCGATGGCACCGGCCAGCTCTGCTCGCAGCATGGGCTTACTGAGATCCCCTTCCAGTTCCCCGGGTGACCAGCAGCGATCAGCTCCCCATTGCTGAAGTTGCTGCTGGAATTCTGTCTTTCGAGAGACCGCGATGACTTCATAACCAAGCTGGGAGAGAATCCGAACAGCAAGGCTGCCGACGCCTCCGCTGCTGCCACTGACCGCCACAGGGCCGCACTCCGGACTTACGCCATGGGCTTGCAGTGCCTGGATGGAAAGTGCGGCAGTCACGCCAGCGGTACCGAGTGCCATCGCCTGCTCCATGGAGAGAGCATCTGGCAGTGGCACAACCCAGTTGGCGGGGACCTGGAGCTGCTGGGCCCAGCCTCCCCAGTGGCTACTTCCCATACCATAGCCTGTCACGGTAACGGCGCTGCCGACGGGCAAGGATGGATGACTGGATTGGGCGATCGTACCTGCCGCATCGATGCCCGGCACATGGGGAAAGCAGCGGACAACGCCGGGGTGGCCGGAGGCTGCCAGGGCGTCCTTGTAGTTGACCGAGGAGTAGGCAACGTCGATCAGCAGATCGTCGTCAGCCGCTGGCTGAAGTGATTGCTCGCTGACCGACTGCCGGATCGTACCATCGTCGTCTTTTTCGACGAGGAAGCATTTCATGGTGGTGACCTTGCGTCCTGGCTGAGGTTGATTGACAGTTGTCGTGCGGCAGCTAGAATCGCCGAGAGTAAGACCGGGTTCAGCTGTTGCAGCCGCAGACAAGGAGCCGAGCATGGGAAGTATATTGGAACTGAACGGTGAAAACTTTGCCAGCGAGGTACTGGAATCCGAGCAAGCTGTGCTGGTCGATTTCTGGGCTCCCTGGTGCGGTCCCTGCCGACAACTAACGCCGGTGATTGAACAGCTGGCGGAGGCAAACGCCGGCGTGGCCAAGGTCACCAAGTTCAATATTGATGACAACACCGAGATTGCCCAGAACTACAAGGTCATGAGCATTCCCACCGTCATCGTCTTCAAGGGTGGCAGTGAAGCCCGTCGATTTGTTGGAGTTGCGACGCAACAGCAGTTGCAGGAAGCGATCGACGAAGTGACTTGAGGAGGGCTTGCGGCAGGGCCATCATGCCCGATAAACAGGCTGGCCGTTTGTCGTCTGGTGGTTGCACGACGAGGCGGACGGATGCCCGTTGTGGCATTCAGGGGTGCTGACTATATTTAGTGTTTCCCTGAAGCTCGTTGGTGCTATGGGGACCTGACCGTTCCGCACGATCGGGCAAGAACGTTCAATGCAGTTCAGCTTGATTGACCACATTCTCGAACTGGAAGAGGGATCGCAGATCACTGCGATCAAAACACTTTCCCAGACCGAGGAGTACTTGAAAGATCACTTTCCACTGTTTCCCTGCATGCCAGGGGTGCTAATGGTGGAGTCGTTGTTTCAGGCATCGGCCTGGCTGATCCGCAAGAGTGAGGACTTTGCACACTCGATGGTGGTACTCAAGGAAATCCGCAACCTGAAGTGCGCGGACTTCGTTGTTCCTGGACAATCGCTCGTCGTGACGGCGGAGATTATCAAGCAGGATGATACCAGCACGACGCTAAAGGCCCAGGGAGTGGTGGAAGACCGAATTGCGGTGAGTGGACGATTGCTCGTTGAGCGATTTAACCTGGCAGACAGGCACCCGGCGCGGGCAGATACCGATGATTACCTGAGAATTAAGTTGCGGCGGCAATACGCGATCCTCTGGCCAATGGCCACGGACTCCGCGACAGAGCCGACTGAGTAAAGCTAGACTCCCGGTTGCGGGAGAGCATGATCACCGATTTAGTTGAACAAGAATGGGAGCGAGAACCTGATGGCACCCAGTAGCGAAGAGATTTACAAAACGGTCAATGAAATCCTTGACGAGACACTGGTCCCCGATGATCCGGTCAAACCGGAATCCACCCTGCTTGGTGACCTGGGCGCGGAGTCGATCGACTTCCTCGACATCATGCACCAGCTTGAAAAGTCGTTTGACCTCTCGCTCAATCGCGAGGACTTCTATCCAGACGATATCCTGACCGACGAGCAGTTTGTCCAGGAAGGGCGAGTTACCGATGCCGGGGTCGCCGCTCTCAAAGAACGCATGCCGTATGCTGACCTGTCTTCCTTTGAGAATGATCCCTCACTGAAAAATTTTGGTGACCTGCTGACCGTTCAGGATCTGTGCCAGATGGTTGTTCACAAACTCGCTCTAGGCGGCGATGCTGAATAGGCAGTGCAGGATTGGCCAGGCAGCCCAGCGAGGACTGCTTGGCAGGTGCTGCGGTGACCGCTTTCCGTTGATCTTCTTTCCTGCTGGAATCGAATCGGAATGCGCTGGTATCACATCGATCGGTTTGTCGAGTTCGTCAGTGGTCAGCGGGCAGTCTCTATCAAGACAGTCAGCCTGACTGAGGACCACATCCACGATTACTGGCCCGGTTACCCGATCTTTCCATCCACCCTGATCGTGGAAGGCTTGGCCCAGACCGGTGGGCTGCTGGTCGGCGAGATGGTTGGCTTTGAGCGCTGTGTGATTCTGGCCAAAGTAAGTCGAGCGACCTTTCATGAACTGGCCGTTCCTGGTGACCGACTGACATACACCGCTACCCTTGAAACTCAAACTCCAGAAGGAGCGATCATCAAGGGGACCAGCCACAAGGACGACATACTGCAGGCTGAGATCAACCTGGTGTTTGGCTTCATTCCTGAGCGGATGGAAGGGGTGCAGCAGTTCTACCCGGCCGACTTTCTCGCTACCATGCGCAAGTTCGGCATGTTCGATGTCTTGCAGACGCCCGAGGGTGAACCGAAGCTGCCACCAGCTTTCATGTTAGAGGCCGAGAAGGAAGCTCTGGAAAGTGGCATACTCGGCGACGAGATCGCGCCGCCTTCTGCATAACCTGGCGTTGACGTGCTGGTGCTGTCAGGGATATCGTCGCTCTCGGATTTTGGCGGTACAATAACGGCCGTCCGTCCACGATTGAGTAGTGGCAACAGGTTTCGAAGGAATCATTGCGATGACACGCAGGGTGGTTATTACCGGCTTGGGCAGCGTGAACCCGCTCGGTCATGATGTCGAATCGGTGTGGTCTGCCGTCAAGGAGGGTGCCTCCGGCGTTGACTACACAACCGTCTTTGACGCCAGCCGTTTTCCCACCAAGATTTCAGCTGAGGTTAAGGACTGGGATGTCTCCAAGGTAGGTGAAGACCCCGCCGACTGGGTCGAACGTGGTCGCCGTACCCGCTTCGCCATCGGTGCTGCCATCCAGGCAGTCAACTCGTCCGGGATCATGGACAGCGGGATCGACCCCTTGCGTTTCGGTGCCTATCTCGGCTGTGGTGAAGGCTTTGTCGACTTTGATGCTTTCACCTCGTCGGTGGCAGCCGGAGTTGGTGAGGCGGGAATAGAATATTCGGGATTCATCAATCGAGCCAACACCGCCTTCAATCACCGTCTGGAACTCGAAAACCTGCCGAATATGCCGGCCAGTCATATCTGCCGGATGTTCAATATCCAGGGTCCGTCGGTCAACACGCTGACTGCCTGTGCCGCCAGTAGCCAGGCGATCGGTGAGGCAACCGACTTTATCAAGCGGGGTGAGACCGAGGTGATGATCTCGGGTGGTGCACACAGCATGATTCACCCGATGGGAGTCACTGGCTTCAACCTGCTGACCGCACTCTCCACCAATAATGACAATCCCCAGGGAGCGTCGCGGCCCTTTGACCGCCTGCGGGATGGCTTTGTGCTCGGTGAGGGAGCTGGCATGGTCATCCTGGAAGAACTCGAACATGCTCGCCGTCGCGGTGCTGAGATCCACGGCGAGGTGCTGGGCTATGGATCCACTGCCGACGCCTACCGGATCACCGATATTCACCCGGAAGGACGTGGTGCAATCGCCTGCATGCGGATGGCGATCAAGAATGCCGGACTCGATCCCTCCGATATCGACTATGTGAACGCCCACGGCACCAGCACCCAGGTGAACGATCGAACCGAGACTTTTTCCTGCCGTGAAGTTTTCGCTGGCAGTCCGCCGCCGATCTCCAGCACCAAGAGCATGATGGGCCACCTGATCACGGCCGCTGGAGTTACCGAGGCAATCTGTTGCCTGATGGCAATTCGTGACAATGTCCTGCCACCTACCACCAACTATGAGAATGCTGATCCGGAATGTGACCTGGATTACATTCCCAATGAGGCGAGGCAGGCCGATTGCAGGTTCGCGCTGAATAACAGCTTCGGCTTTGGTGGCCAGAACGTAACGCTGGTGGTCGGCCAGTACGACGGCTAGGGTAAGCCGGATCGGCTGCCGCAGAGTTATGGTGCCTGTCGTGCTGTCGAATCAGGGACCAATCGAGGGCGGGTTGCTCATCAAGAAGTCGCGTGGTGCACGAGTCGTGTAGTACGGATAGGAATAAGCTGCCGTGGGAGGCCCGGCTTGCTGCTGCATCGCCTGGGCAGGCATCTGCATCATCCCCGGCGGCTGCATCGTCTGGGCAGGCATCTGCATCCTTCCCTGCTGCTGCAGGACGCTGGAGGCTTGCATCACTTGTTGATTCGGCATGTATCCTGCCTGGCGAGCCTGTGGTTGATTCATGTTCGGCTGGCAATTCGTGCAGCGCTGCGGCAAGAGATTGCAGCCAGTGCTGCCAATTGTGACCAGTAAGGCAACGCCAAGTAACATCTGTCGCATCATCACCGTATCCTCCTGCCGACCTGTTTCGGTACTACGAAGCTCCCCTGAAGTGCCCCCGCTGGACATCGATGTCCCTCTACGCAGACACACTCAGTCGAGGCTCTAAGCCATGACAACAAGATCGGCAGATGGCAGCCTTAGAATTGAACAAATCGATATGATCGTTGTGACCGGCAGATGTGGAACAGGGCCTGTGGAGCAGCTGCAGTAGGGCTCATCTTGGCCTGAATAGCGTGTTTCTGGTAAAAGAGGCAGTTCCCGTAGACGAGTACGCTTAACCCCTCACATTACGACGGGCGTTGAGCGACCGAATGGATTTGGTCGGATGAAGAACTTCCTACGTGCCGTACGGCATGGATTGCGCCACCGCTGGACGCTTGCCAGTGCGCTGCTCTGCAGCTTGATGGTCGCGCTCTTCTGGGGTGCTAACATCGGCACGATCTATCCTATCGTGGAAGTTGTGTTCCAGGGCAAGTCCATGCCCGACTGGATCGATCAAGATATCGATCGCCTGGAAGGAACAATCGAAACGCGAGAGGCCGACCTGGCCCGCCAGCGCACGGGGCTGGAAGGACTGACCGACCCGCAAGAAAAACAGCAACAGCAGGCGGCCATCGAACTCAACCTGGCCCGCAAACAGGCTGACCAGCAGGCGCTTGGCATGCGACAGTCGCTCAAACCGTGGGCCGACCGTTACATGCCCAGCACGCCATTTGACACGCTGCTGCTGGTCGTCGTCCTGTTGCTGGTAGGGACCCTGATCAAGGACCTGTTCCTGATGGCCAGTATGATCCTGGTCGAGCGGTTTTCTCAGTTGGCCACGTTTGGGCTGCGGAATGAGTTCTACCGGCGAACGTTGCGAATGGATGTGGCGGCCTTTGGAGACGACCGTAGCTCCAGCCTGATGGCACGTTTTACCAACGACATGAACAGCATGAACCAGGGGATCAATAACCTGGTCGGCAAGTCGATCCGGGAGCCGCTCAAAATGGCAGTCTGCCTTGTCGGTGCTGCCTGGATCTGCTGGCGCTTGTTGATCTTCTCGATGCTGGTCCTGCCACTGGCCCTCTACCTGATCGCCATCCTTGCCCGACGGATCAAGCTGGCGAATCGTCGCGCCATGGAAGAAATGTCACAGCTTTACGGCGTCCTGAATGAGTCGTTTGCAGGCATCCATGCGGTCAAGGCGTTCACCATGGAACGACATGAACGGACCAGGTTTCACCGATCGGCAAAGGAATACTATCGCCGCGTCATGCGGATCATGAAGTTCAATTCGCTCGCTCGTCCGATCACCGAATTGATGGGAATGGTCATCATCTCGCTGGCATTGTTGGCCGGTGGTTACCTGGTGCTGAACCAGGAAACCCACTTGCTGGGCATCCGCATGTCCACCAGGCCACTCGGTTTCGGTGCCTTGATTACGTTCTATGCGCTGTTGATCGGTGCTAGCGATCCACTGCGAAAATTGGCCGATGTGTTCAACTCCGTGCAACGTAGCTGCGCGGCGGCCGACCGAATCTATGAAATGCTCGACCGTGAACCGGCAATTGTCGATGCTGATCAACCAGCAGTCGTACCGAGTCCGTTTAGCCAGCTTGAATTCCGCCAGGTTGGCTTTCATTACCTGCCCGAGGAGCCCCTGCTTGAGGATATTAATCTGGTCATCAAGCACGGTGAAACGGTTGCCATCGTGGGTGCCAACGGGTCCGGCAAGAGCACGTTGATGAACCTGGTGCCGCGGTTCTATGACCCGACCGTCGGCCAGCTGCTGCTGGATGAGACCCCGCTCTGGGATCTCAGGATCAAGGAACTGCGTGGGATTATCGGAGTGGTGACGCAGCAGCCATTCCTGTTCGATGCCACGATCATGGACAATATCCGCTACGGAACGCCGCACGCCAGTGACGACGCTGTCCTCGATGCTGCTCGGCAGGCGCGTGCGGATAGCTTCATCAATTCACTCGATGCCGGCTACCAGACCGTCGTCGGAGAAGCTGGCAGCCGACTGTCAGGTGGGCAACGGCAGCGCATCACGCTGGCCCGAACAATCCTGCGGGATCCGAAAATTGTCCTGCTGGATGAAGCAACCAGCCAGGTGGATGGTGAGAGTGAGGAGTTGATTCGGGATGCCCTGGCGGAATTTCTCAAGGGCCGCACGGGACTCATGATCACCCACCGACCCGCCACGCTGGCACTCGCCGATCGAATTGTTTTGATGGACGAGGGCAGGATTAGTGATATCGGCTCTGAACAGGAACTTCTGGGCCGCTCGGCACTCTATCGCCGCCTCTGCCAAATTCCCCTCCGCGATTCTGCCTGATTTTCTCTTCTGGCATGGCAGTTGCATATTAGTTTGAGACAATGCCACGCAGTGTGGCAGGAAGTCCACAAAGGGGCCGTGACAGAGAAGAGGCGCTTTGCCGGGGCCGGAGTGGAAGAGAAACGATTTTGCATCGCGGTTACCGCGGCGGACAATGAGCCATGAAGGCTCTGAAAACACTGCTTTTTCAGGGTTTTGTCGACGCGGAACAGAACAGGCCAGGTGGCCTGTGTCGAACCAGTGCCGCAGCGGTAACCGTTCGATGCAAACGTTAGGCAGCGTGAGATGCAACGTGGCTGGCTTTCTTGCCAACTAAAGTGTCTCAGTCTGCGTGTATCATAATGCAACATATGTCTCATTGTGCTACACCCTTCTTAAAAATGAGGGTCCTCTAGGTCAGGGCTCTCTTCCCGCAGAACTGTCTTTTTCGACAGGTGTCTGATGTGAGTGCCGAGATTGTTGTTATAGGGCTTGGCCGTTTATTCCCTTCGGCGATGGCACGATGTATATTTTCCTGTACGGGGTGGAGAAATCCCAGTTTTATTGAGTACTTGTTGGCACCAGGATCGCTTAATCACTAGTCACGTCTGAAACGTTGTGAACGACGGGACGATAGAGAAGTCAGAAGGACGAGTTATGGCTAACCAACTGAATGGTCGTCAAATGAAGAGTTCAACAATTGTGATGCTGGTGATTGGGATAACCTGCTGGCTGCCCACGGTGGCCATGTCACAGCAGACGAGTCCTTCGGAGGAAGGCCTCGTGAACGATTACGGAATTCCCGAAGTTCGCCGAATCAACCAGGAGATACGCACGGGCTGGTCAGAGTACGAGATCACGCCTTCGAAAAAGGCGACGGATGGCGAATGGTGTCGTCGCGTGTATCTGGACGTGATTGGTCGCGTCCCTTCGGTCCAGGAGTTGAACGACTTTCTTTCCAGCACGGAAACGGACAAGCAGAAGCAGCTGGTCAACAAGCTGCTTTATGACGAGGACTACATTGAGCTGTATGCCAACAACTGGACAACGATCTGGACCAACGTCCTGGTCGGTCGTTCGGGTGGTACAGAGCGGAACAGTCTGACGAATCGTGAGGGATTACAGAAGTACCTGCGAGATTCATTGGCGCGCAACAAGTCCTACGACAAGATGGCCCTCGAGCTGGTGACGGCGACCGGGTCGAACACTCCCGGCATGGAGAGCTTCAACGGGGCGGTGAATTTCCTCACCATGAAGCTGGCAGAGAATGCTACTCAGGCAACCGCCGAGACAGCCAAGATCTTTCTCGGGCTGCAAGTGCAGTGCACGCAATGCCACAACCATCCGTTCAATGAGTGGAAGCAGCAAAAGTTCTGGGAAATGAATGCCTTCTTCCGCCAGACACGTGCCCTCCGTCGCTTCACACCTGGCACCCGCGACGTTCGTGGTGCCGAGCTGATCAACGAGGATTTCGGTGGTGAGGGCCTCAGCACGAATGCTGAAGAAGCAGACATCTACTATGAGTTACGGAATGGTTTGACCAAGGTGGCCTACCCGGTCTTTGTCGACGGTACAACGATTGGCCGCAGCGGTTACGTTTCCGATGTTGTCCGCCGCTCGGAGCTGGGTGCTCTGATGGTCGAATCGGAATACCTTGGTAAGACGATTGTGAATCGTACCTGGGGTCATTTCTTCGCCCACGGTTTCACCAAGCCGATCGATGACATGGGGCCACACAATCCTCCCACGCATCCGGACCTGGTGGATTACCTGGCAATTCAGTTGCGGAACAAGAGTTTCAATCTCAAGGACCTGATTTCCTGGATTGTGCTGAGCGAGCCTTACTCGTTGTCCAGCCGCAGCAATTCGACCAACATCACTGTCGACGATCCGGAACTGGGTGAGTCACCCAAGTTCAGTCGCTTCTACCTGCGGCAGCTGCGAGCCGAGGAGCTTTACGAGTCGCTGCTTGTTGCCACCCAGGCTCACAAGACACGAGGAAGTTATGAGGAACAGGAGAAGTTGAAGGCCAGCTGGCTCAGTCAGTTCGTGACCGCATTCGGCAACGATGACGGTGGCGAGACGACGACATTCAACGGCACGATTCCTCAGGCCTTGATGATGTTCAATGGGGACTTGATCAAGAGTGCGACCAGCACGGCCGAGGGCAGTTTCCTTTGGACGATAGCCGGCAGCAAGATGAACAATGGCCAGAAGATTCGTTACCTGTTCCAGGCGGCCCTGGCGCGGAATCCCACGCAAAGTGAGATCCAGGTAGCGAACCGGCTTTTGATCGCCCGCAAGGGGGACACCAAGGCGGCTCTGCAGGATATCTGGTGGGCCGTGTTGAACAGTAACGAGTTCATTATCAATCACTAGGCGGAGAGTTTTGTCAGCGTCGGTCTATTACGGCGGTGGCAGGTAAGAGACAATAGTATTCCAAGGGTTGACCACAGGACACGTAAACCAGTTGGCTAAATCCATTTTCGCTGGGTAACAGCAGGAGAACGTTTGATGATTAATCGCACAACGCCCCAGGGCATGTCACGACGCCATTTCATGTCGCATATGGCCGGCGCTTCGGCACTCACTTTGCCCGCCTTGTCCATGGGCCATACATTGAACCTGCATGCTCAGGATCTGAAGAAGCGTCGCAAGAGTGCCATCCTGTTATGGATGGGTGGCGGTCCTTCGACGATGGATATCTGGGATCTGAAGCCGGGTGCAGCGACCGGTGGGCCGTTCAAGCCGATCTCGACCAGTGGCAATGCCCAGATCAGCGAACACATGCCGCTGATGGCCAAGCAGATGCATAACATGGCCATCATTCGTTCGATGAGTACTCGCGAGGCGGATCATGGCCGCGGTCGCTATTACATGCACACCGGATACGTACCGAATCCGAATATTGAGCACCCAAGTTACGGAGCGGTCCTGTCGCACGAGTTGATCGAGCAGCGACCGGAACTTGAGATCCCTCCCTTTATCGCCGTCGGCGGCGGAAGTGTGGGACCCGGTTTCCTGGGAATGGCCTGGGCACCGTTTACTGTCAACAGCAACGGCCAGGTTCGCAACCTCGAGATGGGGCTGGACGACGACCGACTCTATCAACGTATGGCCGCTCTTGACCTGATCGAGAAGGGTTTTGTCAGCCAGAAGCGTGGTTCGGCAGCTTCGGATCATCAGAAGATTCTCAAGAAGACGCTGAACTTGATGACCAGCACCCAGATGGATGCTTTCAAGGTTGGCTCGGAACCAGCGGACTTGCAGGAACGTTATGGCAACAACAACTTTGGCAAGGGCTGCCTGATGGCCCGACGCCTGGTTGAGCAGGGCGTGCCGTTCATCGAAGTCGGACTGGGTGGCTGGGATAACCACCAGAATATCCACGACACGCTGGCTAACACCAAGCTGCCTCAGCTGGACCAGGCAATGAGTGCCCTGACTGAGGACCTCGAACAGCGAGGGTTGCTGGAAGATACAGCCATCATCTGGATGGGTGAATTCAGTCGTACGCCACGAATCAACGGCAACGCCGGTCGTGACCACTGGGCACGATCCTGGAGCGTGGTTGTTGGTGGTGGTGGCATGAACGGTGGTATCGCCGTCGGTGCCACGAATGACGATGGGACCCGAGTGGAGACGGAACCCTACACATCCCAGGATGTGATGGCATCGGTCTGCAAGGCACTTGGTATCTCGTTGCAAACAACGTTTACCAGCAACAGTGGTCGGCCGATGAAGATTGCCAACAGTGGCAAGGTCATCGGCGAGCTCTTTAGCTAGGCCCTGTTGGTTAGCGGGAGACAATACAGTGGGCCGGGCTTGTCCCGGCCCGTTGTACGCGCAGAGCAGGACTATCGCCACATTGGAGATTTCCAGCCGGCGATCAATCGATAAAATAAGGCCAAAGCAGTGAGTACAATGGCGCTGCCTTATTCGCTTCACTAGTAGCATTCGCAGGTGTCGGGGGAGTTGCATGTCCACGGATTCCCAGCAGACAAGCGATAGCCTGGATCCGGTCGAGTTGATCGGGCAATACCAGGTGGGAGTCTGGCGTTACCTGAGGGTGCTTGGATGTGATGACGCCGAAGCCGATGACGTGACGCAGGAGACTTTCCTGGCTGTGCTGCGTAAGCCTTTTGAAATCTACAGCGATGCCGCCACGGCCGCCTACCTGCGTCGCGTGGCATACAACCTGTTTATTTCCCAACGTAGACGAGCTCGCAGGGAAACCCTGGTGGATGACGTGGACCAGTTGAACGTGACCTGGGAACGATGGGCTGGACAGGATAATGGAGATCACCTGGTGGAGAAGCTTGAGGAGTGCCTGGAGACGTTGTCTCAACGCGCCCGGGGAGCACTCGATATGCGTTTTCGACAGCGGCTGCGACGAGCCGAAATTGCTGAATCACTTGAGATTACCGAGCACGGGGCCAAGAACCTGATGCAGCGGGCGAAGAAACAACTGAAACATTGCGTGGAAGGCAAGTTGGAATGAGGCGGGACTCGGAAAATCCGATTGTCGATACGATGCTCGACGAGCTGTTGGGTGGCAAGCAACCGCCGGACCTGACGGACCAGATCCTGCGCCGCTTAAACGACGTGGCGGAACCTGCGAGTTCTAACGAGGCTACTGTCTCGGTCCAGGCCAGCCGGCCACGCCGCCGCCGCTCCAGCCTGGTAGCAGGGCTGGCTATTGCCGCCTCGCTGCTGCTGATGGTAACCCTGCTGGGTTTCATCGCAGCTCGATTGAACAAGCAGAAGGCGGGTGGCGATCACGATCTGGCAGACAAGCCAGCTGGCTCTTCCCAGCAGCAGCCCGGCGCCGCCGAGGACCTGGCTCCACAACTGCCGGAGCTGGTTGAGGCCCCCACGAACCTTGAGCCTGGTGCTCCGCTTCGCCAGCCGGATGGCCAGCCAGGTGATGACCGTTCCGATGCACTTCAGCTGGCACTGCAGTCGCGGCCGACGCTTCCGATGCTGCCGAACCCGCGTGTGATCGAAGAGATCGATCGGCAGCTTGCCACCAGCTGGGTTGAAAACGAGATCCAGGCATCGCCGCCAGCCACAGACGAGGAGTGGTGCCGCCGCGTCTTCCTGCGAGTGATTGGTCGTATCCCGGCCACCGGCGAACTGGAACAGTTCCTCGACTCCGAGCATGACGACCGCCGCCGACAGCTGGTGGATAAGCTTCTGGAGGACGAGGATTATGTCGAGGAGTATGCCCGCCACTGGACAAATATCTGGACCAATGCCTTGATCGGCCGGCGCGGGGGAATGGTCAAGGGCGACCTGGCCAGCCGAGAGGGACTGCAGCAGTTCCTGCGGCGATCACTTCAGCAGAACGTTCCCTATGATCAGATGGTCTATCAACTGGTGGCCGCCAGCGGCAGTAATACTCCAGGCAGTCAGAACTATAACGGCGCTGTCAACTTTCTGTTGGCCTCGATGGGCAAGGACACGTCGCTGGCAACATCACGCACGACCAGCCTGTTCCTGGGACTGAAACTTCAGTGTGTCCAGTGCCATGACCATCCGTTCAACAATGTGGCGCAGGAACGTTTCTGGCAGATGGATGCGTTCTTTGCCCAGATGAAAGCCGAGCCAGGGCAGTCTGCAGGCCTGGTTGTGTTGAGCGATACAACAGATCCCAGTGGCTCGAAGGACGCTCGCGATGCCGACGTCTATTACGAACGGCCCGATGGCCAGGTCAAGGCGACCTCAGCCAGCTTCCTGGGCCAGTCAGCCAGTGCTGGCAGTCAGCTGAATGAGATCAGCTTGCGGGAAGAGCTGGCTTTACGAATCCGTTATTCGGATGAGTTGCCGCGAGCGCTGGTGAATCGAATCTGGAGCCATTTCTTTGGGCATGGCTTCACAGTAGCAATTGATGAAATGGGAGCTCACAACCCAGCCTCGCATCCTGAATTACTGGCTGCCCTGAGCGATCAGTTTGAGGCGCATGACTATAACCTCAAGTCACTGATTCGCTGGATCGCATTGAGTGAGCCGTTTGGACTCTCCAGCCAGGCGACCGAGGGTAATCTGGCCGACCTGCCCGACGGCGGTGGCGTGCCAATGTTCAGTCGCTACTACACGAGGTCGATGCAGCCGGAGGAGGTCTACCAGTCACTCTTGATGGTGGCCGGTGTCCGCCGTCCAGAGACTGGATTTGTTGAACAGCAACTGGCACAGCGATCGTGGTTAGGCCAGTTTGCTCAGCGGATGGGCAATGATGAGGCGGAGGAAGCGAGTAGTTTTGAGGGGGATGTCCATCAATCCCTGGTGATGATGAATGGTCCCTTGATGCAGCGGGTCACGAGCCCGATGGAAGAGGGTGTACTGGCTGAAGTGCTCGGTTCCCAAATGTCGTCTGAGGGGAAGGTCGAGCACATGTTCCTGGCCGCAATCTCACGCCGCCCGACAGCTCGTGAGCAGAAGATGATCGGAGAGATGCTGGGCAATTCGAATAATCCAGCAGCCACGCTGCAGGATATCTGGTGGGCATTGCTCAATAGCAACGAGTTCATCCTCGACCACTAGCTCGCTGCAGGCGACTGCATCACTCCCAGCAGTCAGACCTGGATTTTACGCCAGCCCCCCTGGTAGAAGCGTCCGACCACGAGCACGCTACGGAGCACGACGTCGGCCACCATGGCATACCAGGCGCCGATCAGTCCCATCCCCTGACCTGCCAGGGTGATTCCCAGCAGCGGTATGTTGACCTCCGACCAGGCGAGGTAGTAAGCCAGTGGGACGCGAACTCCGAGTAATCCCAGCAAGGTGAAGATCAGCGGCACTCGTGTATCCCCCGCACCGCGCAGGGCTCCATTAAGAATGATCACCAGTGCCAGGGAAGGCATCGAGAAGGCGACCAGTTGTAGCAGGGGAATGGCATCGGCAGCGACCGCGGCAGTTTTTTCATTGGCGAAGATGCTGGTCAGCCAATCTGCCTGGAAATAAAACAGCAGGCCGGACAGGATCATGACTCCCCCACCCACCAGGCAGGCCATCAGGGCGCCGCGTGTGGCCCGCTCGGGTTGGCCGGCTCCCAGGAACTGGCCTGTCAGGGTCGTTGCCGCGACTGCGAAGGCTGAACCTGGTAGATACGCCAGCGACTCGATCCGGACCCCGATGCCGTGCGCGGCTCCTGCCAGCGTCCCCAGCGAGTAGATGATGGACAGGAACCACATGTGACAGAAGACAACCAGCAAGGTATCGGCGCCGCCCGGGATACCGATCTTCAGAATCCTCTTGATCACGGAGAGATCTGGCCGCAACAGCTGTCGCTTGAGCTGCATGCCTGCCCGACCGCGCAGCAGCAGAAAGAGGATGATCAGGCCACCTGCCATGTAACCGACTGCGGTACCGATCGCCAATCCTTGCCAGCCCAGTTGCGGCAGTGGGCCAATGCCAATCACCAGGCCTGCCCCTACCGTGATGTTAATCACGTTGACGATCGACATGGTGATGAAGCCACTCATGGTATCGCCCGATCCACGCAAGCAGGCTGTCCCGATGAGCTGGATCATCATCAGCGGGATGACTGGAATCACGTGATTCAGGTATTGCTGGGCAGGGCCCAGGGCATCACTCTCCAGCTGCATGAGCTCCAGCAGGTTTGGCCCCAGCCACCAGACAGCTCCGATGATCAGCAGCGATAGCAGGCTGCCGGCGAGCAGAGATTGATTGAGGACCCGGCGGGCATCGGCAGTCGACCCCGCTCCCACAAAACGAGCAACCAGGGCGGTGGAGCCGATCGAAATGACGCTGAACATGCTGGGTATCATCCACAGCACGTAGGCCATCAGCCCGATAGCTGCCACGTGGTGGTTATCCAGGTAGCGTCCAGTCAGGAACAGATCGACCAGTCCGACCATCATGACCAGCAGCGATTCCACTAGCACCGGGAGAGCCAGCTTGAGCATTGGACGCAGCGTCTGCGGCGACGTCGTCAAGTTCCGAGCAGACGTCACGCTGAATCCAGTCGTTGAGGGGATAGGCCGTCGCCCTGATACCAGTTTCGGCATGCATAAACCGGCACCGTACAGCGGAAGGAAGCCCCCAGTATCCAGACGGGCCGATCGACCGTCAATGCAGCACCAGGGGCCGAGTGAGTCGCAGCGGGCGGCTATTTGATCAGCTGGAGCAGCGCTTGCCTCAGCACCTTGATCCGCACGGGCATCTGAATCATGCCTCGCTTGTTACCCAGCTGAGCGTCCTTGGAAAGATGTTGCTGGGCCTTTTCAAACAACAGGACTGCTGACATATCGCTGAGTTCTGGTACTTTGCCTGCCGCATTGAAGAGATCCAGGCCATCGCGTCCGACTTCCGCCGTGCAGACGATCAGGCAATCGACCTTGGATTCGGGATCCTCCAGTTGCACAGCGGCACGCTGCGGATTGCCGGTCACCAGCACTCGGTAACCGTGTTGCTTAAGGCGATCGCGCATCAGGTTCTGGACTTCGGTGCGCGACTCCACGATCAAGATCGTCTTGCCGTCGCCCTCGAGGATTTCTATCGGCTGATCTTCCTTAACCTCGACTTCCGGGCGATGGAGGCGATCGTCCTTGACCGCCTCAAGCACGCGTTTGAGATCATTGAGAAAGTCGACAAAATCCTGGTAGCGCCGCTCCGGGTTAAACTCCACTGCCTTGTTAATCATGGCAGACACATTATTGGGCAGGTTGGGCACCCACTTCACGAGTGGCGCAATGTCGCGATAGCGAGCGGCATTCAGGCGTTTGATACGGTCGCGGGTTTCCGCCAGCGGCGGCTGACCGGCCATCATGTGGTAGAACATGCAACCGACGAAGAACACGTCGCTACGTGAATCGCCCCTCTTCACCTTGGTGGCGCGTTCCAGTCCGGCGTAATCGATACTGCGTGGATTGGCTGCGTTGGCGAAGTCCTTGTCGGTCTCGGCATTGATCATGGTGGCCAGGCCGAAGTCCACCAGCTTGGCCCGCCCCCTGCCAGTGATCAGGACATTGGAGAGCTTGATATCGCGATGTGAGACTCCCTGGCTGTGGGCATAGGAAAGCCCGTTGAGCACGTCCTTCATGATCCGCAAGGATTCGCCCAGTTCCATATAATCTCGTGCTCTGACGAAGTCTCGTAGATTGGTTCCCTCCACGAATTCCATCGCCATGAACTGTCGGCCGCGATCGGACATCACCTCGTAGGTTGGCACCACGTTGGGATGCCGCAGCGGCATCGCCAGTTTGGCTTCCTGCAAAAACGACTCGGTTGTGGCAATATTGTCGCTGTAGCGTTGCCTGAGGACCTTGACGGCACGGACGGCTTCCGTTTCCTTGTGGGCTGCGCGATAGACGCGTGAGAAGGTACCCGTTCCGACCAGATAGAGGATCTTGTAGTCGCCGTAATAGAAGCCGTCACGCTTGCCTTCAAGCAGTCGTTCCAGCTGCCAGTTCGTCAACAGTTCCTTGCGCAGCAGCAGGTTAGTGAAGTACTCGAGTTCGACGTCCTTCTTGCCCAGCTCGCTCCAGACGGAATCCAGTTGCTGATTATCGATCAAACCCTGGTCGTAACAGAGTTGCGCCAGCCGTTCTGCTGTTGGGGCACTCATCAGTCCCTGGCCTCCACGTCAGCAAGAACCAAACGAATGAGGAATCGGCGGTGCAACTGGCTGGTCGTCAGATGTCGCTCAAGCACACGCGACTCATCGTAAAGCAGAATCGAGAATCCCGCAACGTCGACGTCTCCGCTCGGTCCAGGACAGGTGCATTGATCTGGTGGCAGCCCGCAAACCGTGGTACAAGCCCATCTTACGTCGATTCTCCGGGGACCCATCGGGCAGGTACCTCTGAATGTCTTGGATCCACAAGCTGGCTGCGCTTGGATTGCCACTTCTGGCGCTATTGTGCGCCGCGCCAGCCGCTGCAGATATCACCGACAGCTTTGATACAGTTCGCACTCGCTGGCGGCTTAAAGAGCATGATTGCCGCGCCCGGATCTTTCAGCACCGGCAGGATTTCTCCATCGGTCACGCCCGGCCGGGCTGTGAAATGGTACGAATTGTGGCAGCCCAGGGGACCTATGCAAGGATTGGTTATCCCCTGCCGAGCGTACGGCTGATCGACGAATTGAATCCATCGCTGTGGCTCCGTTCAGACCGTTTCGATCTGCAGTTGATGGCCCGCGTTGTGCTGCCTCGCTCTATCAATTCCCAGACAGGCCGTCCGCTGGAGACCGTTGTCCGCGGCCAGATGTATCGTCGCCAAGGCACCTGGCAGAAACTTGTGATCACCAGCATCCGCGAGAAACTTCATGACCAGGTTGCCAGCCTCTCCGTGCAACATCGTATCGAGGTCGATCCTGGCCAGGCCTACGTGACCGAGTTGCTGTTGAATGTGTACGGAGGTCCGGGCGTAACGACTGTCTGGATCGACGACCTTTCGATGACCTCGCCGCTGGTCCAGGCGGCGCAGCAGGCTCCGCATGATCTGTCGCAGCCGGTCCAGCCTGCCTCGCTTGATCGAACCAGCGATCTGCCAGTCCAGCTTGACGGATCGCTGCTGCTGGCCAAGGGTCGTCCATTGATGGCACGTATCATCGAATACAACGGGGAGCCGATGGCCTGGCTTCAGCAACTGGGCTTTAACACACTCTGGCTCAAATCAGCAGCGACTCGCGCGCAGCTTGAGGAGGCAGCCCGACTGGGACTCTGGCTGCTGGCGCCACCGGCAGCCATGCCCCCCTCCACATCCGCTTCGGCGGCCGAGCGGATTCTTGCCTGGGACCTGGGCGAAGGCCTGGCAGCTGGACAACTTCACCAACTGGCAGAACTGGCGGGCAGCACACGTGAGCGGATGACGCCAGCACGGCCACTCAGCTGCGGCGTGAATGGCTCCCTGCTCGACTACCAGCAGCATGTCGATCTTCTTCGACTTGACTGGCAACCACTGTTTTCAGGTTTGCCAATCGAGCAGGCGACCAGCCAGCTGCAGCAGGCTGTATCCCGGCTGCGCCCCGGGACTCCCTACTGGGTGTCGCTGCCCAGCCAGCCGCCCGAGGAACTCCAGCGTCAGTGGAATGCCCTGTCAGTGCCTGCCGCTTTGTCGGGCCAGGTCTCACTGCCCCAATTGCGGCAGGTTGTCCACCGGGCCCTGTCTGTCGGGAGCCGAGGAGTCTTGCTGCGGTCCCACGCTCGCCTCGATCGTGCCGACGGCCGCCAGCACGACCGGGCCCGGCAACTTGAACAACTCAATATGGAACTCAAGCTGGTTGAGCCCTGGATTGCCGGTGGAGGAATGTCGCAACGGATCGAGCTGGATCAGCCAGGCGTGACGGCGATGTCGTTGTCGACCCGGCGAGCTCGCATGATCTGGATCTTCCGCTCCAGTCCCAGCGATCAGCTGGTTGGTGCAGCCAGCCAGGCTGTCAATGTGGAGCTGGATCCGGGGGAAGTTCCCGCCACCTACCGTGGCCTGCTGATTGGCCCGGCGGGGATACAACAGCTGTCACTGAATAGCAGGAACGGAGCCTGGCAGGTGCCGTTAGATAGTGAAGTCAACCTGGTTGTCCTCAGCGATGATCCACTAGCCGTCGATTATCTTCGCCGTACGGACCGGCGGATGGCAGAGCGTCGCGGCCAGCTGGCCGATCAACAATTACAGGCACTCTGGCAACAGACAAGCCTGGTGATGGACCAGTTACCTGGGCCCGTGCAATACCAGCACCAATGGCAGCAGCGGCGGCAGCAGCTGAATGAGCGAGTTGCACAACAGCTGGCCGATGCCAGCGACCTGGCAGATCTTGCTCACCAGCGGAAGGCAGCAGATGTTGCCAGGCAGCTGCGGCAGTTGCGATTCGAGGTGTGGCAAGCCAGCAGCCGGGCATTTGAGTCGCCCGTAAGTAGTCCACTCTGTGTCTGTTTTGAGACGCTCCCCTCGCATTGGGCACTCGGCCGTTCGCTGGCCGGACGCGACTGGGGCGAGAACCAGCTGTCGGCCGGTGAATGTGACAGCCTTGCTGGCTTACGCCGTGCCGGCTGGAAGCACATCCGCGGCCAGGTGGCGGGCATCAGCTCAAAGGTGGAATTGGCCGCGGCTGGAGCTCGTTCGGGTCCCGGTTGTATTCGCATGGTCAGCTGGCACGAAGGCCAGCTGCCTGTGCAGCAACGATCGGCCTCGGCCCCCGTCTGGATTCAGACTCCACCGGTTTCCGTGCAACCAGGAGACAGGGTGAAAATCCAGGGATGGGTACGAATTCCCAGACCGCTCGACCCGGATTCCGATGGTCTGCTCGTTTATGATTCGGTCGCTGGCCCCTCATTGGCACTCAGACTTCATCACGCTCCTGGCTGGCGACCATTTGTTATCTACCGGGGTGTCGAACAGGCTCAAACGCTGCAGCTGACGCTGGCGCTGATGGACGTTGGAGAAGTCCTGCTGGACGATATTTCCCTGCAGCTGATTCCGGCCACAGTGATTCCTGCCTCGCAGCACCAGGCCAGCTCCCGATGACTTGCCGATCATGGGCCGTGGCGTTTACGATCTATCCGTGAAGCGTTGCATTGCCAGTTACGCCAGCCACAAGGTCGCCCAGGCGGAGTGAATGATGGACATGTCCAGCGTGGCTTCTGTTGCAGCAATTCTTGCTCTGATCGCTCTGCTGGCGGTCTCCCCGCGCATTGTCCGGGCGATTCTCGGCGTCGTAAGAGGCCCTGGGCAGACTGCCGAGGAGGCTGTTGGCCTTGGCCTGGAAGAACTAGAAACCAGGGGTCCGCCGGACGGCTCCTACAGCATGGAGCTGTATGGCACACCCGTCTGCTTGCGTGTGGTCGTGCTGGCTCCGCTGGGCCGCGGCAGCGAGTTGCCGGAGAACGAGCACATTCCCCACATCATGAATCACTTCATGACAGATTTTACCAAGGTCGTCGCGGCGCATCATTCCATTCTTGTCCGTTGGCCGGAACAACTCAGTGCCAGCGGATTTCAACAGGCATTCTTTAACCATGCCGGTCTGCCCGGGGACCACGGTCGTGGATCCTGCTGGAGTGCCGTGGCGGGACGTTTCAGCATGGCCGATAGCCAGTACCTGCTGGGCCTGGTCTTCTCCACGGCTGACGCAGACGGGCTTGGTGAGCTGGCCGTTAAGCGTGAAGGTCAGTGGCTGGATGTGGTCAGGATCCGGGAGCAGTCGCAGTGAGCCAGGCACCCACATCTCTGCGAGAGGATGCACTGGCAATCTGGCAAGCCGGAGTGCAGGCGGTTGATAGCTCTCGACTGGTACGGAATGTGATCCAGCACGATCAGCAGCGCATCTCCATTGCGGGAATTGAAATACCGGCCGCTGCTGGCGGCTCGGTTGTTGTGGTAGGTGCTGGCAAGGCAGGTAGCGGCATGGCGACCGGCCTTGAAGAGGGGCTGGGGGATGGCTGGCTGGATCGACTGCGTCTGCAGGGATGGGTCAACGTTCCTGCAGACTGCGTGCGGCCACTCAAGCGGATCAGATTGCACGCAGCACGCCCTGCCGGCGTCAATGAGCCAACCAGTGAGAGTCTGCAGGGAACCGCCGAGATTATTCGCATGATCTCGCAGCTGGGCCCCCAGGATACCTGCATCTGTCTGCTCTCCGGAGGTGGATCAGCTCTGCTGGCTGCGCCCGTCGAGGGTGTCTCACTGGCAGACAAGCAGCAGCTTGCCAGGATATTGAGTGGAGCTGGAGCGAATATTGCTGAGTTGAACACGGTGCGAAAACAACTCAGCCAGGTCAAGGGAGGACGTTTGGCGAAGGCCTGCGGGGCCGGACAGCTGATCACGCTGGTGATCTCGGATGTTCTCGGCGACCCACTCGAGATGATTGCTTCTGGACCGACCGTGGCAGATTCGTCGACCGTCGCAGATGCTCTGGCCGTGCTGCGCAGGTTCGATTCAGCGGCCAATCCTTTTCCAGCGTCGGTCTGGGAGTACCTGGAACGTGTAACTGCTGTCGATGTGGCCAGCCAGCCGGGCCAGCAGCAGCAGCAGCAGCTGCAGCAGGTGATTGGCAATAACCGCACGGCTGTGGAGGCTGCAGCGGAAGAGGCTCGCCGGCGAGGCTGGCAGGTTTCTGTGGAAGCGAACGAGGAACTGGAAGGAGCTGCTGAAGCGGTTGGCCAGCGGCTGGCTGGCATGTTTGATGAACGGCCAGCCGAGGATCATTGTTTTATCAGTGGCGGGGAGCCGGTGGTTGAACTGGTCGCGGCGGACCGGCGTGGCAGCGGTGGCCGCAATCAGCAACTGGTGCTGGCAGCGGTTGCTGACCGACTGGGCCAGGGAGCCGACTTTGGAGCCGGGCTGCTGATGTCGGCGGGAACAGATGGTGAGGACGGTCCCACGGACGCAGCGGGTGCCTGGGTCGACAAGCAGCTGCTGGCAGAAATCCAGTCACGACAGCTGGATCCGCAGCCGTTCCTGGATCGCAATGATGCTTACCACTTCTTTGAGCCGCTCGGCGGGCTGATCCAGACAGGGCCAACGCACACCAACGTGTGTGACCTGCGGATCGTGCTGCGGCGGGCGGACTAGTCCCACCACCAGCTGCGCGGCAGCTGGCGACGTGGGTCGATTTGCTGACGAAGCTCGAAAACTTCGCCACTGCTGTCGGCCAGAATGTTCTCGGTCGAGATTGCCTGCAGCGGACGAATATTGACTCCACCACCAATCGGTGTCATCAGCGTGTTGCCCTTCCAGATCGCGTTCACAGCTGTCTCGACCTGTCGAGGAGCCATGTAGCGGTCCAATGGCAGCTGGTCTTCACGACCAAAGCAACCGAGATCCCAGCCAACCTGGCCATAGAAATCATGCTGCTGGATGTAGGCGGCAGCGATCGACATGTCGATCAAGTTTCGCAGCTGGGCGTAAACCGGGCTGCGGGCAGCCAGGTTACCATACTGGGCGGTGAACGACGTCGTGAAGGCCTTGCCAGCCGCGTCGGCAACATTGCTATTCACGCGTGTACCATCAGCTCGGACCAGCTCGTCGGCGCCAATCAACTTGACCCCATTGCCTTCCAGTTGCATGGCCAGGCCATCTTCGCTGGCCCGCACACACTCGTAATTGGGAGTGAAATACCATCGCTGCATGGCATTCCGCCTGACCGAGGCCGGCGTCGCCTTGGCGATGTAGCTGGTAATCTTGACGGGTGGTTTTTCCAGGCCGATACCGATCAACTTCATGCGGTAATCCGCTTCGACCAGGACCTGGGCAAAGTGTGTTCGAGGTGAAATACCCTGGATGGTCACGGTTTGCAGGCCGAGTGCCTGTTGCATGCCACGGACCAGCTGAGGCGTTTGACGGGGAGTCAGCCCCTGGCGACCGACCTTGTTCAGGAACTGTTGCATCGCTTGCAGACCCTGCTTGGTCGGGTCAATTGAAACGCTGATTACCTGTGCACGGTCACCCGCCGGCGAGAAGGATCTAAGTGCAACCAGCAGGTCCTGGAGTTCCAGGATGGCACGGCCAGTTACGACACCGATCGGTCGGCCGGATGGGTCGACTGCGTATCCCTCAGCGGGACCCGCGATCACGATGTCACCCGTGTCGGGGTAGACAAACACGTTCTGAATCCGGGTCATCCCGGCCATGTAGATCATGTCTTCGCTGAGTGCCTCGCCATTTTCCAGTCGCCGGGAGACTTCTGCTTCCAGCCGAGTTAACGAGATCTTGCGCAGCTTGCTGGGTCGTGCGATCTCGGGATTCAGCTGTTCGCGAGCCGCTGCCACACGACGTTGAGTCAGTCGAGGATCGATGGCACGAACCTGTAGCACGCCCTGGGGGCTGATGATGACACCAGCACCACCCTGGCCACCCTGGCCACCCTGGCCACC